>ERZ772957.358-NODE-358-length-38578-cov-10.758041_pt1 | contig 38578 bp, 39 predicted proteins | sample MGYA00580682_ERZ772957 | MGnify/ENA primary metagenome ERZ772957 (study PRJEB29015, sample SAMEA2737921) | human oral metagenome | biome: human oral; feature: human-associated habitat; material: dental | place: China | collected 2025 ...
TCTACATTCTCCTGTATTTTTTTAATTTTGGTGATGATACACTTGGTGACAGCTATCATCTGTGTGTACTTTTGCAACATTTGTCAGCACGTCTCTGTACACTTTTGAGAGACCAAAAGTAAAAAGTACCGTCTATTAGTATAACACGACGGCACTTTCTTTGTCAATATATTTTTTATAGTTTTCCTATTGAAATCCCAGTTACTGCCCCGTAGTATTTGCGGCTGGAGTTTGAGCTGAATTGGTCTCAGCCTGTCCTGTGGTAGCTGAAGTTGCTGGCGCTTGATAGGTTTGAGGATAAGTTTGAGGATAAGTTTGTTGATAAGTTTGTTGATAAGTTTGTTGGTACGTTTGCCCTGCATCTGTTTGAGGCGTCACAGCATTTTGACTTTCTGTAGCAGCTGCTTCGCTAGCTGCACGCGCCGCAATCGCATCACTGACTGCCTTAATCCGCTGTTGAAATTGAGTCTTTTGTGTTTCGTCTTTTACCTTATTTACTTTTTCCTGAGCAGCTGTTACATTAGCTGTTGTCTGCTCCGCTTCCAGTTTTTTAACAGCCTCTTCTGCTTCTTGCACAATTTTCGCTTGTTCTTTTTTGTCCTTTTCTGCTTTCGACTCTGAGGTTTTTGACGTTGAAACTGTTCGTCTTACAGTCGGAGCGGCTGCACGCGCCGCGTCATCTTGCTTTTTAACGAAAAATAATCCCGCAGCAAGAATGAGTGCCAAAACTGTAACAATCGAAACTCTCAGCCACAAGGAGCTTTGATCCAATTTATCCAATATATTTTTCAAATTTTCACCTCATCTATTTGTCAAAAATATTGCCAACTTCTACGCTGATTTTGTTGGACTTCACATCAATAGCTGTCACTTTCAACAATGATTTGTAATCCAAATGTTCGCGTTCTGTCTGTGCATTTTCCGCAAAGACCGCTACGCCAGCCAATTCCGAATCAAATTCTCGTAAAAGACTAATCATGCCATTGACTGTTCCGCCACCTTTTAAGAAATCATCTACGATTAACACACGGCTTCCAGCTTTCAGGCTCCGTTTCGACAAAAACATTTTTTCAATACGGTCACCACTTGAACCAGACACATAATTGACACTGACCGTTGAACCCTCTGTTATTTTCAAATCGCGCCGCACAATTACAAATGGAACATTTAGCACATTTGCCACTGCATTCGCCAATGGCACTCCCTTTGTAGCAACTGTCATAACAGCATCAATTTTTTGTTTTCTAAATGTTTTGGCGATAATGCGTCCAATGTTATTTAAAATAGAAGGTGTACTCAACAAATCTGACAAATAAATGTAGCCACCAGGTAGAATCCGATTGCTTTCGGATAATTTCGTACAAAGTTCTTCTACCATTGCTCTAGCTTCTTTATCTGAGATAGAAGGTGTAAAAATAACACCTCCCCCTGCTCCTGTAATGGTTTCAATATGCCCGATTTCCATTTCTTCAAAAGCACGTTTGATAATGACAATATCTTCAGAAATGGAAGATTTTGCGGACTCATACTTCTCAGCAAATGTATTGAGACTTGTTAATTCGTACGGATGATTGATTAGGTAGTTGGAAATGACTACCATACGTTCACTTCTTCTTAATTTCATTTTTTCACCAATTTATTTTATTTTCTTCATTATATCATAATCAACCCAAAAAACGAACATTATTTTTGCAATAACATTCGTTTTTCGTTTTTTACTTATCAAAATTAGGCTTATAGAAAGAGCGGTTGTCCATAGCAAAGATTCGATTGGTCATCTCACCCTCGCCAACCAAGGCTAGAGCCGAAGTCATCATCATCATTTCCGCATCTAAATTATCAATCATGTGGATAATTTCAGCTTCCATGATTTTCGGACGCACTGGACTACCGTATTCCAACAAGCCATGGTGGCTTAGCAGAACATGACGGAGAACAATGACATCTTCTTTTGTGTCGTCAATTTTTAATTCTGCCAACACCTTTGTTATTTCTTCATCAATCAAAGCGATGTGTCCGATGAGATTGCCTCGAACGGTGTATTCTGTTTGCTCTGGACCTGTCAATTCCAGCACCTTTGCTAAGTCATGGAGCATAATTCCTGCATAGAGCAAGCTCTTATTTAATTGCGGGTAAATCTCACCAATAGCATTTGCTAACCGCACCATAGTCGCAGTATGAAAAGCAAGTCCTGCCTCAAAAGCGTGGTGATTGGTTTTCGCTGCTGGATAGGAGTAAAATTCTTTATCGTATTTAGCATACAAAGCCCGCACTACACGCTGCCAAACTGGATTTTCAATTTTAAAAATCATTTGCGAGAGATAGTCACGTAGTTCTTGGACATCAACTGGTGGTTTTTCCTTAAAATCAGCTGGATTGTTTGGCTCGCCAACTTTAGGCAATCGCAAGGTAATTTGATTGACTTGAGGGGTGTTGTTATACACTTCTCTGCGCCCTTGCATGTGCACGACTTTTCCCGCAGGAAATTCTTCTACATTGTGAGGTTGGGCATCCCACAATTTTCCTTCAATCGTTCCCGTATCATCTTGAAAGGTGAATGCCAAATAATTTTTTCCAGCTCTTGTCTGACGTAGTTCAGCGGATTTGATGAGATAAAATCCCTCAAACAGCTCGTCTTTTTTCATTTGGTTAATCTTCATATTCTTCCTCTTCATCTTGGAAATCTAGCAGACCATTTAAGTCCGACTTGTCCGAAATTTCAATATGGCGCAAAGTTCGCTCGATAGCGTTGGTTCTGCGCGTCAGCAATTCATCAATATTGCCAGAAGCATGTTGCAGATGTTTTTGTGCCTTGAGCAAAATGCCACCAAATTTATTAAATTCTAATTTGACATTGCCCAAAACCTTGCTGATGTCATCTGCACTTCTTTGAATGTTGAGCGTTTTAAAACCGACCGAAAGCGAATTGAGTAGGGCAGATAACGTAGACGGTCCTGCAACCACAATCTGCTCGTCTCGACGCAAACTGTCAAAGAATTCCGGATTGCGAACGACTTCTGAATAAAGCCCTTCCGTTGGTAAAAACATCACGCCAAAGTTTGTTGTTGCAGGAGGCGCTAAGTATTTCTTATTGATGTCCTTGGCAAAACGTTTGACACTCGCTAGCAAAGACTTGCGGTACAAATCAATCTCTTCTTTGTTTCCTGACTCGTAAGCATCCTCTAAGCGATAGTAGTCAGCAAGCGGAAACTTGGAATCAATCGGCAAGTAGATGTATTCTTTTTCCACTTGTCCCGGTAATTTAATCGCATACTCTACGCGCTCACTAGAGCCTGCAACTGTCGCAAATTCGCGTTCGTACTGGCTCGGTGTCATAATATCTTCAATAATCTGACCGAGTTGCAATTCACCTAAAATTCCACGCGTTTTGGTATTGGAGAGCACTTTATTTAGAGTGCCCACATCACGCGCTACATGTTGCATCTCGCCTAGACCACGATTGACTGACTCCAACTGTTTAGAAACCGTTTCAAAGGAGGTTTGCAACCGCGTCTGCAGCGTTTTCTCTAATTTTTCTTCTACTGTTTGGCGCATTTGTTCTAAACGACTGTCATTTGACTCCTGAATCTGACGCATTCGTTCGTCTGTCTTATCACGATTTTTGGTTAGATTCTCGCTTATCTCTAACCGCATTTCTGTTAAATTTCGATGTAAATCCGTGCGCACCTCTCCCAAACGATCTCCCAGAGTTAATTCCAGCTGTTGCTGTGCTAAAAGGCTCTGCTGCCGCTCCTGTTCAAAACGATAATCCAACTGATCAGATAAGTGATCGGCTTGATCTTCAAAAATCTTTTTCTGTTGGTCTGTCTGTTGCTGATTCTTTTGCCACAAAAGAAAGGTCACAATAAGATTTCCCAACAATAAGAGGATGATTACAAACTCCATACTAACTCCTGTCTTTGCTATAAATGACAATAACATAACCTGATTGGCACTCTAAAAAAACGGGCTCATCTATAAATTCGTTAGAAGCATACACTTTTTTGAAAAAATAATTGGATTCGTTTAAAGGATATTTAGCTCCTTCAATGCTCAACCGGCTATTGTCCGCAGGTATAAAAGCTAAATAGTTCATACCAGCTACTGGCTTTACCTCGTGCCGCCCTTGAGGACAATAGCAGAGCTGATTTTGTGCATTGCGCAGTCGAATTTGCTGCATATAAGGAGTAATTTCTGGATTACTCGGCAAGAAAATATTTGCCAAAGTATGATCCAAGCGCCCGCCAAAAGCACCAAAAATCGTCACTTGCGCCTGTGGAGAACGTGCAAAAACAGCTTTGACAGCCAACTCTAAATCCGTATCATCTTTTTCAGGTTGTGCTTGAAGTACCTCTTTCGATTGAGAACAAATCAAAGCCAACTCTTCCTCCGAAACAGAATCAAAATCACCGACCGCTAAATCTGGGCAAATTCCTTGTTCAATGAGAAACAGGCTTCCTCTGTCCACTCCAACAAAGAGGTCAAAATCCATTTGAAAGCTATCTATCGTCCCACCAGCAAAGAGAGCAATTTTAGTCATGCAATGCTTCTTTCAAGGTTTGAACCTGACGATCTACATCACCTTTGAACACATAACTACCTGCCACAAAAACATTAGCACCAGCCTCTTTAGCAATGCGAATGGTTTCATCATCAATACCACCGTCTACTTCAATATCAAAGTCTAATTGGTTCACTTCTCTCAAAATGACTAATTCGCGTACTTTATCCATTGTTTCTGGCAGAAAGGCTTGTCCACCGAAGCCCGGATTAACAGTCATAACCAAGACTTGATCGACCAAATTCAAAACAATTTTCACCGCTTCAACAGGCGTTCCTGGATTGATAACGACACTTGCCTTGACACCAGCAGCCCGAATCTTTTGCAAAGCTCCGTGAATATGTGGCGTTGCTTCAGCGTGGATGCTGATAATATCTGCACCCGCACGAGCAAAATCTTCAATATGGTGTTCTGGATTGGAGACCATAAGATGACAATCAAATACCAATCTACTGTGTGGTCGCATGCTCGCTACCACACCCGCACCGAAGCTGATATTGGGAACAAAATGTCCGTCCATAATATCAATATGAACGTACTCTGCCCCTGTGGCTTCTAATTTTTTCAATTCTGATTCAAAGTTTGCATAGTCTGCACTTAAAATAGACGGTGCAATTTTATATGATTTCATTTGGCTTCCTCCTCATTTAGGTTGCTTTTTAACTACTTTTTTATAGGTTTCACGATGATGTTCAATTTCACTCAAAAATTGCAAGTAATTCTCAAAACGAAAGACCGCAATCGTTCTATTTTCAACCGCAGGTTTCACCTCACAATTCGGTTCATGCGTATGGGTACACGTTCGGAATTTACAGCCATGACTGACTTTTGCAATTTCAGGAAATGCTCGATTTAAATCCTCCGCATTGTCCACTTCGTAATCCAAGGAAGAAAATCCCGGAGTATCCGCAATTTTTCCTCCATTAAGATTGTAAAAACTGACAGCTCGTGTCGTATGACGGCCGCGGCCTAAACTATCTGAAATCTCACCTGTTTCTAATTGCAAATCTGGTGCGATTTTATTGAGCAAAGTGGACTTGCCAACTCCCGTCTGCCCCATAAAAACTGTCTTTTTACTTGTCAAAAATGGCAATAGTTCGGCTACTGTTTTGGCAGTATCATAACCAATCGCTTGGTAAACCTCAAGGAAAGCATCTAGCTCTTTATCGTCCTCCAACAAATCCAATTTACTGATATAAATAATCGGATGAATGGCTTTCTGCTCCAAAAGAACTAAGAACCGATCCAAAAGATTGGGATTGAAATCTGGCTCTTTGGCACTCATTATCACGACAGCCTGATCGATATTAACAATAGGTGGACGTACCAGACTGTTTTTTCGCTCTGCTATTTTTAAAATGTATCCTTCAGAATCTTTCTCAGCAGAAAATTCGACCTCATCTCCCACATAGGGAGTTTGACCTTTCTTGCGAAAATTCCCTCTTGCTCTGGTCTGATACACCTTTCCTTCTGACTCTATATAATAGAAGCCAGCTAAAGCTTTCACAATTGTTCCTTTCAAATGAACTCCTTTAACCTTAATAAGTTCATTATATCAAAAAAACAAGTATTTTGCTTTTTAGTGCAAAAAAATGATGAAAAACGTCGCCAATGTGGTATAATAGATACCGAGCGGAAATGGCGGAACGGCAGACGCGCATGCTTCAGGCGCATGTGTCCATTCGGACGTGAGGGTTCAAATCCCTTTTTCCGCATTTTTATTTTGTTAGGTGTTTTGGTATTGCAGCTTATGCTGCGCTTTGCTTTCTCTCCTAAAACGAAATAACCTATTTTGAATGCTTCTATCGAGCCCATTCAAAAATTCCTTATTCTAAATTTTGGAAAGGTGGCCCAGCTTGGTACGGCACCGGACTCGAAATCCGGCAAATGGATTTTATTCATGCGCGGGTTCAAATCCCGTCCTTTCCTTATAAAGAACCTCACTAAAATGAACTTAGTGAGGCTTTTTGTTTACAATATTATCCAACTTATCTGAATCCCTCGTCATATAAGCTGTCTGCTAAACGCGCAAATTCTTGCAAGCCAAGCGCTTCTCCTCGTACACTTGGAGATAACTCAGCGTTGTCCAAAGCGGACTCTAGCTTTGTTTTGACTTCATTAGACTTCCCAAAATAACTGGTCAGATTATTCCAGAGGGTTTTCCGGCGGTGGGTAAAACTAGCTTTTGAGACTTTGAAGAAGAAAGCTTCATCTTTGACCCCAACTGCTGGCTGGTCTCTGCGGACCATCTTGAGGATAGCCGAATCCACATTTGGGGCAGGAACAAAGACTGTTCGTGGTACGATAAAAGCAACCTTTGCGGTCATATAATACTGCACCGCTATTGACAAACTGCCATAAGATTTACTATTGGGCTGCGCCGAGATACGATCAGCCACTTCTCGCTGCATCATCACGACAAATTCACTAAAAGGAATGCCACTCTCAATCAAGTGCATGAGGATAGGAGTGGTAATATAGTAGGGCAGGTTGGCCACCACTTTGATAGGAAGATTTGGATTAGCAAATTCCTTGATTCGGGCTTGCAAGTCTGACTTAAGAATATCTTCATTGACCACGCGCACATTGTCAAAATCCCGCAGAGTATCTGCCAAAATCGGCACCAAGCGATCATCAATTTCAAAAGCCATGACTTCGGCTGCATTTTCCGCCAAAAACTCAGTCAGTGCCCCGATGCCTGGTCCGATTTCGATAACATTAACATTCTCATCAATCTCAGCTGTGTCCACAATTTTTTGTAAAATATTGGTATCAGTCAAGAAATTCTGACCGAACGATTTTTTAAAAGTAAAGCCATGACGCTCAAGCACAGCCCGCGTCACACTATAATCCGCAATTCTCATAAATCTCTTTTCTATCTGTTATCTGAATAAAATATATAAAATTCGCATAATTCCCAGCACAAGCAAAATCCAAAATGCCGGATGAATACGGCGTTTAGTTTCTGTTGAAGTAGATTCAGTCACATCAGTCATTTGCTTGTTTTTTTGATTTTTACGTTTCTTCAACTCATCTTGGTAGACAACCGAATTTAGAATATTATCTACTGGCAACATGTCTGAAGCATAATCATCTGGGAAGCCCATAGTTCCCCCAAGCAAATCCTCGTCCGCTAAAGAAAAATCTAAATCTTCTGGTCGATTTTGCTGAACAGCACGGACATTTTTTAAAAGTTTGTCAGAAGCAGTAGACAACTCATTCATAGAAATAATTTCTAAAACGTCAAATCCTAGCGTATCACCCTCTTTGATATTTACAGTAATGTAACACACAAAGTCATCGTACAGTTGCAAAGTCTGTGGAGCATGCTGCTCTAAAAAGGAGCGATTGCGACGAGCATTCTGATGAAAATTTTCAACAGAAAGAGCAATCCCCATATCCTGTGTCCGATAAAATTCTTCTGCCTTCTCTTTATCTTTTTTTTCAAGCTCTTCTGCTTTTTGCCACAAATCAATGGCTGCTTGCAGTTCTTCTTCACCCCAAAATAGTTGCCAGAAATAAGGAATCGTATAAATTCCCTCCGCTAAAACACGTGCCTCATCTCCGTTTTTTAAATAAATATAGCTTCTATTTGCCATCTCGCTTCCTTTCGTATTTTTTTCATTCCATCTCAACATCTGTCAATCCAATCTCAAATAATTCTAGTCGTTTGAGCAATTGTTTCTCATTTGGATAGCCCATGCAGAATTCTTCAACTCAGAATTCACAACATTTTTGGACATCAACTTCATGTGAAACCAGTAGTACATAATGTTTCATTAGTGACATCAGTCATCATCACTGTCAAGCACTTCAAACATAATCTTTTGTAAATATCAAAGTTGACATATTATCGCCAGCTAAATCCCCCTTACCACTCATCATGCTTAAAAAACATACTAAACGCTATAATATTCGACTATCATTCTCCGGTTTTCTCTGTTGTTAGTTGCGTCAAAATTCGGTAGAGTTTCTCTTGCGCCTCTTGATCATAAACCGAGCGATTGGCTTTGACTTCTTGGCATTTTTCATTGTATAAAAAGCCGTTATAGCTGTTTCCCGTGGCGAGAGCGACATAGGTTTGTGCCATTTCTTCAGGCGAAATTGAGAATCGAGATTTCAGTTTGTATAGGTTTTTCATAAAGGAAGAAAGGTGACTATAACGCTTCATATCTACCTTAACACTAGGTACTCTGATAGCCTGAATTGTAACGTCTTTGTACCTTGCTCTCATAGCTAAGGTCAGCATCAGAAGCGCTAATTTGTTCTGGTAATAAGTTTTTGAAGGGGTGTAAGATTGTTCGCCCTTTAGATTATCAAAATTCAATTTAATAAAAGGATAGGCTTGTAAACCTTGCGATGAAATATTGAGAATGCGACCACTCTCGGACTCTTTCAATAAGGGACTAAAAGACTGGGATAGCAAAAAAGGAGCTACAACATTGGTCGCAAACTGCTTTTCCAATCCATCTTTGGTTAAAACTGGTTGCTTAATTGATAAATCAAAGTCAGCAGCATTATTTATCAAGACATCAAGCGCTCCTTGAGTCTGGATATAATTTTCAATAGCTGTTTTGGTACTCGTTAAGTCAGAAAGATCTGCTAATAGGTAGCTGACATGAGAATTACCAGTTTCACTAATGATTGTCTCACAGGCGCTCTCAGCTCTCTCTTTACTACGACAAAAAATCGTTACCTGCCAGCCTTTATCAGCTAGCTGTTTAGCTGCTTGATAACCTATCCCGCTATTTCCACCTGTTATGATACATTTTTTCATACTATTCCTTTACTTTTCACTTTCTTGATAATGCGCCATCACGCTCTCAACTTTTGCTAAATTTATTCCAAATAATTCCAAACGTTTAAGCAATTGTTTCCCATTTGAATAGCCAATACGGAGTTCTTTCCCTAAAAACTCGCGACGTTTGCGGCTATCTTTTCCAGCTAGAAATCCTAAACGAATCAAATCTGAGCGTGTAATGTCAAAATCAGTCGTTTTTTCAAAATTCTTAGTCACCTGCGAAAGAGCTGTCCTCAAATCTTCATAAGAAGCATGCTCAATACCTAATGATTTTCCTTTACTTTTAGACTTGGGAGCTGCCTCATTGCGCTTTAAAAAAGCATGCTGAACGCTAGGAATCTCTGTCATAATCATTCTACGAATCCGCTCGCCATTGACATCTGGATCGGTAAAAACGATCACTCCATGCAAGTTATGGAGATGTTTGATGCGTTGAATGTCTTTTTGACAAATCGCAGACCCTCTCGTTTCATAAGTTTCTACGTCAAAGTATCTTTTAAGGTTAGCTGTATCATCTCGACCTTCTACAACGATGACTTGAGAAATTTTTTCTTTCATCAATCTTCTTTCAAATTAAATATTCGCAGCGCATTTTCATAGGTCGCTTGCGCAACTTCTCCGACAGTCAAACTACGAAGTTCTGCAATCTTGTCTACAACATAGCGAGTATAAGCCGTCCGGTTTTCACGACCACGTTTTGGAACAGGAGCTAAGTAAGGTGCGTCAGTTTCAACTAGGATTTTATCCAAAGGGAGATTTTGCGCAGCTTCCTGCACATCTACAGCCTTCTTAAACGTGACCACACCCGAAAATGAAATCATCATACCAAGCTGGATAAAACGCTCTGCCATTTCCAAAGAACCTGAATAAGAGTGCATAATGCCGCCACGAGGACCAACACCTTCACTTTTAATAATCTCATATGTTTCGTCCAAGGCATCACGAGTGTGCACTACAAAAGGCAAGTCAAGATCTTTTGATAATTGAATCTGCCGCCGAAAAACTCGCTCTTGTACTTCTTTTGGTGTTGTCATCCAATGATAATCCAGACCAATCTCACCAAGAGCAATAACTTTTGGATCATGCAAATGACTGACAAGCATGTCCTCCACTTCCTGCGTGTAAGAACCTGCCTCCGTCGGATGCCAGCCAATCGTACTGTAAAGCTCATCATATTGACGAGACAGCGCTAGCGACTTTTCAATGGTTTCTGCATCAAAACCCACAATATTCATCTTGGTAACACCTAACTCGCGTGCAAAAACAATTTCTTCAGCTTCTTTGCCTGCAAAATTGTCCACGTTGAGGTGTGTATGTGTATCAAAAATGTTCATCATTCATTCCTCTTTATATCAGTTTCTATTATATCAAAATCTCTGAGCAAATGCAGATTGTCCCTTTGTTCTCCAACAAAAAAACCAGCGGTCTCGAGTTTCCGTTGGTTCTTCATCTTGTATTCGTTTGGATTATGCAGCCAAAACTTTGCGTCCTTTACGACGACGGCTAGCAAGCACGCGACGACCGTTTTTAGTTGCCATACGATGACGGAAACCGTGTTTGCGCGCACGACGGATTTTACTTGGTTGATAAGTACGTTTCACTTTGAATACCTCCTCTTAGATTCTTGTATTCGTTTAGCCGGCTATTGTGATCAGTTACTAAACATACTTTACTATTCTATATGATTCTGGGGATTTTGTCAATACTTACTGAAATAACTTTCTCTTTAAAAACGTAATCATAGAATTCGAGTCGCTTCGTAAAAGGGAATTAAGCTTGTCATGGCCTCCTGCAACTGGGACAGCACCTGATCCCTTGAAGTGGCTTGATAGAGGGGAATATCGTATTTGACCAGAACCTTGCGAGCCTGACCGGCCGCCACTTGCTGGATAAGAAACTGACGATTTTTCTCCGTACCTTCAAAGCGCTGACTCAAGCCATTGATCTGGACAAAATAGTAAGCTGGTGACTGAATAGGCAGATTCAGTACTCGGTTTTGCTTGCTAAGGCTATGCTCATCTTTCTTGCGCTCCATGAAACTCACCTCTAGTGACACCCCAAAGTCTTCTGCAGTTCCATACAAGCGCAGAGCAAACATAGGCTCCGTAATTTCCCCATAACCTTTAAGATAATTCCAAAAATGTGGCCGCAGCATCTGCGCCTGATTCATCCACTGACTAGTTCGCTCCAAGGTCAGCTTGGGATAAAGGTACTGAAAATCCTTGACTAAGTCTGCAAACTCCTTACGCGCTGCCTGTCCATTAGCCTTGAACTCCAACATAGACTTGCGCAGCTGGCCTGCCTTATCTGGAGAAATGTATTTGACTCCCTGATGGGGCAGAAAGCTTTCAATAGCTGAAAAAAGTGACATGAGAACTCCTTACTTTTTTTACTTTTTATAATAGAATGCTTCTGGGTTATTCACGTTAACGCTTTGCGTAATAAGAATCCTGTCCCTCTTACGATTAGAAGCATCCATTATTTTTTGATTATCCAAAGTCATAGACATATCTATACCAGCAGGAATAAATAAGACGGCTGCACCCGGTCCTCCAAAGGATACTCCACCTTGTAAATAAGAATTAATCATTTTAAAATTGTTTCCTAATTTCAAGTCATTATTAACCAAGCCATTTTTATCAAATACTAATTCATTCCCCCACCCATTTCTCCATGTACCTTCAACACTAGAATAATCTCCTTTTTGGATGGCTCCCAAATCCATTTGGGACGAACTATTTTGTCCTTTCTGATTTCCAACACTTGTCGTTGTTTGGTAGTTTTCTATATCTTTCCACCTTAACGAAGATAGGTCAAGCTCTTTTTTAGAAGCTAATCCAAAAACTGAACCTACGCTTTTTTCAGAATTTGAATCTACACCAGTTATTTGAAAATCTGCTTCTTTTAGCACATCTATACCACTATTATCAGATTTCAGTTGATAAAGATAACCCTTAGCATCTGGACTTAGAGAATGCCATTGAGCATAAAAGACTGTCCCATCTGTATATATTGTGGCGCTTTCTCGACTTCCACCTACTGAAGCCACTTTTGATTGAGCTAAATAAGTTGATGTCCCTTGATTCAAATAATAAACAGCCGCTAAATAATAAACCCCGTTAGAATGATGTCCTGTGATTAATTCATCCGTCCCATTTTTATCAATATCATAAAATGTGTATATCTTCGCACGGCCTTCAGAAGTATCTTTCTTTAATTTATCCAAAGTCGAAGCATATAATTTTTCATCTTGTGCTACTGAAATTGAAGAACTCTTTTGCTCTTTGTCCAATGTACTCTTACTTGAGTCAGAAGTATTCTCCTGCTTCTCTATTTTCTTTTGACCACAGGCACCAAGTAGTACTAACCCTAAAATAATTAGAAAAACTCTCTTCTTCATATATCCTTCTCCTAGTTTATTACTACAAAAGCCAGCATCTCTACCGGCTTTCTCTTTATTCACTGTCAATATCCACGACAACATAACGATTTGGCTCATCACCTTCTGAATAGCTGGTAAGTCCGTCCATTTTAGAAATGATACGGTGGATAATTTTCCGCTCATTGTTGGACATTGGGTCGGTTTTTTGACTATGCTGGTATTCCAACACACGGTCAGCCAATTTTTGAGCGTAGCTTTGTAGAACTTCTGCTCGATGTTCTACATAATCATTAACATTGATAGAAATGTAAAAACTCTTAGAATAGCGATTATAAAGATAATTCTGTGCCAACAATTGAAGAGCTTTCAGCACTTTTCCGTGATAGCCGATAATGCGACCAGGCTCATTGGTATCAATCTGCATATTGATTGTCCGACGATTATGAGCACTTGCAATGCTAGCTTCAACGTCCATTTCGTCCACGATGTTTTGCACATAACCTGTCACACTCGCAACAACTTCTTCAACATCATAATCTTCTTCCACTTGAATGCCCAAATCTTCAAAATCAGCCGGCTCCTCAGCTATCGGTTGGACTTCCGAGTGCTTTTCTACAGCTTGGTCAAAAGCAATAATCTTGTCAGTTGTCTTTTCTTCTTGAGCGACCGATTTTTGAAAATTTACGATGTCACTATCTTTCAATAAGTCAATTGCGCCTGTTTCTTCAAGAATCGTGCTGGCTTCTTTTTCGTGCTTCAAAATTTCAGCTTTCACATCATCTGAGATTTCTTTGCCTTCTTCTTCGATTTTTTTAATGGCTGCAACAACATGTCCTAAGTCAACAGTTGCTTCACTCACGCTTTTAACGGGCTCATTTTGAGCATTGATTGCTTCCGGAACACCTTTGACAGCTTTTTGGTTAGCTTTTACTACCGTTGTTTCGTTAATAGGTTCCACATCAACTTGGGCTAATTTCTTGCCAAATAATCCTAAAAATCCTTTTTTCTCACGAGAAATCACTTTGATATGTGCTTTCATCCGTGGAATATCTAACTCGCGCAAGCCATTTTGAATGGCTTCTTCAACACTCGCTCCTGTAAATAATACCATACAAGCGCCTCCTTACTTTTTCTTTTTTTGTGCTTTGCGATAAGCACGTTTTTTCTTTTCTTCACGTTCCCGCTCAGCAGTCGCTTTCGCTTCTCTTTCTGCAATGATTTTATATGGATTGCTCAGTAAAAGCGTTTGGAACACTTGATACGCGTACGATGTGCTCCAATACAAAGCAACCCCACTCGCTACACTCATGGCAAAGAAGAAGACAAACAGCGGCATGACAAACATCATTCCTGTCATCAAGCCATTGCGTTCCGCCATTCCTTTATTGCTCAACCAAGTACTCAAAAAGGTGAAAACGGCTGCTAAAACCGGCAAAATATAATAGGGGTCTGTCGCGCCCAAATTCAGCCAGAGAAAATGCCCTACTTTGAGAAATTCAACGCGTGTCAAGGCATGATACAAGGCAATCAACACAGGCATTTGAATGAGCAAGGGCCAAAATGATGCCGATGGCTTTACTCCTAATTCCTTATACAGCTTTTGTGTTTCTTCTGCCAAACGACTGCGACTTTCCATGTCGCGTCCTGGATACTTCGCCTGCAATTCTTTCACTAACGGCTGCGCTTCCTGCATTTTCCGAGAAGCATTAATCTGCAATTGGAAAACAGGCAAAAGAACTGTCCGAATAATCAATGTGAAAAGGATAATCCCAATTCCTGTACTTCCATTGAATGACAGAAAACGAATCGTTACGGCGAAGAAATAGACAAATCTCTCCCATAAATCCGGCGAACTCGCTGTGACCTCACTCGTCCCACACGCCGTTAAGATGAGCAAAGCTAAAATTAAAAGCCCCGCCAGTTTACTTTTCTTTTTCACTACTCAAACCTTCCTGATAAATTTTTGCTATTTTTAGTACATGAAGCAAATTTTGCTCTAATTCTTGATAAGTCAGAATTTCCACACCTTTTCGTGCAATAACGACAAAATCAAGCGTTGCTAACTCTGCTTGATGAACTATCAAAACGTGTCGAATACGGCGTTTAATCTTATTGCGCATTACCGCATTTCCTAGCTTTTTACTGACGGATATTCCAACTCGAAAGTGTTTTTGCTTCTTTTCTAATGTATAAATGACGAATTTTCTATTGGCAAAACTTTGCCCACTTTTGAAAATCGCATTAAAATCTTTCTCGCTCTTGACGCGATAGCTTTTCTTCAAAACTCAACTCCATCTACCAAAATTATATCTATTATACCATAATTTTCAAAAAAACCAATAAGAGCAGGCATATTCACCGTTTTACCCTATCCAACTGATACAAGAACGCATGTAATTCACTTTTATTCTGAAAATTCAATGCAAAAAGAGTTAGTAAAGTAAAGAAGAGCGACTAAGATTGTCTCCTAATCCCTCTTCTCGTATCTTATACCGAATGATTACCGACATGTGTAACTCATAGTTATATTTTTCAACTATTTGCTAGATTCTTTTGCAAAAAATTGCGTAGCTGCAACTGCTGCTTTCCAGCCTTTGTACAATTTTTGGCGCTCTGCTTCTAGCATCGCAGGTTGGAACGTTTCCCCAACCGCATTTAATGTTTTGAGTTCTTCCATGTCTTTCCAATAGCCGACTGCAAGACCCGCCAGAAAAGCTGCTCCAAGAGCTGTCGTTTCCAAATTTGCCGCACGCGCTAATTCAATTCCCAAAATATCTGCTTGGAACTGCATGAGAAAATCATTCATGGCAGCACCACCATCTACCTTCAGAACTTGGATTGCTGTACCTGTGTCCATTTGCATGGTGTCAATAATATCGCGCACTTGATAAGCAATGGATTGCAAAGTTGCTTTGATAAAATCTTCTTTACTCGTTCCACGTGTCAAGCCAAAAATAGAACCTCTTGCTTCTGGATCCCAATAAGGCGCTCCAAGTCCCGTAAAAGCTGGAACAACATACACTTCATTTTCATTGGTGGAATTTTTTGCATATCGCTCAGACTCAGGTGAGCTAGCAATCATACGAAGCCCATCACGAAGCCACTGAATGGCACTGCCCGCAATAAAAATCGAACCCTCCAAAGCATAAGTCACTTTGCCATTTATCCCATAACCAATAGTCGTCAAAAGATTATTTTTTGATAAATTGCATTCCTGACCAGTATTCATAATGATGAAAGAGCCTGTCCCATAAGTATTCTTCACCATTCCTGGCTCAAATGCTAATTGCCCAAAGAGAGCTGCCTGCTGATCGCCCGCCATTCCTGCAATTGGTACCTCTCCACCATAAAAATGATAGGGTGCTGTTTTGCCATAAATTTCTGAATTCGAGCGAACTTCTGGCAACATAGCTTTAGGAATGTTGAGTAAGGACAAAATCTCATCATCCCATTGGAGCTCTTTGATATTGTATAGCATGGTCCGCGCTGCATTTGAATAATCAGTCACATGAGCTGCACCATCCGTTAATTTCCAGACTAACCACGTATCAATCGTACCAAAGAGCAATTCTCCTCGCTCTGCACGTTCCTGCGCTCCCTCTACCTGATCTAAAATCCAGCGTACCTTGGTCGCAGAGAAATAAGCATCTATAATCAAACCTGTTTTTTGATGAAAGAAATCTACATACCCATCTTGCTTGAGCTTTTCTGCTAAAGGAGCTGTTTGCCGAGACTGCCAGACAATAGCATTGTAAATGGGCAAACCCGTTTTCTTATCCCACACAACTGTTGTCTCCCGTTGATTGGTAATGCCAATTGCTTCAATCTCTGTGGGCTTGATGCCACTTTCAATAAAAGCATTTGCAATGATCGACTGCACAGAATTCCAAATCTCATTTGCATTGTGCTCAACCCAGCCCGCCTGTGGAAAAATCTGAGTAAACTCTTTTTGACTCGTAGCAACCTTCTCACCTTTCTTATTGAAAATAATCGCCCGTGAGCTGGTTGTTCCTTGGTCAATCGCCATGATATAAGTTTCTTGTGACATAAAGCGCCTCCGTTGTATAATCTGCTTTTATTATACACAATAAAGCGCTTTCTTTCTATCTTTTTCTTCTGTTTTTGTGAAAATTTCACTCAATTATATGCTTGGCGTATAAAAAACGACTCCTTTTCAGAAGTCGTTCCATTGTATACAAATTACAAACGAGCGTTCAATTCTTTGCTCAATTCTTCAAATCCTGGTTTTCCAAGAAGAGCAAACATATTTTTCTTGTAAGCTTCTACACCTGGTTGGTCAAATGGGTTAATAGCATTCAAGTAGCCAGAAATAGCAATAGCCAACTCAAAGAAGTAAATAGTATAGCCAAGAGTAAAGGCGTCTTGCTCAGGAAGTGTTACATACATATTTGGCACGTCACCGTCAGTATGAGCCAGAAGTACACCGTCTGTCGCTTTCTTGTTAACAAAGTCAACATCTTTTCCTTGAAGATATCCAAGTCCGTCTAAGTCTTCTGCCAATTCAGGAATCGTCACGTTTTTGCGTGGTTTGTCCACACGGACAACTGTTTCAAACATAATACGCGCACCTTCTTGGATGAATTGCCCAAGAGAGTGAAGGTCTGTTGAGAAATTAGCAGATGTTGGATAAATACCTTTTTGGTCTTTTCCTTCTGACTCACCAGCTAATTGTTTCCACCATTCTGAGAAGTATTGCAGAGAAGGTTCATAGTTAACCAAAATTTCAGTCGCATAGCCTTTGCGATAAAGGATGTTACGAAGAGCAGCGTATTGATAAGCTTCGTTTTCTGCAATCTTGTCTGAAGTGTAGTCCTTACGAGCAGCATTGGCACCTTCCATAAGGGCTTTGATGTCAGCACCTGATGCAGCGATCGGAAGCAATCCAACTGCTGTCAATACTGAGAAGCGTCCACCGATGTCATCTGGCACCACAAATGTTTCCCAACCATTAGCATCTGCTTCCACCTTAACAGCACCTTTTTGACGGTCAGTTGTCGCATAGATACGTTTGTTAGCTTCAGCTTCACCATATTTTTTAATCAAAAGTTCTTTGAAGACGCGGAAAGCAATAGCAGGTTCTGTCGTTGTCCCTGATTTAGAAATCACATTAACTGAGAAATCTTTATCTGAAACGTATTCTACCAAGTCTGCAAGGTAAGTAGATGAAATAGAATTTCCAGCATAAAGGATTTGTGGAGCTTTACGTTCTTCTTTGGTTTGCAAGTTTGCAAAATGATTGCTCAAGAAATCAATCGCTGCTTTTGCTCCAAGGTATGACCCACCAATCCCAATCACGACCAAAACATCGCTGTCTGATTTGATTTGTTCTGCCGCTTTCAAAATGCGAGCGAATTCTTCTTTGTCATAGTTTTCTGGAAGGTCAAGCCAGCCACGGAAGTCACTTCCTGCACCAGTTCCTTTGCGCAACAGTTCATCTGCCGCAGAAACTTGTGTTTGCATGTAATCTACTTCATGCGGTGCAACAAATTTTCCAAGCACGTTTGAGTAATTAAACTGAATATGTGTCATTATAGTCCTCCAATTTTTCTTCTCTACTATGATACCGCTTTACTACTTTTTTATCAAGCAATTTTCTTGACTAAAACGTTTCCAAATTGTTTTTTTATAATTAACTTTCAAAAATCGCAATCTCATACCAACCTTTAAAGCAATCGTTTGCGTAAATCAAAAAATAATCACCCACAGAATACTTCTAAAATAAAAAATAGAGGAAAATAAATAGTAACCTAATCTTGGTTTCTAGAGTTTAACCAATGTTTCTTTTTTTGAGTCTATTATTTTGCAGAGACAGCAAAAGTGCCAACAGTGAAAAGACAACAAAAATAAACCAGCACAAGTAGATATTGTAGGCAGAGAGAACTGAAAAGAGGACCGTTCCTAAAGGCAAAGAGAAGGTAAACAACAATCCGAGAAAGTTATTGCTTTGAGCCAAGACATCAGACGGTAGATTTGCCATTAACATAGCATCCAGTTTAGGCGTGGATTTCCCCATTATGTAAGCAGAAAAAGCTAAGATAATAATCCCAATGATTGGTAACAATCCTACTAAGTTGCTGATGCCAACTAGTCCAAATGAAGAACTATTCATTATGAGCAGAAAGGAAAATGATTTTTTTGAAAAATAATCGTGAGGTGTTAAACTTCCTAAAATAGCGCCAACCAATAACACTACTTCTACAATCAGAAGAGATTGTGCATAAGTCAGGTGAAAAATGGCATGTTTTAAAAAATAAAAATTGTAAATACTATTAACAGCTCCTCCTATCATATTCAGGGTTAAAATTGCAAGTAACAAGTGAATGAAAGAAGCATTTTCGGATTCTTGAAAAATCAACTCCATATTTTGATAAAGCATTTTAAATTGCGTAAAAAGAGAAGTTCTTTCAGGAGTTGCTACCACAGCTTCATGAGTTAATTGACGACGCTTGTGCAAAAGCACTAAAGAAGAAGCTAAAAATGACAGCGCATTAATTATGGCAACTAGTGCAAAATTATTGTCTGAAGTTGCGAGCAACCAGACCCCTACTGTTTGTCCAGTAATGCTGCATAAATAAGTGATAAATTGCGTAAAGGAATAGGCTTCAAATAAATCAGCTTTTTCTAAATTCTTTTGCAAAATCGGCATTCTTAACCCACCAGCATAGTCACTTAACATATCTGTTATCACATTCAACAAACAGATAATTGCAAAAATGAGAAATGTTTTATTAGAAATCAGAAAAGCTACTCCTGTAAATAGAAGTGCCTGAACAAAGCCGATAACAATCATGAAATCGCCTTTTCTACCTGTCCTATCAGCTTGTACTCCTATCCAAAATGTGAAAAGTGTAGGAATAATTGTAATGATATTTGCAATAAACACAGCTGTATTGGCATAAGGCAAACTAGCAGCATAAATCACAAACACAATATTGTATAAATAAGACCCCATTAGGTTAAGCATCCGAGAGAGCGTAATACTTCTATATAATGCATTTGAGAAGAATAATTTCATATCAAGTTCCCTTTCAAACTTTTGTTGCACTAAGTATAACTTGAAAAGCGACTTCCAAAACAAAATTGTCATATATTCAACTCCGTTTTTGAGCAAAAAAAATAAGGAAAGCAGTCTATTTTTGATTCTACAGACTCATTTCCTCACTTTAAATTTTTTTGCAAAAAAGTTCCGATTGTCATTTATTCACATTCTTTTAACCAGTCAGACATATTTTTAGAGTAATAATCAGCACTCTGCTTGCAACCTATAATTTCAAGGGTTGATATAGCATTTTTCATTTTTGTAAGACCTTCATCTCTCTTTCCCAAAATATAATCATGCTGTCCATCTGCAAATAAATAGACAATTCTCAGGTATGCATCATTTTCATCAAAAAATTTTTCTTTGATTTTTTTATCAAAATAAGCAGCTTTTGTTAAACTTTTTTCTGCAATTGATTTAAACAAACCATTTAAAAGAATCGTGTAAATATAGTTTTTGTTTTTCTGTAAATCTCCTAAAAAATCAACCTTTTGAAGCATTTCTCGAACATATCGAAAGTAAAGATCAAGAGGGAGCAAGGCGGCAATATCTGAAAACAAGTGTAATTCATACTCTCCCCAAATTTCAACAGAAAATAAATAATCATATAAAAAATTCAACTCAATCTCTGTTGCTTGAATGGTTTCATCCAAGAAAAACATGTGACCTTTGATAACAATCGCATTTAGGATATACTTTTCTTCCTGTTCAGACTGATATTGATTCATTTCATTGTGGTACATTTCCCATAATGTATTCATATCCTTCTTTTCTTGAGCTTGCCACAGTTTATTTTTTAACAAAGTATAGGAAGTGGGCTGGAAGCCACGCACCAAATAGACAAATTCTTCTAATTCTGTTCTAATATTCTCTAGACCAATTAACAGTTTTGAAGCCGAAATATCTGAATCTCCATTTTCAAATTTACTGAGCATGGAATAGGAAAATTCTTCTCCTGTTGCGGCTTTAAGAGAGATGTGCCGACCTGTTCGCAATTCTCTAAAAATTTCTCCCATGTAATACATATATCTTTCCTTTACTGAAAAATGATATTGATTCATCACTGAATGTTGCCTTTCGAAAAATTCTTTCAACACACACTTTAGCAATCGTTCATACTTCTTCATATACAAAAAGAGCACACAATCCACACTCGCTTAGGGCTGCTGGATTCCTCCTCTGACCCGCTTCACGCAGAATTGTTGCTCCGATAAGTATTATACCATAAATTTGTTTTTGTGCCAATTAAGATTTTCCTTTTTTCCAAAAAGAAAGGAAAAATAAGCAGATGAATAAACCTAGAATCGCTGGTACAACAATCGTTAAACCAGCTCTACCACTATCTAGATAGGACCAGAGCATTTTCAAAAAGGCCGTGATAATTAACAGTAATGTCAACAATTTCCAACTATGGAGTCAAGTTGCTCTAATCAGAAGTAGAAAGAAACTAATTACCAAAAAAGCAAACAAAACTTTTTTGAGATTCCAATCTGCCTGCAAGAAATCTTGCTCGTAAGCTAGAAACTCTTTTACCAAAGGAGAGGTCGTCTTTGGCACCCAAAACCAAATCATACTGGTAAAGAGAGCAAAGATACTAGCAGAAATGCCAAGAAGGCTCTTTCGATAAGAGAAATAGATAATCGGTAAAATGAGAATCGGACGAATATACCAAGATAGCTGGTTTTGATGACGTGTAAAAGCCCAAGCCTGAAATTCTACATTGCCTATCAGCAACCCAATAAACAGCAATGTTAAAAGAAAGAACAAAGCACTTAGCCAATGTTTCATTTTTGTCTCCTCTTTCTAAAAAAATCTTGCATCATCTGAGCACATTCTGCTTCCAAAATCCCACTTTCAAGATCAACTCGGTGATTGAGTCGTTCATCTGTTAGAATATCATAGAGGCTACCGGCAGCACCAAATTTTTGATTCTTTGCACCGTAGATAACCTGCGGAATGCGAGCCAAACCAATAGCACCGCTACACATGACACAAGGCTCAATAGTGACAAATAGAGTCGTATCTAGCAAGCGCCAGTTTTTTTCATAAGCGTTGGCTTCTTCAATCGCCATTATTTCTGCGTGCATGACAGCTCGCTGCAGCTCCTCACGCGCATTGTGCCCACGACCGATAATTTCCCCGTTCTTGACAATGACACAGCCAATCGGAATTTCATCATTAACAAGCGCAATCTCTGCTTCTTTCAAAGCCTCCCGCATAAAAAATTCTTTTTCTTCAACTGTATAGTTCATCTTTTAACCATCTAATCCTCTGTATGATAAAAATCTCCTAATTCATAAGTCGTGACTTCTCTGACATGAAGTTTATATTTGGCAACTAGATCCGCAATATCTTCTCCATTAATTAAAGTAATGACTCTAGTTCCTTGACGAGCTGCTTCAATGGCACTTCTTGAAAAATCAGAAGTTGTAATAAAAATACCATATTCTGCATTGTATTTATCCATTGCACCGCGGAATTTATCAATCTCCGGAGAAGGAACATTGTTTTCCCAACGCTTTGCTTGGATAGCTACGCGATTGGTTCTGAAGTCATCTGTACTAGTAATATAGCCAAAACCATCTAAACCACCATCATTAGTATAACTAACCCCAATTTTTTCATCTAGTTTGACACCCATCTCCTTGACTAGACCACGAGCAAAAGTTTCAAATTTTTGTGGTGACATAGATTTTAAAGCCCTTGTCAACTCAACTCTCCAATTTTCTTTTGAGTCATCTAGTGAATGTTTAAGTTCCTTTTCAAAGGATAACTTGAAGAATTGTTTTGACTTCTTCTCATTTTTCCAAAATTGAATGGCTTTCTGTTGAATATCGCTAGCAAAATGCTCATCCAGTTTCACTTTTCTACCTAATTCTGTCAATTCAAAAGTCGATTGCTTTGGTTTAGAAAGATAGCCCGTGATAAGCAAACTTTTGGCAGAAAAATTAAAAGTGTAATCACTAGGTTTATAAATTTTTCCACTTTTTTGAGACACTTTTTCTTCCTCAAAAAAATTCTCATCTATCGTATTTTCTCCCTTTTTAATAGCATCTAGCAACTCTCGTTTGGTTGCATAGCCACCTAGCTTTTTTAAATTCCTGATAATTTCACTTATCATTATTTTTTCCTGTTCTTTATTAGACAAATCTGTAAAGTTCATCATTTATCTCCTTTGTTCTCCATTTATTATATCATGTTATAAATCCGAAAATATAAAAAAAGCCACTTTACAGTGACTTTCAGGAGATTATTATGAAAAAGTTTAGGATTTCTATCAAATAAAGTTAGGAGGTCTTCATCTGATGGTTTTAGTATAACCCAGCTAGCTTAAAATTAACTTAAGAGAGAATCATTATTTAAACTTTTTTATTGCGTCAATAAAAAGTGAGCCGAAACCCGCTTTGTCTGCTTCTATTACAAACTTGACCAAACGCTTTCTAAAATATTTGTTTGTTCACGACCTGGTCCAACAGAGAAAGTAGAGATGCGGACACCGACAAGTTCACTCACACGGCGGACGTAGTTGCGTGCATTTTCTGGCAACTCTTCTAAACTGCGAACACCTGTAATGTCTTCTGACCAACCTGGTAATTCTTCATAGATTGGTTTACAGCGCTTGAGTTGCTCTAAACTAGCTGGGTAATGGTCAATACGTTCACCGTCTAGGTCGTAAGCTACACAGATTTTAACTACATCCAGTCCCGTCAAAACATCAATGGAATTGAGAGAAAGGTTGGTAATCCCAGATACACGACGACTGTGACGCATAACAACTGAGTCAAACCAACCAACACGACGAGGACGCCCTGTGGTCGTTCCATATTCATGCCCGACTTCACGAATGCGATTGCCTACTTCATCAAATAGTTCTGTCGGGAATGGTCCATCACCAACACGACTGGTATAGGCTTTGCAAACTCCGACAACCTTATCAATCTTGCTTGGACCTACACCGGAACCAATCGTCACACCACCTGCAACAGGATTGGAAGAGGTAACAAATGGATAAGTGCCTTGGTCAATATCTAGCATAACTCCCTGTGCCCCTTCAAAAAGGACACGTTTACCTTGATCAAGAGCGTCATTCAAGATAACCGACGTATCTGTCACGTATTGTTTAATCTGCTGACCGTATGCGTAGTATTCTTCAAAAATATCGTCAAATTGGATAGCTGTGCTGTCGTAGAGTTTTTCAAAAAGACGGTTCTTCTCGGCAAGATTACGCTCCAAACGTTCTCTGAAAATATCCTTATCCAAAAGATCAGCAATTCGGATTCCCACGCGAGCTGCTTTGTCCATATAAGCTGGACCAATTCCCTTAATAGTCGTTCCGATTTTGTTATCACCTTTGGCTTCTTCTTGCAGACGGTCCAACTCGATATGATAAGGAAGAATCACGTGTGCACGATCTGAAATGCGCAGATTATCTGTTGTGACACCTTCGTCATGCAAATAAGCTAATTCATTTACCAAAGATTTTGGATTGACTACCATTCCGTTTCCGATAACAGAGATTTTTTCTGGGAAGAAAATACCGGATGGAATCAAGTGCAATTTATACTTTTTACCGTCAATTACAATGGTATGTCCGGCATTGTCTCCGCCTTGATAACGGGCAATAACTTCGGCATTAGCTGAAAGGAAATCTGTAATCTTTCCTTTTCCTTCATCTCCCCACTGGGTTCCTACAACTACAACTGATGTCATAATTTTGTCTGAGCTAAGCGCTCGTCCTTTCTTGTCTACATGGCAGGAGTTTCACCCGCAATTATGTCTTACACTTTATTATAAGAAAAATTCCTTCTTTTTTCAAGATAAGACTATCGCAGTTGTTTGCAAATGACGAAGTTTGAGTCCCCCTCTTTTGGAAAATTCTTATCCTATCTAAAATAGAATCGTTTTCTTTTAAAAAAGGTTCGGAAAACGTAGTAGAAATTTGTTTTCTGAGCATTTTTATAATAGACTAAAAGTATTAGAAAATAAACAGGTATTTCCCATGAACATCAATCACTTATTCGAAAAATTAGCAACAGATGCACCTATTTTACAAGCTACTTTCGGATTGGAAAGGGAGGGCTTGCGCATCAATCAAGACGGAAAATTAGCTCAAACTCCTCATCCCCAAGCATTTGGCAACCGCAATTTTCACCCGACGATTCAGACCGATTTTAGTGAGCAGCAATTAGAACTCATCACCCCGATTGCAACTTCTACAAAAGAAGCAAGGCGTTTTCTCACTGCTATTACCGATGTAGCTGGACGCACCATCCAAAAAAATGAAGCAATCTGGCCACTCTCTATGCCCCCAAAATTGTCGCCAGCAGAAATTCAAATCGCTCATTTAGAAAACGATTTTGAGCGTCATTATCGAGAAAGTTTAGCAAAAAAATATGGAAAAACGCTACAAGCTATCTCAGGCATTCACTACAATGTGGAATTGGGAGCCGACTTGATCCAAGCTCTTTTCAAGGTCAGTGATTACAAGAATATTCGTCTGTTTAAAAATGACCTCTATCTCAAATTGGCTCGAAACTTTTTACGTTTCCGCTGGTTTCTGACCTATTTATACGGAGCAGCACCAATTGCTGAGGAAGGATTCTTGACAAGGGAGATTTCTCAGCCTGTTCGCTCTATCCGCAATAGTGATCTTGGTTATGTCAATGATCAAAAGATTCATATCTCTTATGCCTCACTAGAATCTTATGTGAGCGATATAGAGAAATACGTAGCACAAGGCGATTTAATTGCCGAGAAAGAATGCTACATGCCTGTTCGTTTCCGTGGGCAAAAAGAAAATCGACTTTACTTAGAAAAAGGAATCACCTATTTAGAATTCCGCTGCTTTGACCTCAATCCTTTTGAGGTGCTGGGAATCAGTCAGGAGACAATGGACACGGTTCATCTCTTTTTGCTTGCCTTGCTCTGGCTCGATGATATAGCAGACCCTGATGAGATCCTAGAGCAAGCTCATGCTCTAAATGAAAAAATAGCTCTTAGCCACCCTCTGACTCCTCTGCCCGTTGAAGCTGATAGCGATCTGCTCCTTAGAGCTATGCAAGCTGTCATCCACCAGTTCGGATTAAGCTCCTATTATCAAGACCTGCTTCATCATGTGAAAAATGCAGTTGCTAATCCCAGCCTAACCCTTTCCGCCCAACTATTGCCTTATATTCACAATCAGTCCTTAGAAGCCTTTGGTTTAGAAAAAGCCAAAGAATACCACAACTACGCTTGGCATGCACATTATGCGCTAAAAGGCTATGAAAATATGGAACTCTCCACTCAAATGCTCCTCTTTGACGCTATTCAAAAAGGAGTGCAAGTAGAAATCTTAGACGAAAGTGACCAGTTTTTAAAGCTTCAACATAAAGATCATATCGAGTATGTCAAAAATGGCAATATGACCTCAAAGGACAACTATATCGTGCCTCTTGCGATGGCAAATAAGACAGTAACTAAGAAAATTTTATCTGCTGCTGGCTTTCCTGTTCCTGCTGGAGCCGAATTTTTCACTCTGGAAGAAGGAATAGCTTACTATCCCTTTATCAAAAATAAGCCGATTGTTGTCAAACCCAAATCCACCAACTTCGGGTTAGGAATTTCTATTTTTCAGGAACCAGCCAGCAGAAACAGTTACCAAAAAGCATTGGAAATTGCCTTTTCAGAGGACAGCTCTATCCTTGTTGAGGAATTTATCGCAGGAACCGAATACCGTTTCTTTGTCCTAGACGGAAAATGTGAGGCAGTGCTTCTGCGCTTAGCAGCCAATGTTGTAGGAGACGGTCAGCATACTATTCGAGAATTGGTAGCTTTTAAAAATACCAATCCCCTACGAGGGCGCGACCATCGCTCTCCACTGGAAATGATTGAGCTTGGTGAGATTGAGCTGCTCATGCTAGCCCAGCAAGGTTATAAAGCAGATGATGTCCTACCGCAAGGAATTCAAGTTTTTCTCCGTCGTAATTCTAATATTTCCACTGGTGGAGACTCAGTAGATGTGACTGAAACCATGCACACCTCCTATAAAGAACTGGCAGCAGAAATGGCAACTGCTATGGGAGCTTGGGTCTGCGGTGTGGATTTAATTATCCCAGATAGCACACTTCCAGCCAGCAAAAACAATCCTAACTGTACCTGCATTGAGCTCAATTTCAATCCTTCTATGTATATGCACACTTATTGTGCAGAAGGTTCCGGTCAAAGCATTACACCTAAAATTTTGGCCAAACTTTTCCCAGAAATCCATTAAACTTTATTGCATATAAAAACAAGCAAAAGAAGCAGCTCGTTTTTTTATGTATAACTTTCAATGAAAAATAGAAATATCTGCTAGAATTTCTCAGCTACTCCCAGTCCCTGCCATGTCCATGCTTGATTTCAAATTCAAAATAACCGTCTTCTTGGATTTTTTTGAAAATGTCACGATAGGCTTCTTCATCAAAAAACGGTCCTTTATAAAGAATTTCAAAACTTAAACCGTCGTATTCTAAGTAGGCGTGCGAAGAGCGAAAACCATTTCTCTTGTAGAAATCCATACGGGCTTTTCGCTGTTCCAGATTATCACAAGGCTCATCAAGTCGTTCTACTTCTAAAACCATGGTTCTTTGATAAAAATCCACTAATTTATCAATAATTTGCCCACCATAACCGTGACTGCGTAAATGAGGCATAATCGCAAAAAAGCTGATATAAAAGGCTCTTTCATTGTAAACTGAAAAGGCAAAACCGACAAATTCATTGCCATCATAAAAGGCAAAAAAATGAGAATATTCCCCATCTCCATAGCGCAGCAACTCGGATAGCGGTGCACGTTCCTCCTCAGGAAAGGCTTCTGTATTGAGTAGTTCTACTTTTTCTAAATCCGGAAATTCGGCTGTAATAATTTGACTAGTTAAGAACATCGCTTTCCTCTTTCTAACCCATTTTTCTTTTATTTTACCAAAAATTAAAATATTTGAGAACTATTGGACTAACATTCACAACCATAAAAGAGGTCAGATTCTACCAACCTCTTTTGGAATTCTTAATTCATCACAATCATCGCTTTAATTGTTTTTCTGTCAGCCATATCTTTGTAGGCTTGGTCAATGTTTTCCAATTTGTAAGATTGAGTGAAAACTTTACCAGGATTGATTTGACCGTCTAGAACTGCTTTTAGCAAGATTTCTTTGTCATAAGTTGTACAAGAAGCTGGTCCACCAGCCATTGCCAAGTTGACCATCCAGTAATCACCGATATTGATGTCTCCTGTATGTGGCACACCGACGCGTCCGACAAATAGCATCTAGACGCGCAACCTCTCTTACCTCCATTTTTCCTGGTTCTACAAAAACTGCTGCTTTCATCTTATTGCTCCTTTCTCTATTAAAAAGATGATGTTCCACATTCATCAAAAAGGTAAAATATTTACACTTTTATTATATACCTTGGAGTTCACTCTAAGTCAAGAAATTTTTGAAAAATCTTAGCAGCCCATGATTATTTTCAACTAAACTTTTTATTAAACATATCGTTCAGTACCGTCTTTTATACATTTTTATGCTAAAATAGACTTAGAAATTTCAGAAGAAACGGGATTATAGAATTTATGTCCAGAAGAGATTATAGAAATGTACGTTCTAGAAGATGGATTGGTATACTGCTTATTTTTATCGCAGTCGGTATTATTATGCAGTACCTCATCCCGATCCTCTTTGCCATCGGTATAGGCTACGGAATTTACTACTATGCAACCCATCAGCCGAAAAAAATTACAGGACCTAGCGCCAGTCAGCAAATTGAAGATTTGAAAGAGGAAATCGGTGCCGCAGATAGTCGAATCAAACAATTAGATGCTTACCTAGAAGAAAAGGCTTATGAAAAATACCAACAGTTAGCTGAACAGCTCTTACCTCAATTAAGCTATATCCAAAGTCGGACTGATACCTTGAAAAAACATATCTCACCTGAGATTTACCAGCGGATTCAACGGAAAGTGCAAGACGTAACAGCAGATATTCATGCTCAACTTTACAACCTCCGCACGCAAGATGCTGAGAGTACAAAGTCAAACCTTGAAGAATTAGCACCAGAATTGCTCGAAACCATTCACAATATCCAAACCGACCATGAAGCTATTCTCAAGAAAATTTCTCAGTCAGAAAGCAACAACAAGGAAGAATTAACTGCGATCCATCAATCTCAAATGGAGCATTATGAGGATATTTTGGAGGGCTACCTAAAAATCAAGGCTTCCCCGAAAGATTTTTACAATGCTGAGGAACGGCTCTCCAGTGCCAAAGCGGCTATTAAGCAGTTTGATTTAGACTTGGATGAAACACTCCGTCAGCTCAACGAAGCTGATTTACGAGATTTTGACATCAGCTTGCGGATTTTAACTAAAAAAGAAACGAACACAGAACTATAACATCAAAAGGAGACCTTATGAGCCAAGAATTTAACTTCGACATTGACAAAATCGCTAACAATGCCATTACGAAAACGGATAAAACCACCGAGATTATTGAATCAACCAAAACCCAAGCAAATGGGCAGTTAACTTTTTTGGAAAAATTAACTCCTGAACAACAAAATGCTATCATGGCAAAAGCCCCTCAGTTGGTAGATAACTTTATTTCCGACCAAAATGCTCTTTTAGATTTTGGACAAGCCGCAGTCGAAGATGTTAATAACACTGTCAACCGTATTTTAGCCGAGCAAAAGAAACTTCAAATCCCACAAGTCGATGAATTGCTAAAAAATACCAATAAAGAGTTAAATGGTTTTGTTGCTAAATACAAGGATGCTCAAATTGCAGAACTAGATAAAAAGCCAAATTTCTTAGAAAAACTCTTTAAACAAAGCAAGAATACCTTGCAAGAGTTCTATTTTGATTCACAAAATATCGAGCAAAAAATGGATAGTATGGCTGCCACTGTCGTCAAGCAAGAAGATCTGCTCGCACGCAATATCGTTTCTGCCGAAATGTTAATTGAAGACAACACCAAATCCATTGAAAATCTAGTCGGTGTCATTTCCTTTATCGAAGCCAGTCAAAGAGAAGCCGGTGCGCGTGCCTTGACTCTTCAAAATGAAGTGGCACAATTAGATACCGCCACTCTAGATTACCAAACCAAATCACAAGAATTGGCCCGCTTGACTGAAGTTGTCAATACATTGGAACAGCAACACACTGAATACATCAGCCGTCTGTATGTTGCTTGGGCCACTACCCCGCAAATGCGTAATCTCGTGAAGGTGTCTTCTGATATGCGCCAAAAACTCGGCATGCTCCGTCGCAACACCATTCCGACCATGAAGCTCTCTATTGCTCAACTAGGTATTTTGCAACAATCAATGAAATCTGGTCAGGTAGCGAACGCCATTTCTAATGCCAACAATGCAGCGCTTCAAATGCTGGCTGAAACCAGCAAAGAAGTCATTCCACAAATGGAGAAAATCTCGCAGAATCCAACAATTACAGTCGAATCTGTTACTAAGTTGGCTGAAAGCTTAGTTGCTCAAAACCAAGGTATTATCGAAGCCATTGACAAAGGACGGGAAAAACGCGCTCTCCTTGAAGCGACTGTGATCCAATCCGCTGAAACTATTAACGACTCTGTTAAACTACGCGACCAAAAGATTATCCAGGCTTTGCTAGATCAGGGAAAAGAAACTCAAAAAGAAGTGGATGAACGGACTACAAACGAAAGCTAATGGACTGGAAATAGAGTCTGAGACAAAAGTTTCCTAAATTCTTACGATATGCTATTTTTTCATTGAAACGAAATTGACGAGGCTGGTCTCATTCCTTGCTATGCAAAGCATGAGACCAGCCTCGTCAACTATGCGGAGTGGGACAACAAAATTAATTTCTTACGAAATACCGATTTTTGTCCCGCTCCCTTTTCTTTTTTTATGTTACAATAAAGGGTATGGACAAGATTATTAAAACAATTTCAGAAAACGGAGCTTTCCGAGCTTATGTACTAGACAGTACTGAAACCGTTCGGACAGCTCAGGAAAAACACCAGACCCTTGCTAGCTCAACTGTAGCACTAGGTCGCACGCTCATTGCCAGTCAAATTCTTGCAGCAAACGAAAAAGGAGATACAAAAATCACCGTCAAAGTGCTGGGAACAAGCTCTCTCGGTGCTATTATCACCGTTGCAGATACAAAAGGTACGGTCAAAGGTTATGTGCAAAATCCCGGCGTAGACATTAAAAAAACCGCGACTGGCGAAGTGCTGGTCGGACCATTCGTTGGAAATGGCGAATTCCTCGTCATTACAGACTATGGAACTGGAAATCCTTATCATTCTATGACACCACTTGTATCTGGTGAGATTGGCGAAGATTTGGCATTCTATCTAACAGAAAGCCAGCAAACTCCGTCAGCTGTCGGGTTAAATGTTCTACTAGATGCCAATGACAAGGTCAAGGTTGCTGGTGGTTTCCTCTTGCAAGTCCTTCCTGGTGCCAAAGAAGAAGAAATCGCTCGCTTTGAAAAGCGAATCCAAGAAATGCCTGCTATTTCAACACTTTTAGAATCCGAAAACCATATTGAAGCCCTGCTTTCAGCTATCTACGGCAACGAACCTTACAAACGATTGTCAGAAGAAGAACTCCGCTTCCAATGTGATTGCAGCAAAGATCGGTTTTTAAATGCCCTCTCAAGTCTACCTAAGTCAGATCTTGAAGAAATGCGAGATGAAGACCACGGTGCTGAAATCACTTGCCAATTCTGCCAAAGCACATATCATTTTGACGAAAAAGACTTGGAGGAACTCATTCGTGACAAATCTTAACACCTCTTTTCTGATTGGTGATGTAAAAATTCCCAACCGGACTGTTCTTGCTCCCATGGCAGGCGTCACCAATTCGGCTTTTCGGACGATTGCAAAAGAGCTTGGCGCAGGACTTGTCGTCGTGGAAATGGTTTCAGACAAGGGCATTCAGTACAACAACGAAAAGACACTTCACATGCTGCATATTGATGAAGGAGAACATCCCGTTTCCATTCAGTTGTTTGGGAGTGACGAAGATAGTTTGGCGCGCGCTGCCGAATTTATCCAAGAAAATACCCAAACAGATATTGTGGACATCAACATGGGCTGTCCCGTCAATAAAATTGTCAAAAACGAAGCTGGTGCAAAATGGCTCAAGGATCCAGACAAGATTTATTCTATTATCAGCAAGGTTCGGTCTGTTCTCAATATTCCGTTGACTGTGAAAATGCGCACTGGTTGGTCGGACGCCTCACTAGCTGTGGAAAATGCCTTAGCTGCGGAAAGTGCCGGTGTAGCAGCTCTTGCTATGCACGGACGCACACGCGAACAAATGTATACCGGTCACGCCGATCTTGAAACCCTCCACAGTGTTGCGCAAGCCTTAACCAAGATTCCTTTCATTGCCAATGGCGATATTCGCACCGTTCAAGATGCAAAACAACGTATAGAAGAAGTCGGTGCAGATGCAGTCATGATTGGACGTGCTGCCATGGGTAATCCTTACCTCTTCCAACAAATCAACCATTATTTTGAAACGGGAGAAATCTTGCCCGACCTCAGCTTTGAGGATAAAATGCACATTGCTTACGATCATTTGAAGCGCTTGATTGACCTTAAAGGAGAACATATCGCCGTTCGAGAATTTCGCGGTTTAGCTCCTCATTACCTCCGCGGAACAGCTGGTGCTGCCAAACTCCGCGGTGCTATTTCCCAAGCCAACAGTCTTGCAGAAATTGAAGAGTTGCTGCAAATTTAAACATCAAAAAACACCAATCATCTGGAAACTTATTTCCAAATGGTTGGTGCTTTTTATTAGTCATTTCTACTAGGTATCTATCCGAGTCATTTCAGTCCTTGCTTGATTGCGGTAAATGAGATCTTCTCGAACAGAGAATCCTAATTTCTCCCAAAACTTGTTTCCTTCTGTATTCCTTTTGAATACGACCAAAGCGACCTTGTGAATTTTTAACTCATCTAAGACAGTTAACACCGTTTCAATCAACTGTCTTGCAATCCCTCTCCTGCGGTAGTTCGGATGAACTGCTGTATGGTAGATATAGGCTCTTCGACCGTCCGAACCAACTAAAATCGCTCCGATAATCGTTTGATTTTCTACTGCCACCAGACAAGTTTGAGGATTTCTCTGCAAAAACCGAGCAATTCCCTCTTTTGAATCATCTAAATCATTCAATCCCATGCCTGCACACGACAACCACAGTTGATAAACCTGATCATAATCCGTTTCTGTCATTTCACGAATGTTCATCTTTTAAGTCCTTATCTATCCCTGAACGTTTCAAGGAAAAACTCATAGCACTTCAAACTTCAGCTGCCCAGCTTTGACACCGACTTTCAAACGTTGCCCCGTCTTTAACTCTCCAGCTAAAAGTAATTCGGATAAACGATCTTCTACCTGAGTTTGTAGAGTTCTGCGAAGTGGCCTTGCTCCCATTTCAGGGTCATAACCTTCTTTAGCCAGAAGTTTCAAAGCACTAGGTTGGAATTTCAGCTCAATTCCTTTTTCAGCAAGACTGACAATGAGTGGTTTCACCATAATTTTTACCACTTCCTGCATATCTTCGCTAGTTAGACTATGGAAAACAACCTTTTCATCAATCCGGTTGATAAATTCCGGACGATAACTTTTCTTGAGCTCTTCCATCATCCGTTTTTCCATGCTTTCATGATCAAAGCGAGCATCACGCGCTCCAAAACCGACCGTCTTATCATCCCGCAAACTTGTCGCACCAAGATTGCTGGTCATAATGATAATGGTATTGGAAAAATCCACCTTACGCCCCTTGCTGTCTGTCAGCACCCCGTCATCTAAGACTTGGAGAAGCACATTGAAAATATCAGGATGTGCTTTTTCTACCTCATCAAAGAGGAGTACAGAGTATGGACGATTGCGAACTTTTTCAGTTAATTCGCCCCCTTCTTCATAACCAACATAACCTGGAGGCGCTCCATTAAGGCGACTGGCAGCAAATTTTTCCATGTATTCACTCATATCAAAACGAATCAGTGCCGTTTCGTCATCAAAGAGAACTTCTGCCAAAGCCTTAGCCAGCTCAGTTTTTCCGACCCCGGTTGGCCCTAAGAACATAAAGGAGCCAATTGGACGCTTGCTAGTGCGGATACCGGATTGATTGCGCCGAATCGCTCGACTAATAGCAGAAATTGCTTCATTTTGCCCAATGACCCGCTTGTGCAACTCCTTTTCTAAATGGAGGTATTTCTTCGCATCTGTTTGCGTCAACTTTTGCACAGGAATTCCCGATAAACCGCTGAGTGTTGCCAAAATATCCTCATCTTTAACCTTTAGTTTGTAGACAATTGGCTGACTTTCTTTCTCCAACAAAGTGCCAACCTTTTTCCAATCGCCTGCCATTAAAGCCTCGTCTGCTGCACTCAATTCTGTTTTTACATGATTTTGCAGACCTTTATTTTGTACCGTTGCGGCAGCTTCATCTAGCAAATCAATCGCCGAGTCAGGTAGATGTTTACTTGTTAGATAACGATGAGCATACTTAACCGCTGTCTCAATCGCTGAATCTGTAATCACCACTTTGTGGTGTTCTTCATAACTTTTCTTGAGCCCCTGTAAAATCGCAATACTATCGGCTACCGTCGGCTCTTCAATAGTAATTTTGGCAAATCGCCGTGAAAGAGCTGCGTCCTTTTCAATATATTTCTGGTACTCTTCTTGTGTCGTTGCGCCGACCGTTCTGAGCGTCCCTCTAGCCAAAGCTGGCTTGAGAATGTTCGCTGCATCTAATGTCGAATCAATCCCGCTGCCAGAACCCATAATAGTATGAAGCTCATCAATAAAGAGAATCACATGCCCGTCTGCTTCAATATCATTGATAATATTGTTCATCCGCTCTTCAAAATCACCGCGAAAACGAGTTCCAGCTACCACATTCATCAAATCCAGCTCTAGAACTCTCATCTTTGCAAGCTCACTTGGAACCTGACCAGCAGCCACACGCTGCGCCAAACCAAGGGCCAGTGCTGTTTTCCCAACTCCTGCATCTCCAACCAACACTGGATTATTTTTCGTCTTGCGACTTAAAATCTGAAGCATACGAGAAATCTCTTTATCACGTCCGACAACCGGTTCTAAAAGACCAGCACGAGCCATTTCGGTTAAATCACGGGTATAATCTTCTAGTCCACCACTGGTAGAAGGAGGCATCCCCATCATATTGGCCATCGTTTGTTTCGCTGCAGCAATATTTTTATTTAAGTGGCGAATAGCCTTTATATCTTCTTTACCCCAGCTAGCCTTATGCTCTAAGTTTTTCCGAAGATCGGTCATGCGCAAAACGCCTTCTTTATCCTCATAGCTAAATCCTGTAAATTCAAGGAGACGTGCCGCCAAACTTCCTCGGTCAAATAACATAGCTAACAACACATGCTCTGTCCCAAGATTCTTAGCATGTACAGCCTCTGCAATTCGCTCAGCTGTCAAAAACAACACTTTCATACGATGAGAAAATGGCCAAATGGTAAAGCTCCCCTCTTGTTGATAAATCTTTCCTGTGATATGAAAGGCTGCTTTCTCAAAATCATCAATTTCAAGCGGATAATCATTTAAAACAGAACCCGCAACACTATAAGGATTATTCGCCATGGCAATCAACAAATGCCAAGACTCCAAATAATCCGTTTCAAAGTGGCTTGCTAGCAGCTGCGCCGACTCAATACTTTCTGTCAAAGCTTTTGAATATTTCATATATTAGTTTTTCCCTTTTCTATCAACTTGTTGTAAAATCTTCTTCAACATCCGCGCACGAATTCGTGCAGCATCTGTTCCCAATACTCTATCAGTTGCCGTCGCTAAAAGAAGATTACCTTCTCGTTTTGTCATGATTTTTTCATCAAATAGTAGTTGAATAATATCTGTAAAAACCTGCTGACTGATCTGCTCGCCGACACTATGCAGCAAATCACAAAGCAGCTCATGATGATTAGAAAACTCAATCCGACCAATCCGAATATAGCCACCTCCACCGCGCTTACTTTCGACAACATAGCCACGACTTTCCGTAAAACGTGTCTTGATGACATAATTTATCTGACTTGGAACAACCTGAAAAACATCCGCAATTTCACTGCGCTTCAACTCTGCAATCCCAGCTTGAGCTAAAATTGCTTTGATATATTCCTCAATACTGTCTGACGTATTCTTATGGCTCATGACAACCCTTTCTTCCAGTTCTTTCTTTTGCTCCATAAATGAGCAACTGACATTGACTATCTTTGACTAATATTATACCGAAAATCTCTTATTTTTGAAAGAAAAAGACCTAAATGAAAAACTGAAAAGTCTGATTATTCAAGCAAGTGAAAAAGCTTATAGAATAGGAATAATTCGAGTGTAAACGCTTGCCTTTTAATTTTAAAGCGTTATAATATAGATGAAAATTTGACGATAATAATAAAAGGAGGCCAAATGAATGAAAATGGATTGGTTCAAATATACACGTCATGTACTGATTTGGTTGGTTTCAACTTTATTCTTTTTTACAGTTATTTCTGCTGATTATGTGGATGTCCAAGTCGTCCCGTTAGTCATCTGCTTATTTGCTCCATTTTTATTTGAACCGTCTTCAATAAACCCTAAAACAAAATGGACAATTGATTTAGCCATCATTGCTGTAAGTGTCTGTGCTATTCTTTTTACACAAACATATCGAATCGCTTTTACCTACTCCGAAATTACCTATCTACTAATTTCTTTAATCGTTTTAATATTTGTAAACTCTGTGATTTCTCACAAGGGATTCACAAAAAAAAATTGTAAAATAAAAGCAGACACTACTAGAAAAGGCTAGAGAGTTATATCAGCTCTCTAACCTTTTTATTTATGATTTAAACGCTAGCTATTGATTGCCTTAGTTTTGACCAAGAGCAGCAGCCATAGTTGCAGCTACTTCTGATTCAAAATCGTTGGCAGCTTTTTCAATACCGTCACCCACTTCAAAACGAGTAAAGCTTGCAATTGTCACACCTTGGCTTTCAAGAAATGCTTCAACAGTCTTGCTGTCGTCCATGATGTAAACTTGCGCAAGTAATGTGTAAGCTTGGTCAACTTTTGTATTGTCTAACATAAAGCGATCCATTTTACCAGGAATAATTTTGTCCCAGATTTTTTCTGGCTTGCCTTCAGCCGCAAGACCAGCTTTGATGTCTTCTTCAGCTTGTGCAATCACTTCATCCGTCAATTGAAGTTTAGAACCAAATTTGTAGTGTGGAAGAGCTGGTTTACCAACCATTGCACGACTTTCGTTGTCTTGATCAATTTTGTGGTTCATTTGAGCCAATTCATCATGGATAAATTCTTCGCTCAATTCTTTGTATGAAAGAACAGAAGGCTTCATAGCTGCAACATGCATTGCCACGTGTTTTGCAAGATCCTCGTCACTACCTGAAAGAACAGTGATTACTCCAATACGTCCGCCATTGTGTTGGTAAGCACCAAATACTTGATCATCTGCTTTTTCAACAACTGCAAAACGACGGAATGAGATTTTTTCTCCGATGGTAGCAGTTGCACTAACATAAGCAGCTTCAAGCGTTTCTCCTGAAGACATTGTCAAAGCAAGAGCTTCTTCGTTGTTAGCTGGTTTGCCTTCTGCGATAACTTTAGCTGTTTCGTTTACCAATTCAACAAATTGAGCATTTTTTGCTACAAAGTCTGTTTCTGAGTTCACTTCAACGATAGCAGCAACATTGCCGTTTACATAGACACCCGTCAATCCTTCAGCAGCAACACGGTCTGCTTTTTTAGCAGCTTTTGCCATACCTTTTTCACGAAGCAATTCAATTGCTTTTTCGATATCGCCATCTACTTCTACAAGTGCTTTTTTAGCGTCCATGACACCAGCACCAGATTTTTCGCGCAATTCTTTTACAAGCTTAGCTGTAATTTCTGCCATTTTGATCCTCCAATTAAGATATTACGATTTTATTTAATAAAAAGGGGAGGGCTAGGCCCCGCCCCATAGGTTCGTTACTTGATTATTCGTTTGAGCCTTCGACAACTTCAACGATTTCTTCGATAGAATCTGCTTGTGAATCAGCTGCAGCTAATTCTGCTTCTACTGATTCAACGTTGTCTTCTCCTTGACGGCCTTCGATAATCGCATCAGCCATTTTCGCAGTGATTAACTTAACAGCACGAATAGCATCATCGTTAGCTGGGATAATCACATCAATGTCATCTGGATCTGTATTTGTATCCACCATCGCTACAACTGGAATACCTAATTTCTTAGCTTCTTTAACAGCGATTTGTTCTTTATGTGGATCCACAACATACATCACATCTGGAATACGTGGCATTTCTTCGATACCACCCAAGAATTTTTCAAGACGAGCGCGTTGTTTGTTAAGAAGAGCGACTTCTTTTTTAGGAAGAACATCAAAAATTCCGTCTTCTTCCATACGTTTGATTTCTTTCAAACGAGCAACACGTTTTTGAATCGTTTCCCAGTTTGTAAGTGTTCCACCCAACCAACGGTGGTTGATGTAGTATTGACCAGCACGTTCTGCTTCTTCTTTTACAGCATCAGCAGCTTGTTTTTTTGTACCAACAAACAAGATAACTGCATCATTAGCAGCTGCGTCACGCATAAAGTCGTATGCTTGATCTGCAAATTTTACAGTTTGTTGCAAGTCGATAACGTGGATACCGTTACGTTCTGTGAAGATATACTTCGACATCTTAGGGTTCCAGCGACGAGTTTGGTGACCAAAGTGTACACCAGCCTCAAGA
>ERZ772957.361-NODE-361-length-38464-cov-5.564581_pt1 | contig 38464 bp, 47 predicted proteins | sample MGYA00580682_ERZ772957 | MGnify/ENA primary metagenome ERZ772957 (study PRJEB29015, sample SAMEA2737921) | human oral metagenome | biome: human oral; feature: human-associated habitat; material: dental | place: China | collected 2025 ...
AATATTATTATATTTATATTATAGATATGCGCGTGCGCGAGAAAATTATGTTTGCTCACGAGAAATTGCGCCAATGACTTTGTAAATCTGCAGTATGTCCTTTTTGTTTATGTTCTGTTTCGGATAGGATGTGTTAAGAGGAACGAAACTATAAGCCTCATCATTATTAGCTGGAAGGATGGTGCGGATAAACCTTTCGGATCTTGTAATGATGAAGTATGTTTGTCCGAGTATGATGCTGTCTGCTTTTTGTAGGAAGATGGTATCGCCTACATTGTACTTTGGTTCCGCATCGTGTCCGAAGTAGTAGATACCTACACACCCGGAGAAGTAAGGAATAGATACGTACTCAATGACTGGGTAATTATCAGTGTTGAGGCTGATAGATGAGCAAGCAGATATATTCAATACTGGTTGTAGTTCTGACTTCGCACCAACCCCGAAGATGTCTTTACCGAGTATCTGGGTTATCTCGATGAGATAGCCGGGCTTGAAAGTCTTTGCATTAAGTCTTGACGATAAAGTCTGTGGAGTGATATTCCATTGTTTTGCCAACCATGCGAGGTTGATGTGTTTAGATTGCAGGACTTTTCTCACTTCTCTTCCTTCCATAGCCTATTGTGTTAGTCTGTCAATCATGTTCGTTAGCTGCTGTATCTGTTTTTGCGAATTAGCAACCACGGAAATTAAATCACTTTTCTGCTGTTGTGATGTCTCCAGCTCTCTTGTTAGCGTAGATACCGTTTCCGTTAGCGTAGTGATGTTATCTTGCTTCTGCTGTGTGTCTGGATAGGAATAGTTGTTTTGCGTGCCTATATGCCCGTTATTTTCGTTTTGTCCTCCTACGGTAACATCGCCGGAATTGGTAGCGATAGACTGGTCACCCGAGGCGGTAACTTGAACAGATGTAGATGCATACTTTGTTCCTTTATAGAAGAAGTCCATAGAAACATTTAGGACATCGCATAATTTTTCAAGGAAGTCTGTTTTTACGTTAGAAACTTTTAGGGCTTTTGAAAAATTCTGTTGAGACATCTCTAATTCCGCCGCTAAATCTTTGAATTGTAAGCGTGTATGTGCTAAAATATACTTCAATTCCTCTCCTGTCATTTGAAATATGAGTTTATTATAAACTTAATTAATGTTAAGAATAAACCAAAAGTTTGTTTCATTCAACTAAACGGTTTATCTTTGCCATAGAAATCTGAAACAAAGATATAAATAAACTTCGAAATATGCAATACCCCAAACGGGGTAAAACTTAAAAAGGATTGAAAATGAAAGCAAAGAAAATTACAGCAGAATTGGTAAAGACAAGAATGGTGCAAGACTTCATTCTTGCAGAGTTTGTAAAAGGGGTTATTAACACCCAAGATGATGTTAAGAAATACACCCAACTTATAATGAAAAAGTTAGGGGTCGACAATAACAAGGCTTGTGAGATATTCAGAAGCGCTATAAGGTAAACCAATAAGCCCCCTAAGAGGGGGCTACTTAAAAAGAACTATAAGATATGAAAGCAAAGAAATTGCAGTACAGCACACGGGAGATAAACCGAGATTTCAAGATTAAGGTTTACGGTTACACGGACGAAGGCAGAAAGGTTGACATGCTCGTAGGCGTTTCGGGGCTTATCCTTCTGATAGGTGTAGAGCTTGCGAACAAGCAGATTGAAAGAGCCTACAAATCTGGTCAAGATAAATGCGTATGTAAGTTGCGCAGAGGTTTGAAGGTTACTTATTACTATCATTAAGATTTAAGGTGTACCTGATAGGCAGGCATTCGGGTTCGAGCCCCGGACACTTACAAGCGTAGTCGGTACAGATTTTCTTTCCACTTTGAGCCATCCGACATAAAACGAAAATGACTGAAACGATGGAGGGGCAAGCATCCCAAAGCTTGCAGGGTTAGGCGAAAGCAGCAAGGAAAACATCGGAACTCCCTAACTCACGAGAAGGCTACACTAAAGTAGCGGTTCCCCTGCCTGATGGGGCTGTAAGTTGCAGGATTGTGATAATATCCAAATATAGCGACGATGCAGAGGCCAACCGTAGAAGCAAGCAGCCTCCATCCTCTGGGTGGAAAGGTCGAGGCAAGCAGCGGGGAAGAAAGTAACAAGGAGCTAAGTAACAAATAGGCTGGCATCGTTGAACTCGATAGCATAGTGCGAAGTACAGTAACACAAAAAGACCGTTGTAGGTCAGCCAGCCACGAGTATTTATAAATTAAATTCATTTTTGATATGGAAGATAACGTAAAAAATGGCTGCAAGGCTTATGGTTGTGCAAGTGCTAATGTAGAAGAGTTGCAGAGTAAGCTGGAAGAGCAATCAAAGGAGTTGGAAGACCAGAAATTACTTGTAAAGGCCTACCGTAAGGAGGCCGAGCAGTACAAATCTTGGTGGTACAAGGAGATTATGGAGATTAAGAGAATGAAGGAGGATGTCGAGGACATTCAGAAATTGGCTAAGAAACTTATAGAACGATGGTAAAAGTAGGAGGACACAAGCCGGTTATGCCTACGCTTAAAGCGATGAAGGTAGGAGATACGGAGCTTTGGCCGATTGAGCGTCTGGAGGTAGTAAGAGTTACCACCGGACGCCTTTCTGCGATGAAGCGACGTGAAGGTTGGAAGTTTCAGATGAAGACAGCGGGGCTGGTGGTTGAAGTCACCAGAACAGCCTAAGGCTGTATTATCTGAAACGGAACGCCGCCTGATACTTGAGTATTGCAAAGGCTATTCTGATAAGGAGGTGGCCGATAAGCTGTGCAAGAGCTACTGGACGGTAAAGACGCAGAAAAAGACTATCTATAGGAAACTTGGAATATCGAAAGATACGGAGTTACTCTGGTGGATGGTTTGTGAGAGGTTGAAGATAAGTTTTGACCTCGGAGAGATACGAAGGCATGGCATCGAGATACTCTTTAGCATCCTCTTTATTGTGATGCAGGTAACGAACAATGGAGGAGATTTGCGAAGATGTAGAATGGTGAGACGTGCGAGAACTGAATTAAGGTCAGGGAATGGCAAGTTACACGATTACGGATAGTGAAAAGCTCCTGACCATTATGCGAGTGATGAATAACAAAACCTTTGGGCTACGGTTTAGCGAAAAGATTGTTGGAGGCAGATCAAGATTGGAAAGCCTTATCACAGCCGGCAAAATTAGAGCCGAGAAAGGGAACGGTGAAGCCCAGAACGGCAAATGGCTGGTTAACGCTGCCGATGTCCTTAGATATGCAAGAGCAAAATGAAAACAAAAGAAGTACAAATACCTACTACCTTTCAGGTGTGGGTGGAAAAGAATAGAAATAAGGCTATTAGTTGGCTTGATGCTCAAAGCGAGTTCTATACGAGAATTATGGAAGAGCCTACCACGAGACGAACAGTACTATTGGTTAATCTGATTGCTGTCTGCCTGATGGTGGCTGCAATTACTGTAGAGGGGGATTTAACTGTGTCTTTTGTAGCTACACTCTGTGCAGGCTATTTGGCAAAGAGATTAAACGCTACGGATAACAAACAACATTTCAATAAATGATGGCTTTCACGTTGTGGAAGTCCTTTTTAAGTTTGTCGTTGTCTGGTCTGTGAAGATAGGGCGACACTTGGGGCAGAAGCAGGTAGGATGATGGGCCGGATAAGTATCTGGTAGTGCTAATGCACTTCGTGGGTTCGAGTCCCACGTGCCCCACGATTTGTAACTATAAATAAAAATGAGTATGGAAAGTAGGAAGTTAAATTTTCGCACATTGCACGCTGACGAAATAGAGTGCAGAGTCGGATCTGTATCAGAGGGAAAAGGATGTTCCCTTCTGATGTACAAGAATGCCCGTGTAGATATGACCTTACTTGATGAGGTTGTAGGCCCGGAGAACTGGCAGAGAAGCCACGAGGTTATAAATGGAAACTTGTTTTGCAAGGTTTCTGTACGGTCAGAGAATGGCGAATGGGTGAGCAAGCAAGATGTAGGTACGGAGAGCAACACGGAGAAGGAGAAAGGGCAAGCCTCTGATGCATTCAAGCGTGCTTGTGTAAACTGGGGTATCGGTCGCGAGTTATATACCTGCCCATTTGTCTGGGTTAATCTTAAAGCCGAGGAATGGAAGGAAGGCTATAATGGAAAGCAACAGCCGAAGACACGTTTCTATGTATCAGCTATAGAGTATGACGATCAGCGCAGGGTGTCATACCTCTGTGTGGTTGATGATAAGGGTGTGCAGAGATACACATTCGGAAGTTCTAAGGCTTTGGATGTAGAACTTAAAAAGGCTATTGAGGCTGTCAAGAAGGCCAAGACACGTGAAGAGATAGTGCAGGTGTATAATGCTCATAAGAGCTTACACAGTAACCCAGCATTGATTGATGCTTGCACGGAAAGAACTAAGGAACTTAAAGTAGCATAACTATGAATAAAAATATATTGTCAAGACAGTTCCGTGAAGACTCTGTGGAATTGTTGTTAGATGCTGGCTTCTGTGACAAAGAGGCAAATGATTTGATTGAAAAAAAATATAAAGAAAAACTGAAAGAAGAAGCTCTAAACATATTAAAGAAAATCGTTAAACTGATAGAAGATAATGAGTTTGACAAAATAGAGAAAATGCTTAAATTTTCACCCGCCGGAGACGGATATGGTTGTGATAATATGTATATCGATTTTTCTTCATTAGACCCAGACGAGAGAGCATTTGGCATAAAAGAAATTAATGATATAGGGAGTGTTATTGATAGATTAAAAAGATAAAGTTATGAGTAATTTTAAGCAAAGCCCCGTCATTTTTGATGAGGCTGCACACACGTACACTCTGAATGGTGTACGGTTGAGTGGTGTAACGGCAATCGTTAAGTGGATGTTTCCGGAGACTTACAAGGACATCCCGCAATCTGTTCTGGAAAAGGCAGCAGCTCATGGCACGCTGGTGCATACGAAATGTGAGCTGTATGATAGTTTGGGCATAGGCGATGATATGCCGGAGGTATTGGACTATATAAAGCTAAAGGAGGAACAGGGGCTGAAAACGCTTGCAAGCGAGTATCTCGTAGATGATGGTGCACATATATCTTCGAGCATTGATAAGGTGTTCGATGTGGACGAAAGCGGCTGCTATCCTTTGGCAGACTTGAAGACTACAAGTAAGGTGCATAATGACAATGTAACCCTTCAGTTGTCTATTTACGCCTATCTCTTCGAGTTGAACAACCCCGGATTAAAGGCTGGTAGGCTAATGTGCATCTGGCTGCCAAAGGAGCAGTATGGTGAAGCAGCTATTATAGACCTTCGCCGTATTCCTACCGAGGGATGCAAAGAGATTATCTCGGCTTATTTAGCCAAAGAAGATGCAACGCCGTATCGCGAGAAGTGGTTCGGAGCTGAAAGCGCAAGTACAGAAATTGAGCCTGTCGAGGAGGCTCTGCCAGCAGAGCTGAAAGGTGCGGAGGATGAGATTATCAAAATCGAAACCACCGCTAAGGAACTGGAGGCAAAGAAAGAAGAGTTAAAGAAGGGGCTATACGAGCTGATGGTAAAGAATAATGTAAAGAAATGGCAATCAAAAAGGTTGCAGCTTATCCGTAAGCTGGATGGCACGAGGGAGATGCTGGATAGCACGAAAGTAAAGAAGAACTATCCGGAAGTGTACCAAGAGTGCAAGAAAGTATCAGCCGTTAAAGGAAGTCTAACGATTAAAGTATTATAACTATGAGGACAAAGAATGCAGTAAGCCTTATCGGTATGGTGGGTAATGATGTAGAAGTGAGGCAGGCAAATGGTGTGTCTTATGCTCGCTTTTCTCTTGCCACTTGTACTGGTGGCTATAAAAAGCAAGATGGTACGCAGGTGCCTGAAAAGACACAATGGCATAACGTTGTAGTTTGGCGTAATCTGGCTGAATTCGCAGGAAAGTGGGTTAAGAAGGGTATGAAGGTGGCCGTAGATGGAATGATAACCTATGGAGAGTACACCGACCAACAAGGAATAAAGAGGCAATCCGTTGAGATACTGGCAAGCGAAATGGTGTTGATGTCTGTGCCACAGAGCCAGCAGCCACAGCAGCAGGCTGCACAGCCTCAACCAGCCCCTGTGCAGCAGGGTTATTCCTCTGATGGGTATCAGCAAGCAGCGCAGCCTGTTCAGCAGACGCAGCAGGTACAGAATAATATGCAGCAAGGAGGCTATCAAGAGCAGGCACCGTTCCCACCCCCTGTTGGTTCTGATGGGTTGCCGTTCTGATGAAACAGGTAACAGTAACGAAAAGAGATGGCCAAGTTCGTATTGATACGGATCTGGGCTATCTTTTTTCCACGTTGCGTAATGGTGTATACACACTGATTATCAAGAGAGCAAGCGAGAAAAGGACAGTTGCACAAAATGATTTGATGTGGATGTGGTTTGCTTGTATTGAGAATGAGACGGGAACGGCAAAGGAAGATGTGTATAACCATTATTGCAAAAAGTTCCTATCTAAGCCAGACCCGATGGGCGGTGGTTTTATCAATGACACGAGTAGTAGGCTGGACACAAAGCAAATGACCGAGTTTTTAATGAAGATACAGGCCGATGCTGCGAGTGAGTTAGGTATTACGCTACCAGTGCCGGAAGATAGGTATTTTGAGGCTTTTTATCAGCAATATAATGTTTAACAAAAAAATAAAGAAATGGACTTTAAGAAAATTCAGTTATCAAAGACAGCTACCCTCAATGTAGTGTATTCTAATCAGGATGGAGACACCATTACGATGGTAGGTGCAAACATTGTGCATAAAGATTTGAGAGAAGCAATGAGGTCTTTAGTGCCCCATTTGGCTATGCTTACGGAACAGAGAGAGGCTATTGGATGCACACTGGGAGATTTGGAAGAACAGCGAAGTTGGGAGGAAAAGAGCATTTTTACTCGCATGGCTGTCTCCGGAGTGACGATTACAGGTGATGAGATACTTATTTCAGGCTCACGTATTCTTGACCGAGGCGATATCATTCAAGTGAATGCTCCGAAAGTTAGTTTGATTGACGATGAGCGGTATGAGTATCTTTCCGAGTTGTCGCTTGCTATTGATAACTTGAAATACGAAGCGGAGCTATATGTCAAGGAGCGCAAATGGGGCTTGAAAGAAGGTACGATTGACTTTGAAAATGCTGGCAATCCATTTGAGGGTGTTGAGGCTGGAGAAGTTCCGCAAGTATCTGTTGAGATAAGTACTCCAAAGGAAAAAAAGAAAGGTCGTAAAAAGAAAGTAGAAGCAGCGTAAAGAGTTATGATACGTCCAAATGTAATGACGTTTACCTTAACTCCTAACTGCTACAAGGTGGTATTTAACTACCATCCTCTACTGGTAGCATGTGTGAAAAGAATACCGTCAGCTCGTTATAGGGCTGACGGTAAATTTTGGGAGGTGTCTCCGTACGATGAGAACTACCTAAAGTTAATGGCTGATTGGGCAGTACAGAGGCATCTGTGTAGTTATGTTCAGTGGCAGAAAGACGAGGAACCAGTAGAGAGCTACGAAGTGCCTGATATGCCAAAACTGGAAGTGCCTCATAATATGATACTGGAACCTTACGAGTACCAGAAGGATGGCATTGCCTACGCACTGGAGAAGAAACGGTGCATAATGGGAGACGAGCCGGGGCTGGGAAAGACGGCACAGGCTATTGGTACGATGACAGCCTCCGGGGCATGGCCAGCTTTGGTTATCTGCCCGGCATCGTTAAAAGTGAACTGGCAGAGAGAGTTTAGAAAGTTCGGAGGTGTGCAGGCTATTATACTAAGTGATGATAATAGGAACACGTGGCAACAGTTCTGGAAACTGACGAACCAAAAAGGCGAGCCATTGGCAAAGGTCTTCATAACGAATTATGAGAGCTTAAAGAAGTATTTTGTCAAGAGGATTAAAAGCCAGCAACGCTTTACGTTGAAAAGTGTAGAGTTTGACGAGCGAATTAATCTCTTCAGATCTGTGATTATTGATGAGAGCCATAAGTGTAAATCGAGTAAGACGCAGCAGAGCAAATTTGTGCAGGGCATAGCCAAGGGCAAGGAGTTCGTGCTGGAGCTAACAGGTACACCTGTGGTGAACAACAATGTAGATTTGATACAGCAGCTTAATATCATGGAGCGTCTGGAGGACTTCGGAGGCTATACGAAATTCAAAGAAAGGTATTGCGCTGGTGAAAACCAATCGAGCCACCTTAAGGAACTTAACTTTTATCTAAATAAGTTCTGTTTCTTTAGACGGCAGAAGAAAGACGTATTAAAGTGGCTTCCTGATAAGACACGTTCGTATCTGGTCGTAGACATTGAAAACAGGAAAGAGTACAACGAGGCGAAAAGGGATGTTATCAAGTATCTGCGAGAGTTCAAGAAAGCTGATGATGATAAGATACAGAGAGCCATTCGAGGGGCTGTCATGGTGAAGATGGGTATATTGAAGCAAATATCCTCTAAAGGAAAGATTAAGGCTGCTATAGACATCATTCACAATACTATTGATGGAGGCGAGAAGCTGATAGTATTTTGTTTTCTGAAGCAGGTCGTTGCAGAGCTTAAAGAGGAGTTTCCGAAGGCTGTAACAGTTACCGGCGATGATGATAGGGCCAAGCAGCGAAGTGTAGATGCCTTCCAACAAGACCCAGCTACAAAGCTGATTATCCTGAACTACAGGAGCGGTGGAACTGGTCTGACGCTTACGGCTGCCTCTAACGTGTTGTTTATCGAGTTTCCTTGGACTTATTCAGATTGCTGCCAAGCGGAGGACAGGGCGCACAGAAACGGTCAAAAGAATGCCGTAACTTGTACCTACTTGCTGGGTAAGGAAACGATAGACGAATATATGTACCAGTTGATACAGACGAAGAAAGATATTGCCAATGGAGTAACTGGTACGATAGACAATGTAGAAGAAAAGAAGGTAAGCACACAGCAGATGCTGCTCGATGCTGCCTTTGATATGTTCAAAGGAGAATGTTGAGTTTATGAAGCCATTAACAGAAAGTCAGATCCAAAAGCAATGTGTAGAGTGGTTCAGGAAAACCTACCCGAGTATTGAGCCGCTGTTCTTTGCTGTTCCGAATGGTGGAGCACGTAATGCGTGGACGGCAAAGATAATGCGTGATGAGGGTGTGAGGTCTGGAGTTGCCGACCTTATTTTGCAAGTTCCGATAGGTGGTTATGCCTCGCTTGCCATCGAGATGAAAACCCCGGTCGGTAAGCAGTCGCAGAGCCAGAAGGCCTATGAGAAGCTGGCTAAGAAGATGAAGAACAAATATGTAGTGTGTCATTCTCTGGAGGAATTTCAGAAGGCTATTAAGGAGTATATCGAAGGATGAGTTATGAAGAGCGTATCGAGTGGTTCTGGGGGCGTGTTCAGGCGTTGAGGCTGGACGGCTACCAGATTGCCATGTGGTTCGGTTTACTGAAGCTCTTTAAGGATGCCGGCTTTCCGACGCGCTACGAGGTCGAAAATGAATGCCTGTGTAACTTACTTGGAATGGAAATAAGAACACTAAGGGTGGTACGCAAACGGCTCATAGAGAACAACCTGATAGCTTATGAGGCTGGGAATGCGAAGAAGCAGCCAGCCTATATCATTGATATGGAGCTTTACGTGTCTATGCACCCGGCGAAAGAGATAGTAAAGCCTCAACAACAAGCAAAGAGCAAGCCAAAGCCTAAGAGGGTACAGGAGGTTGTAGAACCTGTACTTTTCAAGGAAGAGAAAAAGAAGAAGCTGCCAAAGAAGGTGGAACAGGCAACCCCTACTCTGGAAGAGGTCATAAAGATTTGTACGGATAAGGGTATGAGTGAAGATGAGGCAAGGAACTTTTTTTATTACTATGATGCCCAAGGGTGGGTAACTACTGGAGGACAAAAGATAAAGCGCATTGATAGTATGGTCAATCGGTGGCTGACAAATGGAAAGGGAAAAGAACATGATAGAGTCAATAACACAAATAGTTCAAAGAGAGAGGCACGAAATAGGGAGGTCATCGAGCATGTCATGTCTCACTATAAGTAAGAACAAGGAAGAGGCAAAGGAGCTTCTGAAGAGGTTTAACCCTTCGGTGCAGCATAAGTGTTATGCTTATCCTGAAAGATGTGTGAGTGGTAAAGCTCCAACGCTGGCTGTGGTTAATAGAGATTATGGCGAGCAGGTAGTAATAGATTGGCTTACAATAGAGTTAAACGACTATCAGAACTTTATCGGAGTGAAGGAAGAGAACAAGGCTACGCTGGATGTGGTCTGTGAGTTGTCGAAGATGATATTAGGACGGTACTACTTCTTGAAGTTATCCGAGCTAATGTTATTCTTTCAGAAATTGAAATACGGAGACTATGGGGAAATGTACGGGTGTGTAGATGCTATGCGCATATTAAGGGCACTACGTTCTTTCGTGATGGAAAGAAACATAATCATTGACAGGTTGGAACAGGCAGAGCGTGAGAAGAAACGGGAAGAGGAAAGAAAGAACGCTATAAGTCATGAAGAGTATATCGAGAGAAAGAAATGTAAAATATCTGGTCTATGATATACTTTATTGTGGTCTATTACAAGATAAATGACCTCTCGATTATCAGGAAGATACAAGAGCGTTTTGGGTTTCCTAAGTGTATGACTGTAAACGGCGAGTGGCAGGTGATAGTTGAAGGTAAAGACTGGCCACTCCTTCAGAAGACCGAGAAGCGTGGCTTTATAGAAATTCGTAACAAACAAATAAAAAGTATGAAAGCAACAGAATTATTCATTAAGCGCATTGAGGACTTCATGAAAAAGGAAGCTGATGCAGATCCGGAGTTTGCTAAAAAGATGCAGGAACAGCCAGAGAAAACGCCGGAGGCTGTTTGTAATTATATCCTTTCGGAGGTTAGCAAGACGAAACAAAGTGGCTGGGCCGATGAAGAGATTTATGGAATGGCAAAGCATTTCATGGATGAGGCAGAGCTGAAAGACCCGGGAAGTGGGGCAAATAGTGTGTCTCGTGTAGTTGTAGACACTCATGTGGACTTGACCGAGGAACAGAAGCAGGAAGCTATGGCAAAGGCGCAGAAGAGCTTTGAGCGGAAACTGGAAGATGAACACAAGAGAAAGCAAGAGGAGCAGAGAGAACGAGAAAGAAAGGCTAAAGAGAAGAGGCTGCAAGCTGCTAAAGAGAAGCACGAAAAGGAAGCATCTTTGATGGGAGATTTATTCGGAGGGCAATACTGATGGAAGATAAATACTGGGGGCTGTGTGAGAGTTGCAAGAACTCTGTAGATACCGGTCCGACCATCGAATGTGGTCTTAATTTATTGCATTGTAATAATCATTACGAACCTATGGAGGAGCTGGACGATGAAAGCAAGGACGAAGGGACAGAAGAAGATATTATCCCTTTCTAAGAAATTGAAGCCAATTAGCGAGAGTGCTAAGGAATATGCGTATAAGCACTGTTTCCCTAATGTCGGCTTATACTGGAAGCGTGGCGAGGTGTGGTGTCAATGCTGTGGGCATCGCTCGCACCTCGATGCATCGGAGCTGGGCGTGGTTGTTGGTGTTTATGATAACTATGTATGCCCGGAGTGTGGAAGGAAGTTGAAATTAGAATACTACAGGGGCAAGCAGACGAACGTCTCTCGATACTTCACTCTTTTTCAAGTCTATAAAGAGTATCAGGTTATCCGCACTTTTGAGGTAAGCCGAAGCAATGGAGGGTCCAAGCATACCGATTATGGATGTGTGGAGTTATGGCAGAACTGGATAGGGAAAAAAGGAAAGGAGACTGTAATAGGTCTGGACTATAAGAGGAGTATGTATCATTTCAGCTGGGTTTACAACGGTGAAATGAATGTGAAGATGCATAATGGAGGGGCTTCTGGATATATCTCTTATGAGGATGTTTTCGACATAACCGGCAATATGTTCTATAGCCGTGGTGGTGTTACTAAGTTGTTGAAGAGAAATGGCTGGTCGATGGATATACTAAAAGAGAAGGAAATAGAAGTTATCCCTTTGATGAAGTCTTTAATAAAGATGGATGATGCTTTTGTCGAGGAGCTTGTAAAGCATAAACAGTATGGCATTTTGGCCTTCTGGCAACATGCAGGTGGGCATTGGAAAGACCGTACACAGTGGCAGCATGCTATTCGTATCTGTGAGAGGAATAAGTATATAGTAGATGATAGCAGTCTTTATATGGACTATCTGGAACTACTAAAATACTTCCATCTTGATACACATAATGCAAAGTACGTATGTCCTGGCAATCTAAGGGAAGAACACGACAGGTTGTTGAACAGAAAGAATAAAGTAGAAGCAAAAAAGAAACTGGAGGAGGAGATGAAACAGGCAAGGATGTTTGAAGAGCAGTATCGAGAACGCATGAAAGCCTTCTTTGGGTTGTCGTTTGGTTCTGAAGATATTCGGATCTCGCCACTGAAGAGTGTTGAAGAGTTTGCCGAGGAGGGTATGGCTATGCATCACTGTGTATATGCTATGGGTTACTATGATGGTGAGAGGCATCCGGACAGCCTGATTATGTCTGCAAAGGATAAGGAAGGTAATAGATTGGAGACGATAGAGGTAGACACAAAATTATGGAAGATAATACAGTCAAGAGGTGTGTGTAACCAAAATTCGCCCCGTCATGAGGACATCGTAAAGTTGGTAACTAACTATATGCCTTTACTAAGGAAAACGGCATACACGGTAAAATAATAAAAAATAAACAATAAGATGGAATACATAGAATTTCTTAAAAATAAAATGGCTATCAGCCATGATACTGGGTTTGAAATCAAAGATGAAGATTTAACCCCGACGTTATATCCACATGTAAAGGACACGGTAAAGTGGGCAATCAAAGGTGGCTGCCGTGCTATATTCTCATCGTTTGGTATGCAGAAGACGGTAACGCAGCTGGAGATTATCCGCATCATTTTGAAGTATAAGGGAGGCAAGGGTTTGATAGTGTGTCCTAAGCGTGTGGTGGTTGAGTTCGTAAGCCAGGCAAAGAAGCACCTCGGTTTGGAAGTTACATATGTCCGCACAATGCAAGAGGTGAAAGATAGTAAGACGGACATAATGATAACGAACTACGAGCGTGTGAGGGACGGTGAAGAGGGTGTGCGTATTGACCCGAATTATTTCAAGGTTACTTCACTTGATGAAGCAAGTGTACTGCGCGGTTTCGGGACAAAGACATATCAAGAGTTTTTACCGCTGTTTTCGAACGTTGAATATCGTTTTGTAGCGACTGCGACACCGTCACCGAACAGATACAAGGAACTTATACACTATTCGGCTTATCTCGGTGTTATGGACAGCGGACAGGCTCTTACGAGGTTTTTCAAAAGAGACAGCACGAAAGCAAACAAACTGACGCTGTACCCACATAAGGAGGCAGAGTTTTGGATTTGGGTTGCTACATGGGCTTTGTTTCTGACGAAGCCGTCCGATTTGGGCTATCCAGATGACGGCTATCAGTTACCCGAACTTCGGGTACACAGTGAAATTGTGGAGGTTGATAACTCGACAGCAGGTGCAGAAAAGGACGGACAGATTAAGATGTTTCGTGAAGCAGCTTTGAGTTTGCAAGATGCTGCGAGGGAACGTAGGGATAATATGCCGGCGAAGATTGACAAGGTTCTTGAAATCATCAACCGCCCGGAGAACAAAGATGACCATTTCCTTATCTGGCACGATTTAGAAAGTGAGCGTGTGGAACTATGTAAGCGTATTGAGGGTTGTAAGGCCGTCTATGGCTCGCAGGATGATGACGAGGCGGATAAGGTTATTGAGGACTTCAAGGAGGGAAGATTGAAGTACCTTGCAGCAAAGCCGGAGATGCTCGGTGAGGGTCTGAACTTTCAGTACCACTGCCACAAGGCGATAATGTTTATTGATTATCGTTTCAACGATAAGTTCCAGGCTATTGCACGTATTTACCGTTTCATGCAGAAGCACCCTGTAGACTTGTATCTCGTGTATGCCGAGAGCGAGCAGGAGATTTATAAGTCGTTTATGCAAAAATGGCAGCAGCACAAGGAAATGGTAGGGAAAATGGTTGCTATCATCAAGGAGCATGGTCTTTTCGGCCTTGATGCAAAGGAGAAGCTGATGCGCTACATGTTCTCGAAGCGTGAAGTGAGAGAGGGCAAACTCTACACGGCGATCAATAATGACAATGTTCTTGAATGTAAGAATATGAAAGATAACTCAATTGATTTGATTGTTACTTCTGTGCCGTTCTCAAATCACTATGAATATACGAGTTCGTTCAATGACTTCGGCTTCAATACTGATAACGATGAGTTCTTTAAGCAAATGGACTTCCTCACGCCTGAACTACTTCGTGTCTTGCGACCCGGGCGTTTGGCTTGTATTCATGTAAAAGACCGTGTGTTGTTTGGCAACGCGACAGGAGACGGTATGCCTACTATTGACCCGTTCAGCGATATGTGTGTGTTCCACTATCTGAAGCATGGTTTCAGGTACATGGGACGTATCACTATTGACACGGACGTGGTAAGGGAGAATAACCAAACCTACAGACTCGGATATAGTGAGATGTGCAAGGACGGCTCAAAAATGGGTGTAGGGTGTCCTGAATATGTGTTGCTGTTCCGTAAGCTGCCGTCAGACACCTCGAAAGCATATGCAGATACACCTGTGACAAAGGTAAAGTACGGTGAGTACTCGTTGGCCCGCTGGCAGATAGATGCACACGCTGATTGGAAAGACAGCGGGAACAGGCTTCTAACATTCGATGATGTCAAGAATTTAGGTATAGACCAAATTCGTAGGTTCTTTAGAGATTACTCAAAGGAACATATTTATAACTATGAAGACCATGTAGCGTTTGCTGAAGAGTTAGAGGAACACAATAAGCTACCACGCACATTTATGGCCGTTGACCCTGTAAGTCACAAGGACTACATTTGGGACGATGTGGTTAGAATGAAAACGCTTAACTCTCGACAGTCACAGAAGAACTTACAGATGCACATTTGCCCATTGCAAATAGACATTGTAAACCGCTTGATAGAGCGATACTCCAATAAAGGAGATTTGGTTTTCGACCCATTTGGAGGTATTCAGACAGTCCCTTACTGTGCAGTTAAACTTGGTCGCAAAGGTTTGTCTACGGAGTTGAATTATGATTACTGGCGAGATGGACTTGCTTATTTACATGAAGCGGAAATGGAGGTTGCCTCGCCGACTTTGTTTGACTTAATAGATATTGTATGATATGGATTTCACGTCAGTTTAATAAAAAGGAGGATTGAAAGATGATTAAAACATTAATATTATTATTTGCCATTATATCCATTGTCCTTTACATGGTATTTGCTTTCATATTTTGGGATATAGCATGGGTGGTGAATTACGAATGGTATGTGAGATTTTTTTACACTCTCGTATCCGTATTAATATCATTTGCAATATTAGTTGATATGTCGGAAACAAAGTAAAGTAAGTATATAGTAATTGTGCATAAATGTCCATTATCTTGGACGTGAATTGGACAAAAAAGTATGTATTTGTACATAAATGTACATTTAACGAGAAATTTAAAAAAGAAGAAGTATGAAGAAATATACAATAGAATTAACAAAAGAACAGTTAGAAGGAATTGCCTATGCTTGTAAAGTAACCGACAGGTTAATTCTTGGGCAGCTTAGTATGCCTTTAAAAGATGTTTGTTTGAGCGCATGGTGGAAATTGTATACAGGTAACTATCCATCATGGATGAGGGAGAATATCAGGAAAACATCTGATATTGTAGACTGGCATATTAAAGAACTACAAGAATTATGTTGGGGATTGAAAAAAGGAGAGTATAAGGGTGTAGGCTATGATAAGTTTGCCGATATGCTCTTTGATATTCAAAAAGTAATTGAGCATTCATTGTGGTTAGAAATACCTGCTGATAAGAAAAATAATAGTACAAATAATGCTTTTCCTCCTAAACAATTTGGAGAAGAGCCTTTAATAACAATTAAATCAAAAGAAGTATGAGAATTAAGAAAATAATATCACAGTATCGCAGAGATTTTCAAGCGATATACGAGTGTGAGCATTGCGGACATACCGAGCAGGGTTATGGATATGATGATGAGTATTTTCACCAGAATGTAATTCCAGACAAGGTTTGCCCAAAATGTGGTAAGAAAGCAACAGACGATTACCGTCCATTAGCGACGAAATATCCTGATGGAATACAAGTGTGAAAATATGAGCGTAATAACAGAAAGTTTACAAAAGAAAATAGACTACTCCATAAAGGTGATGCAGAAAGCCGAAAGACTTGCCCTTTCAATGAATGATGAGGGCTTTTGGTTAGCCTTTAGCGGAGGGAAAGATAGTCAAGTATTATATCATCTTGCGCTTATGGCAGGAGTTAAGTTCAAAGCGCACATGAACCTGACAAGCATAGACCCTCCCGAAGTGATACGCTTCGTTCGAAAAAACTACCCCGAAGTAGAAATGATAAAGCCTAAAATGAGCATTTATAACATGGCTATCAAAAAGGGGATATTGCCTACGATGCGGTTACGCTGGTGTTGCGCAGAATATAAGGAAACGTCAGGCGCTGGATTTGTCACGCTCATAGGAGTGCGAAAAGCGGAAAGCGTCAGGAGGTCGAAGCGAGAGTTGATAGAACAAATGAGCGCAAACCCAAAGAAGCGCAAACAATGGAACTTTGACCAATTCTCCAAACATGAGGAAAGCCTTGTGCAATGTATGGGGAATGGAAAGGAAAAAATTGTTGTTAGCCCTATTTTATATTGGACTGATGATGATGTCTGGACGTTCCTTAATGCTAATAACATAGAGCATTGCCGCTTATATGATAACGGATATAGGCGTATAGGTTGCATCTGTTGCCCGATGTCTTCTTTCAAGCAGAAGATTAGAGAACTTAAAGACTATCCACACGTTAAAACGAATTGGATAAAAGCGTGTTGCAAACTAAAGGAAAACGGGTATGTATGTTATGATTTGTCCCCTGATGATATGTTTGATTGGTGGATAAGTGGAAAGTCATACAAGAAATGGTATGCAGAGAAGTATTTACAACAGAAAATAAATTTTGAAGGATAAAAGTAATATGAACAGAGAAATATTATTTAGAGCAAAATGCTTTGGCAACTGGCGTTATGGAAGTTATGTACACTTTGTTAAAAAGCCTACCAATAGCCGTTGTAATATAAATTACAAAGATTTCATTGTAACTAATGAAGATGACGGAGAGCATTATTATCCTATTACAGAACTATCTTCTGTCGGTCAGTACACAGGACTGAAAGACAAAAGCGGAAAGGAAATCTACGAGGGAGATATTTTACGGGTCAGCGAGTATGAGAACATTCTTATGAGGGAGTTCAACGATGAGACCGACTGCTTTGACATGTTCACTCTCGAAGAAATAACAGGCGAACTGCGACAGTCATACACCTCGCCTGTGACATGGGAAGAGGGCACGTTCTGCATCAGCACCAATGGCGATTGGCTGCATCACAATGATATGTTTCTCGCCGTACTATTCGGAGATATGAAGCGCAGTAGTCCTATCTTCATCTTCGAGGTGATAGGCAATATCCACGATAACCCCGAAATGATGAAAGGAGGCAGCAATGAAAAAGATAATGTTTAACGACAAGTATAGCCTCACGCAGGCAGTGTTGAACGGTACTAAGACGATGACAAGACGAGTACTGAAAGACAACGTGCCGCTTGGTAATTGGGAGGAAACAGCGAAACACCTACCTTATAAGGTGGGTGAAGTTGTTGCGATTGCACAAAGCTACAAAGATATAGACCTACATGATATTATAGGTTATAAGGCTTATGGACAGAACATGTATGAGCCTATTTATGCAGAGCTTTCTGCTGGGTGGAACAACAAGATGTTTGTTAAATCCGAATTAATGCCCCACCACATCAGAATTACAGATGTCAAGGTAGAACGTTTACAGGATATTTCAGACGATGATGCACTTAAAGAGGGTGTTTTTAAACTCACTGACAAATATTTTTTACCGAGTGGTATTGCTAAGGTTTTAACTTCTGCACGTGAAGCCTTTGCCTGTCTAATTGATGCAATCAGTGGTAAAGGTACATGGGAGAGTAACCCGTGGGTGGCAGCGTATAGTTTTGAATTAGTAGAAAATGATATAGTACTGCATACTAATGATGTAGTTAGTTATCTGAAAAGTATATTAAAAGAGTGCCATTCTAATTTTGGCAAATGCCGTATGAGTCCAACACCCTACGCAAGTAAAAGAAAAAAGAAACATAAACGTAAAAAGTAAATAATTATGGAATTAAAATTACAATGCGGTGATACAATCGCTATTCCCGATGGTTGCAAGGCAATCGTAAAGGACGGAAGTGTGGTATTTGAGAAAGAGAAAAAAGAGGAAGCAAAAACACAAAAATTTAAGGACGGGGATGTGCTAACCTCACTGTTTGATAATAAGGTAGTCTTTGTATTCAAAGAAGACGAATTGAAACAAAAAGATAATAAAAATGGCTATTATGTATGCCATACGGCCGACTATGTTATTGATGTATCCACAAAAGATAGCTTGCTTTTCTGCGGGTATAAAAAAGATGTACGTCTTGCCACAGAAAAAGAGAAGCAATTTCTTTTCGACAAGATGAAAGAGAAAGGGCTAAAGTGGAATGCAGAAGAGAAGCGAGTGGAGAAGATTAGGTGGAGAGCCAAGTACGGAGAAGAATATTGGTATGTTACATCATCATGCTCTGTTGCTGGTGACTTCATGCGAGAAGAAAATTCACTAACTGGCGAAGGTGCAATAGAGGATTGGGCTGGGTACAACCATTTCCGAAAGAAAGCACAGGCCAAAGAAGCTGCAAAGCGAGTGAGGGAAACACTGAAAAAATATTGTGAGGAAATAGGAGAATAAGGAATGAAAGCAAGAGTAAAGGATACAGGAGAGGTCTTTAGGGTACTTGATTTAGATAGCGAGAGAATACTAATCAAATATGGGAGTGAAGTAAAAGCTCTTCGTCTACACGAGGTTGATTTAATCCCTGAGAGTGAAGAGGGTTACCAAAAGAGAGAAATCGATTGGGAGCAGCGCAGGTACGAGATTGCAAAAGAGGCAATGTCTGGAATTTTGAGTGATGAAAACTGTGTTGGGTATGCCAGCGTAGCAGCAGAATATTCCGAGAATGAGAAACATACATATCCCAAAGCGGTTTCAAGATATGCTGTTGCATGCGCCGATGCGCTAATCGCAGAACTGAAAGGAGGTGAGGAATAACATGGCAAGAAAAGTTGAGAATTTGAATGCAGGTTCGACCTTTTACTATAATAGAAGCAAGTGCCACGTTGTAGGCTTTTGCAATACTTTTGAGAACGGAGAAGCGGTGGTACTTATTGTTTACAAATATTAGCTTAAATACAGAAAGTATTGGAAGTATGGCGTCGTAGAGGGCTGGATGCTGCAAATGTGGTTTGATGAGCAAGGAAGCCACAAACCGATTACTCGCAAAGCCAAGAAAATAAAAACGGATCTGTTACGATGTTAAATATTTCCCTTGTTGCTTTCTTGTGGGGGTGTTATTGTGATGATAGCACCCCCATTTTTCTATTGTCAAATTGCGAGAGTTATAAATAAATTCATTATCTTTGCGGTGTTGATTACTTTATCTTAATAAAGATTTTGTTTATATGGCTGAAAAGGTAACGGAAACCAATATTGACTCCTTGAAACAGGATGATAAGAACTTTAACAAAGGTACGAAGAAGGGCCGAAAGTTAATAGACAAATCTATTAGGAAGTTCGGTGCTGGGCGTTCTATCCTTCTGGATAAGAATAACCGTATTATCGCAGGAAATAAGACGCAGGAGCTGGCACGAGAAGCTGGTATAAAAAAGGTTATTGTTATCGATGCCAAGCCCGATGAACTGGTGGCAGTACGCAGGGGTGATGTGGACTTGGATAGTGCAGAAGGTCGCGAGATGGCTCTGGCGGATAATGCTACGGGGGCAGCCAACCTTGACTGGGACGATGAGACTTTATCGAGGGCACAAGAAGAAATTGGGCTACTGGTAGAGGATTGGGGGCTGTCTATTGGTCCGAAGATTGACGATACATACAGCAGGAAGATTGAGGCACCGGTATATGAACCTTCTGGGGTGTCTCCTAACCTATCCGACTGCTACGATAGCACGAAAACAAAGGAACTTATTGCAGAGATAAAGAAAGCAGATCTACCTGATGAGGTTCGGGAGTTCCTGATGTATGCTGCTTATAGGCATACTGAATTTAATTACGGGATGATAGCGGACTACTATTGTAATGCTTCGAAGGAGGTGCAGGAGTTATTCGAAAATTCTGCTTTGGTGATTATCGATTTTAAGAAGGCTATTGAGAATGGTTTTATACGAATGACCGATGAGCTTTTAGATGAATATGCCAAGGAGTATGAAGAAGGTTGATTTTAAGAATGATTTTGTCGTATTCATTCTAACACATGGAAGAGTGGATAACCAGTACACTTATCGCTCTCTGTGCGAGCAGGGATATACTGGGCGGTGTGTATTCATCCTTGATAATGAAGATGGGCAGGTGGAGGAATATAAGCGGAGATATGGGGCGGATAACTGCTATGTCTTTGATAAGCTGGCTATGAGTAAGCGGATAGATGAGGTTTTCCGTGGAGATAGGCGAGTGATAGTGTATGCCCGTAATGCTTGCTTTGATGCCGCCCGCGCTCTGGGTTACAAATATTTCATCGAGCTGGATGATGATTACACTTCGTTTGTATGGAGATTTGATGCTGGATGTGCCTATAACCCAAAGACACCGAAGATAAAAAGCCTCGATACGGTGTTTGAGTCAATGCTACGGTATTATGTAAATTCTCCACTTACAAGTCTGGCTATGGCACAGGGGGGCGACTTCATAGGTGGAAGTAGTAACCAAATGCTGCGGAGTATTGGAACGAAAAGAAAAGCGATGAACAGCTTTATTTGTTCCGTAGATAGACCTTTCGAGTTTAAGGGGCGGATAAACGAAGATGTGAATGCATACACGCAGCTTACTTCTGTAGGCAAGATATTCCTAACTATCGTACAATGTAACTTGCAGCAGAAGATAACACAGTCGAATGGTGGAGGCATGACCGATGTGTACAAAGATAGTGGAACGTATGTAAAGAGCTTTTCAAGTGTGATTGTATTTCCAAGTGGTGTGAAGGTAACGTTACTTAACAGCCACCACAAGCGTATCCATCACAATGTGTACTGGGAGCATACAGCACCGAAGATACTACAAGAGAAATGGAGGAAGAAATGAACAAGGAATTTGAGAAACGCAAAGGACGTTTAACCACGGAGGAAGCACGCGAAATTGGAAAGAAAGGGGGCAAGGCTTCCGTGAAGGCACGTAGGGAGAAAAAGAAACTGCGTGAACTGGTAGAAACCTTTGGGGAGCTGCCGGCACCGGAGAAGGTTAGAAAAGTGATGACGGAGCTTGGCGTATCAGAAAATGATATGCGAACTAATAATATGGCTATCGTTGTAGGTCTCTTTCAGAAGGCTATTAAGGGTGATGTGTTTGCGTTTAATGCCATTAGGGATATAAGGGGCGAGAAGCCTGTGGATGAAACAAAACTAACTGGAAGTATGGACAACCATATCGAGATAGGTTTTATAGAAACTGGTGTAGAGCCAGTAAGTGATGAAAGCGAGGTCGATGTATGATAATGCCGTTTAAGGTTATTGGGCCGTTATTCCGTGCTAATATGGATAAGACTGCGAGGGTGTATATAAATCAGGGTGGGACATCTTCTGGTAAGACATACACGATAATGCAGGTGCTTATCTATTTGGCCATTTTGGAAGCTGGGAGTATAACCACGGTAGTAGGTCAGGACTTGCCGAACTTGAAAGTTGGTGCGCTTCGTGATGCAAAGACGATATTAGCTGGTTCGGACTGGCTGGCTGGTTACTTTAATATGCACGAGAGCGGACACTATTTGCAATGCAGTAATGGTTCTGTGATTGAGTTTAAGAGTTATAAGGATGAGCAGGACGCAAAGAACGGTAAGCGTGATTATCTCTTTGTGAATGAGGCTAACGGTATACCTTACGAGATATACTGGCAGTTGGCTATTCGTACACGCAATAAGGTATGGATAGACTACAACCCATCCGAGAGGTTCTGGGTGCACAACGAGATAAAGGGGCGCAGAGGTACTAAGACTATTATATCAGACCATCGAGGCAACCCCTTCCTATCTAAGGAGGAGCACGAATGTATCGAGGGTATCGAGGACAAAGAACTATGGAAAGTGTATGCTCGCGGTTTGACGGGTAAGCTATCTGGTGTTATCTTTCCTAACTTTCGTATTGTGGATAGTCTGCCGGAGCGTGCAAGCTGGAAGATACAGGGCTATGGGCTGGACTTTGGATTTACGAACGACCCAACGGCTTTGGTGCATTGTGTGATTGCTCACGGGGAGTTATGGACAGATCTCGAAATATATGAGACTGGGCTAACAAACCCTATGATAGCGGAGAAGGCAAAAGAGGCAGGGCTAACGAAAGCAGATCAGATAATAGCTGATAGTGCAGAGCCGAAGAGTATCGCCGAGTTGCGCAATGCAGGGTTGTGGGTTATCCCTACAGTGAAGGGAGGAGACAGTATAATGGTGGGTATTGATATACTGCATCGCTATAAATGGAATGTTACACGGCGCTCTGCTGGACATATAGAGGAATTACAAAGTTACAAGTGGAAAACGGACAGAGACGGTAAGAAAACGAATACTCCCGTTGATAAGTTCAATCACGCTATAGATGCTACAAGGTACTTTGCCCTGATGAGGCTGAATGTAAGAAGAGCGGGAAGGGCAAGAGCTCATTATAATAAACTTGATTAAAAATGGATACGAGTACGAGGTTTAGGGAATGGATAGTGCGCGCGGAGTTCAGTCGAGATACTGAACGGTTGGAGCTGGAAAAACTCACACGGCCGCTGAAAGTGGGAAAGGTGTGCACGCCGGATAATTTAGACAATATGACTATTGGGCAAATGGTGCAGCTGGCAGATTGTAAGGATGTACGAGATATGTTCTATACGGCCTGCCATGTACTGCTGGGCATGAACAAGGAGCAGGTAGATGGTAGTTGGGCTGTTGATGTCGTTCGTTTCTGTGGGTGGGTTGCCGGGAGGCTGCAACGTATAAACGCATTGTTTGACAGCGTAAAGGGGAAGCCGACAAAGGAAGAGGAAAAAGCTGGTATTGATAAGCTCAAGTTCGGAGTGTTTGGCTTGATAGACTGGTATGCCCTAAGAATGGGGATAACGGATCATGAGGAGGTAACAAAGGTTCCGTGGGGGAGAGTGTATAAATGTCTCGAAATGGACAATAAAAGACATGAATTTGATAAACGATTAGCAAAGATATATGAAGATGAGCATCGAAGATAAGATAAGGGAGATTGCAGAGAGAGAGTTCAAGGGGTACAGTTATGTATTCGAAGATTGGAACGGAGCTGCAGAGGTTGTCGATAGGGTTTCGCTGCCTGCTATTATCTGTCTGTTACCTCCAAGTGGATATTTTGATATTGCACGAGGAAAGATTAAGGATAGCGAGGACATGTCTATCGCTTTCGTGGATAAGGTTGTGAGAGACGCTAACGGGGATGATAACGAAGAGGTCTACACGGGAATGAAGCGAACGGCAGGAAAGTTTATCGACGCGATGAATAGAAGTAGGTATTTTGAGCCTATCGAGGGGAAGATAAGATACCAAACGATATTGGAAAGTGCAAGCGCATGTTTTACAGGTGTGTTTGTTGAGTTGAACGTTAAAGAGAGTACTGGGGTATGTCTGCAATAGAGAGTGTTGCAAGGGTTGTTCTTATCGAGGAGCTGGAAGACTTAAAACAGAAGATATTAGAACAGCACATGAGAGCCGGGCAGAAAGCAAGTGGTAGGACTGCTGCGAGTATGCACGTTGAAGCAACGGAAAATGAAGGGACGTTGTATGGTCGCTCGGCATTTGGAGTTCTTGAAACAGGTCGTAAGCCAGGCAAGGCTCCGGCAGGTTTTCAGGCTATTATTCGCAAGTGGATGTCAGATAAGGGAATTAAGGCAGAACCTATCCCGTATAAGACGGACAGACCACATAAGTACACACCACAGGAAAGGGGTGATATGTCTTTGTCTTATCTGATAGCAAGGAAGATAAAAAACGAGGGCACACGGCTGTTTCGTCAAGGTGGGAGGTCTGATATATATTCGAATGTGATACCGGCCACGAAAGAGAAAATAATGCAGCGTATCGTGAAATTATTGCAAGTGGAGATAACGAACATAAAACTTAATAATGTAGAAATATGAGAACAAGGACAACGGGAGATGTTACTTTCAGATACCCTGACGAGATAGGGTTTGCGTTCAATCCGTGTGTGATAATCTGTCATGGTGAGAACATGGCACGCATGAATGTTTCCATATCGGACGGTGAAAAGCGCGAGGATATGACGTTGAACGCATTTGGCGGGAAATGTTATACTGACATGGCAGAATATGTACAGGCCTTTTTTGATACGCTGAACTTCGGAAAACTCGACTACAAGAAAGAGAAGAAGTCGGATGTCGGCAAAAGTCTTTCTTTTAATATTGTGGCCGTCTTGAAAGATAAGGAGGTACAGTTTGCGTTCGAGGTATATTACGTTTGGGGTGCAATGAAAATCGGAGGAGAAGAGATTTATAACGGTTTTCGTACGTTTACGTGGCACAAGGGATATCCATTCACGTTCGGGGTGTATTGCAGTGGAAAGGGTGCTTTGATGATTTCACAAGAAGGTGTTGCGGATAGGTTTATACAGATACCGGAACAGGGTGTTTGGAATATCCCGCTAAGCGAAGATGATGGCAAGCATTCTTATATTGTTGTCACGGATAGTGCTGGTAAGTTCATTGAGGTAACGTTTGATGCAACTTTCGATGTGACGTTCAAGCAGCGAAGTGTAAGCAAGGACACACGTAAGGCATTGATAAAGGTTGAAGATGATTGCGAGGTGGGTTATTATTTGCGGTGGATAGACCGCCATGGGTTTTATTGTTATGAGCTTTTTAAGAAAGGAGAAGAGCAACGAAAAAGCATTGCTGGCAGTACGTTTACACGTAACGATCTTACGGCTTATGACGATGACTATGGGTACCAGGGTAATACTGGGTTGTTGCAAATGAAATCACGCAAGGACACGATACCAATATGTGCTCCGCTTGTTGACGATGAGACGTGGGAAAGACTTTACGACATAGTCACGAGCCCATGCGTTGATTTGTTTGCAGGATATGAAAATGGATTGCCCAAATGGGTGTCAGTAAATGTTGTGGAAGGTTCTCACACAAAGAGTAGAGCTGCGCTGCAAGACTTTATTTGTACGATTGCACTGCAGGAAGTAGGGGTACAAAAACTGTAAGGATATGAAAGATGAAAGGTTATACATCGACGGTGAGCTGGTAGACTTGGGAACAGATACGAAAATAACGTTGAACTTGAAAAGCAACTTGTTTCGTGATGTTTCTAAGATTATCAGTAATAGCACATATACAATAAAGCTACCGATGACGGCAAGAAACAAGCGGCTTTTCCTACATGCAGACCTTGTACAGGAAAGTGCCGGTTATGCGTATAAGACACACCAGGCGCGTTATTTCCGTGATGGTGTTGAGGTTATAAAGGATGGTATAGCTACGATATTGCAGGTGTCAGACAATGTTATGGAGGTGGCGATATTATGGGGGTTATCATCTAAACTCAGCAAACTACTATCTGATGGCATGACGCTTAATAAGTTAGACACAGTAGACCGCATATTATATTCTGAAAAAAAGCCTGTTGAGAAATATGATGATGCAAAGAAGAAAAACTATTTTTATGCGTTCTATGATGTGTGGAGAAAAGATGTAGAACCGGACTATACTTGGAAAAGTACACAAGAGTTGACTTTACCCACTGGAGGATATGGTAATAGTAGTAACTTCCCGAGTCACACATTCGGTGGTAGCCGTACAATAGGGAGTAGTACGAGTGTTGTGGATAATCTGCACCCTGTTGTACGTGCATCGTGGCTACTTGACCTTATCAAAGAAAAGACGGGTGTGGACTTTCAATTTGCAGAAGAAGCAAAAGAGTATATCGACACACTGATTATCCCGCTTGTGTCTAATAAGAGTAATGAGCTAACGTTTGATAAGAATTTCGAAGCGGTGTTGCCGGCACGTAACACTTTCGGGGCGGTACCGATCACGATAAGCAAGGCAAGTAATGTCTTCACGGCAAGGGAAAGTGATACGGTGACGGAGTTGGTAGCAGCTATTGATACGAGTGTTATTCTTGATGTTAGTGGAGAGTGGGAAGGTGATTTGATGGGAGTGAAGCCACAGGGACATGGTAACAGAGGTTATGGGAATACGGATAACTTCATTTTTAACAATGTAAACAGGGTGTCTGTTAAGGTAAGAGGAAGTGGAGAAGACCAGATATATCCTGTAGGTGACAGTCAAGACTATATCCTTGTGTCCGTGCCGAGCGGTTACAGGGATAAAGTGAAATTCAGTATCAAAGGTAAGGGCAAAATCGACCTAAAAAAAGGAAACTCTATCGTTTTTGAGTGGGGGGTTCCTAATAAAATGTCTGCTACAAAGTTTCTTGGTGGGGCAATAAAAGCTACGTTGCAAGTTAGCGATAGTGTCCCAGTAGAGGGATATTTTCCTATTACGTCCAATTTACCGAAGATAAAGATTATAGACTATGTAAAATTTTTATCTGCGATTACAGGAACATTCCCATTGCAGATAAATAAGGGTAACGCTATAAAATTTATGCCGTTATCTAAGATTTGGGAGCGTAAAGCTGACGCTGTAGATTGGACACGCAGGGTTATTGGTAGCCAACTTCAGAGACCTCAAGGTATAGAGTTCGTTGTGAGTGGATATGCACAACGTAATGTGTATAAATGGAAAGAAGATGATAGAGTGTCAAATGTATACGACGGTATTGTTGCTATAGACAATGAAACTTTGGAAAAAGAACGTGTTGTGTTTGAATTTCCATTTGCTGCCACTAATGGAGATAATGTACCTATGTACACCGGTGAGAGGCCTAATGGTTTTCATAGCGGTGGTTCTTTCGGTGGTGGGGACGGAACAAAGGTCGCTTCCGAGAAAGCCCCAACTTATTCGGCTTGTAAAGATAGGATATTGCGACTAATGCAAGATACCAATGGGTTTGCTACTGGGTGGTTTGATATTAACATGCAGGAAATCATAAACACGAAGTACAGGGAGGTCGTAAACACGTTGAGATATGCTAAGGTGGTAAGTGTGAGGATAAATATCCGTAATATGGAGCTACTAAATTTCGATGAGACGATCCCAGTTTATCTTGAGCAGTATGCGAGCTATTTTGCTGTGCTGGAGATAAAGGCAGAGAGTGACGGTACAGCAGAGGTAACACTTTTGAAACTTGAATTTAATTAAAAAATAAAAGCTATGAGTACAGAAGAACAGCAGATCTTGAATATCAAGGTAAAGTATGAAGATGCCATTTACGGTATAGTGAGATATAGGGAAAAGCTCGAGGAGCTATCAAGGGCGCAAGATAAACTTAAGGAAGACTTTAAGAATGGGAAAGTGACGTATGACGAATATGCGACAACGCTTGCTGCGATGAATGAACAGGTGAAGACGCATAAGGGCACTATTCGGGAGCTCTCTAAGGAGGTACAGAACAATATCAAGACGGAGAGAGAGCAGGAAGGGTCTTTGCGTTCCTTGCGTGCAGCGTTGAGCAATGCCACGAAAGAATATGATGCGCTGTCAAAGGCAGAACGTAATGGGGCAAGAGGTCAGGAGCTGAAAAAGCATATCAATGACATCACAAATGAACTGAAAGGCGCAGAAGCAGAGACACAGAGGTTTTATAGGAGTGTCGGAAGCTATGAAGAGAGCATAAAGGGTGCATTGGGCGTAAACTCTAACTTTGCCAATTCGATAATGAAGATGTCGGAGAGTGGCAAGGGGTTATCCGGTGTTTTCGACGGTGCGATATCGAGTGCAAAGGCTTTCGGTTCAACGCTTATGGGGTTAATGACAAACCCTGTATTTCTCGCTCTTGCTGGTATTGCTGGTGTTGGTGTTACGTTTAAGTGGTTCTTTGACTATAACAAGGGTATAGAAGAGAGCACGCGACTGACAAAGGAGTTTCTTGGGTTATCGGGTGATAGCCTGAAATCGATAAGAAGTGAGATACAGGCGACGGCTGACACGTACGGAAAAAACTACAAGGAGGTATTGGAGGCTGTAGATGTTCTGACGGCCCAATATGGTTATGATGCTAAGGAGTCTTTGAAGATTGTTAACGATGGTCTCCAGGCTGGCGCAGACTTAAATGGGGATATGGTTGATAAAATCAAGAAATATGCCCCAGCGTTTCACGATGCAAACATTAGTGGGCGAGAGCTTGTAGCTACTATCCAGCAGACACGAAGTGGTATCTTTAGCGATGATGGGATGAACCTTATTCAGATGGGTAGCAAAAAGATACGGGAAATGTCTACGGCCACGAGTGATGCGCTGGAGGGCATAGGGATAAGTTCTAAGAAGGTCGAGGCTGATTTGGTGAGCGGTTCTAAGTCCACGTATGATGTTATAAAGATGATTAGCACAAAACTAAAGGAATTTCCGCAGAACTCTAAAGAAGTGGGTGCGGTACTAAAAGATGTATTTGGCCGACAGGGAGCAAATGCTGGCCTGAAAATGATAGAGCAGCTCGACACGATGAACATCGACCTCGAAAAGTTGAAGGACACTACAGGAGAGTATGGCGAGAAGATGAATGAGCAGAGAGAGGCGAACGAGGAGCTTAACAGGGTTCTGGCTGCAATGTTCGATATGAGCGATAAGGGCTTCGGGGAAATGCTTATACAGGTTAAGACTTTGACGATACAAGGTATAACAAAGCTATTGAAGGGTCTTATTAATGTGATAAATTATTTCATAGACCTGTACAATGAAAGTATGGTCTTCCGAGCTGCCATCCAAGCTATTATAGCAAATTTCAAAAACCTTTGGAATGCGGTTAAACTGGTATTCAATCTGATAGTGGATAGTGTCAAAAATACTGGCCATCAGTTAAAGGGGCTTGCAGAGATAGTAGAAGGTATTGTGACGTTATCATTTGATAAAATAAAGAGAGGCTTCAATACGATTACGAAAGGGTATGTGGCTACTTTAAAAGAGGGGTTCAATGATGTTAAGAGCTTTGGCAAAGAGGCTGTTAGGAACGGGATAGATGCCGTTAATGAGGTTATCAAAAATAAAAAAGTTAATCATATCGAGATACCGACATATATTGTAGGAGATAGTGAAATAACGGGCACTGATGGGACAGACAGAAACGGTAAAGGAAATACAGGTAAAAACAAAAAGAAGAAGAAGAACGGCAAAAAAGACAAAAATAAGGTATCTGCTGAAGAAATGGCAAAGAAAGAGGCGGAAGCTATACGAAAAGCAGAAGATTTGCTTACACAGCTTGTTGAGCAGACGGAAGAAGAGCGTAGAAAGCAGATAGAGACCGCTTATAATCGTCAGATTGAAGATGTGAAGAGGAGGTTAGAGACTGAAAAGGGACTGACAATTAATGCTCGTAAGGCTTTGAGTGCACAGATCATCTTGCTGGAGAGGGTAAAGCAAAAGAAGCTGTCAGAATTTGATGATATAACGAGGGAAGAACGTATCAAGCGTGAACAGACGTATATTCAGAATATGCTTGCAACTGTGGAGAAAGGTAGCAAAGAGGAATATAACCTTAAAGTAAAAGCTATCAATGACGCTTATCAGCTGGAAATTGAAGCGGCTAACAAGCAGGTAATGAATGAAGAGGAAAAGGCAAAGATACTGGCTTCTATCAATGAAAAATATTATAAGCAGGAAGAAGACGCGCAAAAGGAATACCATAACCATGTGCTTGATGAACAAAAGAAAGCTATAGAAAATCGTTATAAGGCTAAGATATTGGAAGCACAGATGCAAGGCAGAGATGATAACAGCTTGGAAGTGCTGCGTTTGCAGATGGAAGAAAGACAGGCACTGTTGGAGTCGGCACAGAGAAAGGAGGGAGAGACTATAGAAGAGTTCAATCTCCGGAAATTGCAGCTGGAGAAAGATTATATGCAATCTAAACAAGCAATAAGCGAGAAAAGAATAGAAATAGAAAGGGCAGAATATGAGGCAACGGATAGTCTTATGCAAGGAGCACAATCTATTGCAGAAGCGTTCGGGCAGAAGAACAGAACCCTTGCTATGGCATCAAAGGCACTTGCGCTGGCAGAGATAGCTGTAAGTACTGGTGTTGCACTTGCGAATGGTATAAAGCAAGCACAAAGTGTACCATATCCTGGCAACCTTGTGGCGATTGCAACTACAGTGGCAGCTATATTAGGTAATATTGCGACGGCTGTAAAGACGGTGACATCCGCAAAGTTTGCTTCGGGTGGTTTGGTGACAGGCCCGGGAAATGAGACGAGCGACAGCATACCGGCGCAGCTTTCGAATGGAGAAAGTGTACTGACTGCTTCAGCTACGAGAATGTTTGCGCCGGCTCTAAGTGCATTCAACCAAATCGGAGGTGGAGTGCCTATTGTCAGCTCGGCAAATGGCGGAGGACAGCAGATAGGCGAGGAGTTCTTGGCTCGTGCCGTGGCTCGTGGTATGGCAGCTGCACCAAGACCGGTAGTGAGTGTTGAGGAGATAAACAAGACGAGAGGACGGGTTGAGACAATTGAACACATGGCAACGATTGGTTAATAGGAGATAATAGATTATGATACAATATGAATTATTAAAGGCTTCGGTGAGCTTGCTTGCGATGCTTGAAAAGAATGGCATCGATGCAAAAGATGTGAAATATATTGATTTGTACGATGAGTACACAAGGCTTAAAAGTGAGGGGCATAAAATGGGTTATATAGCCTATTATTTAAGTCAGCAATATGAGTGTAGCGAGGCTACCGTTTACAGAGTGGTTAAGCGAATGGCACAAGATATAAAATAGTTTTCATACGATTTTTTAGTTACGAATTGGGGTGTTCTGTCTGTGAAGATAGAACACCTTTTTTGTTTGTCGCACGGCATGATAGTAAAGAAATAACAGAATAAAGATTTTGTTTATAAGTATAAAGTAATTTTGTGGATAAATAAAAATAATTATGGCAGTACTAAAAATTTATAATGACATTCAAACAGAGAACGAAAAGAACTTTTGCAAGTTCTGGGGGGATGCCGAGGGCGTTTGCTTTAAGGATGTTGATGAGTTCTGCGAGAGCATACCAGCGGACGATAATGCTATAGATGTGCGGTTGCATTGCGATGGTGGCTCTGTCATTGAGGGCTGGGGTATTTATGACCGGTTGCGTGCTACTGGCAAGGTGATAACTTGCACGGTGGAAGGTAATGCTGCATCTATGGCTACGGTAATTATGATGGCGGCACCTAAAGAGAGAAGAAAAGCCTACAAGAACGCGGAAATATGTGTGCATAACCCGTGGGTGCCAGCTTATGCTCTGGGTGATACTCTTACAGCAGCAGAACTGGAGAAGGCTGCATCGGATCTGAAAGAGACACAAAACAAGATGCTCGACCTGTATGTGGAGCGTTGCGAATGTAACAGAGAGGAGATGCAAGCCCTGATGGACGAAGATAAGTATATCGGAGTTGATAGGGCTATGGAATTAGGTTTAATTGGAGAAATAATCGCCCCAGCTTCAGCCAAGAAGCAGGGCGCAATGTTGAACAATAAAAATAGTAAAAAAATGGCAAAAGAAAAAGATGAGAAGGTAGAGGTCAAAGCCTCTTTACTGGACCGTGCGCTTGCGAAGTTGGGGTTGAAGAACATTGACGAGCTGGCGAAGGGTATGGATTTGTCTACGAGTGACGGCCAGACGCTCACCGTGGAGAGAGAGGAAGGGGAACCGCAGGTAGGGGATAAGGCAAGCCCTGATGGCGAGTTTGTAATGCCTGACGGCAAGACAATCGTTGTAAAAGACGGTGTTATCACTGACATCAAGACTGACAGCAACGGCAGTGAAGGTGACGGTGAAGGTGACCGCATTGCGGAACTCGAAGCTGAAGTTGAGGAGCTGAAAAAGAAAATCGAAGAGCTGGAGCAGGCAAAAGCTACAGCGGAGGCCAATGCGAAGACCAAGGACGACTTGCGCATTTTGAATGCTGTTAAGATTGCCGGAGGCGAAAAGGCTTTGGCAAAGATTTCAAGCAACTACAAACCAGAACCGCGCAAGCAGGAAGGTGGGAATGCAACAGCGAAAGCTGAAGATAAGGGCGAGATGTCTCCGATGCGACAGGAGATTGAAGCCCGCAGGAAAGGAACGTTTAACAAGAAGTAAAAAAGAAGAGAAATGACAAAGTTTTTTGAAAACATTAGCGTCAACCCGAAAGACGTAACGGATCTCAAAGAGGTTATCCCTTTGAGTATTGACCAAGATGAAGATTTCCAGCGTTTCACTGCGCTGAAAAAGGTTAAAAACGGAGACCCTGTGGCCTTTTTTGGTGACATGGACGATGTTGGTATCAAGGGAAGTGGTTGTGACCCTAAGTATCAGGAGGTTGGCATCACAAACTCACAGAAACGTTGGGAGCTTGGCGATTGGCAAATTCCTATTAAGATTTGCTATGAGAGCTTGAAGGGCACGATAGCCGAGTACACATTGAAGACGGGTACACCAGTCGGTGACTTGACGAGTACCGAGTTCATGACCTATATCATCCGCCCGGCTCTGGAGCGTCAGATGAAGAGAATGATTTGGCGTTTCGGTTGGTTTGGCGACACGGGCGCAAAAGACGTTGCAGGAGGTGGTGCTCTTACCACTGGAACAAAGACAGAACTCTTTACTACGTGTGATGGTCTGTTTAAGCGTATTTTTGCACAGTGTACAAGTAAGTCAAGCCAGCTTACCGCTATTGAAGCGAATACAAAGACCTCTTTTGCAGAGCAGAAGAAGGCTATCCTCGGCAAGGGTGTAGCTACAGGCATTCTTGACAACCTTTTAATGGACGCTGACAGCCGTATATCTGCTGATAGTGGTGCGGTTATCTTGCTTACAAAGGGGTTGGCAGATGCACTGACCTACGACATCAAGAAGTGCTATACACAGATTATGCCGTGGGAGACTATTTTCGATGGTCTTGATGTAGCTACGTATAACGGTGTAACGCTGGCACGTGTGTCTATTTGGGACCGCATGATTGCGGCATATGAGAATACCGGCACGAAGCTGAACAAGCCGTACCGTGCGGTGTATGCTAATATCAATCAATTACAGGTTGGAACTGATGCCGACGGACTGATTTCAGACCTCGATATTTGGTTCGATAAGAAGGAGCGTAGAAACTACATCTACTCTACCGGTCGTATCGGTACACAGATATTGGAGGATGATATGTTCCAAGCTGCATACTAAATCGGGAGGACTGAATTATGGCAGGAATATGTGATAGTATTATCAGCAAGGGTATTGCAGTAGACTGCGAAAACCCTATTGTCAAAGGCTTTGAAGCTGACGGTATCATCTGCAATCGTGGTGATATTGATTTTTCCAAGAGCGTTTTTGACAATGACAACAAGAACGTCCTCAAGACGTTGATGTTGAAGAGTGGAAAGAAGGGCTACCCTGTTGCACAACAGGGGGCTACTCCTTTCAGTGGAGCAAAGACGAGCCTTGTTACCGGAACGTACAGAAATACGTTCACGAACGAGGTTCCAATTGCTGTGCTTGATAATGGTCCGGAGGTGGCACGTGACATCATCGACGGGCTTGCAAATGGAACATTCGTGCTTATTTTGAAGAATGTCCATAAGGGCACTTCAGGGAAAGCAGAATATCAGGTGTATGGCTATTATCAGGGCTTGCGTGCAAGTGCTATTGATAATGAGAAGTACAGCGAAGACACCGATGGAGGATGGCTGGTTACTCTACAGGAGACCAGTGTGCCAAAATCTGCTTTGTTCTATTTCAATACGGACTCAAAGACTACTGAAACACAGTTTCAGAGTTTGTTAGGAAGTGCTGGATAATGAAGATAGAAGAGGCACGAAAAATCATAGAGAACTTGAAGGGGCGTTTTGATGCTCCCTTCGGTTCTTCTGATAAAGAGACAATCGAAGAACTATACTACGAGGTCACTGGTAGGTCGTTCGTCCCAACATCGTGCCAGCAATGCTATCATGATGCACTCGTAGAAATTATGTATTATCTAAATAAAAACGGGAAAATGGCAGAAAAATTAAATTTCAGATTGAAAGCTGGAGCAATTATTAATTGCCCTGCTTTTATGGATGGTGAGGTTTTTTCGAATGATAACCTTACGGACAAGGTAGCTGCAAACTACCTTAAAGCGTACCCAGAGCAAATGGATATGTTTGAGGCTATTCCTGAAGGTTTTGACCCTACGGTAAAAGGTGGGAAAACTAAGGATGAATAATCAGAGAAGGGCAAAGCTATGAATGTAAAGTCGGCAAAGAAACCACAGAAGCGCGTTGATGTAAATTTCCAACAGCGATTTAAGATGCAAAGTTACGGTGCGGATAATCTGTACCCGCAGAACATCATGGCCATAACGGGCGCATCAGGAACAGCACAGTTATGCATTAACAGGTATGAGAAGTTCATCGAGGGCTACGGCTTCAATAATGAATATTTCTCGGAAATGGCTGTAAATCGTGAAGGTGTTACGATGGACGATCTGCTTCATCAGGTGGCTGGAGATGTCGCACATTTCGGTGGCTTTGCCCTTCATGTCAATTACAACGTACTTGGTCAAATCTCGGAGGTAAACTTTATGCCTTTCGAGCAATGTAGACTTGAAGAAACGGACGATGCAGGAAATGTAGCTCATATCCTTGTACACTGCGATTGGAGGGGTGATAAAACGAGGAACGGTCAAAAGCAAACGGTATCGGAAAAGTTTATCGGCCGTTTTGATGTATTTAACCCTGATACAGATGTGGTAACGAGACAGATTGATGCTTGCGGGGGAATTGAAAACTACAAGGGGCAAATTTTATGGCTTTCGTTGGACGGAAAAAATCAATACCCGGTACCACTATATGATGCTGTAATCACGGAAATATCTACGGACGAGGGTCTGGGAAATATCAAATATCGTAACGTCCGAAATAATTTCCTTGTTGCCTGTATGCTTATAGCGAAGAAAGGAGCGCCACGCATCAACGATAACGGCGAGGAAGAGGAAAGACAAATGATTGCCGATGAGGACTTGAAAGAGTTCCAAGGCGACACGAAAGGTTCTAAAATTTTATATGTTGAGCTTGAAAATGACGAAGACGAACCGAAGGTCGTACCGTTCCCGATCAGGAACTTTGACAAAGAGTTTGCCACGACTGATGAAAGTGTTATCGAGAGAATTTATTCACAATTTCATCAGGAGCTGTTCTACTCTATCCGCATTGGCAAATTGGGGTTCTCTGGGCAGGTCATGCAAGACGCTTACGAATACTATGCAGGTGAGGTGACGACAGAACAGCGGTTTATTGAGCGTGCATTTACAAGGGTGTTCGGCAGCTGGCATGATGTTACTATGCCTCGTGACTTTTCGATTAGACCGATGAAATATATAAGTGCAGAAAATAACGACAAATTAAATGGAGAATAGAAAGCACATATTGACCGCTGAAGATTTGAAAGCGTATGTACGCCCAATTTCACGTCATGTTGAAGATGAAGATGTGGAAACTTTTATCCGTGAATGTGAAGATACGGTAATCATCCCTGCAATCGGACTGAAGCGTTTTAAGGAACTATGTCGCGAAGAAAATCGGTTGGGAGATGAAAACAAGATATTGCTTTGCGGTGGTGAATATGAAAATAGAAATGGAGAGCTGAAGCAATGTGTAGGGCTTAAGGCTGCGCTCTCCTACTTTACATATGCAAAGATGATGATGTCGGATGGCACTATCCTTACTCGCACAGGGTTGATGCAGCATAATGACAGCTATGCAGAGCGTAGCGATGATAAGAACAGGGTACGTAGGTATAATGATGTCATGAATGTGGCGGAAGAATATCTAAGCACGTGCCTTGCTTATCTTGCAAGCCTCAACAAGGGGGGATGTGAAAATAGTGAGATTGGGAAGGTGAGAGGAACGAGATTGAGAATTCATGCAATAGGTGATTGATGACAACGATTGAAGATTTAAGGACAAAGGCTGCGCTGATTTTTAATGCTGTGTTGGCAGGAGAAAATACAGCTAAGCGTGTCGGTAGTGCATTCAACGACACGGTAGACCTTATCGAGCAGCTTCAAAAATATACTGGTGGCGAGGGGCGATTTATCAGTAAGGATAAGAAAGATGAAACAAAAGAGTTTGTCGCATTCTTGAAAGGAATAGGAATAGGGAGGTTATTTGATATAGACGGCGATGGAAATGCCCGACTAAACTCTGTTACGCTTGCTAAATTTCTGCGTTCTGCTAACTTTAACCCGTCTGAACAGGCTGGCTTTGGTATCACGCAACGGGAAGATGGGAAGTATCAACTTTCGCTCACCGACATCATCGTTTGGGGTAAAGCCGCATTCAATGAGTTGGAGAAACGCAAGTTAAGTTATGTTGGCGGCAATTTCGTATTCAGTGCCTGCGGGTCGAAGATAAAGAAAATCGAGGATAAAGGTAACGTGTGGCGTTGCTACTTCTTTCAAGACGACGGCAGCACGGCAACGACCAACTTATGGGAGGTTGACGACCAGGCGCGTTGCCAAACGTTTAATATCCGTGCAGGCGTTTATGCAGGTGTTTCCAACAGAAGCTATTGGCGCAGGGTAATGGCGAAAGGTGTTGATTATATCGACCTTTCAAAGGCCGACTGTGAGCAAGGAAGTGATGCACCGCAGGTTGATGATACGCTTGTTCAGTTCGGTAATAAGACAAAGCCCGAACGGCAGGGACTCATCATGCTGCGCACCACGGGCGAGCAGGCCATTATCATCTACAGCGGCATCAACGGCTACACCCTCGAGGGCAAAGCCGTGGCACTGCTCTCGCCCTCGAAGGTCGATATCTCGGCCAGCATCTTCCGCCTGCTATCTCCTTCGGGCTCGGCCATTGACTTGAAGGGTAAGGACGGGCGCGACGGCAAGAGTAGCTACACGTTTACGCGCTATTCAGACGATGGAGGAAAAACGTTCACCAAGGCCATTCCGCTGAAAGCCACGGGCGAACTGTTTGCCGGTCGCAACATCTTTGCCGTCAATGCAGGATTGGTTGCAGAGGCAGGAGCCGTTCTCGACAGCAACCTTCATGGTGTGAAATGCACAAAAACAAAGAGTCTTAACCGCGTGGGACAGCTGTTCAAACGCTTTGCAAGCAACTTGCCACGCGGTCAATTCCGCATCAGCGGGCGAATGAAAACGGACGGAACCACGTTCAGCGTGAATGTGAATATGGGTGGTGTTAATGCGGGTGATGTTATCGCTACATCCGATTGGAAGGCCTTTAGTTTAGTGGCAGACAGACCAGGATATAGCGATGCGCCCAATTATTGCTTTGTGGACTTCCGCTATGGCATGGCGCAGTCTGCCGCCACGACGCTCAACCTCTACGTCGCCGACCTAATGATTACACAGGGCAGCGAGCCTTATGATTACGTCCCAGCACCCGAAGACCAGCAGTTTGGCTTGACACCCGGGCTGTATCTTGGCATCGCTTCGTGGGACAAGCCCTATCCACCGCTCGACCCAAGTGTCTACACGTGGAGTAGCACCACAGACAAGGAGGCGATGAAGAAAGCACAAGAGGCCATCAAGACGGCTGAAACGGCCAGTAGTGCAGCCACCGCCGCAGCGACAAAAGCCAACGATGCAACCAAGCGAGCCGGCGATGTGGAACTGAAGATGCAGCGGGGCGAGTTCATCGTTCGTGCCGATAAGACGCGCTTTCAAAATAATAAGGGGCAGGATGTGGCCGTGTTCAACGCCGATGGAACGATTAATGCGCGTGCCATCATGGCAAAGGGTACAGGAGGCACAGCCTACTTCGGACTGTACAACGATGCACCGGCCATGATTTTCACCAACGCCTCAGGACAAACCACGGCACTGATGACCAATCAGGGCATCTTGAAACCAGCGGACTGTGTCATCACCTTGCGGGACACAAAAGGCAGCATGCTCTTCAAGGAGATGAATGGCACCACTATACGAGCTTATTTCACTTACTACATCGCTATCCGGGTGGTCAATACAGGCTTCCAGCGAACGCTCTTCGGAGACGATACACTCAGCCCGCATGCCCAGCTCTCCCTCTCGGCGCGTTTCGAAGAATATGCCGAGAGTGATATGCAGTTGCGGTGTGTGGAGCCAAAATGGATTGAGCCGCAAAAGGAGCAAACCATCGTCTA
>ERZ772957.362-NODE-362-length-38407-cov-7.556294_pt1 | contig 38407 bp, 23 predicted proteins | sample MGYA00580682_ERZ772957 | MGnify/ENA primary metagenome ERZ772957 (study PRJEB29015, sample SAMEA2737921) | human oral metagenome | biome: human oral; feature: human-associated habitat; material: dental | place: China | collected 2025 ...
GGTTCCTGTTCGTCAGGCCAGAGGTTTGCCGCCGACTTCCTTCAGATTTCGCCTCACGACGAACACCCTTGTCTTTGGCTATGTCTTTCCCGCTACCGGGCAGACTCCGGTCTTTCACCGGTTAGAAACGTGCGCCGCCGGGCGCACAATAAAAATAATTCCAGCAACTTTGGAACCGCTGGAATTATTCATCTTAATATCCCGAAACCGAGACCTCAGACCCTACGCATTGCGTTCCAATACAAACACTTCTCCGTCCTTTTCTACGCGCCCCGTCATTCTCCCTCCTAGGGAAAGATGATCTCGCATCATTTCAAGCATCGCCTGTGGTTCTTCATAGTTGCAAAGCGGCTCACCAAGAATAATATAATCATAGGTGCGCCCACGCAGAGTCTCGGAAAAATCGCGCTGTGACCGACAGAAAACTTCCTGATCGCAAACCGTCTGAAGATCCTGCCAATATTTTGCATCTTGAACAAGAGCGGAAAGCTTCACAGGCTCAAACCCAACGCCCCGAAGCCCATTCTTGAAATGAAGTAAATCGGCACCGCAGCGTATATCAATACCCAAAATGCGATGTTCCTTGCGTACAGGAACAAAGCTTAGGCACTTATCTCGAAGTTCCGCATCCAAGCGCGTATCATCCCAAGGATCGATTCCAAAATATTTACGTCGGAAAATCTCACGTCCCGTCTGTATATCCAACTGATAATCCTCGCCTGTCATCGTGCTTCCTTCTGCATGATAAACAAACGTATCACGACAAATCATCAAGCGATAGCCCAAACGGCGATAAGTAAAGGAAAGATCGTCGTCAGAAAAATTATAATAAAAAGCATGATCCAACTCGTACAACTTCCGCAGAGATGAACGAAGCAGCGACGTCGTAGGAATAACGCGCAGGCACTCCTCCCACTTTTTAGGATTACTAATATTATGGGCAGCCGCTACTTCCTGCATTTCTTCATAATTGGAAAATGGCAACGTAATCTTCTGATGATTGCTTGTATAGTTTGCAACAGGAACAACCATCCCAATGCGCGAATCCGATTCCATACAAGTAACGAGATTTTTAAGCCAATCTTTTGTGACAATAACATCCCCTGGAACGAATGAAACGTATCTCCCGCGAATAAATTCACCACCCGCCGAATTTTTCGCCGCAATATATCCAGCTAATGCTCCGCGATTTTCTCTCACATGAAAAATACGCTTCTTCTCATACGGAATACTACGAAAAAACTCTAAAGTCCCATCCGTCGACCCGTTATCGATAAGAATCAATTCATAATCAACATTCTGTGTATATTGAAGAAGCGCATGAATCGCCATCTTCGTCTGATCTTCCAAATGATTGTACGCCTGAAAACATACTGTCACCAATGGCGGATTTTTTCCCACACAAAAATTTGCTACAATTTCACGTCGGATAAAGGCATTCCTCTTGCGGATCTCAGAGCTTTCCCCTTCCGGCTGAACTTCAATGACTTCTCCATAATTAAAGCTCATATCTTCCTCCATATCCACCAAAATCTATTTTTTAGCGTGAAGATCCAAGAGCTCAAACTCGAAGGGCGCACTCCACTTCAAGGATGTAAACTCTCCGTGTACATTATAGCGTACACTATTGTGGTGTTCAATATTTTCATGATGCGAATCATGTCCTTGCACCTATATCAGCGAAACGTTTCTATTCGCAGCGTCTTTCCGTCCGTCCTGCATACGACCGCACCATCCTCGTCGGTGCGGTAGATTTTTATGCCATTTTTCTGCAGACGCCCGATAACCTCCGGAGCGGGATGTCCGAAGTTGTTGTCCCGGCCGACGCTGATGATGGCGAGGCGCGGCTGTGCGGCGGCGAGGAACTCCTCCGTCGTCGAGGTTTTCGAGCCGTGGTGTGCGACCTTCAGGACGGTGCATTGAGGATTCTTCCCCTCCACGAACATAGCCTTCTCCTGCTCCGCTACGAGATCACCCGTGAAGAGGAACGACGCCGCACCATAGCTCACGCGGATGACGTTCGAATACTCGTTTCCCGTAGCGCCCTCCGCTGCACCTCCCTCCATCTGAGGCGCGTAGAGAATGTCGACCGCCACGCCGTCGAGATCGATATGCTCACCCGCCTCCGCAGGAGCTAGATGCTGCATCTCAGGCGCATCGAGAGAGCAGCCGAGCACGCGTGCATACTCGCTGCGCGGCTCATGCGCCGTCAAAATCATGCCGACGGGAATATGGCGCACGATGCCGCCCACACCGCCCGCATGATCCTCGTGCACATGCGTGAGGATGATATAGTCGAGCCTTCGCACGCCGTAATGCGAAAGGTACGGCACATCGACGCGCGAGCCGATGTCATAACCGCCGTCGCGCGTACCGCCCGTATCGATCATCAAGGCTCTGCCGTGCGGCGTCACGACAAGAGCCGCATCCCCCTGTCCCACGTCGATGAAGTGCACCGCCATCTCCTGTGGACGTGAAATCTGCCATAAGGCGACGGCTGCAGCAGCGAACAGAAATGCGGCAAAAATCACCTTGCGCCGTTCTCTGCACCAAGAGAAGACAGCTTCTCGCCGCTCCTCAGGCTGCACAAATACAGTAAGCACGGCGAAGTAGACGAGCGCGAGCGGCGCGGAAAGCGTCGGCAAATACACCTCACCGCCGGGCATAACCGCCAAGAGCCGCGTGCACTCGTAGACAAGTCCCAAGAGCAGACTGTCCGCAAGAAAGACGATCTTTGCCAAAAACGGCAGCACGAAGGATGCAAGCCCCGCGAAAAGCCCCGCAACGATGACGAGTTCCACGACGGGCACGACGATGATGTTGGCGATGAGCGACGAAAGCGACAGTCGGTGGAAGTACCACGCGAGGAGCGGCAAGGTCGCGAGCTGCGCCCCGAGCGTGACGGCAAGGCTCAGAGCCGCAAAGCGCGGCAGAAAGCGCAAGCTCGAAAGCCGCTCGCAAAAAGGCGGCGCGAGGTAGAGAAGCCCCGCGGTCGCCGCAAAGGACAGTTGAAAGCTGACGTCGAATGCCAAAAGCGGCTCGAAGAAGAGCAGCGCCATGCCGACGAGAGCCAGAAGTCGCCGCGCATCGTTCTCGCGCTCCAAGGCGAGAGCGAAAAATGCGAGCAATCCCATCGCGCCCGCACGAACAGCCGGCGGCACGCAGCCCGCGAGCACGCAGTACAGCACGACGACGACGGTGACGAAAACAGCCGTCACGACGGAACGCAGGCGAAGGAGTGCGCCGAGCCAAGCCATGACCGCCGCCAACAGCGTGATATGCGAGCCGGACACCGAAAGGATGTGCACGATGCCCGTCGCCGTGAAGGCTTCGACGAGTTCGGGCTTTATACCCTCGTAACCGCCGAAGAGCATGGCGAAGATCGCCGCCGCATCTTCCCTGGGCATCACGCTCTCCATCGAAGCGCGGTATGCCGAGCGCACCCGCTCGCTCCAACGCAGCACAGGATATGCCTCCCCCGCCTCCCAATGAATCCCCGGCTTCTTCGCCGATAGACGCGCACGCACACCCTTGACCGCCGCCGCACGCTCCACATCAATGCGCCCGGGATTGCCGTAGCCATAGATGCCCTTGACCTTCCCAAAAGCCGTGATTTCCGCGCCAATCTCAGGCAAGTCGCCGACATTTTCGCGCATCTCCGAGACGTAGAGCGCTCCCGATGCCGCCTGCTCCTCGCCGGAGATGCACACGCGCTTCACCTCCACTGTATAACGCACGAGCACACCTTGTGCCGTCCGCCGCACATGCGGCGCTTCGACGAGCACGCCCTCGACCGAAGTCTCACGCCCGAGCCAATGTGAAACATCATCAGCGGGCAGAGCCTCGCCCCAAGCGAAGCGCCACGCGCCGAAAAAAAGAAAGAGCAGCAAGAACGCCAGCCACGTCCTGCTGCTCTCACGCACGAGAAGAAAAAGCGACAAGAAAAAGAACCCTGTCATGCCTAAGGCGAGAGCGCCAAGCGAGACATGCAGCAAATCCTCGCCGTAGATGCCGAGCAAAAGCACAAGGAAAAGACCGTTGAGAAAAACAAGCTGCTGCTGTCCGTATCGCATGGCAACCCCTGCCCCTCAGCTTCCTTATACGCATCACATTCCTCGAAGAAGCGCCATCGCTCTCTTCACAATGCAATCTTGTCCTTCATCTTCTCATACTTCGCATCACCGATGCCCTTGACGCGCTTGATCTCCTCAGGAGCTTGGAACGCGCCGTTCTCCGTGCGGTACTCGACGATGCGCTTTGCCATGGCGGGGCCGATGCCCGGCAGCTTGTCCAGCTCCTTCTCATCCGCTGTGTTGATGTTCACCATGCCTTCGGGCAGGGGCTTCGCCGCCCCCGCCTGTGCGCCTCCCGCCGCGCCTTGCACCGCCGTGCCTTGCGGAGACTTCTCCGGCACAGTGACCTGCATGCCGTCCTTGAGTTTCTGCGCGAGGTTCACGCCGTTCGTATCCGCCGTCGGCAAAAAGCCGCCGCAGGCATCGACCGCATCTTTCGCGCGTGCCCCCTCGGCGATCTGCACGACGCCCGGACGGTTAACCGCGCCCGCGACATAGACGACGATCTCTTTCGCCTGTGCTTCTTGCACGGGCGCCGTGCCCGCATCCAGCTCGACAACTTCCTCCTGCCCATGAATCCCCGCATAGAACGCACCGCCCGCCGCAAGGGCGACGACGGCCAGGAGCACAAGCATCGACTTCTTGAACATCGGCATGGCTTCAGCCTCCTCGGCAAAGTTAAGAAAGCGCTGCTAAATCCTGCTCCCCATCTTCACATATCAGCACTTCCTCAAAAACCATCTTCTCCCTTTCCTGTCAATCCGAATCGTGGTTCACATCGTTCATACGATATGCCACAGTATCACACTGCCCCTCGACCTGCTCGTTGATAAACCGCTGAAAATCCTCGCTTGTCACCTTGTCCAACGGCAGAGATTCAGATGCTTTTACCGATATTTCCTCATCGTTTTTCTCCGATTTTCCCACATCATTGCTCGGAGCGGGAAGACCTTCGCGCGGAAGCGTCTCGCGTACAGGTATCTTCTTTTTCGGCGGCGCATAGACCTTGGGCTTGGATGTAGCTTTTCCCTTCCTCGCGGACGAAGAAGCATCGTGCGCGTCATTCGGACGCGCTGCCTTTGTCGAAATCACCAGCCCGCCATCACCCAATCCCCGCACGCGAAAGACCTTCCCCGACGAGAAATGCAGGCATCCGAGCGCCTCATCATAGCGGATTTCATCACGGAGCGTCCTACAGCGATGCTCATGAAAGAACATCTCCACCTCTACTTTTTTCCAAGCAGTTTGTTCTGGATGGCAGAACTGCGGCCTCTTTTGGAAAAACTCCTCGAACTCCGCACTTGCCTCTTCCGGATAAAGGAAACATAAATCGATTTCTTCTCCCTGCAGCAGACCAAGTTCGTCCCGCAGCCACTCCCAGTAATCGGCTGCATCCTCCATCGCATACGACTTGTCGCCATGCGGATTCTTGAGCGTGCAGGAAAATCCTGCACGCTCATCTTCCACCTCATACGACCAAATTCTTTGCGCATCCGTCTCGATAATGTATCGCTTCATAGCGTCAACGTCCTTTTTCCTGGAATCTCACGGCAAGTTCTTCGTGCTTTCCTTCTATCCTTTCAGCTAACGCTTTGCCGTCCTGCCTTATTTTTTCGCGCAAGGAAACTGTTTTCCCTCTTTCTGCCTGCAAAGAATTTTCCTTCAACTGCATCGCTGCACGGATTTCTCCCATGAAGACCGTATCTGTGGGCATGTTGTCCGACTTTTGCAACTCGCGGAAAATACCGCCCTTCTGATGCAGCGCCGCCTCTGCCTCAATGCGCCCGATTTCAGCCTTGCACATCCTTACATCTTCTGCAATGGCATCGGCATGACTTCTTATTCCAGAGGGAAAATCGACATCATCCTTCTTTGTGGAAACGCATCTCATCACTTCTCTTACGGACGCATTGATGTCGTCCATCTCTTTCCATGCCATGCGCTCACCCTATCACAACTTCTCATCATATTTCGGATCGTCCATATATTTCGGATCGCCTGCAATCTTATTCAATTCCTCTTTCGTCAATTTATCCCTGTAGACATCCGCCAATTTTTCGTCATCACGGCTTGCCGCACGCATCGTACCCAGGCGTTCATACAGCATGTCCTCGTCCCTGTTCGGATAATACTTCTTCATATTCGACAGCAAGGCTTCTTCGATCTGCTTGCTCTCCTCACGCCCAAGCTTTCCCTTGAGGTAGCTGCTGAAATTGACGCTGTCGTAGCCAAGTGTCTTGTAGGCTTCGGCAATAGCCTGAATCTCCAAGCCTTCCATGCGGCTGCGTCCGATCTCGAAGAGGAAGTCCTCCGGCAGGGCGATGTCCATGCGCTCTTCCAATCCCTTCGTCAGTTCCATCGTGCCGAGAGCCATGTAACGATCGCGGTTCTCCTTGAGTTTGGCGAGGTTGATCTCCGTGTCAGGGATCTGCTCCTTGAGGTACGCATAGTATTCCGCGAAAGAGTCGAAATCTTCCTGCTTCTTCCAGTCGTCATGCTGCGCTGCTTCTTCGACACGATAGCCAACTTCCTCAGCCGCTTCCTTCTCGTCAATGATGCCCAGCTTCTTGGCGAGATATTCGATGCCCTTGGCGACGACCTTAAGGACGAGCTTCGCCACAATCGGGCCGATGATCGGCCCCAGCGGCCCCAGCGGCAGAGTTGACAGAATCCCCACAAAGGCGCTCGCCTTCGACGCGATCTGCCCTACGATACCCACCGCACTGCTCGCAAACGAGCCAAGCGCTCGTCCCACGCTGCCGAGCGCACTGCCGATGCCGCTCGCCACCGTGCGCAAAGCGCCGCCGACACTGCTGATGAAGCTACCGATACTGCTGAAAAAACCCATTTTCTTTGCTCCTCTCTTATGACAACACCGTCATTCTCTTCGTGATGCAGACCATCCGCGCATGCTCATTCTCCGCAATCTCCCGCACCACATCACGCAAAGCGGCTTCGCGCTCCGCATCTTCCTCCGCATAAGTGTTCCAATACAGATAGATGGACGTCATATCCTCGCCGCATCCCTTGACCGCCTGGCGAATCCCCTTGGCGAAGCGCCGAAAAGCTGCTCTGTCTTCCTCAGCCCCCTCTTCTCCTGCCGTGCCGTTCTTCAAGTACTCCTGGTAAATTTTGAGCCACTTCGCACCGCTCTGCCAGAGAAGCATATAGCGCTGCTGCACCTCCTCATCCTGCTGCAACAGATACTCCAAACCGCGCAGGATGCCGCGCCTCCTGTTTTCCTCTTCCTTATAATAGTTGAGCGCCGCTCGCCGTATATCGAGCGTCGTACCGCCGCTGTGGTTCGCGGCATTCTTTTCTGCCACCTGCATCTGGATCGCCTTCGTCCATCCCTGGGAGAACATAATGGCACGTCCCGGCGGCAGGTTCGACAGAAACGCCTTCTGCTCGTCGCTCAGAGCCATCGTGCTGCCGATCGCGTCCTTGTCATCCTGCGCGAAGAGTTTGTGGACGATCTTCGTGTTCGTGTTCTTCAGCACCTCGGGCGTCATCTTGTCGGGAATCTGATCGACGATGATCAGCGACTCGCCGTACTTGCGAACCTCCGCAAGCATATCAGAAAAGACCTCGACGCCCTGCTTCTTGTTCATGCTGTCGCCGGGCATATAGCGGCTCAACAGGCGGTGCGCCTCTTCGACGAGCGTGATGTGCTGGAAGTCTCCCTGTGTCTCATGCGCATGGCGCACAGCCTGCAGGAGGTTCGTGAGGATGAAGCCCATGAGCAGGGACTTTTCCGCACCGCTGCGGATTTCCTCCAGCTCGATGACGACTTTTCGATGCACGAGCGAGGCGAAGTCGATCGAGCGCGGCGTGTTGAGCATCTGCCCCTTCGCACCGACGAGCAGACTCTCAATGCGTGCATTGAGCGAGCCGATATAATCGTTTTTCAAACGCTCGTCAAATCCCTGCTTCTCGGTCACCTCCTTGATGGCGACGACAAAATCGGACAAGGTAGGAAACGCGCAGACTCCGTCAGCGAAGGGATCGTGCGCCGTATTTCTCTCCTCCGTCCCATACCAAAGGTTCGTCTCGATATCCCAGCCCTTGTCCTCGTAGGCGCGATATATGGCGGCTTCCATGATCTGCGGAATCGCCGCCTCCATCACGAAGGACGCTTCAAACGTCGCCTTGAGCATATCCGCGCGCGCCGTAATCTTCTCGCCGGGAAAAAGCTCAAACGGATTGAGGAAGAATGGCGCGACATCGGGCAGACCCGGCGTAAAGAAGAGCAGATCCCGACATTTCCCAAGCATAGAGCGATATTCCGTCTTCGCCGGCTCGATGACGAGAAACGGCAGGCCACAGTCCAAGAGGATATTCTGGCACGTCGTCGTCTTGCCGCTGCCCGTGACGCCGGCGATGAACGTGTGCTTGTCGAGTGCGCTCCTGTCGAGGTACACGGGCATGTGCTCCTTCACTTCGCCGCTCTGTACGAGATGCCCCAGGGGAATCGCCGCTTTCTCAGGCACAGACTCGACATTGAGACCAAATTCCACCTCCTCTCGCAGGCGCAGGCCGATGACCTCCTTCTGCGGCAGTCCCGCAAGGAGCGCCAGCTCATTTGACGAAAACCAACTGCCGCAGTACGCGAACTTCGCCTTTTCCCAGCGCGACAAGCCGAGCGCAGGCAAAGACGACTTCTCCTTCTCGCGCACGACCGCCGGAATCTGCAAATTCTGCAGGGCATGAAGGCATCCACCAAGCGGCCTCTTCTCCGTCAGATCATGGAAGAAGAGCGCCGCCTTGTTCCCCTTCGACGTGCTGTAGAGCGAGATCGCTGTGTTCGCCAGACGATAGAGCGTCGATCTCTTCTTGGCAAACAGGTATGTGCAGCAGCAAAAGATGCCCTTGCCTCGGCCGCGGTCGAGACGAGGAAGCAAGACCTTGTCGATGTATTCGAGCCAGTCGGCCGCCGCCTTGTTCTCCACCTCCGCCTGCTCATTGAGAGAAGCGCTGTCTGCCGTTGTCGTCCCATCGGCATGACTCGTGTTCTCGGCAAAGTTCTCGGACTTGCTCTCCGTCTTGCCAAAGCTATGACTCTTGCTCTCGCTGTGCGAGCTGGACGTCGTCGATCCTCTCGTCGCCGTCATATTATAGGAATAGCTGCTCTGATTCTGTACGGAATATCCCTCGCTGCTCCCGTTGCTCAAGGAGCCTTCTTCCCGATGAGAACTGCTGCTGCTGTTAGAATCGCTGGTACTCTTGTTGCGATTCGTCGAATACTGCCTGTTCGACGAGTTGTTCGAGGACGACTGCACCTGATTGCCGTCATCGCGGCGTTCATCGCGGCTGTTTCCCGCATTCTCGCTGCGCGATTCCGTTGTCGTATCCTGCGTAGAGAAGCCCGACTGCTCCATCTTCGTGATATTCGTGCTCTCATTCCTGCTCTTGCTCTCATTCTTCGTGCGCTGTACGCTGTAGTGCATCAAAGGCGAAAGCGCATCGCTGAGCGCATAGAGCTGCTTTTCGAGAAAGTCCACTTCTTCATCCGTATGCGGCGTGGCAATGACGACAAAGCCGAATTCATCGCCGAGCATGACGTCGATCAGGCGATCCGCACCCTGAAAGTTCTCATTCTCCTCATCGACACCTGGAACGCCTTCCAACATGCCGACAGAAGGAGCCTTCTTCAAACGCTCCAAGATGCTCTTCTGGTCATCAGGCTCGACCCGCTCGATCATCGAGCCGCGAAAATTGCCCTTCATACTCGGCAGCAGGATGTCGCGTCCCAGATCCTTAACACTGAAAGGAAGCTTCTCCTCAGGGTACGACTTGTCGCGCGCTACGCCGAAATAGAACTTCACGCCTGCGCGGTCGCCGAGGATGATATAGAGGAAGCTGATGCCGTCCATGCCGCGAAACGTGCCGAGGATGTTCTCCATCGCCTCCTTGCGCGGCGCTTTCTCCTCGAACGTCACCTCGCTGACGCGAAACAGATAAAACTCGTCGAGCTCAAGCGCCCATGACTCCCCGACCCAGTCGTTTTTCTTCCCCGTCTTCAGCAGGCTGCGCATCTCGCGCGAGCCAAGCGCGTCGAGAGTCGCGCGCGAATGTGCCAACGCCTCATCCATCTGTGCAGAAATATGCTCCATCTTCATCCTCCCTATAGGCTCTGCGAATAAATCTTGCCCGAGAACTCCGCTCGGAACGCTTCCGCATCCTTCTTGAAGTCCTCTTCGCATCCCACGGCATACTCGATCGCATTCGGCGCAACCTTGCGGATGTAGACGCGCACATCATCGTCGTCACTGACGTCGGCTTCATCGAGCAGACAGTGCACTATCTGCACCTCTGCGATCGGCATCTCGTTCTGCAGCGCACGCGGCTCCGATGTGTAGTAAAGCTCGAACTCCGGCTCGTCGGCAAACGTGAAGGCTGCCCATTCGCCATAGCCCACGCCCTTGCCGATGCGCACGGTGAAGTATTTGCCCAAGTTGCCCGCATCGCCCAGATAATAGGGGAATCGTACCTCGCCCGTATCGTCGTCGTTGCCGTTGACGATCTTCACATCCTTGCCGCCCCTGCGGCAGCGCAGGAGGCCGAAGGCGACGCCCGTCTTGCCCGTGCGCTTGCGGTCGAAGTCCATGCCAAGAGATGCCGTCTCCTTGGCAGCGTCTTCACTCTCTTCCTCCATTCCCAATGGCAGGTGCAGTTCGAACGCGCCCTTGGCGTCCTTCTCCTGCCCATCCTTGAGCGTCATTTCGACAAGCTTCTCCTCCGCACTGGCAATATGCTGATCGAACAGCTTCTTGACAACGGGCGAGCGGCACGAATTGCCCGCGAGGAAGATATGGATCGGCAGGCTGACCGACTTGCCCTTGAAGGCATGAAGAAGCGACTGGAAGAAGTTCTCAACGCCCTGCCCGATGCGCGCCTCGATGACCTGCTGCAGCGCTTCGATATCCACATGGAGATCGACGCCGACCTTGCTGCTGCCGCTCTTTTCCTCCTTGACGCTCGAAAAGAGTGTGAGGTTCAGGGAATCATCCTTGAGCTTTCCTATGCCCTCGGCATCGTTTTCCCACAGCGGACGCAGCGCCTCCGCCAAGATACGCCGATTCATGTGCGCCGAAGCATCTTTCGTCCTTCGCACGAGCGTTTCCGCTCCAGCAAAGATGTCGCAGCCTGCAGGCAGGGCGAAGGGAATCTTCTTCTCGCGCATCGCGACGAGATTCTTCTTGTAGACCTCGTAGGCAAGAAGCTCCAGCATATTCTCGCCGCCGAGCAATGCGTCGCCATTGAAGCCGAACTGCTCGATGATGAAGTTGCGCCTGCCGTTCTCGGGCACATACTCAATGCCGAAGTCGAAATCCGTCGTGCCGCCGCCGAAGTCGAAGACGCCGTAGGCGACCCGCTCGCCCGCCGCCTTCGGCTCCAGCCCGAAGCCCTCCAAGGCACTGATGGCATAGGCGGCAGGCTCGCTCGCGCCGAGGTAGACGCGGAAGCGGCGCATCATCGACTCATCCTTGAGGAGCGCGGGCGGCAGCGACTTCTTGAGGCCGCGCTCGAAGCTCGCGCGGATGCGCTCGCGCACCGCCTTCTCGTAGTTCACGGGGAAGGACAAAATGTAGTCCAAATAGATCTGGTGGTGCATGTTGTTGATATAGAGACCCAGATAATAGGCGTAAAGCTCGATGGGATCGAAGTCGCCGCCGCCCGCGCCGTCGTCCATGGCGCTCGTCTCGGCATACGGCTTGATCTCACGCGTATTGCCCGCGCGATCCATGAGGATCGGCCAGTTCTCCTCCTCGCGCGCCCATTGCTTGAGTTCGCCGAACACCGAATTGTAAATGGCGCTGCCAAACGCATCCTCCTCGCGGAAGATTGCCTCCGCCGCCTGATGTGAGACGGTCGCTTGGTTCCACTCAGTGAAAGGCCTGCCCGCACGGGCGCGATAGGCGGCGAGAAAGCCCTCGATGTCGCGCAGCTCGACGACCGTCGGATTCTCGAAGTCGCGCATCGTCGGCGCTTTCGCATAGTCGCCCTTGCCGATGCGCATCATGCGCGATTCTCCGTCGCGGCAGACGACGACCGTGCTTTTCGTGCCGAAGTCGATGGCGCAAGTGCCGTTCGTGCGCACATCGAGCTGCGGCGGACGCGCATAGAGCATCTCATCCGCAGGAAACTGCACCTCGGCGCACTCATCGCCATCATCGGGCAACTCGAAAAGCTCCCAATGTCCACGATTCACGTCCGAGAGCAGCCGCTCCTCGTAGGGCTGGATATTGGCACGCACCTCGTCGCAGCGCATAAGGCTGTCTTTCAATGTTTCAGCAGAGCCTATATAATGCTGCTCTCCGCTGCAGGCATCGCGCCATACGGCAGCGAGGTCGAAACTGCGGGAGAGGACGGTTCCGGTAAAGCGTCCTTCCGTGACATCTTTGGAGAACCGTTCCTTATCCACGGTAATCGTCAACGCATTGGTAGAAAGGTATTCTTCAAGCTTGCCGCAGGCATCGGCAAGCGCCATATAGCGTTCTTCTTGCCCTCTGTTCAAGCCTTCGGGCAGCAGCCCCATAATGAGCCATGTACGGAGAGCGTCACCATACGTCATCGGAGCTGCGTTTTTGCCGCACAGACGATGAACGGGGATAAATATGGCTTCGCTTTTATCCCCATAATAATCCCCTGCAAGAAAGTCACCCCTTTCTATATCATACCATGTAGCATAACCTTCGTTCAGTGGTAAATTTACAGCAAAACAATTCCATGCCACTCCATCTCCGCTAAGTTTTTCTATCAATCTCCCATCTTCCTGTATATATGGATTCCCATTCCCCTTTTTGAACGTTGATGCAACTTCCTCCTTTGTCATAAGTGAAAAATTCAAGCCATCCTGATTCAATAATTGGAATTGTTTTATAGTTTTCGCACTTACATAATAGGTGAACTTCGGCAAATCCACCTTGTCCCAGCGTGGATATATGCCAGCAACATCGCGGTCGAACCACAACGCCTTGTTCTTGAACAAGACGAAACGCTTGTCGAGCACTCCTGCCAGTTCATCCTTAAGCGCGTTCAAGTCCGCTTCCAAACTTTTGGCAAATTCCCATGCCGTATCTTCAAAAACTTCCTTGAACTGCTCGCGCTTCATATACAGCGATGTGCAGCGCGACGGACGGTTTGTCGGTCGCTGCTGTGCTTGCTGCAGATTCTCCATCCTCTTTCTCCTTTTCATAACCAAAGAAATCAACCTCACGACCAGCATCCGCAGTGCCTGAAGGTCTTCCACAGCCTTTCCCTTTCGTTTCTCTCTGCCGCGCCGCTCTCAGCTCAGCTCGCATTTCCCCAACTCCGACAGATATTCGCCGTCCTTGATTTTCGTCTCTGTCGAGACGACATACTCGACCTCGCTCGGGCTCTTCTTGCGAATATAGACGATGCCGCTCTCTCCCTCGGCAGCCGCTGTATAGCGCAGGCGGCACTTCTTATACTTCACATCGCGATACGACAACGGATTCTGTACCTGCAAAGCACGCGGTTCGGATGAGTAGTAGAGCGAGAAGCTTCTGTCTTCGCTCTCCACGTCCAAAAACGGCGCCCATGCGTCATAGGGGACATCAAGGCCGATCGTGACTTCGAAGCTGTCGCCCTTGCGCCGTCCGAGGTAGTAGCGGAATTGCGCCTCCGACTCTTCCGAGTGGCTGCCATCGATGACCTTGATGTTGCGATCGCCGCGATAGCAGGCTAGAAGCCCGAAGGCAACGCCCGTCTTGCCCGTCGGACGGCGGTCGAAATCGCCCTCATCCTCTTCCATTCCCAGCGGCAGGTGAAGGCGAAACACGCCGCTCGCATCCTTCTCCATCGCCAAATTCTTCTGCACGTTCTTCTCGATGTTCTTCTCTTCCTCGCGGATGCGCTCTGTGAAAAGCTCCGATACGAAGGGAGATTTGCACGAGTTTCCTGCCAGAAGAATGTCGATGGCAGCTGCGACCTTCCGTCCCTTGAAAGCATCCCAGAGCTTCACGAAGAAGTTGTCCACACCGCGTCGGATGCGCTCCTTGAGCATTCTCTGCAGCTTCTCCTTATCGATATGCAAAGCGATGGAGACCGTTTCATTGCCACGGAAGAACACCATGCTCTGCTGATCGCTGTCCAGCTGCGTCTCCTCGCCGTCCTCTGCACGCTGCTCCCATATAGGTCGCAGCATTTCCGCCAGTCGGCGGCGGTTCAGATGCGCCGCCTCGGAATCGTCGAGCAGCAGTTCGCCGCCGGCGAAGTATTCGCAGCCATCGGGGCAGGCGAAGCGGATGCCCTCCTTGCGCATCTCTTCGAGATTGTCCTGATACACCTGATAAGCGATGAGATTCAGCAGCTTCTCGCCGCCGAGGTCTTCATCGCTGCCCGCACCGAAATGCTCGATAACATAGTTCCAACTGACGCCGTCCTCCGCCTGCGGCAAGCGCCAGACGCCATAGTCGAAATCCGTCGTGCCGCCGCCGAAGTCGAAGACGGCGTAGCAGATTTCCCGCCCTGCCTGCGGCTGCATGTGCGCTTCGCGCTTGCCCAGTTCCTTGAGAGCACATGCAGCGTAGGCAGCTGGCTCGCTCGCGCCGAACGCCACAGAAAAATCTTCCATGACTTCCTCATCGCGCAGGATGGAGGGCGGCAAGGATTTCTTCAAACCACGCTCGAAGCTCTGGCGAATGCGCTCGCGCACGGGCTTTGAATATTTGACGGGATAGGACAAGATGTAGTCGAGGTAGATGCCGCCGTCGCGGTGCATGTTGTTGATGTAGAGACCCAGGTAGTAGGCATAAAGCTCGATGGGATCGAACGCGCCTTCGGGCAAATCCAGATAGGCGGGCAGGACGACTTCCTCGCCGCGCTGATCACGCATACGGTAGCCGCCCGAGCGCGTCGAGTTTGCCCACTGCTTGAGTTCGCTGAACACCGATTGGATGATCGTGCGTTCCTCATTTTCAAGCAGCCGATTCCGCGCCGTATGCGACACCGTGACTTCTTCCCAGCGCGTGAACGGTCGTCCCTCCCGTGCGCGATACGCTGCAAGGAAGGATTCGAGGTCGCGCAGCTCCACGGCGGTCGGATTTTCGTAGTCCTCCATGCGCGGCGCCTTGTGATACTCGCCGCGCCCAATGCGCCGCAGATACTCGCCTTGATTGCGGCAGACGACCGTCGTGCTCTTCGTGCCGAAGTCGATCGCGCAAATTCCGTCTGCACGAATATCGAGCGCCGGCGGCCGCGCAGGCAATTCCTGTTTCAAGCGCACCTTCTCCGCTTCGGGCGGCTTCTTCAGCATCTGCTCGTACAGTTCCCAATGTCCGGCATTGAGATCGGTCAGCACATTTTCCGCATACGGCGACAGATTCGCACGCACATAGTCGCATTTAAGCAAAATGTCCTTGACCAGCGCAGAGTCCACGCCAAGTGCTTTCTCGCGAGATGTCTCTGCTATCAATTTATCCAAATTGTTTTCAGAAACCAGACCACCGTTTTCTGACTTCCACAAATGACGAAATTTCTTCTCGTCCACTTGGTATGCGCCAGATTTCTTGTCAAGCACAATGTAGGAGGAAAGTGCCTCACGCATCTTCAGCAGAAAAACCTTCAGCTTTTTCGGCAATCCTTCCGGCCACAAATCCTGCTCAAAAAAGGCAGTCGCCGCCACCCGACGCATATTTTTTCGCTCCGTCTCGGACAAAGATTCCTCCAGAGGATGCGGCTCTGTCATGGCATAGACGGGAATTGCGGCAACATGAATTTCCACGCTATAGGGAAGAACCATCATCATACCTTTCGTCACATTGTATATCGCAGCCCCTTTCTGTGAATCCCATGAAAAGTCACTGGTCAAAAGCCATGTGCCAATCGGGCAACACTTCGTAAACTTCGGCGACTTCTCTGCGAGTCCGCGCATCCAATCAACCCGTATATCGAACTTATTGAGGCTCTTATGGCGATATGGATATTTCACTCGATGATCGAACAGTATCTGCGCCTCCTCATTCGTCATTAGACGACCGCGAAATTTGGCAAAAGAAAAACGCATATTCGCTATCTTTTCACTTTTCGAGGAAACCACCAATTCCCACATTTCATACGACGGACAGCGATACTTCTCGAACTTCGGCAGTAATAATCCCGTCGCATAATCATACCAAACGTCCTGCTCCAACATGACGAAACGTTGATCGAAAACCTTCGCGAACTTTTCCAATGCCTGATTCAGTCCGTCAACAGCATCGCGAATCTTCTGCAGGGCTTTTCCATATCTTAAGGTTTCAACATCCTGCTTCGGCAGATAGAAAACATCCGTCATCTCGACCTTCAACGATTCCATGCGCTTCACCCCACTTGCACGATGCTCTTCTTCATGATCTTGTCGCCGTATGTATTGCGATAGCCGCGCAGATAGATGGTTCGCACCGTTCCCTGCGCCTTGCTGTCCGGGCCTTCCGTATGGCAGTCAGGATCAAAGCTGTCACCCTCCTCAACAGAGAGGATTTCATACTTCGCCTGAGTTCTCGACGCATTGACAAGCTCCAAGCAATACTCGAAAATATCCCAAAGAATCTCAGCATCGCTCTGCTCTCCGCGCATGATGCAGTCGCGCAGAGCCTCCCAGAGTTTTTCCAAAGAAGTCGGCTGTGCGCCGCCGCAGATGAAGGACATGAAGCTCGCTTCCTGCGTAAACACGCCGTTGTGCAAAATCTGACGCGTATGCTCACTGACATTCGGGTACTGCTCGAAAAGCTCCCAGCCGCGCGCGAAGCGCTCTGCAAGCTGCTCCTGCAATGTACGATTCGCCTTCTCCAATGCGCTCTTGCGCTGCTCCAAACGCTGCATATCCGCCTGCATGGCTGCTGCGTCATCTATCATACGCTGCTTCTCTTGCGCATGCGCAGCCGCTGCGGCCTCAAGCTGTTGACGGTGCTCCGCTTCCACGCGCTGCATCTCTTCTGCATGATGCGCTTTTGCCGCTTCATAGTCTTTCTGCCACTTCTCCGTCTGGCTCTGCAGATTTCTGACATTTAGCTTCGCCTCTTGCAGCGCCTCTTCCAAGCGACGGATTTCTGCATCCTTCTCCCGCGCCAAGGCTTCCGTCTCTCCCAAGCGCTTCGACAATTCCTCTTTCTCGCCTTGCAGTTTCTCCTCGTTCTTTATGCGAACATCTCGATCTGCCTGCACCTGCTGAAGCTGTCCTTCCAAAGCCTCGTTCTTGTCCTGCAATTCATCGCACCACGTCTGTTTCTGCTCCAAAAGCGCCCGCAGATTCTCAATCTCCCGCTGCGGGGCATTTCGCATTTCGTCCAAAATCGAGGTCTGTTTCACTGGCTCTGCTGCAGTACTTTCCCCGTACACAATATGCAAGATTGCCGCACGGACTTCATCATCATCCTGCAGCATCTGCAGAACATCGTCCCTTTTCATCGCACCTTCTCTTCCCTTCGTCATATATTCCCTCGCAGACTCATTCCACCGCGAAATACTTCGCCGCCCATGCCTCTTCTTGCAGGCGTCCTGCAAAATCAGGAAAATCCTGCCTCAGCCTCGCGGCGCAATCGCGACAAAACTTTTCCGCCAAGGCGGCGTCATTGCGCAAAGCGCTCTTATGCCCCCAGATATGCGTGAAATGCCTCTGCTCCCCGCCGAAAAGTTCGGGCAGGGACGACAAAGCATGAATCTTCTTTTTCATCTGCGCCGCACACATCGCCAGCCATCTCTGCTCGGCGAATACCATATAGGACAAGTCCGGCGTGTGCACATCCGCCATTTTCATAAACTCCAAGGCAAAATCTGTATACCGACAAATAAATTCCTGCGTTCCGAAATAAACGAACGCAGCGTTGCAAGGCTCTGTTTCCCAGTCAAGCCATGTGGGAAGCTCCCAGTCGTCACGAAAGCGGAAATATCCGCGCGGCGGATATATGCCGCAGTCGATTTTCTCGCGATGGATAACGGCCAGATCCGTCCCGTAAACTGCAAAATCCAGAGGCCGCCATACGATGAAATCCAAGTCCACCATGACGCAAGGCGCGCTCTGCTTCGACAGCGCATAGAGTTTCGCGCCCGCCCAAAAAACGCCTTCGTCGATATGCAGCGATTCCATCTCATCGAGCGATACGTCGATTTCATCCCAAGCCTCAACTATGCCGAGATTTCGGACGTGTTCCCAGCCGGCGCGATCCGTCACCAGTTTGATTTCGCCATGATGTTCGCGCCATTTCAAGGCGGAAAGAAGCAGCGTGAATACCTCGAAATCCGCGAAAGAGCACGTCGTTTGCCTGCCATGCGTACGCATGACGTGAAAGGCTCGCACCAGGCTTCACCCCCTTATTGCAGCGGAGCAATCAACTCCAGTCCATAGCCCATGCTTCCCGATGCCGAACTGAATCGCCACGAAGTGTTCCCGTCGACATAAACCACATATAGTCGTTTTCTGTCTTTATCCATAAGAAAGATTCTCTCAATCGCCGCCCGTCTGCCCTCCGCAGAAAGTATCGCATAAACGCACAGCCTGCGCTCGTTTTCATACAGGCTTTTCGCTTCGTCAGCTCCCATGTAGAAGCACAGGCTGACGCCGTCAATATAGCGGCGAACCATGGGAGCGAAATCCACTTTCCATGCCGGATGCACAAAGAAAGCCTGCTTCTCTATATCGTAATCTTCTGCTTCAAGCAGCACCGTGCCGAGAACGACTCCTCCTAATTCATACAGACGCTTCTGGAACTGCTCTGCCGTCTCAAAGGAGCTGCGGCCTTTCAGCATCGCCCATATATCCTGCTGCACGACTGAATCCACGTTCGAGAGTCGATCCACGTGCAGGAAGAGAATCTTGTTGTTGTTCTGCCTGGATGCCTCCAGCTTGACTTGCGACGGCTTTGCATAGTGGAACACCACAGTCATGTTGTAAAAATATATTTCCTTCGCGTCAAAATTCAGAAGCTCCTCGTCCTTCGCCTTGATGTCGATCAGCGCATTGCCTCGTCCATCATAGGTAGTCTGCTCGCGCTGCAGAGGAATCGTGTATGCGCCATCGAAAAGGTAAAACTTGCGCACCTGTGGATTCTGCATCGCCTCGACAAACTCGCGCTGATTTGCGACAATGACACCATCGTCGCCGCACGAGGCGCGCCGCGCCTCCAAGATGCGGCAATCCGCCAACGACTGCTCAAGACGTGCGGCTTCATGCTGGGGCAGGCGCGTGACATCCACATCGAAAAGACGGCAGAGCAACACGCGAATCTCATCGTCGTTCATTCCTGCCGTCTTTTCTTGTGACAGTTCCTGCGCTTCCGCATCCAGCAGCCTTTCCCACAGCCAGCTTTGCAGCACACCGTCCTTCGTCATGCGCATGAGTTCTTCCAGAGAAAATACTTCGCGAAGTTCCGCTATGGTCAGGTAGCTGTCCAATCGATGCGCAGCATCGTCTTCCTCAGCGGAATCCGCCTCATCATCCACCTCGTTCAATGATATGTCAAAAATGCTGTCTTCCTTCTCCTCCACTTCCATGATTCCTCCTTTCGACAGGAGAGCTTCAGCAGCTCTCCCGTCACTTCCCTCCTCACAAAGCAGGCTCAGGAGCAGCAGGCTTCAGCGACTCCAGCGTGTCCTCCAGGGATTCCCTGACTTGCTGCATGGCAGCCTTGATGTCTTGGACGTGCCTATCGACGCCGTCGTCCGCCGCTTCCCCTTGCTGCTCGGCTTCCTCCTTCAACTGCTCGATCAGCGCTTCTCCTTTCTTCGCCAAAGTGTCCTGTATCTCCTGCACAGACGACTTCACTTGGGCGTAGACGGCTTCGCGCTCTTCATCGCTCTCGCACTGCGCCATGGCAAGCGTCGCCTCGCGGCGCACCTTCGCGACGAGAAGATCCATGCCGTCCGGAGCGGCTTCTTCTTCGTCGTCAGCTGCATCCTCTGGAGCGTCGTCCTCGTCGTTCATCACCGTTTCATAGAGCAGCGCTCCGGCAACGACACCCGTTGCCACCAAGAAGCAATTTTTCCACCAGCTCATATTGACCATCCTTTCCATTTGCATCTAGCAATCATCGGCTTTAGGGAAGCGCTGAATTTATCAGTGATTCTCTAGGCATATTATATGATAAGCTGCTGGAAGTATGGTCGCCTGACAGGCGACCATACGAAAAATTCTCCCCAAAAGAGCCGCACGGCTCTTTTGGGGAGAATTCGGCGCATGGCGTCCGCGAAGCGTGCGTCCGTGCGTGCATCTTTCAGTCCTTCATGCGACGGCGATTCGTCAGCGGCGAGAAGCCCCGCGCATAGAGCTGTTCATTGATGATATCGACATCATAAATCTTTTCCTCGATGAAGAAACGAACGAGCAGATCGCGCTTGCTGCTTTCGGAAAGTTTGAAACCCGCCCTGCCGATGAGATCTTCAGCCTCGGCAAGCGACAGATGCAGGACGATGGCGAAGGCGAGCGCCGTTTCCTTCGAAGGCTGATAATCCGCATGATTCTTGATCTTGGAAAAATGCTGCTTCGTGATTCCCGCCTTGCCGTAGACATCCGCCGCCTTCGCACCGCTCTTCTTGATGAGCAGCATGAGCCTCTCGGCAAAGCTCTTTTCTGCCAGCTGCAGCACGGCGTCGAGCAGGTTCTTCAGCGGGCGCCTGCCGGCAGACGAGGGCATAGAGGAAAAATTGCGCGACCCGCCGCCGGCGATTATAATCCCCGCGAACCGCGCCGCTGAAAAATCCCGCGGCTTCACATAATGCTTTTCGATATACCGCTCCACTTTTTTGAAAAACGCTTCGTCCATCTTTCTACCCTCATTCATACGCCTCATCCTCCCTCAGACCTGCACGCCTCATCCTGCGTTCCCTGTACCCGAAATGCGTCATACATCTTCCATCGTTTGACAGCCCTCTGCCGTCATGCTAGAATAAGAACCGTCAAGTGGACAATGCGGACGTGGCGGAACTGGCAGACGCGCTGGACTTAGGATCCAGTGCCGCAAGGCATGGAGGTTCGAACCCTCTCGTCCGCACCAAAGATGACGATGAGCGCAGCCGCCATTTCACGGCACGGCGAATTTCTGCTATACTGTACAGTATAACAGGAATTCGCCGTGCCGTTTCTTTTTTTGCGCGGCGACGGAAGCGGAAGGGGCAACTCGCCATGGACAATGTTCTTCACCATCAGATCGTCAACTTCATCTGGGGCATCGCCGACGACTGCCTGCGCGACGTCTATGTGCGCGGCAAGTATCGCGACGTCATCCTGCCCATGACCGTCATACGCCGTCTCGACGCCATGCTCGAAGGCTCGAAAGAACGCGTGCTCGCGCTGAAGAAGCGGCTCGACGATGCCGCCATCGTCAACCAGTGGGACGCCCTCTGCCATGAGGCGGGCGAAGCGTTCTGCAACGCCTCCCCTTTCCTGCTGCGCGATCTCACGAGCCGCGCCAAGAAGCAGACCCTGCGGGCGGACTTTGAAGCGTACCTCGACGGCTTCTCGCCGAACGTGCAGGAAATCCTCGAAAAGTTCAAGTTCCGCGACCAGATCAAGACGATGGTCGAAGCCGATATCCTCGGCGCCGTCATCGAGAAATTCATCTCGCCCGACATCAACCTCAGCCCCTCCCCCGTCTATCGTGACGAAGAGCAGAAAATCCTGCGCCATGCAGGTCTCGACAATCACGGCATGGGCACGATCTTCGAAGAGCTGATTCGCAAATTCAACGAAGAGAACAACGAAGAGGCGGGCGAGCACTGGACGCCGCGCGATGTCGTCGAACTCATGGCGGATCTCATCTTCTGCCCCATCGCCGAGCGGATCAAGGACGCCACCTACTCATGCTACGACGGCGCATGCGGCACAGGCGGCATGCTCACCGTGGCGCAGGATCGGCTTCTCGCGCTCGCCGCCGAGCACGGCAGGAAAGTGTCCATCCACCTTTTTGGGCAGGAAGTGAATCCCGAGACGTACGCCATCGCCAAGGCCGACATGCTGCTCAAGGGCGACGGCGCACAGGCAGAGCACGTCGCCTTTGGCTCGACGCTCTCCGCCGACCGCCATCCGGCGCGGCAGTTTGACTTCATGCTGTCCAATCCGCCTTACGGCAAGAGCTGGGTCACGGATGCAAGCCACATGGGCGGCAAGAAAGAAATCCTCGACACGCGCTTCCATGCTCATCTTGCGAGCGGCGAAAATCTGGCGATGCTTCCGCGCACGAGCGACGGGCAGCTCCTCTTCCTGCTGAACAACGTCGCCAAGATGAAGAAGACGACGCCGCTCGGCAGCCGCATCGCCGAGGTGCACAACGGCTCTTCCATCTTCACGGGCGACGCCGGCAGCGGCGAAAGCAATGCCAGACGCTTCCTCATCGAAAACGACTTTGTGGAAGCGATCATCGCCGTACCCGAAAACATGTTTTACAACACGGGCATCGGCACCTTCATCTGGATCTTGTCCAACCGCAAAGAAGAGCGGCGCAAAGGCAAGATCCAGCTCATCGACGCAACTGCCATGAAATCGCCGCTGCGCCGCAACATGGGAAAGAAGAACTGCGCTTTCACGCCCGAAATCCGGCAGGAAATCCTGCGCCTCTTCCTTGAAATGGAAGAGAGCGACATCAGCCGCATCTTTCCGAACGAGGAGTTCGGCTATTGGTCGATCACCGTCGAGCGGCCTCTGCGCCTGCGCGTTCATCCCGCACGGGAGATTCCCGCCGCCATCTTCCGACGCGAGGAGGAGCGCACCGCCATCTTGGAAGCCGTCACCCGGGCGGCGAAGGAAGCGCCGCTCGACGACTGGACGAAGTTCGCCCAAGCGACGCAGCTCAAGGCCGCCGCCCTCAAGAAGCTCCGCCCCCTCCTCACGGAAAAGGATGAAGCGGCACAGCCCGTCGCAGGCGAGCCGGATACGGCGCTGCGCGACAGCGAGATCGTCCCCCTGCGCTACGCGGGCGGCGTAGCCGCCTTCATGCAGGACGAGGTGCTGCCCTATGCGCCCGACGCCTGGGTCGATGAGGCAAAGACAACGATCGGCTATGAGATCAGCTTCGCCAAATATTTCTACAAGCCCGCCCCTATGAGAGATTTGAAAACCATCCTTGCAGAACTGTCCGCACTCGAAAAAAGCGCGGACGGGATGCTTGCGGAAATCATGGAGGGAATCGAATGAGCACAAATTTGTTCAATCCTTCCGACCGCCGCAATTATCCTGCAAGATGGAGGTTCTTTCGAGGAAAGCAATTATTCCGCATCATAGATGAACGCTCCTCCGACGGTACGGAAGAGCTTCTTGCTGTTTCGCATATCACAGGCATAACGCCGCGCATCCAGAAAAACGTCACGATGTTTCAATCGGAATCCCTTGTAGGCTACAAACTCTGCCAAGTCGGCGATGTTGCCGCCAATACCATGTGGACATGGCAGGGAGCGCTCGGCGTATCGAAGTATGCAGGCGTAATCAGCCCGTCATACAATGTGTATCGCCAAAACGGGGATATTTACAACCCGCGCTTCCTTGACCTGCTCTTGCGAGAGAAACAGATGGTCGATGTCTACCATTCACTTTCAACGGGAATCCGCCCGTCAAGGCTACGGCTCTATCCCGATGTCTTCCTAACGATTCACTTCCCCATTCCGCCGCGCGAAGAGCAGGAGCAGATTGTCCGCTTTCTGGACTGGAAAGTGTCGGCGATCGACAAGCTGATCGCAACGAAGGAAAAACAATTATCCATCTTAAAGGAATTGTTGCAAGCGAAAATCGAGAAGCAATTACATGCGTATCCTATATCGAACACATTGCGCCTAAAACAACTTGGCACGTTCTCTAAGGGCGGCGGGTTCTCAAGGGATAACCTCGTAGAAACCGAAACTTATCCCGCTATTCTCTATGGCGATATATACACGCAATACGAATACAAGACATCCGTAATCACCCATCATATTGACGGCATTGCTTATTCTGCCTCGCGAAAAATTTCAAAAGGCGATATTGTAATGGCTGGAACTGGAGAAACAAAAGACGACATCGGCAAATCCATCTTGTATATGGGCAATCAAAGTGTTGCTGTCGGCGGCGATGTCATTATCTTTCATCCGAATGCGAAAAATAATGCGGAGTACCTGCTCTACCAATTGTACAGCCAAGCAGCATTAAAACACCGATATATCAGCAGCAAGGGCGACATTATTGTTCACATCTATCCGACAGCGATAGGAAACATCCTCATCACACTGCCTTGTGTTCATGACCAGAAGAAAGCCGTAAAGCGAATAAATGCAAATATCCATCGAGTGAATAAGACACTTCATCTGTTGAATGAGCAGATTTCCAACCTCAACGAACTCAAAACCCGCCTGATTTCCGACGCCGTCACAGGCAAAATCGACGTGCGGTCTATCCATCTGCCAAATTTCGCGAAGGAGGAGTGAAAATGCCTTTTGCAAACACGAAGGAAGAAGGACTGGAAGCCCTCATCGTCGAGCATCTTGTAAAAGAAAACGGCTATGAGGAAGGGACGAATGCGGACTACAGCAAGGAGTTTGCCATAGACGAAGTGCGGCTCTTCCGCTTCCTGCAGACGACGCAGCCCGAGGAGATGAAAAAGCTCGGCGTCTTCACCTCCGAGACGAAGAAGCGGCAGTTCCTCAGCCGCCTGCAGTCGGAGCTTTCGCGCCGCGGCGTCGTCGATGTGCTGCGGGGCGGCGTCAAGGTCTACCCCGCCGACCTCATCCTCTTCTACCTGACGCCGACAGAAAACAACGAGAAGCAGAAAGCGATGTACGCGAAAAACATCTTCAGCGTGACGCGCCAACTTCGCTACTCTGCCGACGCCGCGAAGCTCGCGCTCGACCTCTGCCTTTTCATCAACGGTCTGCCCGTCATCACGCTGGAGCTGAAAAACCGACTGACGAAGCAGAGCACGGCGAACGCCGTCGAGCAGTACAGAAGCGACCGCAGCCCGCGCGACACCCTCTTTTCCTTCAAGCGCTGCATGGTGCATTTCGCCGTTGACGACGCGACGATTCAGTTCTGCACGAAGCTTGCGGGAAAGGAGAGCCTCTTCCTGCCCTTCAACAAGGGCTATAAGGACGGCGCGGGCAACCCGCCGAATCCTGCCGGCCTCATGACCGACTATCTGTGGAAGGGCATCCTCGAAAAGCGCAAGCTGTCCAAGATCATCGAGAACTACGCGCAGGTCGTAGCGGAAAGCGACGAGAACGGCAGGACGCGAAAGAAACAGATCTTCCCGCGCTACCACCAGCTCGACGTCGTGGAGAAGCTGCTCGCCGACGTGCGTGCAAACGGCGTCGGCAGACGCTACCTGATCCAGCACAGCGCGGGCAGCGGCAAGTCCAACTCCATCGCCTGGCTCGCCCACCAGCTGATCGCGCTCGAAAGGGACGGTCGTCCTCTCATCAATTCCGTGCTCGTCGTCACCGACCGCCGCATCCTCGACAAGCAGATCCGCAACACCATACGGCAATTCATGCAGGTCCGAAACACGGTCGTGTGGGCGGCGCATTCCGACGCTCTGCGCGAGGCCATCGAGGCGGGCAGGCGCATCATCGTCACGACGGTCGAAAAATTCCCGTACATCGTCACGACGCTTGGCGAAGAGCACAAGGACAGACGCTTCGCCATCATCATCGACGAGGCTCATTCGGGGCAGAGCGGACGAAACGCCGCGCAGATGAACCTCGCGCTCTCAAGCGCCGTCATAGACGCAGAGGATGCGGAGGACAAAATCAACGCCTTGATGGAAGGCAGAAAGCTCCTCAAGAACGCCAGCTATTTCGCCTTCACGGCGACGCCGAAGAACAAGACGCTCGAAATGTTCGGCGAGAAGATGTTCGACCGTTCGGGCAAGCCCGTGACAGGCGACGACGGCACGCAGAAGCGGAAGCCGTTCCACGTCTACACCATGAAGCAGGCGATCGAGGAAGGCTTCATCCTCGACGTTCTCAAGAACTACACCCCCATCGACACGTTCTACCGCATCATGAAGACGGTCGAGGACGACCCAATGTTCGACCGAAAGCGTGCGAGGAGCAAGCTTCGCGCCTTCGTCGAGGGAGATTCCTACACCATCGCGCAGAAGGCCGCCATGATGGTCGAGCATTTCCACGAGCAGGTGCTCGCACGAAGAAAGATCGGCGGCAAGGCACGCGCCATGATCGTGACCGCAGGCATCCCACGCTGCATCAAATATTATCATGCCATACAAAAATGCCTCGTCGAGCGCCGCAGTCCCTATCGGGCGATCATCGCATTCTCGGGCGAGCACGGGGCGGATGGCGAAGGCGTGACGTCCGCCACCCTCAACCATTTCCCCGACGCGAAGATTCCTGCCGAGTTCCGAAAAGAGCCGTACCGCTTCCTCATCGTCGCCGACATGTTCCAGACGGGTTTCGACGAGCCGCTGCTCCACACGATGTACGTCGACAAGCCCCTCGCGGGCGTCGCCGCCGTGCAGACGCTCTCGCGGCTCAACCGCGCCTGCCCGGGCAAGACCGACGTCTTCGTGCTGGACTTCGCCAACGATACGGAGGTGATCGAGAAGGCGTTCTCCACCTTCTACCGCACGACGATCCTCTCGGGCGAGACAGACCCAAACAAGCTCCACGACCTCATCGCCGTCATGGAAAGGTATGAGGTCTACACGGAGGAGGATGTCGAGCATACAGTCACGCTTTTCCTGAACGGCGCGGAGCGCGACCGCCTCGATCCGCCGCTTGACGCGTGCGCGGCGGTCTACAGGGAACTGCCGACGGACGATCAGATCGCCTTCAAGTCGGCGGCGAAATCCTTCGTGCGAACCTACGGCTTTCTCGGCGCAATCCTCCCCTACGGCAATGCGGCATGGGAGAAGCTCTCGATCTTCCTGAACCTCCTCATCGGCAAACTGCCGTCGCCGCACGACGATGACCTCTCGGCGGGCATCCTCGATGCTGTTGACCTCAGGAGCTACCGCAACGAAGCGCGGGAAACGCTCGCCATCCAGCTGGCGGACGAGGAGGCGGAGATTCCGCCCGTGCCGACGGGCGAGGCGGGCAGCCTCAGCGAGCCGGATCTCGACCTGCTCTCGCGCATCGTGGCGGACTTCAACGACATGTTCGGCAACATTCAGTGGAAAGATCCCGACAACGTGCAGCGGCAGATCGCCGGCCTTCCCGAAAAAGTGGCAAAGGACGAGACGTATCAAAACGCCATGCGCAATTCCGACGCCGAGAGCGCACGTCTCGAAAGCGACCGCGCCCTGCAGCAAATTATCGTGGACGCCATGAGCGATCAGCTGGAGCTTTTCGGACAGTTCGAGGACAACTCGTCCTTCCGGCGCTGGCTCTCCGACCTCGTCTTCCGGCAGACGTATCTGCCGCCGGGCGCAGTGCGCGAGATGACGCCGCCCTTTGCGGCAAACGGAGCGGTGTACGACAACGCCGCCCAACGGGAAAAGATACTGGCGGCAGAAGATCGCCCGCAGAGTTCTTATCGTTAAGGAAGCGCTGATAAAATAAAGTCGCCCAGATGTGTGAAGATGGGCGACTTTATTTATCAGTGCTTCCTTTACAAGCGGACTTTTACGCGCCTCTTTTCCATCGCAGACGAAGCCCTTCAAACGAAAGCGAAATTTCCCTCGCGGAACACAGGGACGCGCGTGCCGTCCGCCTTGATTCCGTCGATGGTGAGATCTCTTGAGCCTACCATAAAGTCCTCGTGCACGAGCGAATCGTTGACGCCGCGCTGCAGAAGCTCGACGCTGGTCATCGTCTCGCCGCCCTCGATGCATGTCGGGTACGCCTTGCCGAAGGCAAGGTGGCACGCGGCATTCTCGTCGAAGAGCGTGTTGAAGAAGAGCACGCCGCTCTTCGAGATCGGCGAATCGTAGGGTACGAGCGCGACTTCACCGAGATAGCTCGCACCTTCGTCGGTCGAGAAAAGTTCCTTGAGAATTTCTGCACCGCGCTCTGCCTTGTAGTCGACGACCTTGCCATCTTTGAAGGTAAGAGAAAATCCCTCGACGAGATTGCCGTTGACATTCAAGGGGCGCGTCGCTCTGACCGTGCCGTTTACGCCGTCACGCTTAGGAAGCGTGTAGATTTCTTCCGTCGGCATATTGGCGACGAAGGTCACGCCGTCCTGCGTCTTTTCCGCGCCGCCCATCCATATATGACCCTCGGGCAATTCGATGGAGAGATTTGTGCCGAAACCGTTCTTGTACTCCAAGCGCGAGAAAGCATGGTCGTTCATGAACTTCGCCGCACGCGCCAAAAATTCGATGTGCTTCTGCCAGCGCACCGCTGCATCCTCGCCCGGCGCGAGGCGCACGGCAGCGAAGATCGCCTGCCAGAGATTTTCAACGGCAGCGTCAGGCGCATCCTTGGGAAAGACCTTCCTCGCCCAGCTTTCCGTCGGAATTGAGACGACGCACCAAGAGTTCTTGTTGCGCATCAAGCGTTGGCGGTATTCGAGGAGCGCCGCGCCCGCCGCCTGCTGCGCGAGCGTCAGTCTCTCCGGCTCGACGCCGCTGAAGCTCTCGGGGTCGGAAGCATGGATCGTCACGAACGCCGCCCCCTCTGCCGCACTGTCCTCGTAAAGGCGGCGACGCCATTCGGGAAACTCCGTGAAGACGCTCTTCTTAGCCTTGTCGTAGCGCAAACGCGCGAGCCGTTCATCGTTCCACGCGACTGTCACATCGTGCGCACCCGCATCGTACGCCGCGCCCGCAACGCGGCGCGCGAAGTCGGCACACGCGAGCGGCGCATTGATGACGAGCGGCTGATCCTCCTGCAGATTGACGCCCATGCGCACGATCAGCCGCGCATATTCTTCGAGAAGTTCCTCTCGGCTCTTTTCGTCCATGCCTTCCATGCCTTGCTTCCTTTCCAAAAACCGTAGATTATCCACTGCCCTTGCGCGATGCTGCGCAGGGGTGTTCTTCAACATCAACGTCAACGATAGCGCAGACGGTACGTCTTTCCTTCGGGCAGGGCGACGCTGCCGTCGCCCGACGCGCCGACCGCCTTCAAGGCTTCCTTGTACTCCATTGGCACGGAAAGCGCCTCCGTCTTGAAGGTTGCCGTGCCATCGCCGTCCAAGTCGAGCGTGAAGCCCGAGCGCATCCTTTGACCGCTGCGCTCAAGGTAGTCGAAATCGCCCTCGCCGTCGTCATCTATCTCGCCGCGAATCTTCAGCGTCATGCCGATGAAAGCGATGTCCGAAAGCCTCGTCGCCGCGCTCTCAGGCATCAAGGAGATATTTCCCTCCTTGACTTCGAGCGAATTGCGTGCCGCCACAGCCGAGAGAATCTGCACCTCGACATGACCATCGTCGCTTCTAAGACTCCTCGACGTGCGCATGAGTTCGCTCCAGCGCGGCACCGTGACCTTGTAGGAGTCGATGACGGCGACGTAGCCCGCCCTGTCGTCTTCCTCCACCTTGCCATAGAGCCGCACATAGTCGCCGCGCGACGGGCGCGGCTCGGCGGCGCTGACACCCTTGCCCTCGACGAGGAGGCGCGGCCCGCCCTCGTGCATCTCCGCCTGCATCACCGCGCCGTCGATATCGACGACACGCGCGACGAACTGCACTTCCTTGCCCTTGAACTTCGCAGGATTCTCCGAAAACTTCGCGCCCTCGACGAACTTGGGATGGTGCGGCGGCTCGCGGTAGACGGCTCTCCTTCCGCCGCAGCCGACGGACAGGATGAGCAGGAGCAGAAGCGCAAAAAGAAAAGCGAAGCGAAACCATCGCCGTTTACCTGCCGTCAAAGTTCCAACGCCCCCGTCAAATCCCTCGCGTATTCGATGCCTTGACGCTCCAAATACGCATCGAGTCCTTCGGCCGCCTCGACGACGGCACGCGGATTCGCGAAGTTCTCCGCGCCGATCTCGACGGCGCTCGCACCGACTAGAAGGAACGCTGCCACATCCTCGCCCGTCTGTATGCCGCCCATGCCGATGACGGGAATCGAAACCGCCTGCGCCGCCTGATAGACCATGCGCAGGGCGATGGGCTTGACGGCAGGGCCGGAAAGGCCGCCCGTGATGTTGCCGAGGAGCGGCTGACGCTTTTCGACATCGATCGCCATGCCCGTCAGCGTGTTGATGAGCGATACGGCGTCGGCGCCTGCTTCCTCGACGGCGCGCGCCATCTGCGTGATGTCGGTGACGTTCGGCGAAAGTTTTACAATGACGGGCTTCTTCGTATGCTTTTTGACCTCCTGCGTCACACGCGCCGCCTGCACAGGGTCAGTGCCGAAGACGATGCCGCCTTCCTTGACGTTCGGGCATGAGATATTGACCTCGATGCCATCGACGCCCTCGACGTCGAGCATTTGCGCCATCTCGCCGTATTCCTCCGCCGTGCCCGCGCTGATGTTGACGATGAACGCGGTAGGCAGTTTTGCCGCCTCGGGCAGGATATCACGGCAGAACACCTCGATGCCGGGATTCTCCAAACCGATGGAATTGAGCATGCCGGCGGGCGTTTCGGCGATGCGCACGCCGCCGTTTCCCGCACGCGGCTTCGGCGTGATGCCCTTCGAAACGACGGCGCCGACGTCCGCGAGGTCGAGGAAATCTTCATACTCCATGCCGAAGCCGAACGTGCCCGACGCGCCCATGATCGGCGTCGCCATGCGGATGCCCGCGACCTCGACGGCAAGCCTTTCCCTGTTCATTCAAAAACCTCCTCCGCCGCAAAGACCGGCCCTTCCGTGCAAACTTTGCGTCTCCTGCCCGTCGCCTTTCCCGCGAAGGTACAGCCCAGACAGACGCCGAAACCGCACGCCATGCGCTTTTCCAACGATACCTCGCAGGAAAGCCCCGCGCTCCGCGCCAGACGCGCGATGCCGTCCATCATCGGGTCAGGGCCGCAGACCTTGACAGCATGCACTTCATTCTCGCAAAGGACGAGCGGCATCAAATGAAGCGGGTAGCCGTGAAAGCCGCTTGAGCCGTCGTCCGTCGCGATGTAGACCGCCTTCGCATGAGGCGTGAAGAAGCGCGTCCAGAACGTCTCCGCCTCCGTGCGGGCAGCGATGATGACGACAGGCTTTTCGCGCAGGCGACGCGCGAGCAAAAGGAGCGGCGCTAGTCCCAGGCCACCGCCGACGAGAAGCGCAGACTCGTCCGTGAGCGTAAAGCCCGTGCCGAGTGCGCCCTCGACGCTCAGGCTTTCGCCTGGTCGCAGCGTGGAAAGCTCCACCGTCCCCTCGCCCAAGATGCGGTAAAAGAGCGTGATCGTCCCCTTCTCGTCGTCGATGTCCGCCACGCCGAACGGACGGCGCAGAAGATGCGCGCTCTTCGGCTTCTTCACCATGACGAACTGCCCCGGCTCTGCCCCCGCCGCAATCTTCGGCGAGAGAAGTTCCATCTGCCAGATGTCGGGCAATATGGCGCGGTTCAAAACGACAACGGCATCCTCCAAAGTTTTTTTCAAGGAATCGTCCTCCTGTCCTTATTCTTATGTCTCTTTTGTAAGCTACACGCACAAACGTCCACTTTGTGGACATTGTGCGCCGCCCTTACATGAAACCGGCCAATCAGTCTGCGCCTACGGCTTGACTTCTTGGGGGTTCATGGTAGACTTCTAATATAGAAAAGATTCCGAAGATTTTCCTTGTTGGTGAGGTGGGATAATGGAAAACCATGTCGATGTGAAATCCCTGTATGAACTGTTGGATGATGCGGAAAGGCGTCTCGAAAACGCTGCACAGGAAATGCGTCTTTTACTCGAAGACGTCGAGCAAAAGGCACTGCCCGAAGAAGATGCCATGGGGGCGCTCAGGGACAGCCTGAAAGAAATATCCGCTATGCGCACCGAACTCGCAGCGAAGGGAGCGGCTCTTGACGCGGCTCCCGCTTCGTTTGCCATCGCCGATTGGCGGCGGGCGCTCTCCGCCTACGAGGAGAAGTGCGCGAACGAGGCGGGACGCGAGGCGCTGGCGCTGCTGCAAAGGCTGTATTCGGAAGATGAAGAGTGCCAGTCTGCCATCGAGACGCTGAAAGCAAGCTGCCCGTCGCTCGAAGCAGATGCCCTTGGCAGGAAGAAGCCCGACCTGCTTCGGGACATCAAGCTCCTCATGGAAGCCTTTCAGCAGGAGAAGCCGCTGAAACCGCAGAGCAAGATTGTAAGCTATGCGATGAAGCTCGCGCATTTCCCCGAGAAGCTGGTCATCGCAGCAGCGACGGGCGATCCGCCGCTGCTGCTGCATAAGCAGGAAAAAGCGCCTTCTGCGACGTTGACTGCGGAAGAGGCAGATGTGCCAAGAGCGCATGGCGAAGCAGCCCAAAAAGAGGATGCCGCGCGAGCGGCGGAGGAAGAGGATGCGGCTGCACATGGGAAAAACGCCGCATCTCCCGCCGCAGACGCATCGCTGGAAGAAGTGCAGGACGAACGCATTGCCACTACGCTTTTCGAGCGTATCCGAGAAAAATATACGACCGAGCACCCCTTGCTCGAAATTGAAGACCATTCTGCGGAGAAGAAGCCTACGGCAAAGACCATCAAGAATTATCTGAAGCAAGGCACTGCCACGATCGGCTATCTGCGCATCGTTTCGATGCGCGCGGGCATTGAAACGATGTTCACCGCCGCATGGATTGAAGCGGAGGCGAACAAGAACGCCGCGCTCGCGCAGCCCGTACTCGCCGACATGGTAGAGCGCGGCTTCCTGCGTCGGCTGCATTTTCGCGGCCTCCCCGACATGTACGATGTCCCTGCAAGCCTTTATCCCGAACTGAGCGCCAAGGAAGTCCTGCGCCTCCTGCATTGGAAGAAAAAGCTGCCGCAGCCGCTTGAGAAGACGATCGATCCGTTGGCGCTGGAGGCTCTGTCCGACCTGCTTCATGAGCAAGGCTGCCTCCACTCGGATCGGCGGAAAGGAGCGCTGCCCAAAGGAGGGACGAACTGGTGCGGCGGTGAGGGTTACTTCCTCTTGACATCACGCACGGCTCTCAGGGAAGATCACTACATTTTCGTGGCTGCACCGCCGACCGTCAAATGGTTGGAAAAGGTGCGGGCGGCACGCAGGAAAGCTCCCGAGAGCGCCCTGTACCTTCTGGGTGCGGATGCACAGCATATTGAGGAAATTCGCGCCTTCCTTGAAGAGCACTGCGAGAGTGCGCTGAAGATCGCAGGAACGTATGTCTGGGAAGAAGATGTGTGGCAAGAGACGAGCGCCAATGAAGCGAAGGTTCGCGCGGAAGGTGCGGGAAACGCCGCGATAGAAAAGAATGCGCCGAAAGAGGAAACGACGGCGGACAGTCTGCAGGAGCCGAAAAGCGCCCCGACGGATGCGAGAGGAGTGGGCGACGAAGAGGCTTTAGGCGAAGGCGCAGCTTCAGGAGAAATGCCGACGATGGAAGCCGCATCGGCGCGGGTGCCACTCGTGACGAAAACGCCGACGGCTGACGCAGCGACGATCGCCGCCGAGCCGACGCAGCCGATGGCGACGGAGTCGACGACGGCACGGCCGACGGCGGAAGATGCCGCATCAGCTGCACAGGAGATGCCGACTGCCGCGATTCCGTCAGTCGGAGAGCCGCCTGCCAAAGAAGCGGCTTCTGCCCCTGCCAAAGCCGCTGCGCTCCCCGGCGTGAGCGCTATTATGAAAGGCATATCCGTCGAGCAGAATCTCCATGCGATGCTAGAGCGCGGCGATTTCGCCAGCGCCTCGGCGTATCTTCATGCTGCGGCGCACTTCGCGCCGGATTCGTGGAAGCAGCTGAATCAGGAGCTTGCCTACGCGCTCTTTGCACCGCTGCAAAAAGTCCGTTACTCCTCCGATGTTCTCACGGACGTCTATTTCACGCAGAGCATGGGCGAACCGCATGAAGGATTGGCCGTCTCTGCCATGCTCTGGAACTTCTATCTCGATCATACGTCTTATGACTATGGGATGCAGAGCCTCCTCGGCACGGCGAAGAGCTTCGACTTGCTCAAGGAAGCCGCAGGACTCAGTGACGCGCTCTACACCCTCATGCAATTCAAGACGGAAGCGCAGAGCGGCGCGGACAAGTATGCCGACTACCGGCTTAAGGACAAGAGCCGCATGGAAGGACATTTGAAGGATCTGCAGACGAAGGCGCGGGAATATGAGGGTAGGTTCGTTCACGGTCATATCACGGAAACTGGCAGCAACCGCCGCTTCATCGAGACGCAGAAACTGATCTTCGCTCCCGACGGCAATCTTGCCAACGCCTTGCATTCTGTTGCTGAAGGGGAAAGGGAGATGTTCGATCTCGTCCGCGACTATGTCGCAGAAGCATTTCTGCAAGATCCCGAGGAGGGTGCTCCTCCTTTTGAAATGCAGAACGTCAGCATGGACAAGATCAATCGTCTGATCGACGACTGCTGGCACAGGGCGGGCAGTCTCGTCCTCCTCCAAAGGCGCTCGGACAGGCTCATCGGCAACTATCGCAGTTCCTTGCAGAAGCGCCTCGAAAAGATTGCCGTCCTGCTGACGCAGTGGGTGAAGTGCTCGGATGCGCTCGGCATTGACGATACGAACAGCTGCCTGCCCGCCTACCGCAAGATGCACGGGAGGCTCCTCGAACAGCTGGAAAAGGCGCAGGAGTCCATCCAAGAGACAGCTCTTCCCGCGTGGGAGCGGCAGGTTCTTTCCCATACGATCGGCGAGATCGTGCGTCGTCTGCGCGGCGATTACGAGGAGAAGGAGCAGCGCTTCTTCTACGCCGACTTCCTGCGGACGCCGTACGTGCTGCTCGACGAGGACTTTTTGCCGCGTGTCACGCAGCCTGTCGGCGACCTCGAAAGTTTCTTCCCCCTGCGGCGCATCGAGCAGCATTTTGCAGCGGAAAAGCCCGCCTTCGCCGTGCGCCTGCAGGAGATTCTCGATGGGAGCGACGACCTCGGCTCAGCTCGGCTCATCGTCTCGTATCTCGATGCGGCAGGAGAGCCTCCCGCGCCCGAGGTGCGTGCCATGCTCGAACGCATGGAGCCGGACAGCATCATCGCCCATGCCGAGCGCGTGAAGAAGGGATTCATCGAGAGCCTTGAGCTTGCACAGAGCTACGGGCAGATCGAATCGGCCATCGAAGATAAAAAGGAAAAGATCCTTGAGACGGTGGAAGCCTGGTTCGTGCGCTGCCAGGAAAACCTCGACTACGGCTTTTTTGCCGCCATCGTCGAGGCGTTCAAGAAGAAGATCGACGACGATGCAGAGCATCGCGGCAAGGCTCTTCGAACCGAGTTGGACAAGCTGCAGACGGCTCTGCCGCCCGCAGATGACGAGGAGGAGAGCGAGCGCCGCGAGGCGAAGATCGCGAAGATCCGCCGCATGATCGACATCAAGAACTACACCGTAGCTGAAGATATGCTGCACCGCTTCAGCGAAGATGCCGACGATTCGCCGCTCGAATCCCTGCAGACCGACGAACTGCGGGACTTCCTGCGCTTCTATGACAGCAGCTACAACAAAGTGTACGGGTCGAGCCGCACGCTGTCCTCTGTCGTGCATCTGCGCGGACGCAACAAGGAGACGCGCGGCGGCGAAGCGCTTCTCAACGCATGGCCGAAATCGGGCAGAGGCGCGAATCAGAGCGCCATGATCAAGGATCTTCTGCGCGGCCTCGGCTTCTCCGTTGCCTCCGTAAAGGCGCTTTCGCCCATCGGCAAGACGGAAAACTACGAGGTACTCCTCGAAGAAGCCGCAGGGGGGCGGCGCAACTACGCGCATCCCTTCGCTGCCTTCGGATCGAGGGCGACACAGACGCCGTTCCGCGTCATCTGCCTCTACGGCAAATTCGACGCCGACGCATTGATCGACCGTTTCAAGGAGATCGGCACGGCAAAGCCCACGCTCGTCTTCCTCGACTATGCGCTGCAGAAGGATCAGCGCAACCGCCTGGCGCGCAAGACGAAGCTTGAGATCCCCGAATGCTGCTTCGCCGTCATCGACCGCGTGGTGATCGGCTATCTTGCGGAACACTATGCGGAGACGAAGATCAACCGCATGACGCTCTCCATCACGATGCCGTATACCTTCTACCAGCCCTATATCCCGAATGCGGCGAACGCGATGCCGCCCGAGATGTTCATGGGACGCAAGGAAGCGCTCGACAAGATCGTCAATCCGCAGGGCGAGAACATCGTCTACGGCGGCCGGCAGCTCGGTAAGTCAGCGCTCCTGCGCATGGCGGAGTACACGGTCAACCGCATGGGTGACGGCAGCCGCGCCCTGATGGTCGACGTCAAGAGCTGCGATGTCGAGGAGGCGGCACTGCGCATATCGCGCGAGTTCGCCGACAGCAAGATCCTCGCGGCGGATTTTGAGACGCGCGATTGGACGGAACTGGCGCGCGCCATCCGCCTGCGCCTCAATGAAACGAGCGAGCGGATTCCCTACCTGCTGCTGCTCATCGACGAGGCCGACGCCTTCATCGAGAGCTGCAAGGCGGTCGATTACCGCCCCTTCGAAGAGCTCAAGAACATTCAGACCATCGGACAGGAGCGCTTCAAGTTCGTCATCGCCGGCCTGCGGAATGTCGTGCGCTTCGACAAGGAGGCGCTGAGCAAGAACAGCGTCCTCGCGCATCTGAAGTCGTACACCGTGCGCCCGTTCAGCGCCACGGAGGCGAGAGAGCTTCTCGAAGTCCCGCTCGCGTGCCTCGGCCTGCGCTTCTCCGAAGAGAAGCAGGCGCTCGTCTCGACGATCCTCGCGACGACAAATTACTTCCCGGGACTCATCCAGCTTTACTGCTACAAGCTGCTCGAAGCCATGAAGAAGGACTATGCGGGATATGAGGAGGCGAACACGCCGCCCTACGAGATCAACGAGAAACACATCAAGAAGGTTTTGGCGGAAGCCGATTTCATGCAGGACATCTACAACAAGTTCGACATCACCCTGCGCGTCGACGAGGACTGCTATTATCACATCCTCGCCATCCTCATGGCGGATCTCTACCACGACGGGGAGAATTCCGAGGGCTGCCTGCCCAAGGATCTTCTTAAACGCGGGAAGGACTACGGCATCAAGAAGATGGAAGTGCTTTCGCTTGAGAACGTGCACGCCCTGATGGAAGAGCTGCGCGAACTGAACATCTTCCGTCTGACGGCGGGCGGACGCTACCTCTTCGCACGCTACAACTTCTTCCAGCTCATGGGCAGCAAGGAGCATTTGGAGAACGAACTTCTCACCTATATGGAGGATTGACATGGAAAGGATCTGGTGGGGCAGCGTCCCCAATGCCACCCGCTACGTGCAGGAGATCGTCGACGCGGTTCGCGAGGAAAAGAGCATGGTTCTCGTGCTGGGGAAAGATGTCCCGTGGCGCGAATTTCTTCCCGTGCTCGTCGAAGAGCGCATCGCCTTCCTGCCCGACCGCTCGCTGAAGCGTCTCGCCTGCCCCGCCGAAGAGCCGGGCGCCTACCTTCTTGAGCATTACTGCATGGAAGAAAAGCGCCTCGCCTACCGCGCAGGCAAATCCCATGCGCAGTTCCTCGCCGAGGCGGAAGGGCTCGTGCTGCACAAGGCGATCGTGTGGATCGATATTCAGGATGCGGCCAAGGCGCGTGCGTGGACGGAATTCATCCACGCCTATTACGGCTTTGCGAAAAAGGGGGCGGCGACGCCCTCGTTCCTCCTCGCCTTCTCCGAGGACTTCGGCGTAGGACGCGGCTGCAAGGGCATCGTATATCACGCCTTTTCCGATGAGGTCAACGAATTCGACCGCTTCGCCTTCGCTACGCTGGCGGCGGCAGGCAGCGTCGGGCAGCGGCGCCTCAAGCCCTACCTCGCTACGCTCGCCGCCACCGTCTGCGCCGAGGATATGGAACTGTGCGCCGCCTGCAGCCGGCGCGGCATGGATTTCCTGCGCCACCCGCGCGAGACGCTCGAACGGATCGCCGAGGAAGAAGCGCGAAGCGACGGCAGTCCCTTCGCGCTCGACGCGCTCTATGAAGATCTGACGCGTCGGATCTGGAAGGCGCAGGTCAAGACCGTGTTCCCCGCCATCGAAGATCGGCGTCAAGCCTACATCGAAAAATGCCGCGACGCGCTTCGCACCATGAACCTCGTGCCCGAAGAGGTCGAAATCGGCGTACTCTCGCACAAGGCGGCAGTCGGGGAAATCAAGCTCCCGTCCGCGGATGTAGAAGAGCTCCTCCTGCTCAAGGAAGCGAGGAATCATCTCGCACATATCCGGGAAGTTCCCTTTGGCGTTGTGGAGAGGCTTGTGTGATAATTGTTTCAGTGACTGGCGAACCGTCGGTTCTCCTCCATGTGAGGAGGTGATGTGTGTGACGCTTTATGAAAAGCTGTCGCTCCTCATTGCAGCGCTTGCGCTGGCAGTGGACATCACTTTTCATCTGCTTGCTCTGTAAGTAGAAAAAAGAACCGCTGCGCGGT
>ERZ772957.363-NODE-363-length-38403-cov-5.268124_pt1 | contig 38403 bp, 35 predicted proteins | sample MGYA00580682_ERZ772957 | MGnify/ENA primary metagenome ERZ772957 (study PRJEB29015, sample SAMEA2737921) | human oral metagenome | biome: human oral; feature: human-associated habitat; material: dental | place: China | collected 2025 ...
ATAATGTTGAAGTCAGCGCCTATTCGGTGCTGACCCCAACATTTATTATAGAACCGGATTTTTGTATTACTGATGTAAGAGTTTATCTTTCAATTTTTTATAGGCAACCGTATAGTAAGGCAGCAGTTGCGATTCACGCAGATCATTTCCGAAAGAGCGGCGGCTCACGGAAATCATAGGCGGCGATTGGATACGTTTTGCCACGGCAAAACCGGCGAACAGGTTCCACCAGCGTTCCAAATCGGCGATAAACTCGTGCGGGCCGGGGAAAATATCGGCCGTTTTTACGGACGTGCCGATCCTTTCCTCCAAAACGCCTTCATCGTACCAGCGCAGGATCGTTTCCGGCGTAGCCCGCTGCCAACGTTCAATGAAGGCGGCGAAAAGGTAATCATGGTAGGGATATATAATGGGATCGCCTTGCCCTTTGGCAATATCCTGTGCCGCCGAAAGCTCTGCGCTGGGGATAATGTCAATACTGCCTTGCGGGATGATTTCCCGTTTGAATACGCCGGTGTTTAAGTAGTCTGCCAGGGAGTAGATCTGATGCTTCCATAAATCGGCCGTAGCGGCGAGAAAGCCGGCTCCGTCGCCGTAGAGAGTGGCGTAGCCGACTGTCGATTCGGCTTTGTTGGCATTACATGTAAAGACTCCGCCGAAGGCGGCGGCGACCGCTGCGAGGATACGGGAAGAGCGGTCGCGGGCCTGGATGTTTTCCTCCATTAAAGAGGAGAGCACGAGCGGCTTTCTCTTTTTCCCGGCGCGCCATACAGTTGCTTCGGCTAATTGTTTGCGCGTGAGTTCCAGGCTGTCCTGGACAGGTATAACCGTATAGGCACAGCCGATGTTGCCGGCCAATTCTTCAGCAAGGCCTTTGGTAGTTTCCGAATTATAGATGCTCGGCATATTTACAAGCATAATATTTTCAGGCGGTAAAATCGTCGCGTAAAGAGCCGCGTTAACCGCCGAATCAATACCGCCGGAGACCCCGATCACCACTTTATTCACGCTTATTTGGCGTAAAAATTCTTTAATGCCGTAGTGAAGGGCCGTATAGATTTCTTCCGTTTCACTTTTTCCTGTATAGACGATGCCGGGGCCCGTGAATGCATGTGTTATTTCGTCGTAGGCCAGAACGGCCAGTTCTTCCGTATAATCACTGCATTGATAATGGAGTGATCCGTCTGCGTTATAAGCGCCGCTGGCTCCGTCGAAAGCGTATATATTTTTGCCGTTGTTTTGAATACCCGTACAATTTACATAAAGAGCCGGCCGTTTGAATTTGCGGACAGCCTGTCCGAAAAGGCGATGGCGGCGCGCCGTTTTGCCGAGAGTGAAGGGGGAATTGGAAATATTGATGAACATGTCGAGTTCATACATTTCACTTAAATAAGACATGGGCTTACATGCATAATTTTCATCCCAGCTGTCTTCACAAATAAGCGGGCCTACAGTCAGACTGCCTTTATCGCCGAAATCAAGTCGTACGGGAGAAAGAAAATCTTCCGGAAAGGCATGCCGTTCTTGTGCCGCTTCCGTAAGAGACGTGAAATAACGGAGGTCATTAAATTCTCTGTAATTAGGTAATAATGTCTTAATATAAAACGGGTAGGGAGAACGGCCCGGAGAAATGAAGGCACCCTTTTGGGCAATGAACATGGCATTGTATTTGCGCGGCCGCCCGTCCGGGTTCATACGGTTTTCTTCCGTGGCCACGTTGCCGAAGATGACGGTAATATTCTGCGACAATTCGCGGATTTCTTCACCCATGCGGACACATTCGTTGATATAATCCGGTTGGTCCCAGTTGTCGCCGATGAAATACCCGGGAACGGACAATTCCGGAAAGACGATAAGATCGCAGCCTTTTTTAACGGCTTCGTGTATATATTTTTTCATTTTTGCCGTATTGGCGGCAGCATTTCCGGGCAAAACGGAAAATTGGGCCAGGCCTATGGTAAGCATAGTATGCCTCCTCTGCTTGAATGTCTCTGTATTATACTATCACATTCGGCAAACGAAGGACAGTTGGATACATCCCCGATGCAGATGGATATAGGCAACTTCTATTGTCTTGCACCGGGAATTTCGTGGTATAATATAACAACGTAAATATTGAAAATTTTTATGACTGATTTTTAGCGGGAAGGACTGTTATATATGCATTTGGGTATTCAGGAATTAGTTGTCATTTTGATTATTGTCCTCGTTCTTTTCGGCGGCAAAAAGATTAGCGGTCTCGGTAAGGCGCTGGGGACAAGTATGCGCGAATTTAAGGAAGAAGTGAATAAGAAAGACAGCGTCCCCGGCGGAGACGGTGAAAAAAGCGGCTCTGTGACGGAGGATAAAGACGCGCAAAAATAACGGCTTGCAGTATGCGGCAGGCTCGTAGAGTTGTGAAAACTCAAATGTTATGAAAAGTTTTAGAAAACTATGGAACTGAATCGGGTTTTCATATATAATGGTTCTATAGTTGAACGACAGCGGAAAAGGGGAGGATAAAATGAAAATAAAATTATTTGCCGCCGTTTTGGCAGCGACAATTTGTATGGCTTCCGTCACGCCGCAGGCGGAAGCGGGCAGCCGGGCTGCGGAAAATTTTCTGTCCGGTAAAGAGAGCGGTTCTGTCGGCAGTACGGCAACGGGCGACAAAGGCAGCGGCACGGATATAATTGCTCAGCTTCTCGCCGCCGTTAAGGGAGGCGGTTCGGTGAAGGATATGAGCAGTATGACCGCTTCTGATGAAGGGACCGTGAAAAACGGCTCCGCCGATACGAAGGTGACGGATAAGAAGAAACGGCCCAATCATTTGGAGCTGGTTATGGTTATCGACCAGAGCGGTTCTATGAGCGGCCTGGAAGACGATACGATCGGCGGCTTTAATTCCATGATTGCGCAGCAGAAACATGATGATATAGATGCCAATGTGACGGCCGTTGTTTTCAATGATTTGTCTAAAACGATTTATGATCGGGAAAAACTCGGCAATGTTACAAAAATGACGGATAATGACTATCATCCCGGCGGGATGACCGCTCTGATGGATGCAATCGGCACGACGATCGCTAAAGTTGAAAAATATCCTGAAATCACAAATAAAGATAATAAAGTCCTTTTTGTCATAATTACGGACGGGCAGGAAAATGACAGTAAAGAGTATACAAAAGATATCATAAAGAAAATGATTTCCAATAAACAGGAAAAAGACGGGTGGGAATTCGTTTATCTCGGCGCGAATATCGACGCTTTGACAGAAGCGCGAAGCATCGGCGTCAAAGAAGAAAATGCCGTTAAATATAAGAATACAGGCGACGGCGTACGGAGCAATTATAAAGCGGTCGCCGAATTGGCGGGGGACATTGTCGCCGATAATTTTGAAAAAAGCAAGTGGAAAAATAATCTTGTAAAAGACGATTAAACACGAATAAAAGGGGCTGTAGCAGAATGAGGATTTCCCTTCATTCTGCTACAGCCTTTTTTACCGGGACAGAAAAGCCGTGGCCAGTCCGGTCAAATACTCCTGATCGTCTGCACCCATCGTTTCAAAGGAGGAATGCATGGAAAGGAGCGGAATGCCGATATCCGCGGTTCGGACAGGCACGTTCGCCGACAGGAGCGAACCCAGCGTTGAGCCGCCTCGCATATCCGAACGGTTGACAAAGGATTGCCGCTTAATGCCCAGAGAATCGGCCAGGCCTTTGATCGCGGCTACAGCTTCCGCATCGCCGGCATAGGTCTGATTGGCTGCCTGCTTTAAAACGACGCCGCCGTTCAGGAGAGGAAAGTTGGTTATGTCGTTTTTTTCAGGATAGTTCGGGTGGTACGCATGGGCCGCGTCCATGGAAAGCAGGAAAGCTCCCGCACATTGGCGTGAATATTCTTCCCGATCAAAACCTAAATTTTCGTATATGCGCTTTAAAAGATCGGGGACAATCATGGAAGCCGCGCCTTGTTTGGTTGTGCTTCCCACTTCTTCATTATCGAAAAAGAGCGCCATGCGGATACCGGCTGTATCCGCTTCCGTTATGCCGCTCAGGCAGGCCGAAACGGAGGTGAGATTATCCAGACGGGGAGCGCCGATGAATTCGTCGTGCAGTCCCATAAAGACCGCTTCGGATAACGGATACAAGTTGAGATCATAAGCGAGTATGTCATCGCTTTCGGCCTCGCAAAGGGAAGCCAGATAGTTGATAAAATACGTGCTTGCCGTATCTTCCCCCGTGAGCGTCATAAGGGGAAGCATCTCTTTTTGCATATTAAAAGAAGCGCTTTCGTTGACGTCGCGGTTCATGTGTATCGCCGCTTCAGGAATAATGAAGAGAGCCTTTTTCGGGTCTACGTATACTGTCTCGGGAGCAAACGGAGCGGCACCTTTGAGCACAACTTTTCCTGCCAACGATAACGGCGTATCGAGCCACGTATGACGAATGATACTTCCGTACGGTTCTATATTAATGCGGCCGTATCTCTTGTCCGCCGTTTCGGGTGAAGGTTTCACGCGGAGGCAGGGGAAGTCGGTGTGGGCGGCGGCCAGACGCAGGCTTTCCGCAGGATTTTCCCCGACAGTAAAGGCTATAAGCGTGGTATCATAACAGGAAAGATAATATTTCCCGCCTCTTTGCAAAGACCATTTTTCCCGTGGCTCAAGGCAGGTGAAGCCATGGTTTTCAAGCCTTTTTTTACCTTCCCGGACGACATGAAACGGAGATGTGCCGGCTTTGATTAAGGTGATAAGATTTTCCTGATATATATTCATAATTACGGTCCTTTCGCTGATTGAGCTGCCTGTATTATACCACGGAAAAATACGGTATAAAAAGTTAACGCGCAAAGGAGTATAAAAACCTGTAGTGACAGAACATGTATTCGTATATATAATACAATCATACTCATGATGTTATAACCGATCCGGCGACGGGGGCGGGTAATTTTTACAAGCTTGAAGAACGCCGTTGTAACGCGCTTTATCGCCTTTATAAGCAGATGGACGATCAACGGATAACCAGGCGGGAGGGGTTTCATATGGCAGGTTGCGAGTGGGCCGCATTGAATAAAAAAATGAAAGAGTACCACGACTGTGAATGGGGCGTTCCCGTCCGTGACGACCGTGTACAATTTGAATATTTGGCGCTTGAGGTAATGCAGTGCGGCCTCAGCTGGAATACGGTTTTACAGAAAAGGGAGACCTTGCGCCGCGCGTTTGCAGGTTTCGACTATGAAAAATTAGCTCAATTTGATGAACGCGATGTTGAACGTATCCTGTCCTGTGACGGCATTATCAAATCGCAGGGAAAGAGTAAGGCGATCTTGAAAAATGCCCGTGCGTTCATGTCAATTCGACGTGAAACGGGCAGTTTCAGCGAGTATCTCTGGTCTTTCACCGGCGGCATGCCTTTAGTGTACAGATCTCATCAGGATAAGGGGGCGCCTGCACGGAATATGCTGTCTCAGCGGATTGCCGAAGATCTGAAACGAAGAGGATTTACATATATCGGCGCCGTAACCGTATATTCTCATCTCCAGGCCTGCGGCATTATTAACGACCATGCCCGGACCTGTCCCCGGTATGAAGAATTGGTCCATATTTACGGCGCGGCGGAGACGGACGGAGAATAAATGCAAATTCAGCCTTTTATATAGCCATGAGCCTGTAAAGAGAGTATGATAACTGTAGGTAAAAGATTGTCGGATGCAGGAGGTATCAGCGTGCGCATTGTTGTTATCGGAGCGGGGAAACTGGGATACAGTATTGCCGAATTATTGTCGAATGAGCAAATGGATGTTGTTGTCGTCGATATTGATGACGATCGTTTGGAAGCGGTAAAAAATACATTGGATGTATTAACGGTTCCGGCAAACGGAGCCAGCCCTATTACGATGAGCGATCCCGATGTTTTCGGGTCTGATATTCTCGTAGCCGCGACGAACAGCGATGAAACCAATATGATCGCCTGTATCCTTGCCAAAAAGCACGGGATTTCCTATACGGCGGCCCGTATTCGCGATCTGGAGTTTCTCTCTGAAGCCAAAGGCTATTTAAAGGAAAATTTTGATATTGATCTCATGATTAATCCCGAATATATTACGGCCCGTGAAATCAATCGCATTCTTATGACCCCTGCGGCGCTTAATGTGGAAGATTTTGCACAGGGGAAGGTACGCCTTTTTGAAACCAAGATACTCAAAGAGTCCCCGTTGGCCGATATCCCGCTGAAAGATCTGGTCCTGCCGCAGGATGTATTGGCGGGCCTTATCTTCCGTGATCACCGTATGATCATTCCGCACGGTGAAGACAGGCTTCTGCCTCATGACAATGCTTTTTTCGTCGGCGCGTCGGATAAAATTGAGCGGTTCAGCAAACAGTTTGTCGGTACGGGTATGAAAGCACCGGAACGGGTCCTCATCATCGGCGCCGGACGCACGGGGAGAGACCTGGCAAAGATGCTGGATAAACAGGATGTCAATGTCAAGGTTATCGAAAAAGACCCTGAACGGAGCCGTATGGTGGCGGAACGCATTGACAAGGGCATCGTTATTTGCGGAGACGGCACGGATATTGATTTGCTGACACAGGAAGGCGTCGGCGAGGCGGATGTCGTCGTTTGCCTTACGGACGATGATAAATTGAATCTGATGCTGGCCCTTTTGGCCAAGCATTTGGGTGCCGGCCGTACTATCGTGCGGGTAGCACGTATCGAATATGTTGATCTCATGGAAAAGGTCGGCGTTGATATCGTTTTATCTTCCCGTCTTTTGGCGGCCGGTGAAATCCTGGCTTTTGCCCGTCGCGGGGGAGTCGTTTCCGTCGCTCTTCTTGAAGGCGCTAAAGCGGAAGCCGTAGAAATTATTGTCCAGCCTGACTCTTATGTGGACGGAAAAGCCCTGATGGATATGGATCTGCCGCGGGAGTGCCTGATCTGCGCCTATGTCCGTGATGATGAGGTTTTCGTGCCGACGGGCCAGTCCGTTTTACGGGCCGGTGACAGAGCCATTCTTTTTATCCGGATGGATTTCGCTAAAAAAGTTATGAAATACTTTACAGGAAAGGCATAAATCATGAAAGGTGCGTTTGTATTTGCAGGGTTAAGCCGGATAACGGCTGTTATTGCCCTTGCCCTTATCGTGCCGATATTTGCCGGCTTATGTGCCGAAGACGGTACTGCCCGGTTTTTTGTACCGTCTTTTTTTATTGCCGCGGCGGGAACCGCCGCTTTCGCGTTGGGCGGGAGAACGCATAAGCGGCAAATGCGGCTTACTGAAGGTGCGGTACTCTTGTTTGTTTGCTGGTTTGTCATGGCGGCTATCGGCGCCTTGCCGTTTTATATCGGCGGCTGCCTGACCGGCGCCGACGCTTGGTTGGAGAGTATGTCCGCTTTTACGACGAACGGGAGTTTTATTCCCGTCCATGCCGTCCCGCCGTCGCTGCGGGTTTGGCATGTCGTCATGGAATGGACCGGCGCGCTTATTTTTATTAATCTTTTCGTTACGGTCGTTCCTCAGATCAGCAAGGTATTCAACATCGGCCTTTCCGGCGACAATCCCTTCGCTTTTACACCGGGATTGAAACGTATGAAAGTATTTATGAAACATATAAGTATCGTTTATGCGGTCATTACCGCCGTGACGGCCGTCGCCTTCCGGCTGGCCGGGGTATCTCTTGATACGGCTGTTTTACAAGCCTTTGCAACCGTTTCCACAGGCGGCACCGCACTTGTTGATTTGCATGAGCGAAGTATTGCGTGGGCAGCTGTCTGCGGCATGTTTTTAGCATCATGCAACTTTCTCCTGTTGTTTAAAGTTTTACGGGAACGATCGTTTCGTTCATTTTTTCGCAATACGGAATTCCGTGCTTTTCTGGCCGTTATTTTCACGGCAACCCTCGTTTTGAGCATAACCGTCCATAATCGGACCGCTTACGAATGGGGTGACAGCCTGCGGCTGGGGTTATTCCACGTTTTATCTTTCATGAGTACAACCGGGTTTATCGCTCCCGGAGCAGCGGGTTTTCCGGAATTCGACAGGCTTTTACTGTTTCTGCTCACGTTTGTCGGCGGTTGTGTCGGTGCGACTACCGGCGGGTTGAAAGTTATCCGTTTTCTTATTCTTTTTAAGATGACAGGACAAGAACTGGTGCGCACCCTTCATCCGCAGATGGTCATTACTGTTAAGGTAAATAACGTATCTGTCCCCCTGCCCGTTATCAGCCGCGTGCTGAACGTCTTTTTCTTGTTTATCGCCGTATTTTTCCTGTCCGCACTTGTCCTTTCGCTTGCAGGGCTTTCGCCGCTTCAGGCTCTCGGCCTGGCCGGGGCGGGGTTGACGGGAACGGGAGTGTCCGCCTCACTTTACGGCCTGGACGATTTATACGGGTTACCTCTCTGGCTCAAGGTATATTATACGTTTATTATGGTCTTGGGACGCATAGAGGTAGTTGCATTTTTCCTTGTTATACAAACGGCAGTTCATTTTCTGCGCCGCCGTTGGTAGGAGTAAGGCAGATGGATTTTCGCGTTGTTTCATATCTTCTCGGCAGGCTGTCGGTTGCCTGCGGCATTGTTCTTTCCGTACCGTTCGGTATGGCCGTCCTCTATAAAGAAGAAAATATCAATGCTTTCGGGTGGGCCGTCATCGTTTGTCTCCTTGCCGGCACGATATTGAAATACTTCGGGAAAACGAACGTTCATACGTTGACCGTTCGCGAGGGAATAGCCGTTACCGTTCTGGGGTGGGTTATGGCGACCTTCCTCGGTATGATCCCCTATGCCGCGGGCGGTTACCTGTCTGTCTTGGACAGCGTTGTTGAAACCGTTTCGGGCTTTTCCGGTACAGGGGCTACGGTTATTGACGATATTGAAGCCTTGCCGCAAAGTTTACTTTTGTGGCGGGCTCTGACTCACTGGTTCGGAGGATTGGGTATTATCGTTATCTTTATCGCTCTTTTTCCCCGTTTCGGCAAGGGGGCCGTGCGCATGTTCAATACCGAGAGCACGGGACCGACGGATTCCCGTTTTCTGCCGCAGGTAAAAGAAATGGCCCTGGCCCTTTTTACCGTATACGTTATTTTTACGCTGGCCTGTACGCTTGTGCTCTGGGCATGCGGCCTGGATTTTCTGATTGCGGCGGAACATGCGTTTTCCACGATTGCTACGGGCGGGTTTTCCCCTTATAATGACAGTGTTGCCCACTTTAACAGCCCGCTTATTGAAGGGGTACTGGCTTTTTTTATGCTGATCTCCAGCGCCAACTTCGGCATGTATGTAGCTGCCTGGCGCCGTGGCGTGCACATTATCCGGAAAGACACGGAATTTCGCATGTATTTGTCCGTCGTCGTTGTCTCGACCGCGTTAATGGCCGGAAATCTTATTCTGGCTCTGGGCTGGGACGGTACGTATGCCGTTCGGGAAGCTTTTTTTCAAGCCGTGTCTATTTCTTCGTCCACCGGGTTCGTTTCCTGTGATTTTGATCAGTGGCCGGCTTTCTCCAAGTATATTTTGCTGTTTCTTATGTTTCTGGGCGGTTGTGCCGGCTCGACGGCGGGCGGGTTAAAGGTCACGCGCTTAATGCTGCTTTTAAAGACCGCACGGGCTTTATTGCGGCAGAAGGTTTATCCGCGGGAAGTCATTGCCGTCAGTTCCAACGGAACGGAATTTTCTGAAGATGTTCTGTACGGCGTCGTCCGGTTTTTTTTAGTCTATGTGCTGTTGGATATTTTATGGGCCGTTCTTCTCGTTTGGGACGGCGTACCGACATTTGAGGCCGTAGGCGTCAGCATTTCCACCATGGGAAGCTGCGGTCCGTCGTTCGGCATATTCGGCGCAACCTGCACGTATTCGGCGCTGCCGCCGTTCAGTAAGGCCGTTGTAGCGTTGTCCATGCTCATGGGGCGCCTTGAGTCGTTCAGCGTCCTCGTACTGTTTCTGCCGTCGTTCTGGCACCGGCGTCAGGGATGGTAACACTGTCTCCGGATGGGGGATTATATGAACTTCAAGATAGTCAGTTTGTTTTTAGGCAGAATATCGTTAGCCGAAACCGGAGTGCTTCTCGTGCCTTTGTTTTTAGGGCTTTGGGATGGAGACGGCAGTGCGCCTGTCTTTGTTATATCCATAGTTTGCTGCTTTGCGGCGGCGGCTTTTTTTCTCTCCGGCGGGGAGGCGCGGCGTCAGAAGCTGACGGCTCAGGAAGGAATAGCCATTACCGGTTTGGGATGGATCCTGGCGACGGCTCTCGGTATGGTGCCCTATGTGGCCGGTGATTATCTCGGATTTCTGGACGGGATCTTTGAAAGTATTTCCGGCTTTACCGGCACGGGTGCTACCGTTATCAGTGATTTGACCGGCCTGCCGCAAAGTATCCTTCTCTGGCGCAGCATGACGCATTGGCTCGGCGGGCTCGGGATCGTCGTTATTTTTATCGCTTTATTGCCCGAATCGGGGCAGAATTCGTCATACATTTATAATGCCGAAGCGGCCGGACCGACAAAAGAGCGCGTGCTGCCGCGCCTGCAAGATATGACAAAGGTCCTTTTTGAAATCTATTCCACCTTTACGCTTCTTGCTTTTTCCGTCTTTCTTCTTTGCGGTATGGATTTTATCAGCGCGCTGAATCATGCCCTGTCAACCGTTTCGGCAGGAGGATTTTCCACATACAATGAAAGTGCCGCTTATTTTGACAACGTCGCCATTGAAGGATGGATGACCTTTTTTATGATCCTGGCAGGCGGTAATTTCGGCCTTTATTACCGTGTGTATCATAAAGGATTTTCCGTCCTGCGAAGCAATACGGAGTTTAAAGCGTATATGCTGATTCTTTTGACGGCTACCGTGCTGGTACTCCTTAATCTTATGTATGCTCACGGACTGGGGTTTTTTGATGCCGCCCGCTATGCGGCCTTTCAGGTTGTATCTATTGAAACGACCGGCTTTGTTTCGGCGGACTATGATCAATGGCCGGCTTTTTCTAAAATTATCCTCCTGGGGCTGATGCTTTGCGGCGGCTGTGCCGGCTCGACGGCTGCCGGTCTGAAGGTATCGCGTGTCGTTATTTTGATACGCTCGGTTAAAGCGAATATACTACATCTCTTATACCCCAAGCATGTCCTGGAAATACATATGAACGGGTATATGTTGCATGAAAATACGCTTCTCAGGGCGGGTCAGTATTTTTTCGTGTATATCCTGTTCATTGCTTTATGGGCGCTTCTCCTGGCATGGGACGGAATTGAAATTTTTGATGCCGTCGGCATCAGCGTTTCCACGATGGGCTGTGTCGGGCCGGCCTTCGGTATAACCGGTGCAACGTGTACCTATGCGGAACTCTCAACCTTTGCCAAGACGGTTTTATGTTTTTCCATGCTTATCGGCAGGCTGGAGATATTTACGTTTCTCGCCATGCTTCGACCGGGGCTCTGGCGGGGTAAAAATACGTGGTGAGCGGATCTTATAAAACTCTCATCATGAAGAATCCGTTAAATTTTCATTAAAAATTAACGGCAGCAGCAGGAATTCGGTGGCTCCTCTTCGAAAGTATACATAAAAACTGTCGAGGAGGTAGACTGGTATGAAAAAATTTCTGCTGCTGTTTTCCGTCTTGTTTGCGCTTCTGATGTATGCGTACGGTGAGACGATCGTCGAAGCGACACTGCCCGAAGAAATCCGAACGGTTGAACCGGCGGAGGAACGGAGGCCCTCGTTAACGTACATATATCTCAGCGGAGCCGTTCGGAATCCCGGCGTCTATTCATATAAGGCGCCTTTAAAAGTCAGTGAAGTTATTAAAGATGCGGGCGGATTTTCTTCGTATGCCGACAGCGACGGTATTAATTTGGCCGAGTCCATACATGACGGCATGCATATTCATGTACCGTACAAGCCGGAAGGTACGGCCGTGCATACGGACGACGGTAAAATTCATCTGAACGAGACCGATGAGAAGGCCTTGACGCAGCTGCCCGGCATAGGGCCGGCCATGGCCGCGGCCATTGTCGCTTATCGCGATGAACACGGCGCGTTCTCTTCGGTTGACGAATTGAAACAGGTAAAGGGAATAGGGGCGAATAAGTATGAGAAATTGAAAGACTGTGTCGATCTATGAGGCAGTATATCGGCTTTATGGCGGCGCTTTCTCTTTCCGGCGGCATTATTATTGCCGACAAGTGTTCTTTGCCCTGTTGGCTGGGCCTGTCCTGGTTCGTGGTTTTCCTGACCCTTGCCTGGATCTGGCGGCGGAAAAATGTATGGTTTTGTCTTGCCGTTTCTCTGGCTTTTTTAGGTCTTGCCGTCGTCAGGCTGGACATAAGTGAAACCCGGTATAATTCGCTGCCCCGTTATGAAAATAACCGGGATGCCGCCTTAACTTTGAAGATAGGCGAGAAAAAGGGAATCTATGAGACCGATAAAGGTGAGGTAACCAGGTATATTGCCTCTATTCAGAGCGAAAGACCTGAAGGGAAAATATACCTGACCGTAAAGGGTGCCGATCCGTATCCTCAAGGAACGACAGTACAGGGCGATGTGCGCATGAAAGATTTAACCCTTTTCAAAAATGACGGGCTATATGATTTTTATCATTATTACAGACAACAGGCCGTCGTCGGCCGCGGTGAAGAAAAAAAGAAGGGGAATCTGACTGTCTGTGCGGAAGCGGGAGTTTACGACAGGACGATAAATTTGATCCATGCAAATATAACGTCTTTTTTTAAAGAAATACTTGGCGGTGACAGAGCTTATATATTGACGAGCCTTCTTTTCGGCGGTAATTATGACAGACTGCCACCTGCCGTCCTGCAAAGCTTTGCCGCTACGGGCCTGATCCATATTCTTTCCGTCTCGGGAGCGCATATAACACTTGTCCTGGCCGTAGTGACTTCCGTCGGCAAGCTTTTTTCTGTAAGAAATAAAACCTTATATCTTCTGGCGGGTATTTTTGTCTTTTTTTACAGCGCCTTGTCCTCTTTTACCATGCCTGTCCTTCGCTCCGCCTGTATGGGTCTGATCGGCACTTATGCGCTTGCGGCGGAGCGGGAATACACCCCTCTTCACGTACTCGGACTTGTCATGGCCGGTCTTGTCCTTTATAATCCTTATCTTGTGTATGATCTGTCTTTCCGTCTTTCCTGCGGGGCGACGGCGGGGATAATTCTGTTTTCGCGCAGGCTGAAAGAGATATTTTCCTTTATAACCCCGTTTATAAGATTACCGCTGATTCTTTCCATAAGCGCCCAACTTCTTCTGGTCCCGTTTCTGACCGACGCCTTTGCCGTTCTGCCGACCTATACATTTTTCGCCAACCTGCTGGTAGGGACAATCCTTGACGCGGTTATTGTCATGGGCCTTGCGGCGGCTCTTTTTATTTATATTTCTCCGCCTGTCGGTAAGGTCTTATTGATGATAATCGGGCCTCTTCTGGATGTAAGCTTGAAAGGGAATTTTTTTCTTGCCTCTCTGCCGTACAGCCGTTTTCCTGCAGGTGCTATGACGGCTCAGGCCGTATGTGTTTATCTGCTGCTTATAGGCACCGTTTTTTTTAAGGCCGTACGAAAATTCTGCCTCTTCGGGAGCCTTGCCGTTTGCATTTTTGCGGCGGCCCGCTTCCTGGCGGCCGGGGACAGGGCCGAACTGTATATTTTCGATCTTCATGACGACGCCGCCATATGCATTGTGGATACTGCCGGCGAAGCCCGTCTGTGGTATAATAAAAAGCAGCCTCATGCATACAGCCCGATTGCCTCCGTCCTGGTGCCCGCACTGCGCCATGAAGGAATATTCTCCCTTTCCGAGGTTCGCGTTTGCGGTGCAGGTGCTGAGCGTGCAGTCGGGGATCTGACGGAAAATTTCAGGATAAATGAGATAGTATCCGGAGCTGCGACGGATCCCGACATTTCTTTCGCCGGCCTCAGGATACATGCGAGAACGGGGACAATTGACGGTCTGCCGCTGAATACAAAAAAGCACGGACAGATAAAAGGACGTTACTGTCGGGAACACTGGCGTTTTAAGACATATAACGGTGAGTCGTATGAAATACGTTAAAATAATATACGGTACAGAACCGTATTTAATGGAAAAAGCAAAAGCCGCCTATCTTGCGGAATGCGCGTCGGACTGCGGCAGTGCTCCGGAAGTGGTGTCATTCCAAAAGGATGAGCCGCCGCCGACAGTCGCGGAATCGCTGGAAGGCAGTTCGCTGTTCGGCGCGGCAACCGTTACCGTATGGCAGGATCCGCCGTATCTGCCTGTAAGGCGGGGAGGGCGGTCGCGCAGTAAAGTGGATAAAAAGGAAGCTTGGTTTCTGGAGAAAACCGCTTCGTTGGGAAGGGGCAGTTATGCCGTGTTTATTGTCCACGGTCCGTTGGATGTCAATGCCGCGTTTTTTAAAGCGTTGAAACCGTATGCCGATATCAGCGCCTGTGAAGCGGTTACGGAAAAAAATGTCATGCCTCATGTTAAAGCGTATTTGCAGCAGCTCGGTTTTACTCTTGCTCCAGAAGCGGAGCGGCAGATGCAGGAAATGTTCCATACGTGGAATGAAATTTCTCTTTTATACGTTTTTTCGGAGCTGGAAAAACTTACGCTTGCATCTCCTCACGGCAACATTATTCATAGGGAAGCGTTAAGCGGCTTTTTTGCCGGCACGGTCGAAAAAAATTTATATACGTTTACCGATTATTTTCTGAATCGTGACGGTGCGGGCTGTGTACCCCTTATTGACGGGCTGTTCGGCAAGCCCGATGTTTTTTTGAAGAGCACTGCTTATGTATTGTCACGCGTGCGGATGTTACGGGCTTATATGGAACTGAAAGAGGCCCGTGTCAACGCGGCGGAGGCGGAACGGCTATTGAGCAGGATCAACAAGGGCAGGCCCGTTAAGAACAGCATATATTATTTGCAAAAGTCGGGTAAGTATTGGCGACTTGGAGAATTGGACGAGCTTATTTCCGGGCTTTTCACACTGCAGCTGCACATACGCAGGGGAACGGCGTCAATAAAGGACATGGAAGCTCTTATTTGTCTTTATTGCGTGCGTGAAAGAGGTTAATTTTGAAAGAAAATCATGACCGTGAGATAGAGGATGCGGCGGGCCGGAGGAGCCGGCGTAATTTGAAAAAAAATAAGAAGGCCGTACCATTGGCAGTGCGGCTGATATCAGTAACCGTTTTGGTTTTACTCTCCGCTTTTTTTGCAGCCCGATATGTGGCGGACGGGTGCGTAGAATTAGACGGACAGCCGGTTTCGCTTATGTCCCGGCAGGATGTTGCCGCGTATTTGGAAAAGTCCGAGCGGGCCGTAGCCGATAAATCGTTTCTGCTCACAACGGCAGGCATTGCGGAAGAATTACCCTTTTCACGCCTTAACGCGCATGTGGACAAAGAGCGGATTTATGATGAGCTCTATCTCGTCGGCCGACACGGCGGGCCGGCCGAGCGTGTTGCTGAGGTTTTTGATGTCCTTGTGTACGGCCGCAATGTGCCGGTCCGTCTTACGGCTAATGAAGAAAAACTCATGCAGGCCCTTACCGCCGTTCATGACAAATACAATATAACGCCTGTCAACGCGTATGCCGAACTTACGGCGGACGGCACCGTTACGCTTCATGCGGAGCGGGAAGGCGCCGTTATTGATACGGGTGCTGCCCGTGACCGCATTCGTGAAAAATTGGCCGACGGGGAAGCGGGGCAGGTGGATTTGCCCGTGTCGGAACGGCGCGAGGCGGCTGTAAAAAAGGCTGACCTTGCCGGGATCGATACGCTTTTATCAAGTTATACGACTCATTTTGACGGCAGCGATACCAACCGGAGCGAAAATATAGGCATTGCCGCGAGTCTCTTGAACCATACGCTGGTGAAAGCCGGCACCGCCTGCTCTTTTAATGATACTGTCGGCACGCGTACGCGTGACAAGGGGTATAAAGATGCGCCCGTGTATTTTGATAATAAACTGGCTATGGATGCGGGCGGCGGTGTCTGCCAGGTCAGCACGACTCTTTTTAATGCCGTCCTGCGGGCCGGGCTGCGTATTGATAGCAGATCGCCTCATTTTGCCCCGGCCGGTTATGTTCCCGTCGGCATGGATGCGACGGTTGCAGACAATTCGTTGGACTTTATTTTTTCCAATCCTTTTACACACGGCGTGTATATCTGTACGGAATGTACGCATGATGCGATAACCGTTTATATTCTCGGCAATCATGAAGACGGCTGCTCCGTTGCCTTTGTGACGACGGAACAAAAGACGCTGCCCCATAATGTCATCAAAAAGCATGATCCTTTTATAACGGAGGATAAAAAAGAACAGGAAGGGTATGACGGCCGTGAAATAACTATCAAAAGAGACGTATATTACAAGGACGGATCTGTTTATACCGACTTTATTGAATCCCGTTACGAACCCAATGATGATATTACCCTGACCTGCGGCGGTGATTCATGTTACAGTACGCCGCCGGCCGCTGCGAACGGGGCACATAATCAGGATGAAATGATTAATAAGCGGTATGATCCGCTCGGACCGTAAAATGAGGGGAAAAGCATGAAATATTACCATATTGTACCGAAAGGAAATTTGTATATACCTTTGAAAGACGGGGAACCGGTGCGTATTGAGCGCATCAGCACCTGCCTTGCCGACATGTCGTGGCGGATTGTCGCCGATGTGCCCTGCGGCGCCGATGCGGCCCTTTTGGAGAAGGCCGTCCGCGATACCTTTGCCATTACCGGTTCGTTACAGATAGAACGGGTAACGGTTGATGCTCTTGAGCGCGACGGCGAAGCTCTCGAGGCGACTGATACAGTCGATCGGGCCGATGATTTTTCTTCTGACGATATGGAAGGCTATTCCATCCCTTATGAAGATATTTATGACGAAGACGAAGAACTGTATGACGATGCTTACAGAAAAGCCTGCAAGGCGGCAAGAACATCCGGAGAAGAAAGGCGTTTAAAAAAGAAAAGAAATGCCTCTTTGTCGGCTGAAACGGCAGACGGGCGCGTGCTCCTGGGGAAGGCTTTTTCTACAGCCGAAATTCCCGGAATAGGTGAGATATTAGGCGATGAACGCAATAATATCGTCCTTCGCGGGAAGATTGTCAAGGTTGAATTTAAAGAATTGAAGTCAAAACGAATTCTCCTGGCTTTTCAAATAGCCGATAAGACAAACGGTATCAGCGCCAAAACGTTTATCGACACCGGCAATTCCGGAAAATTCGGCCGTAAAAACGCGCTGACGGACGAACAGCTGGCCGTGTTGAAGAAAACCATGGAAGTGAATACGTTCATTTATGCTCACGGTAACGTACGCTATGATAATTATCAAAATGACTATGTTTTAAATGCCGATTCCATTATGACGGCGGAAAGCAATGTCGTCGAACGGGTTGATGAAAATCCCACGCCCCGCGTTGAATTGCATCTTCATACGACGATGAGCGACATGGATGCGCTGATTACGGTTAAAGATCTGATCAGGACCGTCAAAAAATGGAACCATCCGGCCGTTGCCGTCACGGATCACGGAGTCGTACAATCCTTTCCGGCCTTGCAGGAAATGGCTGCCGCCAATGATGTGAAAGTGATATACGGTATGGAAGGGTATCTTTTTGATAATGAAATAGATAAATCGTACCATATCATTATTCTGGCGAAAAATCAGATCGGCCTGCGTAATCTGTATAAACTTGTCAGTATTTCTCATTTAAAATATATTTACCGCGGCAGGCCGCGTATTCCTCGCGCTGTTTTAAATGAATACAGAGAAGGGCTTATTCTCGGTTCCGCCTGTGAAGCGGGTGAACTCATCCGTTCGATGGTACAAAAAAGATTGGCCTATGATGAACTGAAGAAGGTAGCTTCATACTATGATTATCTGGAAATCCAGCCGATTTGCAATAATGAATTCCTCGTCCGCGAAGGATATGTCGATGACGACGAAGGCTTGCGGGAGATCAACCGCACTATACTGAAGCTCGGCGACGAGTTGGGTAAGCTGACCGTCGCAACCTGTGACGCCCATTTTCTTAATAAAGAAGACAAGATATACAGAGAGATCCTTATGACCGGCAAGGGCTTTAAAGACGCCGAATTTCAGCCGGACTTATATTTGCGCACAACTGACGAAATGATTGACGAATTCTCCTACCTGGGGGAAGAGCGGGCCAGAGAAGTCGTAATTACCAACCCGAATAAGATTAACGCCATGATTGACGCTGTCACGCCCGTACCGAAAGCAAACCTCTATTTCCCGAGAATTGAAGGGGCGTCTGAAGCGTTGAAACAAATGTGTCTGGATAAGGCTCACAAGATATACGGCACCCCGTTGCCGGCTGTAGTTGAAACCAGACTGAATGAAGAATTTACTTCTATTTTCGGCAACGGGTTCGGCGTGCTTTACTATATTGCGCATAAACTGGTAAAGCATTCTAACGATGACGGCTATCTCGTGGGATCCCGCGGCTCGGTCGGTTCGTCTTTCGTCGCCACCATGGCGGATATAACGGAAGTTAACCCGTTGCCGCCTCACTATGTATGCCCCGCATGCCGGTACAGTGAATTTTTTGAAGACGGTTCCGTAGCCGGCGGCTTCGATTTGCCGGATAAACCGTGTCCCGTCTGCGGCACACCCCTTCATAAAGACGGGCATAATATACCGTTTGCCGTTTTTCTCGGTTTTGAAGGCGATAAGGTTCCCGATATCGATCTTAATTTTTCCGGTGAATATCATCCTAAGGCGCACAAGTATACGGAGGAGCTGTTCGGCAAGGACAATGTGTTTCGTGCAGGGACCATCGGTGCGGTCAAAGACAAGACGGCCTTCGGATATGTGAAAAAATGGGCCGAAGCGCGCGGCATTACGGCCAATGATGCATATATTAACAGTCTTGTTAACGGCTGCACAGGCATCAAAAACACGACGGGGCAGCATCCGGGCGGTGTTATGGTCATACCCCGTGATATTGATATCCATCATTTTACGCCCGTCCAGTATCCGGCCAATAAGAAAGATTGCGGTATCATAACGACGCACTTCGATTACCATTCTATTGAAGGCCGGCTCGTCAAACTCGATATTCTCGGGCATGATGATCCGACGGTAATTCGCATGCTTGAAGATATGACGGGGATTAAGGCGACGACCGTACCTTTTGACGATCCGCAGACGATGAGCCTTTTCAGTTCTACCGAGGCGTTGGGGCTGACGCCCGAAGAATTAGGCTCTCCCGTAGGGAGTCTGGGTATCCCCGAATTCGGTACGTCTTTTGTCAGGAAAATGCTCGTCGATACGCGTCCGAAAACCTTTTCCGGCCTCGTCCGCATATCCGGTTTCTCGCACGGTACGGATGTCTGGCTGAATAATGCGCAGGAATTAATCACCTCCGGTACGGCAACGTTGAATGAAGCCGTATCTGCACGCGATGATATTATGAACTATCTCATCAATCACGGGGTCAAGCCGAAAACGAGCTTTAAAGTTATGGAAAATGTCCGTAAGGGGAACGGTATTGATAAGCCTGAAAAGGCGACGGGACGAAAGACCACCGACTATGAAGGCGAATTGCGGAAGAATAATATTCCCGAATGGTTTATTCAATCGTGCTCGAAAATCGGCTATCTCTTTCCGAGGGCTCATGCGGTAGCTTATGTCATGATGGCTTTCCGTATTGCCTGGTATAAGATTAATCAACCTCTTGCTTATTATGCGGCTTTCTTTACCGTTCGCGCCAAGGCGTTCAGTATACCCATGATGGTACACGGCCTTGACACGGCGCGGAAAGCGATGAAGGTGATCGCTGCAAAAGGCGACAACGCGACGAAAATTGAAGAAGATCTGTATACGACGTTGGAACTGGTAGTGGAAATGAATTTACGCGGCATCTCTTTTCTGAACATTGATATTAATAAATCCGATGCCACGAAGTTTATCATCTGTGACGGCAAAATCCTGCTCCCCTTTACGGCGCTCGACGGATTAGGGAAGAATGTTGCCGAACAGATCGTGGCGGCCCGTGAAGAACAGCCGTACTCGTCTAAAGAAGACCTGAAATACAGAGGCAAGGTCGGACAGACATTGATCGACGCCCTGGCGGAACAGGGCTGTTTAGGGGAGCTGCCGGAAGATGAACAGCTTGACTTATTTGCTATTTAAAGAAGTATGGACAAGCCGATAGGTGTAGCTTATAATAAAGAGCAAATTTATCCGGTATTATTCAGAAAGCGGGGTGATTGCAGTGAGCGTTAATGAAAAACTGAAGGACGGACTTCATGACCAGCTCTTCGAGGCTGTTTTACAGTTGAAATCCCTGGAAGAATGTTATGAATTTTTTGAGGACATCTGCACGGTGCAGGAAATGAAGGCTATTTCAGCGCGTCTGGAAGTAGCTCGTATGCTCAGAGCCGGAGATATTTATGAGGATATTGTGAAGAAGACCGGAGCCAGTACGGCCACCATCAGCCGGATCAAACGGTGCCTGAACTACGGTACGGGCGGTTATGATAAAATCATGGAGCGCATGGCTGCGGCTGATCCCGATTTTTTTGAAAAGGGAAGGCATAAAAAATAATTACTAATAAAGGAGTTTTTAACTATGAAAGCACTTTTACAGGAATTTAAGACTTTTGCCGTACAGGGGAATGTCATGGACATGGCGGTCGGCGTCGTCATCGGTGCGGCTTTCGGAAAAATCGTAGCCTCGTTGGTAACGAATGTCATTATGCCGCCTATCGGTATCCTTCTCGGCGGTGTGGATTTTACCGATTTTTTTATTCCTCTCAGTTCAACGACGGCTAAAACTCTTGCTGAGGCTCAGGCGCAGGGCGTGCCTGTTATTGCGTATGGCCTTTTCCTGAATACGGTAATCGAATTTATCATCATCGCCTTTGCTATTTTCATTATCATCGGACAGCTTAACCGCTTAAAGAAGCCTGCGGCTGCGGCGGAGTCGAGCCTCTGCCCCTTCTGCAAAGAACCCGTGGCGGAAGACGCAAGACGCTGCCCCCATTGCACGAGTGAAATAAAGGCATAACAATGCGTTCAAAAATCGGGATCACTTTTTTTCGTAACGGCAACGTAAATATATACGATGCGACGCTGTCCGAAGAATTATGGCACGATTACAAGGCTTTTGCACAACTGGCGGCCGTGAAAAAACAAAAAGATACGCGTCAGGGGAATGGGCGGCCCGAAGATATGAAAGAGCCGCGGCGCTTTCTTTATATGCCTTTTTCGAGATTGTTCTGAGAAAGTGGTATGCCGAACTGAAAGAAACGTGCTTTTGCCCGTACGGAGACGAAGCCCCGCTCTTTCAAACCGTACGGCTTTTACGAGAATACGCCGTTACTCGGGGCGGAAGGGGACAAACGTACAATATCGGCCATTTGCAGGCTTTATTGGAGCGATATGAGCGGCATGACGGCACGGCATGGGAACATGCCAATGCCGAAATGCTGGCCGACAGTGAAAAAACGTTTGTTTCTTTTCTCAATTACGTGGAAACGAATACGGAATTGAAACGGTTCCGGTCAACAGGAGAGCAGTCTAAAAATCTGCTCGACCGGCTCGGAAAATTTTTGCGGGACGAGCCGTAAGCGGGTCGTTCATATATTACGACAAGGTGCCGGTAAGGTCCCTTGATTTTAAAAATATAAGTTCCGTTTTGTACAATTCAAACATCTGTATATTCTTGGCAATGCGGTAAAGTCATCAACACGGTAACAATAAGGCGAGAAAAGCATACTAAAGCCGTGTTTTTATGATAAATAATGTGTTTTACAGTGGATTTTTTTCTTAAAGGTGGTATACTTATAATTGTAAAGAGGTGGTTTTAAAGGGTAAGGATTACTTTATCTTCGCCAAATCTGTGAAAAAAATCACGCTAAAGGAGGAGTTCAACATGTTTTGTAAAAAAGTAATGGTTATTGGTGCAGGTACGATGGGATCGGGTATTGCTCAGGTATTCCTCACACACGGCTGTGACGTAGTCCTCAACGACATCAAACAGGAATTTATCGACGGCGGTATTAAAAAAATCGATAAGAGCCTCACGAAATTGGTGGCGAAAGAAAAAATGACGCAGGCAGACAAAGATGCAGCCATGGGCCGCATTACAAGTTTTGTTGAAATTACGGAAGACGGCATGAAAGATGTCGATCTCGTAGTGGAAGCCGCTATTGAAGATATGAAGATCAAGGCTCAGATTTTCAAAAATCTGGGTGAAAAATGCCCGGCTCACACCATTTTGGCATCAAATACGTCGTCCTTGCCCATTACGAAGATTGCCGCCGCTACCAACCGTCCGGACAAAGTTATCGGCATGCATTTCTTCAACCCCGCGCCGGTCATGAAACTGATTGAGATCATCAACGGGATCGCAACATCTGACGAAACGTTCAAAAAAGTATTCGAAGCGTCTCAGGAACTCGGCAAGAGCCCCGTTAAGGTTAATGATTTCCCCGGTTTCGTAGGCAACCGTGTTGTTATCCCCATGATCAACGAAGCCATTCAGGCTTTGATGGAAGGCGTTGCGTCCAAGGAAGATATTGATGCGGTCTGCAAGCTCGGCTTCAATCATCCTATGGGACCGTTGGCTCTTTCCGACCTTATCGGCAATGATGTTGTTCTCCATATTATGGAAGTATTGTATGAAGGGTTCGGCGATCCCAAATATCGTCCGAGCGCGCTTCTTCGCCAATATGTCAATGCAGGCTACTTGGGCCGCAAGACGGGCAAAGGCTTTTACGATTACGAATAAATCTTTACTCCCTTGTGCCGCTACGGCATAAAGAGGCGCCTTCCGCAAGGAAGGCGTTTCTTTTGGCTCTTTTGCAAATGTTGGGGTGTGGTTATCTGGCAAGTCTTTTCCGGCATCGATCACGGTAGTGGTCGGTGCCATTCTTTTTGCTCAACAATAGGATACGTACTCGAAAGCGTTCAAAATGTCGGAGTCCATAACTGAGTCGTTTTAACGCTTTACCTGTTGCACCCTTCCGTATAGCCGTTGGAAGTTCTTAAATTCGGGTAAATCGGGCTTTTTAACCAAGACCGGTCATCTGCAATATGATCCTTTCCCTACGCCCTGAACACTTTTCTAAAGTCCGCAATACGGACAAGTACGGATTGTAACCGGAAGCTGCACTTCATAAACAAGCCCTTCATCGGGTTGGTAACATCCGGTAATATATTCCTCTTTTATATGAAAGAAAAATTCTATATAATTAGTAGTAAGCATATGAGTTCGCATCCTTTCTTTAGGACGTAGGCACTTTTATTGTAAAGCATGCGAGCCTCATATGCTTTTGTTTTGCAAAAAAATAATGTTGAAGTCAGCACCTATTCGGTGCTGACCCCAACATTTATTATAGGACTTTTTATTCCTGTGAAAGGTGGCCCCTCTTCAGACTTCACTTTAAAGCAAGAGAAAGAATAATTCCCGACGCCGTTCCTATAAGGCCCGCTATAATCCCTAAAACACATAAAACCGTAAGGGCTGCAAATGTCTTTTTATAGACCTGAATAGAAAACAGGCTGTAATCAATATCCTGACGGCTTATGACATTAGCCGCGGATGCAACCAGCTTGTCTCTTAAACTTGCTTCATCAGTAAGCGCCAGGATATAATCTCCCGCTTCCGCGTGAAAACAATATAACTCCGTCCTTGCAGTATCAAGTCCGTTCATAGTAGTCCTTGCTATTGATTGGCACAGAGGAATTACTTGCCTCGTATCTTGCTTAATGAGTTTAAATCCGAATTCTCCCAGAGGGCCCTTCTTAAACATTTTCCCGCTAAGCCATAATCCGTATCGCCCCTTTGCAGGAATCTTAAAAGCTCCTTCTTCCTTGCTATAGGGCATTTCATAAATCATTTCGGCCTTGGCAAAGCGGACAAGGTATTTAATGCCCATAACAAAAGCATGAACTCTATCGGAATGAATAAATAAAATAAGGGCCTCATATTTTCACCTCAAATCAAGGCTTCAAGAGGAATTTTCGAAGCTCTGTACATGCCGCAACAGGCACTGAGTATCATTTGTTCGTATATTCAACATCCGTAATGAAGGCTCTCGCCGGTTATACATGTAATACGGCAGCACTGAAGGCGTGTAATCGGCACATATGCTTCAATTTTCCTATTTTATTCTCAGTATATCCTCCGCTTCCGTACAGATATACGCCAGTTGCCGAGACAGTTTTCGTAAACGGCGCGAAGAATGAACGTACAAGGCGCAGCATGCTGCCAAAACGGCGCTTCCCGCAATATCACTCATATAGTGTACTCCCGCAAAAACACGAGTCATTCCCTGCAAAAGGCCCCAACCTAAGAGCCGTTTTGCACCCCCTTGCCCGTTAAAGAGCAAGGATACGGCTGCCGTTACGGCATTTAAAGTATGGTTACTCGGAAAAGAAGCGTTATGACCATGAGAAATAAGCACCCTCTTTCCTCGTGCAAAGGGTCTAGGCCTACGCCATATGCACCGAATAACAGCTGAAAGGGTGCAGGCCGTCAGTACGGAAAATATTGCCTCAATCAAGGCGGCACGCCGTTGCAGTCGATTTTTACGCGGCGCCGTAAACCAAGATATGATCCCGTATAAGGGATAAATCAGAAAGCCGAAGCGGGCCGTCCAAAGAAGAATACGTTCAACTGCCCCGACAAGGGCAGCCATTATATAGATGAAGCGTAAAATACGCGACATAACTTGCCCTCCCGTGTTTATTCTTCCATTTCTTTCACTAAAGCATCGACATGTATATCCGTTACATCCGCAACGGGTACGGGCGAGACCATGGTTTTAAAAAGAAGCGGCAGTTCCGTGCAACCCAAAATAACCGTGTCAATCTTCCGAGTGTCAATCATTTTTTCAATAAGCTCGGAAAAATAATTTCGTGCCGTTTCGGTTACAATCCCCGCTTCCAATTCTCTTTCTATAAACTCATGTACCCTTAACTGTTCGTCCGAATCGGGAACAACCGCTTCAATACCCGCTTCTCTGCATACCTTTTTGAAAAAATCCTCTCTCATCGTAAATAACGTCCCTAAAAGCAAAGGACGGTGAAAACCGCCTTGTGCTACAGCCCGTGCCGTTACGACCACACTGCTGACCAAGGGTATGGGAGAGCGATTGACCAATTCATTAAATACGATATGCGGCGTATTGCCGGTCAAAGCCGCAACCTGCGCTCCTGCCGCCGCCAAAGCGGCGATACCTTTTGATACGTACTCCGTAAGACCGGTGTAATCCTTCGCCTTACAATAAGCCAAGACCCGATAAACGTCGAGACTTTCTATGACAAGAGGCGGAAAAAAGTCTTTATCCGCCTTATCGTGAATTGCGTAAACCAGTTTTTTATAATACAGCAGCGTAGACTCAGGCCCTATACCGCCGATTAAGCCTAATTTTTTCATTCTTTACTCCTTCAAAAAAGCCAATTCAGGAACGGCCTCGGCTGATCTTCCCAAAATTCCGTTCATATAAGCTATTAAAATGCCGTAATTAATGATCGGGGTGTGTTGCATTCCCGCTTCCTTTGTTCTATATTTCATCTCCTTTTCGTTTAACATGCAGCCGCCGCAATGTATAACCAGAGTATACGGGCTCAAATCTTGCGGGAAAGTCGTACCGCTTGACGTTTCAATGTGAATATCTTTTTGCGTAAAAGCCTTGAGCCACCGCGGAATTTTTACCGTTCCGATATCCTCGCACTGCCGATGATGAGTACACCCTTCTGCAATAAGAACCGTATCCCCGTCAGCAAGGCGATTCACTGCCTGTAACCCTGTCGTAAGATACGGCAAAATCCCTTTATGTCGTGCCATTAAAACGGAAAAAGACGTCAGTTTGATATGTGGCGGAACAACGGAGGCGACTTCTTTGAATACTTGACTGTCCGTAACGACAAAAGCCGGCTCCTTGCCGAGGAGAGCCAATGTGTCGGCCAGTTTATGTTCGTCCGTAACGACGGCTATGGCTGACGTATCAAGAATGTCCCGTATCGTCTGTTGCTGCGGCAATATGAGCCGGCCCTTCGGTGCGGCCGTATCGACGGGCACGACGAGTACAACTATATCGCCGCCATGAATCAGGTCGGAAATAATCGGTACCGCCCCGTCGCCGACTTTAATCAGTCGAGCCAGGTACTGTTTAAAAGTATCTACCCCCGTTCCTTCCGCAGCACTGACATATATTTCATTATCTGTCTGGCAGTCTGTCGATTCTATCAAGTCCGCCTTGTTTCTGACAATACAATAGGGTATTTTTCGCTCTTTTACAAGCGTAATTATATCCTTATCCGTTTCCGAAAGAGGCATCGTTCCGTCCGTAACGATAACGGCGATATCAACCTTACGCAATACTTCCCTTGTTTTTTCTATACGTAAAGCCCCCATTTGTCCCGCATCGTCCATACCGGGCGTATCAATGAGTACGACCGGTCCGAGCGGAAGCAGTTCCATGGACTTGTATACCGGATCGGTCGTTGTCCCCTTTACGTCGGACACGATCGCCGTGTATTGACCTGTGACGGCATTGACCAGACTGGACTTTCCCGCATTCCGATTGCCGAAAAATCCTATATGAATCCGCTCACCGCGCGGTGTCTCATTCATTCCCATGATATTATTCCTCTACTTCATCTTGTAAAAGCCGTTGTGCCAACTCCCGATAAATACGGCTGATTTCCGAATCGGGCAGTCCTTCGATGACGGTCATGCCCTTATCCTCACATGTCTGAATATCCTTACTGCGTGGAATATCCGCCAAAATCGGCAGATTTCGTTCAACCGCAAAGGCCTTGACCCGTTCATATTCATCTTCCACATTGCGACGATTGAGAATGATGCCTTTAACCGTACCGTAGCCGCGGCTACGAAAATTCGCTACGGCTTTACAAATATTGTCGGCCGCATACAAAGACATTTTTTCTCCCGACGTGACGATACAGATATCTTCGGCATAGCCGTCACGAATGGGCGCTGAAAAACCGCCGCAAACGACATCGCCCAAAACATCGTAAAGAACGACGTCCGGACTAAGAGTCTCGAACACCTCCAGTTCTTCAATGAGATCAAAGGTCGCAATAATACCTCTGCCTGCACAGCCAAGCCCCGGTGTGGGACCGCCCGTTTCTACACAGAATACGTGTCCGAACCCATACATACCGATATGGTCAAAATCGGGGGCTTTCGTGTGTTCTCTGTAGTAATCCATAACCGGTATAATCGGTTTTCCGCCGAGAAGGTTCATCGTCGAATCAGCCTTAGGATCACAGCCGATCTGGATTACCCGTTTACCCGCCGTAGCCATGGCGGCAGCCAAGTTTGCCGTCGTCGTCGATTTACCGATACCGCCTTTACCGTACATTGCCAATTTTTTCATCAGTCTCTCCGTTTATCCAGATGCATCGTTGCCCATTCTTCCACAAAAGAGCCTATAAAGCAGGGAATATCCTTTCGATAATGCCGTCCCGAATAGGCTTCGTGAGGGAAGGAAATAAATTTATCCGCCTCGTCGGGTAAAAGCCGGCTGTATATAGGGTCGGCAATAACCTTTCGGGCGGCGCAACACTCTTCACGTATAGCCGTCTCCACACTGACCGTATCAATTTCACCAAGCAGGAGCCGCGGTGCATCGGCCAACGGGCAGATAAGCCGTATATTGTCGATATTTTTTTCATGGCGTAAATACTGCCGCAGCGACAACAGCCACACGGGCTCACCGATGAGCAATACATCGCACGGCTCAGCCGGCACTTTACGGTCGTCCTTCCAGGCATTCAGGTCGGCTATGGAAAACTTAACTTTGCAAAACTTCTCGTTTCCTGTCAATCCTGTCAGATAGGATGTATTCCCGTAACGAAGCGCGGCAAGCCACGGTTCTACAGCGGCTGCGCCGACAGGTATGCCGGCAACATAGGGTATACCGTATGTTTCTTTCATATACTGCGCCAAATAAAACCCTGTCGATGAAACGACGGCATTTACATCGGCATTGGCGGCCTGCGCAAGATTCGTCAACGTATCTCCCATAGACCATGACGAATGCACGGTCATGCCCCCTGCTTCAATGCAGTTCTTCAACTCCGTCGCGTTCCCGACAACGGAAAAATCCAAGGGTGTAAGACCGAGGATATTTACTCTCTCCGCCGGTACTTGCGGCTCCGACTCGGGTTCTTCCAAGAAAAGTTTCGCCAGCTCCAAATACGCTTCTCCCGCACCGGGAAGATAGCTGTGGATGCCGTCCGTCCGAAATCCGACAGTTCGAATTCCCGTACGCTCAAAAATCATCCGTTCAAGGGCTTTAAAATCCGTGCCGACAACATTGGGCATAGGACTGCCGCCGACCGCGATAAAAGCAGGCGTTGTTTCTGCGGCTACAACGGCAATTTCATCAACTAACCGCAGATCATTGCCTTGAATCGTGTCAATTTCACAAAGGCCGGAAATATAAACCATCGACGGGGTATCATACCAGCGCGGTTCATCATGTGTACTGTAGGTGGAGTTGCAGCCCGACGCATCATGCATAACAACCAGTCCGCCCAGCTCGTAGAGGGCCGAGGCTATGCCGAACATGTCGACGGCATACGTGGAGAGGACCTGTTGCGCCTGTTTCATGCCTGACACCCCCAAGCTTTAGTTTGAATAATGGCAGGAACATTCTTCTCCTCACGCACCGCTACCGCCATCATGTCAAGAATTTTTAACAATCCCGTATACCCGTAAAGGCCGTTGTTCTCAATAAGATTAACAAAATGATTCGTGCCTGTAAAATAAGCGGCTTTCTGGCCTATCGCCAGAACCGCACCGTATTTTTTTACATCATCTCTGCCCAAAAGACGCCGCTTATAGTGCATTGTCGAACGCAACAAAAGCATGGGGCGGTATTTCTGCAGAAAATAAAAATCGTCTTTTTCAACGGCAGAAATCTCATCCAAAAAAACGGCATATACACGGAAACCGTGCATCAAGAGAAAACACGCCAGGCTTAGCGGCCTGGGTGTAGCCGAACAGTCAATGGCAATAGGGATATTACCGATATTTGCTTTAAGTTCGGCGGCTTTTCGTTCTATAGCCTCTTCATAGGCATCACAATCGGGCAGCGTCAAATTAAATCGTTCTGCCGCAATTTTGAGATTGGCCCGTATTTCTTCATAGGAAAAAGAATAGGGTAAATAGAGGCTTTCCTGATGCAGACGTTTTTCCATGTCTTCGGCGGCAGGCCGGGAGTTTTCCAAAAAGAAAATATTCGTTTTCCCCGCACCGAGATCCTTATACTCTTCATACGTTCTGCAATCGGCAAAGTCCCCTATTTCCCATCCGCCCGAACGCAACATGGTACAAAGTTCCGTATCCGGATCGACGGGATAATAGTTGACGATGAAGTTTATCTTCTTGCGCTCGGGTCGTGCCTGCACGGCCCGCATCAACTGCCGCCGCCCCAATATATCGGGAGAATAGCGGCGCTGTAAGGTCGGAATCATGTATCCGTCAATAAAATCTATATGAGGATATCGCTTAGAAAGAACCGCATAAACCAAATGAATGTCAATATGCATAAAATGCTGAATACAACTGGTAAAGCCTTCCACGCACCTTGGCGGCGACGGCAGATTATCAATAATATAACTGATACCGTCAATCATCATTTCTTCCAAGTTTCCCTTAATGATATTCTCATTCGTCACGGTTACCGTCGAAAAGCGTTCCGCTCCACCCGGCACCTCATCGGCCGAAAGGACTACACCGTGCAGACAGCAGGCACAGCAGACATACACCTGATGGCTCTGTGGAATAAGATACGGCGAGTGCGCAATCGTCCAATGGCCGCGCGCCGGCGAGGCATATTGCAGGCCTATATGAAAAGGCCGGGGAAATGTCGCAGCCGCAATATTAAGTTCCGCACCGTCAGGACTCACTCTGGTAACAGGGACCTGAGCCGGACGTATTTCATTTTCATAAATCATGAGAAGACCTCGACGAACTTAACAAATACGCGGCAAAAGTTCTCCGCTCGGCGGCGGCAGCACAGTTTGTGTGCCGATTTCCGTTATCATTGTCACAAAACCTTTGTCCGCCGCCGTCACTTCACCGATAACGGCGGCATTTCGTGAGTACGGACCTTGGCGGAGTATTTTAATAATCCCGTCGGCGTCCGCTGCCGGCACGATAATGACAAGACGGCCTTCACAAGCCAGATAAAGAGGTTCCAGTCCGAGCATACCGCAAACACCCTGTACAGCCGGCGACACGGGAACGGCTTCCATATCAAGACGTATGCCGACACCGCTCTGTTCACAAATTTCATACAGGACCGTCCCTACTCCGCCGCGCGTAGCATCGCGAATAACGTGAATATCATCGGTGACGTCATAGAGTAAATCTATCGTACGATTCAAAGGAGCACAGTCACTGGTTACATCCGCATCAATACCGAACGTATCACGTGCCAGCAATATCGCACAACCGTGACGGCCCACATCACCGCTGACGATAATCTTATCGCCGGGTTTTGCCAGCGTTCCCGACGTATGCGCTTCATTGCGGATTTCCCCGATCCCCGTCGTCGTAATAAAAAGCTTATCGACCTGGCCTTTACCGGACACCTTCGTATCACCGGCAACAATATGTATTCCTGCTTCGGCGGCGGTTTCAGCCATAGAAGCAACATATCGTTCCAACTCGGCAAGAAGCATTCCTTCTTCAATAACGAAAGCGCAGGCAAGATAACGCGGTATGGCCCCCATACAAGCCAAATCGTTGACTGTACCGCAAATGCTGAGTTTACCGATATTACCGCCGGGGAATTCGGGCGGTGAGACGATAAAGCCGTCTGTAGAAAAAGCGAGGCGTTTATCCGACACCGGCAGGACTGCCGCATCATCTCCCGTAAAAAGCGGATTTATCAAATATTTTTTAAATATATTGTTAATGAGTTCTGCCGTTTTTTTACCGCCTGCACCATGTGCCATTGTAATCAGTCCATCCATTATTATATCCCTCCGTATCGATAAAAAGCGGCACATGTTCCTTCATTTGAAACCATACATGCTCCGACAGCATGCTCCGGCGTACATCCTTTGCCGAAAACAGCGCATTCCGTCGGCTTACACTTACCCTGCAATACATCCCCGCAGCGGCAGGCCGGATCTTCACGTCCTTCTAAAAAGGGAATATCATATTTGGTACGACTGTCGAAAGCGGCATAATACGCACACAGTTTCATTCCCGACAGAGGAATCATACCGAGACCGCGCCACTGCGTATCACAAGACTCCATAACGGCCGCTACGATCGCCCGTCCCTTCGGGCTCCCCTCCGGACGCACCACGCGAGGATAGCAGTTAGTAAAGAAAGGATTGCCTTTCGGCATTTGTTTAACAATATACACAAGTGCCGTAATCAGTTCTTTTGCCGTAAATCCAGCAACAACGCCGGAAATACCGCGCCGCGCCAATTCCCTGCAAAGAGACGTGCCGATAACGGCATGAACGTGACCGGGATATAAAAAGGCATCACAGTTCCCCCACATGGCTTCATAGGCATTAGGCATAGTCTTATTGGCCGTAAGAATGGAAAAATTTGTAAGCCCCGCCTTTTTGGCTTCTGTCACGGCAAGACAGGACGCAGGCGTCGTTGTCTCGAACCCGACGGACAGAAAAACAACATCCTCATTCCGATGTGCGGCAGCGTACTCATACGCGTCACGCGGAGCGTAAACAATTTCCACACGGGCGCCCCGGCCGCGTGCCTCGGACAAAGTCATGATTGTACCGGGCACACGCAGCAGATCACCGAAGGTGCAAACGGTCACCTTTCTTTCCAATGCCAGCCAAAGAGCTTCGTCAATAAAAGAAACGGGCGTCACACAAACGGGACAACCGGGTCCCGATACGAGCTCAATGTTCGGCGGCAAGAGTTTACGAATACCGAGACGGAAAGTTTCATGTGTATGAGTACCGCAAACTTCCATAATCCGAATCGGCTTACCATTGTAAGAAGCAACAATATGCTTTGCTTCTTCATACGTCGCCATTATAAATCCTCCAGGAGGGTATCCGTTTCATCTACATCATCAGCCGTAATCTTGGCAATGGCTACGCCTGCATGAACCATGACGTAATCACCCGGATCAAGTCCGTCAAGAAGTTCCGCAGAAACTTGCCGTTTCGCGCCGGAGGCATCGACTAAAGCCATATTACCATTAATTTTCACTACTCGCGCTGCCAGACCTACACACATAATTATTCTCCTTTATTTTTTAAAACCATTGCCGCAACAGCCTGTCCCAAAGCGATACCCCCGTCATTAGTCGGAACAAAATGATGGGTATATACATGAAAATGCGCTTCTTCCAGGCGGCATTTGCAAAGTCTCAGCAAGAGAAGATTTTGAAAAACGCCGCCGCTCAGGCAGACTCCCTCAAGTCCGGTTCGGCGCCTCACCTCCTGCGCTCCCTTGCAGATAAGCTCGGCCAAGGCAAGATGGAACAGCCATGCACCTTCATCGGCAGACATGCCGGCGGCTTTCCATTCCAGCAAAGAGCGAACCAGATCCGTCGTTGCCAACCGAAATATATCGGGTTCTTCCCGTAAGGACACGTCAAAAGGCAGATCCGTTTCCCCATGCGCCTCTACCCAAGCTTCGGCGGCAAACTGAAGAGTCATAGCCGCTTCACCTTCGAAGGTCTCGCTGAGACAAAAACCCAGAAGCGCACTGACGCCGTCAAAAAGGCGTCCCGTACTCGTTGAAATACCGCAGTTAACGCCGCTGTTGAGCATAAAAAACTGCGCCGCCGCATGTCGGTAATCGCACAGCTTATATATATCAACACCTTTTCTTAAAGCATCATGTCCGTACAATTCAAAAAGAAGAGACAGGGCCGTACGCCAGCCGTCCCGAACGGCCGCATCGCTGCCGGCATGAATAAACGGCATAATCGAGCCGTACCGTGTAAACGCTTGATAATCGGCAACCAGTATTTCACCGCCCCAAATTGTACCGTCCGTGCCGTACCCCGTTCCGTCCAGGGCAACACCGATAACGGGACCGGTACAGCTGTTTTCGGCCATGCATGAAAGAACATGAGCATAATGATGCTGTACCGGTAATAACGGCAGATTTTGTTCGTGAGCCACAATCGTCGTATTATACTGCGGGTGAAGATCACATGCCCCTAGTCCGGGCATAATTTCCAAAAGATCTTCCATCCTGCCGATAGTCTGACGCAGTGCCGCAACAGTACGTACATCGCTCATATCACCGATATGCGGTGACAAGTAAAAAAGATTGTCTTTGCCCAGGCAGAAAACATTTTTTAACTCTCCGCCGATACCGACAACCGTACCGTGAAAGTCTCCTTTTACCATAATCGGCAAGGGCGCATAACCGCGGGAACGACGGACGGCGTAAGGACAATCATTGGCAAGGGCCATGACAGAATCGTCGGCACGCAGAAGGATATCTCTGTTATGCGTCAAAATGAGATCACACATCTCCGCAAGTTCAGTCGCCGCCTCCTCATCGGTACGGCAAATAGGTGCACCGTTTTGATTGGCGCTGGTCATAACCAGAACATCACTCACCAGCGTATCGTCCGGATAGGAAAAGAGCAATAATTGTAACGGGGCGTAAGGAAGCATAATACCCACATACGGATTGCCGGGTGCCACTGTAATTGCCGCTTCGGCATCCGGCCGTCTGCGCAGGAGAACGATAGGCCTTTCATAATCTGTCAGCAGAGACCTGGCTCCGTTCGTAACAACGCATTCCCGTTCGGCTGTTGCCAAATCTTTTACCATTACGGCAAAAGGCTTTACCGGCCTGTGTTTTAACCGACGCAGCCGCGTTACAACCTCTTCCCGTGTGCCGTCGCAGCAAAGATGAAATCCGCCGAGGCCTTTGACGGCAATAATTTTTCCGTCTGCAATCACTCTGCGCGCCTCTTTTATAGCATCTGCACCATGTATATCCGTACCCATAACGGTTACATCCGGCCCGCACTCATTACAGCAAACAGGTTGGGCATCATAGCGCCGCGAAGCGGGATCTTCATATTCATCGGCACAGGCCGGACACATGGGAAATTCGCCCATGCTCGTTCGCTCCCTGTCATACGGCATGGACCGCAGAATCGTGAGCCTCGGCCCGCAGGCGGTACAATTAATAAATGGATGTAAATACCGGCGATTTTCCGGATCAAAAAGCTCGGTCGCACAAGTATCACAGATACCGATATCGGGAGATACGAAAATACGGCCCTCTTCACGAGCGCTTTCAATAATAGAAAACCCCGCCGTGTCTATATCGTTCGTCTCAATACTTGTCAGACCGATAATATGTGAACGGGGCGGCGCCTTTTTAGTGATATCTTCTTGAAAAGCCTCAATATGTGCGGCTTCACCGCCGGCAACTATCTCGACATACGAACCGCGGTTGCAGACATGTCCCGCAATACCGTGTTCTCTTGCAAGACGGCTGATAAACGGCCTGAAACCGACACCTTGAACGATCCCGAAAACACAAATCCGCTTAGTCATTACCCGTCCATCCTTCCGGAAACGGCAAAATGCGGAAAATCTACATATGTCCCCGAAAAATTGCGTACAGCACGCCGAAAAAGTACATCCGCAAAAATAATATCATACCCGCCGCTTTCCACCATATCTATAAAATCGTCTTCTTCTTTCAACTGCACATCTCCGTCACGACATAACTCTTCCGGGGCCTTGAACCACGTAGCTGTGCACACTGTCGCGCCGTGCCGTTCCAAGCGTTCCCGCAGAGCGTTCGCCGCCACCTGCTGGTGGACGATAAGTACCCGTTTATCCTGCCAGTTGTCACAAACGCTCTCTTCATCATGCCCTACAGGATAGGCCGTTTCATAAGGCGTCCCGAATTTCTTCTGCAAATATTTGGCAGCTTTCAACCCTGCCGGTGAGAGGACAAGATTTTTTTCAGCTTCTCCTGCAGCACGAATCGGTTCAATACCGCCTTCACCGTATATGCGCACATCCGTATAACCGTTGCGCTGCAGACACTCTTTCACTGCCTCTATATCGGCAGGGTGAATACTGTCGAGAGGCGTCAGGCCGAGGACGCCGATGACGCCTTTTCGGCATATATATTCATCTTGCGTAAACGTCTTAAAAAGCTCTTTATACGCTTTTTCTTCACCGTCGTCATAGTAACCCATTCCCGTTGACTCAATGACGATAACGGGCTTATGAATGCGTTTTTCCGCTAAACGCCGTAAGCCGTGATAATCCGTAGCAATAACGGCCGGTACAGGTGTGCCGATAATGGCTGCAAAATCGGCTTCCACATCGGCGACAGCAAGGGCCAACTTGTCAACAAGCCGGTCATCACGTCCGAGAATGGCATCCATATCACGCAGCCCGGCGCTGAAAACAGCACTTTTCTGTTTAAACCAGCGAGGTTCGTCGAAACCGCAAATATTACCGGCACAACCGCCCGCATCACAGACCAACACGATACCGCCGAGCCCGTACAAAACAGCGCTGGCCCCTGACTGATCCGGAGAAAACGGAGAGAGATATTTCCACAGGCCTTTCATTATATACCTCCTTCTAATGCCCGTTCCATGCAGGCAAAGAGAGTCGTCACACCGGCATAACCGAAAGGCTGAACTTCTTGCGTCCAAAAAACGTGTGCTGCCCGGGGATGATAGTAAGCCGCATCTTTACCGACAGTCAGCCCGACATCTCCGTCATCCTTATAATAAAGCATTGTCGGCGAAAGATTGGAATAGATTTTTATATGCGGCGCAACAACAGTAAGCTGCCTGAGATATACGAAAGACTCGGCTGTAACAGTACCGTATATTTTCTCCACATGCAGCCCGTATTTACTGAGAGCCAGAGCCAACTCGAAAGGATCTGCGTTGGCCATTTCGCCGATGGCCAGAGAAATATGTCCGTTCTTCTTGAGAAATGCTTCGACAGCTTCTTCCGCCTCTCTTCTAAAGGAAGTATCATCCAGTGTTGTACCGATTATCTTCGCAAAAATCATATATTGTTTATGAATTTTATCAATTTGATAAAGTCGGGTAAGTTCAATGCCGGGTATGCCCAGATGCTCTTCCATATATTGCGCTGCCAGCCGTGACTCCGGATGGAGGACAAGGTTGAAATTGGCTTCACTCATCTTTTTGTACGCACAGAAATCGACACAGCGGGAGAGCTCGCGGACAGTTTTTACGCCGGCCTGTTGCAAGAGTGCATAAATCTCGCAATTATCCAAAAGAGGCGAAAAATAACCCAATATATTGACGGCATCACCTCGGCGCTTCGTCTTTTCCAGAAGCGAATACACGGCCCGGCGGACAGCAACCATCGGCGGTTTCCGCCCTTCCCGCGTCAACGCATACATGTAACACGGGACAACAGGCAAGCCGACCCTTTTCGTCGCCCTGCGACAGACCCGTTCCATATCCGTACCCAACAGAGCATCGGCACAGGTCACACAGACCATGACGGCAGACGGGTTTACCGTAAGGGTCGCACAAATTTCTTCAATGGCTCGAGGGATAAGTTTCAAATGACGCCCCGTTACGATATCCGTTTCATCCATCGTATAGAAGAAAAACCGATCGCTATAACCGCTCATCTCCCCGAGAACAATCGTATTCCGGCCGCAACAACCGGGACCGATAAGCAGCATGACAGAACCGGGTACGGCAAGTCCCGCGCGTTTGACACCGAATCCTTCAGCACCGGGAGAATTAAATGCCAATGATGCGGGAGAATTGTAGATAACGTGTTCCGACGAAATGAATTCTGCCGGTATATCCATCGGGCCGCGCTTTACTAGGTCGGCAACGGTCTGAAAATAAGCTTCCTTTTTCATTGCATTGCCTCTTCGCCGGAAAGGCGGCGTGCTACGGACAGGAAATTTTGACTGATGGAAAGCTCAGGATCTCCTTCAATAACGGTTTTCCCCATCTCTTCATAACGCGTAATATCGTCATTGCGAGGAATATCGCCGACTATTTCCAAGCCTCGTGCCGACGCAAAGGTGCGCACCTTTTCTTCTTCATCAAGAATATTCCGCCGATTAAAAATAAGACCTCTCATGCGGGCATAGCTGCGATCTTCAAAATTTCGGACAGCCGTAACGATATTGTTCGCCGCATAGAGAGCCATTTTCTCTCCCGACGTAACGATAATAACTTCTTCGGCGTAGCCTTCGCGGATAGGCACTGCAAAACCGCCGCAGACAACGTCGCCGAGAACATCGTAAAGAACGATATCCGGCTTGAACTTCTCGAAAAGCTCCAGGTCTTCAAGAAGGGCGAAAGTTGATACAATACCGCGGCCGGCACATCCCAGTCCGGGTGTAGGGCCCCCGGTTTCAATACAGAGCACGCCGCCATAACCGATTCGGGAAATCTCCTCTATCCTCTCCGGCGCTTCATCAGCATCACGCATATAGTTCATGATCGGCCGGACCGGACGTCCACCGAGAAGATTAAACGTAGAATCGGCCTTCGGATCGCAGCCAATTTGAACAACCCGCTTTCCCAGATAAGCGAAAGCCGCCGCCAAATTGGATGTGACTGTCGATTTGCCGATACCGCCTTTACCGTAAATTGCAATTTTTAACATGAACTGCTCCTTATTCGGGAACTTTCGCATAAATTGTTTTTGAACTGACATGGTCAATCATGCCGAGTTTGCCCGAAATAGCGCTGATGACGGCTTGAGGTGCATCGACAGTAATACTGATAATAGAAATATCCCGCTCTTTATAAGGTATACCCAGACGTCCGATAATGTACCGCCGATACTCATGAAAAATATCATTTATCCGTTCTACGGCAGCATCATCACCGACAATGACTCCGATAAGCGCGACTCTCGTTTTTTCCATACGGTCTCTCCTGATAAAAAATCCCTGCCGGGCGCAGGGATACAACGTTCGTATAACAGCGCCTTGTTACGCGGCAATGCCGCCGTAAGTCAGTACGTCCAAATAATTCCGGAAGGTTCCGTGTCAGCATAAACTTCTACTTCACCGTTTACATAATCAGTATATCACTCGCTGCAAGTACTGACAATTTACAGAGTCATACTTTTTTCCCCGCCTTTTCCGTGATATTATGAAAGCATAAAATTAACTCCTGCGGAGATGATACAATGATCTGTAAAACTTGCGGTACAATGCTGCGCGACGGAGTCCGTATGTGCCCTGTCTGCGGTACACAGCAAATCCTGCCGCCGCCTAAACTGCCGCAAACACAACCGGCAAAGCTGGTTCTTACCAGGCAGCGGATAGTAAGTCTGCTCATTGCACTTTTCTTTATAGCCGTCGCTGTTTGGCGCATAATTATGAAATAAAAAAGGCTACACGTTTTTTGATATGCTCCCCTTTAGGTAGACATGAGAAATAATAAAATCTCATGCAGCT
>ERZ772957.367-NODE-367-length-38173-cov-7.434152_pt1 | contig 38173 bp, 24 predicted proteins | sample MGYA00580682_ERZ772957 | MGnify/ENA primary metagenome ERZ772957 (study PRJEB29015, sample SAMEA2737921) | human oral metagenome | biome: human oral; feature: human-associated habitat; material: dental | place: China | collected 2025 ...
AACCCTAGACCCACTGATTAAGAGTCAGTTGCTCTACCAACTGAGCTAAGGGTGCATTTACAAATACATGGGGCTGGCATGTTGCGAATTGCGTGTGCAAAGGTATGTTTTTTTTAAAGAACAGCCAAATAAATTTCTGATTTTTTAGTGCGATAATACTTATCATAAGCGATGGGAGCGCAGCAAAATGTTATAGGAGTGACCTGTTGAAACGTAGTTTGATGTACAAGAATGACGGCGGGAAGGGCTGGCAAACACACCCAAAAAAGGTGCTCATCGTCCACCAAAAGGAGGCGATGAGCACCGAAAATAAATCGAATTTAAATTGAAATTACAAATTCCTGCCGTGGCAATTCTTAAACTTCTTGCCGCTTCCGCAAGGACAAGGATCGTTGGGACGCGGGGTGTGTTCAGCCACATAAGGCGTGTGATTCCGCTGATTTGCTCCCTCACGCGTATCATGTTGCATGGCTTGCCGCTGCAACTGGCGATCGCGTTCGTCGTCAAGATTAACTTTTTGCTCTTGATAACGCTGTGCATGTTGCTCGGGTGCGGCCTCTTGTACCTCTTGAACAACAGGTATTTGACAACGCATAAGCACGCTGGCCATGCGACTATACATCTCATCAATCATGTTATCCCACAGCTTTACGCTCTCCAATTTGAAGATAAGCAGCGGATCTTTCTGCTCATAAGATGCATTTTGCACACTATGACGCAACTCATCGAGCTGCCGAAGGTTCTCTTTCCAACTCTCATCAATGATACGAAGCATGACAGTTTTCTCAAATTCCTTCACCACGCTGGCTGCTTCTGTGTTGTAAGCCTCCTGCAAATTGGCCGGAATTTGATAGATTCCCTTGCCATCGGTGATAGGAACAAGGATGCGTTCATACATTGCTCCCTGCTCTTCCTGCACGCGTTTAATGACAGGATAGGCATCGCTTTGAATGCGATCGGTGTGGCGTTTAAACGAATCCATAGCCGCTTCGAAGGCGCGTTCTTTGATTTCTTCGTGGTTACCATTCTCGAATTCGTCCTGCGTGCATGGCAATTCCATGGCCAACACCTTGAGGAAGTCCTCCTTAGCTCCTTGGTAATCGTTCTTATCAATGATGTTAAACACGCGGTCCCAAATCACATTTGTGATGTCCATACCGATGCGTTCGCCCATCAAAGCGTGACGGCGTTTCTCATAAATCACCGTGCGTTGCTTGTTCATCACGTCGTCATATTCGAGCAAGTGCTTACGAATACCGAAGTTATTCTCCTCAACTTTCTTCTGTGCACGCTCAATACTGCGCGAAATCATGGGGCTTTCAATACGTTCTCCATCCTCGAAACCTAAGCGATCCATAATCTTTGCTATGCGTTCTGAGGCGAAAAGACGCATAAGTTTGTCTTCAAGTGAGACATAGAACACGGATGATCCCGGGTCACCTTGACGGCCTGCACGACCACGAAGCTGACGGTCTACGCGACGACTTTCATGGCGTTCGGTACCAATAATAGCCAAACCTCCGGCCGCTTTCACTTCATCTGTAAGCTTAATATCAGTACCACGACCGGCCATGTTGGTGGCAATCGTCACAGCACCCAAACCATTTTCCGACTTACCGGCTTCGGCAACGATGTGGGCTTCGTGCTGGTGTTGCTTCGCATTGAGCACATTGTGTGGAATCTTTCGCATCTTAAGCATCTTGCTAAGCAACTCACTAATCTCGACAGATGTCGTACCTACAAGCACCGGGCGACCTGCATTGCGCATCGTTTCAATCTCATCGATGACGGCAGCATACTTTTCTCGTGCCGTTTTATAGACGCGATCGTCTAAATCATGACGCGCAATGGGACGGTTGGTCGGTATCTCTACGACATCAAGTTTATAGATATCCCAAAACTCTCCAGCCTCAGTGCTTGCCGTACCGGTCATACCTGACAGCTTATGATACATGCGGAAGTAGTTCTGAAGCGTGATGGTTGCGAAGGTTTGTGTAGCTGCTTCCACCTTAACATGCTCTTTTGCTTCAATGGCTTGATGCAATCCGTCACTCCAACGACGGCCTTCCATGATGCGACCTGTTTGCTCATCAACAATCTTTACCTCACCCTCTATCACCACATATTCATCATCTTTGTTGAACATGGTGTAGGCTTTGAGCAGTTGTTGCAAGGTATGCACGCGCTCACTCTGCACGCCATAGTGCGCCATGAGCTGGTCTTTCTTGTTTATTTTCTCCTCTTCCGAGAGATTCTTTTGCTGCTCCAACTCCGAGAGTTCGGTTGTGATATCGGGCAACACAAAAAGATCTTCCTGCCCGGTTTGACCTGCTAACCAAGCCGCTCCCTTATCGGTTAAGTCGGCACTGTTGAGCTTTTCGTCGACAACGAAGTACAAAGGCTCGATGGCTTTTGGCATTTCTCGGTTGTTGTTAGCCATATAAGCCTCTTCAGTAGCCAACATTCCAGCCTTAATTCCATCTTCAGAAAGATACTTAATGAGCGGTTTATTCTTTGGCAAAGCTTTATAGGAACGATACAAAGCCAAGAAACCTTCATCCAAAATCTTTTTGTCATTTTTGCTTTGTCCCTCTGTAATCTTCTGCTTTGCTTCAGCTAAAAGTTCCGTAGCCTGTTTGCGTTGCACCTCATAGAGCTTTTCAACTAAGGGCTGATACTCTTCGAACATCTGGTCATCGCCTTTCGGAATAGGCCCCGATATAATTAAAGGTGTGCGAGCATCGTCAATCAACACCGAGTCGACCTCGTCGACAATGGCATAGTTATGCTTGCGTTGTACCAAGTCGGCTGGGTTCAAAGCCATGTTATCGCGCAAGTAATCGAAACCAAACTCATTGTTTGTTCCGAAAGTAATATCGGCACGATAGGCTTTTCTTCGCGCTTCAGAGTTGGGCTGATGCTTATCGATGCAATCCACAGAAAGGCCATTAAACATATAAAGTGGGCCCATCCACTCCGAGTCACGCTTAGCCAAATAGTCGTTAACCGTGACCATGTGCACACCGTTTCCGGTTAAAGCGTTGAGGAATACCGGCAGCGTTGCCACCAAAGTCTTACCTTCACCCGTGGCCATCTCGGCGATTTTTCCCTGATGGAGTGCAATACCACCAAACAGTTGCACATCATAGTGCACCATGTTCCACTTGATTTTGTTTCCACCGGCTGTCCATTCATTGTGGTAAATGGCCTTGTCGCCATCAATCGTAATAAAATCGTTGGCGGGATTGGCAGCCAACTCACGGTCGAAATCGGTTGCCTCAACCACCACTTCATCGTTCTCGGCAAAGCGACGCGCCGTATCTTTGATGATGCTGAATGCGGTTGGCATCACCTCATTGAGTGCTACTTCATAACGGTCGAGCACCTCTTTCTCTAACTTATCGATGTGATTAAAGATTTCTTCACGCTGGTCGATAGGCGTCTTCTCCACCTCTTCTTTGAGTGCTTCAATCTGTTTATTTTGCTCTTCGGCAGCCTTCCGAACATATTGTTGCAGCTCTTTGGTTTTTGCGCGCAACGCATCGTTGCTCAACTGCTGTATCTCGGGATACACTTTTTTCACCTCTTCCACGAGGGGTTGTATCAGTTTCATGTCGCGTGTGGACTTATCTCCAAAAAGCGACTTAAGAATTTTATTGAAATTCATTTTATCTTATGTTGTTATTTTTTTATTGAATAGTGGTGCAAAAGTAACACTTTTAATTGAAACCTTCATGCAATTTGATTGAAACTTCATGGGCATGACGGACTTATCCTGCAATGTTGCGTTGTCAATGTCAGCAAATGGGAAGATTAATTCCTATCAAATCATGACGTAAAGTGGGCTGTTTTTGCAACCAATCTCTATGGAATGATGACACAAAATGCAACACTTTACAACGCAACCCTTTTCTAACCTCTTTTATTTTAACCGCGCCCCTTATTCGCATAACCGGCAATCAGGGAATTACAGCACCATCCTTGAGTTAGAAAAGCGGACTCGTTGCGCAAGCATTGGGCGCTCTGATGCGGATGCTTTTACAGAGCGTTGGGGCAATATAATCGGTGGTTATGGGGGTGAAATCGTGTGTTTGCGCCACACCATTACCATAGAAAATGATGGGGAAATGGGCAACCGCTGCACGACTTGTATAGCATTCTTGCGAGTCTTCGTTGATCATTTTCCATCCCGGTGCAACCTTTATCACCAAATCGCCACTGAGATTGGGATGGAAAGCATTGCGCACACGAGAGACAGCGACATTGTTTGCAAATAATTGCTCACACGTATAGACATCACTTACGCCCGCAGTTTGAAACAAAAGACTTTGGCTCTGCACCAACACATCCTGCAAACGAAGATGCTTTTGCTCAATGGTTTTGCGGTCTAAATAAATCTGATTGCCCCAGGTTGCATCAACATAAGTGCCTTGTCCATAGAGTGCACTCAGATAAACATTGAGCAGTTTTGCCGTACGATTGATATAGAAATTGCCCGTAGGCACACGATAAAGACTGTAATCGTTTTCGCTTTCGTCGCTCGTTCCGGTGCCGGTGATGACAAAAAGCACATGCGCCTTGCCCACCGACTGTTCGATGCTCGTAACGAGTTTTGCAATGGTTTGGTCGATTTGCTGATAAATCAGCTGTTCGGCCTGGTCTTGTTGCCGCAACGATTCGTTATCATCCAAAGCCGCAGAGAGCGTGATAGTGAGCAAATCGGGGATGTCGTCCTTGCCCATTCGCTCTTGGTTGACGATATCGATGGCCTTGTTTCCGATGTCGACATTGGTGATAGTCGACGGCGCAAGCGGCGTGTTGAGCCACTGAGGTGAAGCACCATAATAGGTTGTTGTGTTCCATCTTCTATAGCGTTTATCATACCAAATGGCATTGTCAGCCGTATGCCCGGCTGACAAAATGGCATAATCGGCATGGGCAGCAAGACTATAAACGATACTTTTTCCATGGGTGACGATTTTCAATTCGTCGCCAACGGTTGAACATTTCACGTTAGAAGGCGCATAAGTGTAACGCTTATCCTCGGTGCAACGCATGGGGTGCAAGGTGGAACGATCGAGCCATTGCGCGCCAATGATGCCATGATAGAAAGGCGTGGTGCCCGTAGCAATCGTTGTAATGGCTGCAGGAGCATTGACAAAATCGAAAGGTGCCGAAGCCACATCGAACACATGCCCTTCACGAGACAGCTTCTTTAGTCCGTCTTCCTGAAATAAAGGAAGGAAAGAATCGAAATACTCGCCGCGCCATTCATCAATATTGATATTGACGATTAAGCGTGGCACAAGCGTTGAAGCCTGCACCTCGGCCGTCGTTAATGCGGCAATGAGAAGGGCAAGATATTTATTGACCATGCTACGTTCGTGGGATAATGTTACTTTCTTTCATCGTTGCGACTTGAATAAAGAGCAAAATGAATGCCACAAGGAAAACGTTCTCGGCATAGGTTTGAAAAAGAGCGCCCACGCAAGCCAAGACATAACACCCTGCCATCACTTGGTTAAAACGCTTGCTTTGCCGCAATTTTGGGACAAAGAAAAGCAGATTAAGCGGATTGAGGAAGAGGATTTGCAGATTGAGACGCACGGTGGGATGCTGACTGAAGAGCATCATCGTGAGCAGAATGCCACACAAACCGGTCAGCAAACGCACGGCTTGCACCACCCAGAAATAAGATTTTGGCACACGTTTCCGCAACAGCCACACACTCATTGTGATAAGAAAAAGCAAAGCGATGAAGGCAAATGGAGAGCAAAGAAAACTTGTCAGCGAGAAAGCCACCGTTTTTTCTTGCGGCCAATAAAGGGCATGCGTGGCAGCAACCAACGGACGCTCTTTTCCATTCTGATAGCGGATGATGGCGGTTTGGAAATCCTTTCGGAGCGAATCGGGCAAGAATTGCTGCGCTTCGGGCGTGAGATTTTGATCGGCTCCGATGCCTAACAGCAAGTCATTTCCAAACCTTGCCCACAACTGTTGCCGATTCCATTGATGAATTTCGCTGCGAAATGTGGTTTGTGTGTTGGGCGTGCTTTTATAAACGACCGTTCCTTGAATATTATTCGCCAACAAATCGCGCGCACGTGTGGTGCAATTATCATAGAAATAATTGTAGCGATACACCCTGTTCTCGGGCAAATAGTTGGCATCAATAGCCATGGCTATGCTGCGTTTATCGGCCGGCGAGAGGTTGAGCACCTGCTCAATCACCCACCGATGCTCGCGCTTATACTCTTTCATAAAGGCATCAAAGGGGATGATGCCCATTTCATAATCGGTGAGTCCGAAGATAAAACGCAAAATAAAATTCTTTTGTGCGAATGAAAACATGCCATAATTGATGACCAAGTCTTGCTGATTACGCACATCATGAAAGCGAATGGCCGTGTGACCATAGAGCGAATAAACCTCCTTTCCCGGGCCACAGGTGAGCAAACTGATTTGAAGCGAATCGCCATAGATTGCATCTGGCGTTTCAGCAGCTTTAACGATGGATGTTAAAGACAATAAAAAAAGCAATATACTCGCTTTGAATGTTTCTTGAAACCGTATCACAATGCAAAAATAGCTTATATTTCTGAGTTATGATACAAGTGTTTCTCATTTTTTTAATAAATTTGCACGCAATTACTTTTTAAAATGAAGAAACAAATACTCAGTGTGGTTTTCTTGGCTTTCCCCACATCAATGCTGTGGGCACAAAGTGGGACAAACTCTCCATATAGTCAATATGGCATGGGCTTAATCGCCGACGAAGGAACAGGATTTAACCGTGGTATGAATGGTTTGGGATTGGGATTTCACACCCATAACCAAGTGAACGCGGGCAACCCCGCATCTTATGCCGCATTGGATTCTCTGTCGTTTATTTTCGATGTGGGCGTTTCGGGGCAACTTACCAATTTTAAAGCAAACGGCGTTTCGCTCAATGCGAGGAATGCAGTGTTTGACTATGCCACGGCAGGTTTTCGCATTGCCAAGCATGCCGGTATCAGTTTTGGCGTTGTTCCACTCACAACCATCGGCTACAACTATGCTTATACGCGCAATTTGAACGCGATTACTTCGCCCATTCGCCAAACAGCCACCGACACTTATGCCGGTAGTGGCGGCCTGCACACGGTGTATTTGGGTGTAGGTTGGTCGCCGGTGCGCAATCTTTCGGTGGGTGCAAACGTAGGATACTTGTGGGGAAACATCACCCGCTCCGTGATTAATTCGTATAGTGACGCTTCGATTAATACGCTATCAAAATATTATTCGGCATCCATCAACAACTATAAAGTGGATTTTGGTGCACAATATACGGCCGAATTCTCGAAGAAGGATGCGCTGACCTTGGGTGTAACATACGGTTTGAGCCACAAATTAGGTGCTGATGCCACATGCGAAGTGATTTCAAAAAATGCCCAAACGGGTGTCTCAAGCACGGAGACGCTGACCATTCAAGATGCGTTTAAGCTGCCCACCATGTATGGAGTCGGTTTGATGTACGAGCATAACAACACATGGCGTGTGGGTGCTGACTACACGTTGATGCAATATAATAAGGTGGGCTATGCCGACTATCAGGTGGTGAATCATGTGCAACAATACACGTTGCGCAACGATGTTTATCAAGACCGCCACAAGTTTACTGTGGGTGGAGAGTTTTGCAAGAATGAATATGGGCGCCGCTTCACCGACCGTTTGCGCTATCGTTTAGGAGCATCCTATGTGACTCCTTATTATAAGGTGAACGGGGTGGATGGCCCAAAGGAATATAGTGTGAGTGCCGGAGTAGGCATTCCCATCGTCAACTCCATTGAAAATCGCACGGCACTCAACATCAGTGCAGCGTGGGTGCGTCGCGAAGCTACAAATTTGTTGAAAGAAAACACCTTCCGCCTCACGTTGGGTTTGACTTTCAACGAGCAGTGGTTTGCGAAATGGAAGTTTAAATAAGCTCCTCGACGACCCCGTGTCGCAGCAACGATTTCGGCGAATGAAAAGCAAGATTTTCAGCATTCTATGGCTAACGGCAATGTTGTTGCTGGCTTGTGAAGACCAGCACGAACACACGGCGCCGGCCATTCATGCACGCGATTCGGTGGCTGTCATGGTGAGCTATGGTGTGAACACGCTCATATCGGATTCGGGCATAGCGAAATATCGCATCGTAACCGAGCAATGGGATGTGAACACCAACCTCAATCCCTCGCGCTGGCTTTTCAATAAAGGCATCTTCTTGCAGCAGTTTGATGAAAAATTTCACGTGCAAGCCTATATCCAATGCGACACGGCCTACTATTATGACCAACTGAAATTGTGGGAGCTACGATCGCGCGTGCGCATTCTCACGAAGGATGGTTTGCGCTTCTCAAGCAACCAGTTGTTTTGGGACGAGAACCGACACGAACTCTATTCGCACGTCTTTTCGCGCTTGGTTACGCCCGAACGCACCTTGCAAGGAGCCTATTTCCGCAGCGATGAAAAGATGACAAAATATTATGTTTTCAACACGAAAGGTTCGTTTGTGCGTGGCGATTTAGATGGCTCGCCCAGCGAAACAGGTACGGTTGAGAGCGATTCGGCACGTAGGATGCAAGACTCGATGATGCGCAGCATGCACCCTTTGGCCACACCCCAGCGCCGCAACACCTCCATTCCGTTGATGCATTAAGATTGAACAACAAAGATGAATGACGCTGTAGATATTTCATTAATCATCGGCATCGTGGTCACCATGGTGCTATCGGCTTTCTTCTCGGGCATGGAAATGGCCTTTGTCACAAGCAACCGCATGCTGTTTGAGATGGATAAAGAGAAAAATGGCATAGCCAATCACCTCGTCAACTTTTTCTATCGGCAAGGCAACGACTTTGTGAGCACCATGTTGGTGGGCAACAATGCGGTGCTCGTTGTCTATGGCATTCTCATCGCACGTTTCTTCGATAACACCATTTTTCAGGGCCTCTCGCCCACCGTCACCGTGCCGGCCGACACCATCATCTCGACCATCATCATGCTCTTCACGGGCGAGTTTCTGCCCAAAACGCTCTTCCGTCGCAACCCCAACCGGCTCATGACCGTGTTCTCGCCATTGGCATTCTTGTTCTACATTGCGCTCTGGCCCGTGAGCCGCGTAGCCACCTCACTTTCAAAAATGCTGCTCCGCATCATCGGCATCCGCATTGAAAAAGAAATGGGCGACGAAGAGTTCTCCAAGGTTGACCTCGACTATTTGGTGAACACCAGCATCAGCAACGCCAAAGAAGGCGAAGAGATTGAAGACGAAGTGAAGATTTTTCAGAACGCATTGGAATTTTCGGAAACCAAAGTGCGCGACTGCATGGTGCCACGCACCGAGATTAATGCCGTGGAGATGAACTGCCCCAAGGACGAACTGATGCAGAAGTTTGTGGAAAGCGGCAACAGCAAAATCATTGTCTACCGTGAGGATATAGACCACATCGAGGGCTATGTGCACTCCTCCGAAATGTTTAAAAACACCGGCAACGACTGGCATCAGTCCATCCGAACCATGCCCTTTGTGCCCGAAACGATGACGGCACAAAAGCTCATGAAGCGTTTTCTGCAAAGCAAAAAGAGCCTCGGCGTGGTGGTCGACGAGTTTGGTGGCACCAGCGGCATCGTGGCTTTGGAAGATATTGTGGAAGAGATTTTCGGCGACATTGAAGACGAGCACGACAGCAATAAATACATTGCCAAGCCCGTGGGCGACGGCGAATACCTGCTGTCGGCGCGCTTAGAGATTGACAAAGTCAACGAGATGCTGGGCCTCAACCTGCCCGAGAGCGAGGAATACAAGACCGTCGGCGGATTTATTCTGCACCACTACCAAAGTTTCCCAAAACTCAACGAGGTGATTACCATTGAGCCCTTCCAATTTAAAATCGTGAAGAGCACGCTCACAAAAATCGAGCTCGTAAGGCTGAAACTACTGTAAAAACGAGCCACCAGCGGCGCACATAAGCCTGATTTCATCAAAAAACAATGCTTGCATAGCCTATGCAAACGCCAAAACAAAAATTTTAAAGCTTGCATAGCCTATGCAAACGCCAAAACAAAAATTTTAATGCTTGCATAGCTTATGCAAATGCCAAAACAAAAATTTTAATGCTTGCATAGCCTATGCAAATGCCAAAACGCAAAAAATAGTGCTTGCATAGCTTATGCAAACGCTAAACTGTTAAGGAATGTGTTTGCAGGAACACTGCAAGCGGCGAAACATTAAGGAATGTATTTGCAGGAGCACTGCAAGCGCCAAAATAAAAAAAAGAACGCTCGCAGTTGGACTGCAAGGACCAAAACAAAATTTTTGACGCTCGCAGTTGGACTGCAAGCGTAAAAACAAAGATTTTAGTGCATGCAGGCCGACTGCAAGCAACAAAACTAAGCCCGCAAGACAAAATATTGGTGCCAAAGATTGGTTTCCTACCCAACTTTTACTACCTTTACACACGGCAATCCAAGCCCCATCCCATTGGCCTGCGCCATTGAAGGGCTGCGCTTAAACGAAGCAACGTTGCAATCAATCTACAACAACCAATAAACAACGCAATGAAAAAAGTATTTTTCCTTTTAACCCTGCTATGGCTGAGCCACACAGGCTGGGCACAAACATCCTATCAACCCACGGTTGAAAATCGCAAAGCACGCAAACAATTTCAAGACGAGAAGTTTGGTATCTTCCTCCACTGGGGACTCTATTCCATGCTCGCCCGAGGCGAATGGGTGATGCACAATGAGGACATCGACTTCCGGGAATATGCCAAGTTGGCGCAGGCCTTCTATCCCTCTCGCTTCAATGCCGATGCATGGGTGAAGGCTATCCGCGACGGTGGCGCAAAATATATCACCATCACCACGCGCCATCACGATGGATTTTCGCTCTTCAAGACCGCCACCAGCACTTATAACAGCGTGGACGGAACGCCGTTCAAGCGCGACATCATCAAAGAATTGGCCGAGGCCTGTGCGCGATATGGCGTGAAGCTCCACCTTTATTATTCGCATTTAGACTGGGGACGCGAGGATTATCCGCAAGGACGCACGGGCAATGGCACAGGCCGCGACAAGACAAAAGCCAACTGGCCCAGCTATTATCGATTTATGAACACGCAGCTCACCGAACTGCTCACGCACTATGGGCCTGTGGGTGCCATCTGGTTTGATGGCTGGTGGGACCACGACAGCGACGCAAAGCCTTTCGATTGGCAACTGCCCGAGCAATATGCGCTCATTCATCAGCTGCAACCGCAATGTCTCATCGGCAACAACCACCATCAAACACCCTATGCAGGTGAGGATATTCAGATTTTCGAGCGCGACCTCCCGGGCGAAAACAAGGCGGGACTTTCGGGGCAAAGCATTGGGCAACTGCCCCTGGAATCGTGCCAAACCATCAACGACCATTGGGGCTATTCCATCACCGACAACCGTTATAAAACGCCCAAAGCACTCATCCAAATGCTGGTGCGTGCGGCCGGAAAGAATGCCAATCTGCTGCTCAACATCGGACCTGAACCCAATGGCGACTTGCCCACTTTGGCACTCGACCGTCTCCAGGCCATCGGAGAATGGCTCAAACAATATGGCACAACCATCTATAACACGCGCGGAGGACTCGTGGCACCCCATGATTGGGGCGTGAGCACGCAGCGCGGCAACCAACTCTTTATCCACATTCTCAACTGCCAAGACAAAAGCCTTTTCATTCCGCTCGGTGGGCGAAAAGTGAAACGGGCTTTGACATTCGCCACCGGAGAGGCTCTGAAATTCACACCGACAGGCGACGGCATCACCCTGCATCTCGGCCAAGCACCCACGGCAATCGACCATGTTGTGACGCTGACGCTATGAACAAAAGCTGATGCTTGCCACAACATTAATTAAGCTTAAAGGCCGGCGAGCATCAGTTTTTTTTCGTACATTTGCATACAAATCAATCTGCGCAGTTGCTTAAAATCAGCAACCGCACGGCAAGAAAACAAAAGAAAACAATAAAAATATTCAACCATTACTTTTAAAATATAAGCAAACGAGGTTATGACATTTACAGAACAAGATCAACAGCAATTATCCCATCGGGGCATCAGCGAAGCGCAAGCCAACGCACAGTTGCAACACTTTCAACAGGGTTTCCCCTTCTTAAAACTCAAAGCTGCCGCAGCCATTGGCAAAGGAATTATGCAACTGCATGGCGCGGCAATGGAAATCTATCTTTCGCAATGGCAAGACTACTGCGCAGGCCAACACGACATCGTGAAATTTGTGCCGGCCAGCGGTGCAGCCAGCCGCATGTTTAAAACGCTTTTTGCCTTTCTCTCGGCCACCTATGCCCAGCCACAAACAAGCGATGAGCAGCAATTCTTTGCTCAAATCAAGCAGTTTGCTTTCTACGATGCACTCAATGCGGCCTGCATCAAAAACGAAGGGCAAGACATTGATGCGCTCATGGCGGCAGGAAAACACAAAGCAATTATCGAGAATTTGCTATTGAATAAGGGACTAAACTATGGCACATTGCCGAAAGGTTTGCTGCAGTTTCATCGCTATGCCGATGGGGCACGCACTCCGTTGGCCGAGCACTTGGTTGAAGCGGCACAATATGCTGCTTGTGGCAAGCATGCAAAAATACATTTCACGGTGAGCCATCAACACCGCGATTTGTTTCAAAAAGAAGCCGAACAAGCAGCCCATCAATTCGGCAAGCAATTAGGTATGCACTATGACATCAGCTTTTCGGAACAAAGTTTGGCTACCGACACGCTCGCAGTGCAGTTAGACAACACACCCTTTCGAACCGCCGATGGCAAACTTTTCTTCCGTCCCGGCGGGCATGGTGCATTGCTCGAAAATCTGCAAGCCTTGGCAGCTGACATCGTGTTTATTAAGAACATCGATAACGTGGTGCCCGACAAGCTGAAAGCTCCCACCACCCTCTACAAACAACTTTTGGCCGGCTATTTGGTGACACAGCAGCAACAAGCCTTCGCCTATTTGCGGGAATTAGACAAAGGCGTGCCCACACGGCCGGAACTGCTCAAGATGCTGCACTTTGTAGAGCAGATTTTGTGCTGCCAAAAGGAGGGCGTCGCCAACTTAGACGACAAGGCCTTGGCACACTATCTGCACGAGAAACTCAACCGCCCGATGCGCGTTTGTGGCATGGTGAGGAATGTTGGCGAACCCGGTGGCGGCCCATTCCTATGCTATAACGCCGATGGCAGCGTGAGCTTGCAAATCTTAGAACGCACGCAAATCGACGACAACAATCCCGAAGCGGTGGCCATGTTCCAGCAAGGCACGCATTTCAACCCCGTGGATTTGGTTTGTGCTTTGCGCGATTATCAAGGCCGCCCCTTCGATTTGCACCAATATGTCGACGCAAAAACAGGTTTCATCAGCCATAAGAGCAAAGACGGGCGCGAATTGAAAGCCTTGGAATTACCGGGCCTTTGGAACGGCGCCATGAGCCAATGGAACACCATGTTCGTGGAGGTGCCGTTAGAAACGTTTAATCCCGTGAAGACAGTGAACGATTTATTGCGGAAGGAACATCAATGAAGAAAGAAAAGATTGAATTTACACTCGAAGAAATAGAAGAAACCAAGCAGTTGCTCGACCAACTGAAAAGCGCTATTGGCGAGACGCTCAATGCCAACGACGAGGCACAGTTGCGGGAGCAATTAACACAGGCGATTGCCGACGGGAAAATCCAACGCGACGTGTTTGGGCTTAATCCTGTGCTGCAATCGCTGCGCACGGCACAGATAGCTGTCGACGAAATTGGGCTGAAACGCGATGGTGTGCTGGCCACCATCCTCTTCACTTTGGTAATCGACGGGCATCTGCCGTTGGAGGATATTCGCCAAAAGTATGGCGATGGCGTGGCGCACATCATCCATGGTTTGGTGAAAATCCACGAACTCTACAAAAAGAATCCCATCATCGAGAGCGAGAACTTCAGAAACTTGCTCATCTCGTTTTCTGAAGACATGCGCGTCATCCTCATCATGATTGCCGACCGGGTGAACATCATGCGGCAAATTCGCGACACCAATGCCGTGGAAGCCAAACAGAAAGTGAGCGAAGAAGCCAGCTATCTCTATGCGCCACTTGCTCACAAGTTGGGATTGTACAAGCTGAAAAGCGAACTCGAAGATCTCAGCCTGAAGTATTTGGAGCACGATGCTTACTACGCCATCAAAGACTCGCTGAACGCCACGAAAGCCGCGCGCGATGCCTACATCAAACGCTTTATCGACCCGATTGAAGCGAAGCTCAAAGCCGCAGGCCTCTCGTTTCACATGAAAGGGCGCACCAAGAGCATCCACTCCATTTGGCAAAAGATGAAAAAACAGCACTGCAAATTCGAAGGCATCTATGATCTTTTTGCCATCCGCATCATCTTAGATGCACCGTTGGAGAAAGAGAAAATGCAATGCTGGCAGGTGTATTCCATCATCACCGACATGTATCAACCCAATCCAAAACGGCTGCGCGACTGGCTCAGTGTGCCTAAAAGCAATGGGTATGAGAGCCTGCATATCACCGTTTTGGGGCCTGAGAACAAATGGGTGGAAGTGCAAATTCGCACAGAACGCATGGATGAAATTGCCGAACATGGCTTGGCTGCGCACTGGCGTTATAAGGGCGTGAAGAGCGAAGGCGGCGTTGATGAATGGTTGGCCAACATCCGATCGGCGTTAGAGAACAACGACGATTTGCAGCTCATGGACCAATTTAAGCTCGACCTTTACGAAGATGAGGTTTATGTGTTTACACCAAAAGGCGACCTACTGAATTTTCCAAAGGGTGCCACGCTGCTCGACTTTGCCTATCACATTCATTCCAATGTGGGCAGCAGTTGCGTGGGAGGGCGTATCAACGGCAAGAACGTGAGCTTCCGCGAGGTGCTCCATTCGGGCGATACCGTAGAGGTACTCACTCAAAACAACCAATGCCCCAAGCGCGATTGGCTCAACATCGTGAAGACAAGCAAGGCGAAAGCGAAAATTCGTCTTGCATTGAAAGAGACGCAAGCCAAAGAGGGGCTCTATGCCAAAGAGTTGTTGGAGCGCCGTTTTAAGAACAAGAAAATCGAGGTGGAAGAGAGCCTCATGTCGCAGCTCATCAAGAAAATGGGCTACAAAGAAACCTCCGATTTCTATAAAGACATTGCAGACGAACGGCTCGATGCCAATGCCGTGATTGAGAAGTATCTTGAATTGCGCAATGGCGAGAGCAACACCAAGCCCACCGAGAGTGCCGAAAACTTTGAATATGAAAATCCTAACGAGCAGCTTTTGCAAAACAACAGCGATGTGCTCGTGATTGATAAAAACCTCAAAGGCATCGATTATAAGCTGGCGCAATGCTGCCATCCCATCTATGGCGATGATGTTTTCGGCTTCGTCACCGTGAGTGGCGGCATCACCATCCACCGCACCACCTGCCCCAACGCACCCGAACTGCGCAAACGTTTTGGCTATCGCATGGTGAAAGCCAAATGGAGTGGCAAGGGAACGAGTCAATATGCCATCACCCTGCGCATCATTGGGCACGACGATATCGGCATCGTGAGCAACATCACCAACATCATTTCCAAGGAAGACAAGCTCACCATGCGCTCCATCAACATCGATTCCCACGATGGGCTCTTCAGTGGCAACGTGGTGCTGTTTATCGAAGACAACAGCAAGCTCAACCTGCTCATCAAGAAGCTCAAAACCGTCAAGGGCGTGAAGCAAATCATCCGCCTATAATCCCCAAGCGTATGAAATGTTTAAAACTCCTCATCGTGTGTTGTCTCATGGGCGCAACGGCCAATGCACAATCCATCAGTTATACGCAGACGGACAGCCTCCGCGTGGTGCATCTGCTCAAGTTGGGTCACAAACAACCTGCCGACACCAACTTCATGCTGTTCTATGCACGCCAACTCAAAGGCCTGCCCTACGTGGCACAGACGTTGGAAATCCACGCCAACGAGCGTCTTGTCATCAACCTGCGCCAATTAGATTGCACCACCTACGTTGAAAATGTTTTGGCACTCACGCGCTGTGCCAAGCACGGGCAAGAACGTTTTGAGGACTTTTGCCACTGTTTACAAAAGATTCGTTATGAAGACAATCAAGTGCACTACACGCACCGGCTGCACTATTTCTCAGAATGGATTGCCGACAACGAGCGCATTGGCCTCGTGAAAGAGGTGCAAACGCCCAATCCCCCTTTCACGACGCAACAGCAAATCAAAGTAGATTTTATGAGCACGCATGCCGAGAAATATCCCATGCTCGTGCAACATCCCGAGTGGATTAGCCCCATTGCGCAACGCGAGCAAAAGGTGAACGCCCTCACGCCACGCTACATTCCCACGCAAGCCATCAGCAACACGCCCGTTTGTCGCGATGCAATCCACGACGGCGACATCCTGGCATTGGTCACCAATAAGCCGGGATTAGACATCTCGCACGTGGGCATTGCCGTGTGGCACAAGGACGGACTCCATCTGCTCAATGCCAGTTTGCTGCAAAAACGTGTGGTGGAAGACAAGCAACTGCTGGCCGACTACCTGCGCAAACGCGGTGCACAATTAGGCATCCGCGTGGTTAGAGCGTTATAGATATAACCAAGGATACTTGCATTGAAAAAAACAAGTTCTTGGAATAAGCAAACAAAAAATACCTCAAGAGGAGATTCCTCTTGAGGTATTCTAAAGAAAAATATTCAAAACAAGTGGCTTTCTGATGCTGCAATCTTCAGAAAGCCACTTGCTCATTATGACAAGCCTACAATCTCACCCTTTTCAAAGTGAATGGCTTCGGCTTGCGGATGAAGCGGCAAGCCCGGCATACGCATGATGTTTCCTGCAATAGCCACAATCATTTCGGCTCCCGCATTGATTACGAAATCTTGAATGGTAATGGCAAAATCGGTCGGAACGCCACGCCTCGAGGCATCGTCACTGAAAGAATATTGCGTCTTGGCCACACACACAGGGAAGCGGTCGTAGCCCCACTGCGCTATCTGATGTGCCATGTTTAAGGCCTGCTTTGTGAACACCACACCGTCGGCACCATACACTTCCTTGGCAATCTTACCCACCTTTTCTTGCACGCCATCAGCCTCATCGTAACCATATTTCACGCCCGAAGAGGGTTGTTTGGCAATGGTTTCGGCCACCAAGCGCGCCAATTCCTCACAGCCTTCGCCGCCGCGAACAAAGCCATCGTTCACGGCAAAGCCAATATTCTGCGCGGCACAATGCGCTGCTACAAGCGCAAGTTCCTCGGCGGTGTCGCTCTCAAATCGGTTGAGCGTCACCACAACCGTTTGTCCCATGCGCTGCAAATTGCTCACGTGGCGGTCTAAATTAGCCAACCCACGCTCCACGCAAGCCAACTGTTCGCCGGCAGGTGTGTCGATGGTGACGCCCCCATGCTCTTTCAACCCACGAATGGTGGCTACCAAAACGGTGAGTTGGGGATGGATATGCGCCTTGCGGCATTTGATATCCAAGAACTTCTCAGCGCCCAAATCAGCACCGAAACCCGCCTCGGTCACGGCATAATCGCTGAATGTCATGGCCAATTTCGTAGCCATGATGCTGTTGCAGCCATGCGCAATGTTGGCAAAAGGCCCGCCATGGATGAAAGCCGGCGTACCCTCTAACGTCTGTACCAAATTGGGTTGCAGCGCATCTTGCAACAACACGGCGATGGCACTCGCCACACCTAAATCTTTTACACAAAAGGGCTTGTTGTCCAACGTCACACCCAGCAAGATGTTTTCAATGCGACGCTGCAAATCGTTCATGTCGGTAGCCAAACAAAGAATGGCCATCAGCTCGCTGGCAGGAGTGATGTCGAAGCCGCTCTCGCGCATCAGTCCGTTGCTCTTGCCACCCAAACCGGTGATGATGTTGCGCAGGTTGCGATCGTTCACATCCAGCACGCGCCGCCACACCACCTCTTTCAGTGCAAAGCCCTCGCGGTGGTGCTGATAGAGATAATTGTCCAACAGTGCCGCAATCATGTTGTGGGCCACGGTGATGGCATGGAAATCGCCCGTGAAATGCAAATTAATTTTGTGCATCGGCACCACCTGTGCATAACCGCCTCCCGTGGCACCACCCTTCATTCCGAAGCATGGTCCGAGCGAAGGTTCGCGCAAAGCCAGGGCCGACTTCATCCCCAGGCGGTTCAAAGCCATCGACAACCCCACGCTCACGGTAGTTTTACCGATGCCCGCTTTCGTGGGACTCATGGCCGTCACCAAAATCAAATGGTTTTGTTTCACGCGATTTTCATCCACCAACGCGGCGGGAACTTTGGCGATGTGGCGCCCGTAACACTCGAGTTTCTCTGTGGGAATACCACAGCCCCGCGCAATGTCGTTGATGTCTTTCAACCGACATTCGCGCGCAATTTCAAGGTCTGTCTTCATCTGCTTTTGTTAAGAATTGGATAACGTTGTTTGTTGTTGATTGAAACATGCAGCATTGTTAAAAGCACATCACCATTGCCTTTACGCATAGCATGTGTCGCTCGCAAAGGTACAAAGATTTTGCTAAAAAACAGATGCTTTAAAAGATTATCTTTCACCCCACAATAGCGCTTCACCGTTTCTCCTACACATGCAGCGATTATGCCAGCACTTCCCCGTTTCGGTTGAGCGAAGCATAAGGTTATGCCTGCGCGGCGGACGTTAAGATTGCATTTTGCTCAGCTTGCGGAGCTTCCATCCGCTCCACAAACACCACATCACGCTCAGGCCGATGAGGAAAATATAGAACACTTGGAGCAGCGACAGGAAGGTGTAGATGCGGCCGGTGTGCACTTCTAACGCCACATTGCGCAGCGACATCGGCAGCGTTTGCATCCACTGCGGCATAGGCAGACGAGCGGTTCCCTCGTTATAATCGGCCACAAGCGCGCCCACTTTGAAGTCGTTCGAATAGCCCGCCACGGCATTTGCCCCAATTGGTGGACCGGAAACGGGCTGCATGGGGCCGCCATCAAAATAGTCGGTCGCATGGCCTTGCGCACGATCCCAGCAATACATGCCGCTAAACGAGCCGATGAGCCAGCGGCCTTGCGCATCTTTCTCCTCAACGTTGATGCCCATCACGCTCACAGGAGGCTGCACCGGTTCGGGCTTCGGCGTGCTCTTCAAGGTCTTCAAAGCATAGAATCCTTCCGACGAATAGAGCAACCAATCGCCCTGTGCGGCATCATATTGCAACGACCGCAGCTTGTCATGCCACGCATTTTCGCTGTCCATGGTCGAGAAAGGCAGCGGATGCACGCGCGACGAGACGATGGCTATCAAGGCAGGTGGGCGCAACAACCAACCCGTGAAGCTCAGTAACAGCGTGCAGACGATGGAGAGCCTGCCCACGTGATTGTGCCATTGCAACAGCCAGCGCATGGCTTTGGGATGCTTGTTGCGACGCATGCGCGGCAAAAGGAAATAGACAACGCCCGTCAGCGACAGGAAAATGAGCACAAAGGCGATGGCATCGACTACCAAAACGCCAACCATCCCGAAGAGTTCGCCGCTGTGCAGCAGCCACACCAAACGAAACAACGACACCCGCCCATCATAACCTTGCGGCGGTAACAAGGTCATGGGGCGGAACTGTTTGTAGGGAGGCGCGGCATAAAAGAGCATTGATCGGCTGGCAATCACGAGGCTATCGCCTTGCAAACTCATATCCACCAACCGCTCATTGGCATCATTTTGCAACGCCACCTCGTGCCAGATGCCATCGGCCTGCAACCGATAGAGCCCATATTGTCCCAGCGCAAAGAGCTGCTGTTGCGAGGTAAGACAAAGGCGTTTGATTTGCCGATAGTCGGCCCCCGTGGGCAATCCGCGGTTAAAATCTTTCAAACCCGCGCCCGTGCTGTCGGTCATCCAAATGCCGTTATTGCCATAGATGAGCACCTTTCCACGCCATTTCAGCGTGCCTTTCAGCAGTCCGCGGTTCCATTGTGTATAGCGATAGGAGGCCGGAAGCAAACTTCGGCTCACATTCACCGAAGCAAACAGGCGGGGATGATTGAGCACCAATCCCGACAAGGCAAACATGATGAGGAAGAAGGCGCAAATCAAGCCCAACCATTTGTGATGCTTCCGCCAAGTGGATTTTTTCATTTTATGTGCGTTGATAACGTTAGCGTGGGGGCTGCTGTTGCCGTCTGCAAGCTCAATTAGCACGCCGAGAACGGCTCGTGACCCACAAATAGAGCCCCAAAGTTATAAAAACCAGCAGAATGATGAGCATGGGGAGCGCGTATTTCTCGGGCTGCCCCCAAAATTCTTTGAAGAAGTTGATGCGCCCAAGAATTTCTACCGGCGTCCAAAACACAATCACTGTGGCGATGGCCATACGGATGTTGGCGCCCCAAGCGGCAAGGTGCAACTGACGTTTGAGCATGAAAATCGAGCCCACCAAACAGCCCAACCCCACCAAGAACGTGACGGGATGATGGTCGCCTAAGAAGTTTTTGTCGTAGCAGAACATCAACAGCAGATAGAAAGCCCACAGCATCATGTTGACTTCCATAAAGGTAACGATGGACGTGTGGCGCGTCATCGGGCGCACAACAATTTGGTTTCTTTGTCCTCTGAACAGCACCTTTTGCAGCCAAGTGATAAACAAACAGCCGTTGCGCGTGCTGAAAACATACATCAACATCGTCATCATCCACATGCCAAATGTGGCGGGCAGGATGAGATATTCGGGTTTTGTCACCACCACACCATGCTCTATCTCGGGCTGAACACCGTAGCGCCGCGCATAATACATAAAGAGAAACTCAACCCAGCCGGTCCAAAACAGCAGACCACCAAACAGGCCCCACAGCGTTTGTCGTGTGTCGCCCCGGGCAAACACGCCGATGATAACGAGCACAAAGCCTAACAATCCGAGCAGAAAGCCGGCCACATGCACACTGCCTTCGCTCATCAATTTCTCCATTAAAATCATCGCGGCATGGGCTAAAGGCATGGCTAAAAGCACCAAGAGAAACGCCACGAGGGTTTGTTTCACATGCCATTGCGAGGAGGATTCTTTTTCTTTGTTCATAATTCAAATGGTTTTAGAACAGCGTTTGCACGCTGCTATTTTAATTCATCACAATAATAACTGATTTGTCCACCCGTGTCTCCCAACTCAACATCGCCCTTAAACCAGCTGATGATTTGCAGTTTAAAATAACGCTGTCCATCGGCCGTGCGCACAACATAGGTGTGAAACGAGGGCGCATAGACGGGAGGTGGTCCCGAGAAGGTGAGCGCTTGCGACAACAAGGGGTTGGCATCGGTCTTCAACGTGGCAGGTCCGCGGTTGGGATCAAACCAAGGATTTTCGTTGAAGTCAAGATGATGGGCGATGAGATACTTGTTCCAATCGTTGCGCGAATAGGTAATCGACACCGAATGGTCGTCGACAGTCCATTGCAAACCAGCCGGTAACTGCGCCACATGTTGCCACTTATCGTAGTTGCCATAGCCCAAATCGGCCGCTCCCCCCTGCCCTTCGCCCGACGTACCGCTGTTGGTTCGAAGCCGATAACCACAGAAAGCCACATCCCAATCTAAACGATGATGTTGCTCACCCTCCTTGATATCGCTGCCAGGCATATAGCGATTAAACACCTCGCCTGTGCGCAAATTGATATACAACCAGTCGTTGCTCACGCCCGTTAAATAGCCTGTGATGCGCGGAAGGGTCTTTCCATTGAAAGGTTCGGCATCATAATGCACACACGAAGCCAACACCATCGCGCAGCTCAGCCATAAACATTGTATTGCTTTCATCGCTTATGTTTTAGGGATTTCACGATTTCATCCATCAAAAACTCTACTTGAACATAGCCTCTTGCGCCACATGTTGCCGGCACGTTGAACATCGTAATGCCCGAACCTAACGTGTGGGGCACATAGTTAAAGAGGTTATCCATGCCGAGCGTTACCTTCACTTTGTTATAGAAGGTCTGCACCAGAGCTAAATTGCACAGCACATAAGTGGGCAGGGTGCAACGGAAATAGGCATCGTAACTCTTGTGGTGTTCATCCACCCAAACGCGGTCTTGCACGTCAAACTGCTTCTGCCCCATGAGCGACGCACTGAAAATGGTCTTCAAACGATAGTTCTTTCGGCTCAGCGTATAGTCCAAACTCCCCGTTGCAGCGTGGGGCGATGTGGTGTTAACTTGTATGCCTCGCTGCTTGCTTACATTCACATAGCTATACGTTCCATTGAGCGTAAATCCATCGATGAAATGCCATTTGAGAATTGCTTCAACGCCCAACATGCGTTGATTGCGAAGGTTGGTGTATTCAAAGTTATACTGCATGTCATAGATGTGCCACACGCCTTCAATCTTTTTCCGAAAGAAATTGCCATACGCATTCACGTTCATAAAGAAGCGATCGGTGCTGTATTCCGTGCCCACCGATACGTAATGGTTTTTCTCGGGACGCAACTCTTCATTGCCACGGATTTGAAACATGCCGAGATGATCCCAGTTAAAGAACAGTTCTTTGATGCTCGGTGCCCGATAGCCCATGGAATAATTGGCACGAAACGCCCATCGCTCGTTCAGCGAATATTTGGCAGCGAGCTTGGGCATCCACATAAAACCAAAAGCTTTTGAAAAGTTAGTGCGCACCCCAAAGGATAACATCCAATGCGTTGTGGGCGTCCATTCATCCTGCAAGAAATATTCGGTTTCGCGCAGCGCGCGTGTAGTCATCTTGCGATTGACAAAGCGATCACTCGTTAAATCGTCGCTGGTGTGCTCTATTCCGAAGATGAGACTGTGATGATTGAAATAATTACTCGTCAGAGAGAGGCGCGGTTCTAAAATCTGACTCTTATAAACCACCTTGCGTTCGTCGATTCGTTCGTGTCGTTTAAATCGCTGATAGAAATCACCATGCAAGCTCAACTGCACCGAGAACCAATTCTTGACATCATACTTTGCTTTAAAGCCCGTCATGAAATCACGGCTCTGCGTGAAATTAAGGTCTTGAATGAGGTCGTAGGAATTCATAAAAAACAGTGTGCCATAGACCTGCATCGAGAGGTTTTTCACAGGGTCGAAGTAGAATTTCTGTGCCAACGACACATGCTCGGTACCCTCAATACCCATCGGTGGACGTGCAACGACGCTGTTGAGAACAATATCATGCGGCAAAAACGGATTGGCTTCTTTCGTATAAACCTTTTGGTCGTGCGTGGCTTGGTAAAGATAAAACGCATCACTCGAGCTATACCAAACATCGGTTTGAGAGGTAATCGCCTTATATTTCATGCCTGCCGACACCCACGCTTGCAGGTTGGGACGGTCGCTATTCTTCTCAAACATATAGAGAAAGTCGCGCTTTGAGGGCTGTTTGTAGTTGCGTTCGTTCATCTGTCCCCAGCGAAAGCCGGCCTGAATATCCAAAGGTTTCGCCGCTTTCTTTGAAATGAGGTTGATGACTGCGCCCGAAGCTCGGCTGCCATAGAGCGTGCTGCTGGCACCTTTCACAATCTCGATGCGGTCGATGGCGTGCAAATTAAACCGCTCATAATCTAAGTTACCGGCCATTTCGCCCGTCATTCGCTCGCCATCTTGCAGGAAAAGCACATGCCGCGCATCCAACCCTTGCATCGAAATCTCGTTGCCAAAGCCCACCTTTTGAATGTTCATACCGGGTGTTTCCTGCTGGAGCGCATGTTGAAGGTCGCTATATCCTGCATCAACCAAAGCCTTTCCACCTAACACTTGTGTCGTGATGGGCGAGAGTTTCACAGGACGTTCGGTGCGTGAACCCGTCACAACCACGTCATTCAGATGCATCACATCCTCGCGCAAGACAATCTTCACCGTCTCTTTTTGAGGCAGTTGCACCTCGCCTGAAGCTGTAACATAGCCCACAGCAATAATCTGATAGTGGTAAATGCCCTGCTTTTCGACATTGAAAATGGCCTCGCCTGCTGCATCGGTCACGGCTGTATAGGCCGCCTTTGTGCTACCATTTGGAGTGAGAGAGATATAAATACCTTCCAAAGGTTGCTGCGTTCCTTGCTCTTCAACCTTGAATTTCAGTTGCTGTTGCGCCCATAACGCCATGCAACCCCAACAGAACAACAAGGTGAGAATTAGCTTTTTTCTTTTCATCTACGTTTTTTCTATGCGGAAAGAAATGCGGATAACATTTACTTAATCCGCATTTCAATGTTACAAGGCCTTGCTATGCGGGCTACAATCCATGCTCTTCTTTATATTTCTTGAGGTCTTCCTCATATTTTTTAAAGTCCTTTTCGTAGGTTTTAATACGATTTTTGTCAATGGCTTGCAGGAAACACTCTGAACGCACATTCATCATGTTGTAATTGACAATGAAGTTTATTTGATGAGTCATTACATTATAATATCCTTTCACGATACTTCCCGTTGCTTGTGATGGCACTCCCTTCGCATCTTCTCCAGAAACAGAGCCATTTTCACCATAAAACTTAATCCAACCATCTCCTTTATATTCTTCTTTTTCCCAAGAATTAAGCTGCATCGTTTTTACCGCACAGTTGAAGTTTATAATCATCCCCATCTTACCAACAGTAAAGTCTAACAGCGAGATTGTAAAGCTTTGTGGGTCTGTATTACTCCAGGTAAAGTTAAATTTTGTAGGGCATCCTGTTGGAAGTAAGGTCTTGTTAACATTACCCATAAAAGCATGTGTATTCAGGATAATATCCCCTTGAAGAAAAGATTTAGCCTCATTCACCAAATTAATGTCGGCATCGGCTCTTTTCAGTTCCTCATCTGAACTGCAAGAAACAGTGAGGAAAATCCATAAGAAAGAAAGAACTAACAGTGGAATTCTACGAAAATATGAATATGTCATGATTAAACCCTCGAATTGAATACTACTAAATTCGCGGTTTGCGACAATGCACAGCTACGTGCAATGCCGCAAACCATTGTCTTATCGGTGTCCCTTGAAAGTAACAATTGCTTTGAAAGGAATTCCAAAATATTTTGCATTCACCGATGTAACGGTGAAAGTCAACCGACCATCAGATGTGATTGCCCCAGAAAGATCTGCGTTGAAAGAACTTTTAGTTGTAAAAAGAACAAATAATTTCAACACAATAATATTCTGCATTGACGGCATATTAAACGAACCATCTGCAGAAACACTGACATCTTTTGCTATTACCTGGATAGTTCCCGGCATTTTTCCGGCCTTGAATTCTTGAAGCTCTATGGTATAGGTATGCTCTGATGTCTTTGTTACAAATGCCTTTACGGCTTGCCCTGAGGCCTTTTCGCCATTCATATAGACGCGAGTCAGTGTGCCGGAATAAGCCACCCGGTCTCCAACATGAGCCTCATTAGCAGCGTAAACGCTATTTAATGAAACGATGCACCATAATAGCATCAACAACGAAAATATTCTTTTTTGCATGATAAGTTAATCTAAAAATTAAAACTGTTTACTTCCATTTATAGGGATTGTATTCACTCCAAACATCATAACCATCCCCAAGGTATTTATTGTATTTTGTTATAAATGCCTTTGTTTCGTCTTTTTTGTAGACATCTTCTGATAGTGTTAAACTGATTGTATTCATCTCAGACAAATCTACCAACTCATTAGCACCACCATCATAATAATACTTTAAGGTGGTAGGATAAGTTATTTTACAATTCGGTAGGCGGAGTAACATGAGGTCTTGGAGGCCTTTTACAAAGCTCAAATCAATCTGTTTCAACTTAGGCAAGTCAATAAATGCCAGATTATTTAATATTCCTTCACCAGATTTTCGAATGACCACTTCCTGTAAGTTCTTACAATCTCGCAAACCTAAAATGTTGGTGAAGAGCATATCAAAAGCCTCTGCCTTTTGGTTTCCGATTAATGTTTGTGAAAAATCTAAGCGTTGAACTGTATTGTTGTGCGTAAAGTCTAAAGCCGCTAAACTTGTTGCTTTTGTGAAATCTGATGCTGGGTCGGTATCAATGTGAGTGAGTGCTAACGCCTTGATATTCGCTCTTGGGGCGATATACGCTACGGAGCACTGGTTTGTACAATTCAAAGCAACTCCGAAAGGTTTATAGAAAGGGTTGTTGATAAAATATTCTATCCCTTCAACAGATTTCACCTTATCAATATCTTCAAACGGAATCATAACATTTAACATCACATTTTGTCCCGTTGCTTCCAATGCCATTGGCTTGCTGATATCGATAGATGTCTCGTTAACGAACAATTTACTGAATATTGTTTTAAGATATTTTCTAAAATATTCGTCGGGAATTTCTCTGATTGTGTTATAGGCTTTCAGTTGTCCTTCAGCGCCCATCATCTGCATGTCGACCTGTTTCTTCTCAGCTTTGCTCTCTGTGTAGAATGGCATCAAGTCTTCTACATTATATTTGGCCGTAGCCGGAAGATAGAGTTTTGCTAATGGTCTAAGAATGGTTGTCTTTACTTCATCATTCTCAACCTTTGTACTCACTAAGCCTTCAAAATCATAAATGTCATTATTTGTCAGGTCGACACCTGTGATTTGAGTAGGAAGTTTAGCAAAGTCGAACACGGGGCCATAGCCATTATTGGCGAGTTTCAACTCGTGAAGATTGGGGAACACGTCAAGCCCGGTGAGGTCTTTCAACTTTGTTCCACTTAAATCAAGCGACTGGGTGTTTTGAGCTAAGTCGTTAAGTTCCAGTTGTCCCTTCTCATTAAAGGTGAACCCTTTCGCTTTCAAAACATTTACTAACTCAGCATTTTGCAATGCCTGCGAACTAAAAGATGGCGCATTGTCTTTCTCGCTGCAAGAAAACAAGGCCAAAGCACAAAGTGCTAAAAAGGATTTAAAAACAAATTTAAAATTCATAAGTCTAAAAGTTTTGTGCAAAAATAAAACTAATTCTAACACCATGCAATCCCCATTTTTAGTGATTTTCATAGCACTTATTAACCTCTATTATACATTTTGCAGCTTTTCTTGCACTATTCATCCTCATTTATTAGGATTTTTAGACGGGTATAGCCTAAAACTGATAACGAAAAACAATGAGAAAAAGACTCATGATTTACTCGTTTCATCAAACAGTGTCCATAGACCTTACTTCAGCATGAAAAGCTCACCGCTCTATAAAATGGTGGCATTTACCACATAATATCGCCCACTTTTGCAACAAAACTGATAGAAATTAGGACGCAATATAGCCCATTTTATGGAGCAGGATATGTATAAACTCGTCGCATAACAGATTCTGTGGGGCCGTTAAAAAACAAAAATCATGGCAAAAACAATTCTTTATAGAAAAATAATTGTAACTTTGCAGCATTATATCTCGGGGTTGACTGGATTTGACGGCGAGATGAAATGGTATGTAAGCACGCGGAGATTCGGTTGTTTTCTCCCTAATCAAAGCAATCAGAAAATTAATTGGCGAAAACAATTACGCTCTCGCTGCCTAATCGAAGCATAGTAGATTACTGGCTTAATTGCGTCACCAGGTGATGCAACGAGACACCGCTCCAAGGATGTTTTTCCGAATCTGAAGACTCAGCGGTGCAGGTAAATCGGAAATAGTTGAGGTTGGCCTCGCAACCTTGATGACACTTTTAGAGGATAAGTCTGTAGTTGGTGGTTCAGGTCTTGCTACAGAACGAAAACCAAAGGCTGAAATAAGCGTGTAGAAAGCGTATGATTTCCTTGTGCGGACGTGGGTTCGAATCCCACCAGCTCCACGCTATAAAGACTATAGGAAATGGATTAAAAGCAGATAGTCGCCATAACTCATTGCAGTTATGGCGACTACTGTTTATAATATTTCCTTAAAACAATAGAAATTTATTCCGTAGTAAACTCACAGTAGAACATGTAAACGACAAAAGGATTTCGTTACCGAAACCCTTTTTGTGACTCGCATGGGGCTCGAACCCATGACCCCAACATTAAAAGTGTTGTGCTCTACCAACTGAGCTAGCGAGTCAATCAATGCCAAATGCCTTGCATTTTAAAGCGAGTGCAAAGGTAAGTATCTTTTTAGAAACTGCAAAGGGCGCACAACAGAAAAAGTAATTGATTAAAATTCTTTAACTTTAAGATATTAAGTGTGGATTATTTGTCTGAATGGACGACGGTGAGGGGCGTTGCATCGGTTGGGATAGCGCGAAGGAATTGCCGGCCGGCCTTTAAAGGAGTGGTGATGAGTTCGGGACGATTGTACGTTTTAAGGAAGCTGTCATAGAAGCGAGGAGCCTTTTGGGGCAGCACAAACGGCTTGGTAGCTTGGCCCGTTTTGCTATCGAAATGCGTAAACCACGGCTGTGCCCATCCGCCATTTAGGCGCTTACTACTCAGGACCATCCATTTCCCTGAAGCGGAAAATCCATGCCAACTATCCACATTGGAGCTGTTCACGGCTTTTAGTTCACGACATTCTCCCGTCCGAACATTCAAAATCCACAAATCGCTTTCGGGATGCCAGATGGAGAAGTTGCCATAATCAGACAAGGTGAAAACCACGAAATTGCCATCGGGTGAAACGACGGGAAAGGAGGCTGAACGATGGAATTTGGACGCAGGATAGACGGTTTCAACGCTCCCAAACTTCATTTTCTGCGCATCAAACGTCACACGGCAGAGGTCATAGCGCATGCTGTCGAGCGCCAAACCCGATTGCGGCATACGTGCCCGACAGAAATAAAGCTGTCGACCATTCGGAGCCCATGCAGGAAATGTCTCGGCATGCGTGGGAAGACCAATAACGGAAAAAGTTTGCACACGATGATGCTCCACGTCGTAGACCACTAAGTCGGCTGCTAAATCGGCCACTTCGATGGTTTTCTTGCCTGCCGAATGGAAGAATTGCTGAATTTCATTGGTTGAGAATGCGATGAGTTTCCCATTAGGATGCCAGGCCGGATAAGTCAGGCCGTTGGGCAACGCATCAGCCTTCGACGCCACCTTTTCCACACGACCATGACGATAGATTAACGTTCCGCCATCCTTTCCGCGCACATGCAACATGGTCTGTTGCGCATCGTTATGATTAAACGAATGGCAGTTGACGCACTGCCGATTAAAATCTTTGTTTTCAACAATGGGTGTTTGCTCAAAAGACGTGAGATTACGCTGATAGATGCCCATTTCATGCCACAATTCGTAGCCCGGATAAATGAGGCGATACACCAAAAATGAATCGATGGCATCACGCGAAATGCGGTTCGTTATGGACGGATAAACCACCCATTTGCCAGCCTCCTTCACGCTGATGCGAAAGAAAATGGCTTGCCCGGCAGCCGTTTTCAGCAGTTGGTGCCAAGCGGTTTCGTCGATTTCAACTGTGGGTTGAGCCGATTGCACCAAAATCTCGGCATCACATCCGACGATGCCAATCTCGGTTTGGTAGGCCTCTCCCTTGTGCAAAATTTCAAAATTCGTGGGCGCAATATTCCACGGAAGTGTCACGTTGGTATAGTCGGGATAGATGGACAACTTGCGTTTGGCACGCACATCGGGCCGGTGATAGCGCGAGCCACAACTTGTGCCGAGCAACAGCATCGACAACAAGAGAAGAAAAGAAAAGAGCTTTTTCATAACTGCTTAATTCCATTTTGATGCGCCTCCTGTGACTCATCAATCACTTGATGACCATAGGGGCTGAGATAATTCAAATAATACCAATAGGTGCGGCCAAACTCCTGCTGCAACAACGGCTGATTGCCTTGCTCGGTGAGCTGCATGTAGCGGGCGAAACGGGCGCGCGTATCGGGCGAAACGGTGAAGCCGCACCGCGCAAACGTGGCCTTATCCACACCCATTTGATAGATGATCAGCGCCTCTTCGTAGCAAGGCGGCAGCGCAGCCACATGAAACGCACGAATGCGAGGCAGCTGTTGCGCAAACAAACTGACATGATTGCTCAGCAGCAGCTGTGCCATGAGATAATCGAACGCCATGCGATTGTGCGGATCGTGCTGCAAGAGATATTGCAACTCCGGCCCCAAATTCTGCACATTGGTGAAGCGCACACCCTCGCGGTCTGCACCCCGCAAAGCATCACGAAGATGGGGAACGCGCCCTGCTCGGAGCTGCTGTTCAAGCTGCTTTGCCTGCCCGCGATAGAACAACGTGTGCTTGAGTTGCTCGATAAAGACCTGCGCCACCCGCGGCTTGCCCAGCACAATGTTATAACGAGCCAAGTTCACCAGATGGGGCGCCGTTGGCCCATCCACCACCAACGCCTCGGTTTCCCAATGGAGCGCCTCGTTGAGCAACCCCAACTGCTCGAACAGCATGCCACCAAACTCGGCTTCGGCCGCATTGCCCCGCCAAGGAAAATAGAGCGTTTGCACCCCCAACGAAGCCGGATAATCGAACAGCCGCGCCGGCAACTGCCCTGCATGATAGAGCGCCATGGTGTGGAAATAGGCGATGAGCGGATTGGTTTTGCCCGCGTCAAGATAGCGCTGCGTGTAGCGAAGCACCGCAGGCCAATCGCCTTGGCGCGCATGAAAAACGGTTTGCAACAAGATGCCTTCTTTAGCCGGATAATGCTTCACGAAACCCACATAGCCCGCGCCCAACGCCGTCATCCCCGTAAGCAGCAGGCTGATGGCTTGTGCCCGCAGCGACCAAGGTTTTTGAATGCTGAACAAGGGGAGCCACGAAGTGAATCGGGAGAGCAACGCCACCACCAACCAGCCCACCCCAATCAGCACCGCGCTCAGCACCACCCAGCACAAATCGTGGGCCGTGGTTTCGGTGTAGATGAGTAGCAACAACACCGGCACGAGCCCCAAGCACAGCGGTAGCGCACGCCCGAAGAGCAAGCGTTTGAGCATGCCCTCCACACCAACGAAGATGAGGGTGAGCAAAGTGGCCATCACCATTGCGCCCAACCACGGATGGAAGAAAAACTGCACAACGAAGTTGGTGGCATAGCGCAGCAGCCCCTCTTCGGCCAACGTTTGCCGAAAATAGTCGGCAGTGAAGCGAAACAGGTGGTGTTGCTCGTGATAGCGGAGCACATTTGCCAAAGGCACGAGATAGGCATAGCCCGTGGCCAAGAAAACAATTAGCGTGGTCAGCGAGCGAATTGCCGAGAGAGAAGTAAGCTTTTTGTTCATTCTATTTTGCGTTTGCGGAATTTCCCGACGACCCATTTTTAGTTTATTTGGGCTTGCGGAATTTTCCGACGGCCCATTTTTTGATTTTTTGGCCCTGCGGAATTTCCCGACGCCCTATTTTTTGATTTTTTGGCCCTGCGGAATTTCCCGACGGCCAACTTTTTGATTTTTTGGCCCTGCGGAATTTCCCGACGGCCAACTTTTTGATTTTTCGGGCTCCGGAATTTTCCGACGACCAACTTTTTGATTTTTCGGGCTTGCTGGAGTTCCAGCAGCCCAACTTTTTGATTTTTTGCCCTTGCTGGAGTTCCAGCAACCCCATTTTTTTAATTTTCGAGCCTGCTGGAGTTCCAGCAGCCCCGTTTTTTTAATTTTCAAGCTTGCTGGAGTTCCAGCAGCCCTGTTTTTTACAGAAAGAAAGGAGGGGCGCCACCATGTGCGCCCCCGTCAGCCGCAGCGAGAGACAACCATCACCATACTGCGGCCAAAAGCCTTTTTACTGCGGATAGCCCGGGTTCTGCGTGAGCTTTTTATTCAAGTCGCGCTCCTTCTGCGGAATGGGATAGAGCACATTGTGAGCCTCATAATGCCCATCGCGCACCTTGATGCGCACGGCGTTCGGGTCGCTTGAATAGAGGTCGCACACGCGGTTGTTGTCGCCAGGCTTCGCCGTCTCGCTTCCGTGTGGAGCGCGCAACAAGTAGGTCAGCCCATAAACGGGCGCATTCAGCACCTGAGCGGCAATGCCCCAACGACGAATGTCCCACTGGCGATGGCCGCCCTCAAGGGCAAACTCCACGCGCCACTCGTTATGAATGCGCTCGCGCAAAGCGGCCTGCGTGCCACAATAGGTGGGCAAAGCGGGGTTGGTGTTTTGCAAATCGGGCATGCCTACACGCCGCCTCACTTGGTTCACGGCATCGAAAGCCGATGCCGACAGGGGCGACAGTTCGTTTTCGGCCTCGGCATAGGTGAGCAACACCTCGGCATAGCGCAAAATTTTGTAATCACCGCCCATGTGCCAGCCGTCGGTTTGCGGATTACACGTGGGGTCGAGCCATTTTTGCTGGTTGTAACCGGTGGCCGTAGCGTCGCCGTGGGTGCCGATGCCCGTGGGATAGCACGACTGCAAGGGTGCCACTTTGAGCGTCTTTCCATACATGGTTTCGCCATCGTGGAGCACCACCACCTCTAAACGTGGGTCGCGGTTGGCAAAGGGGTTGGCGGCATTGTAGACGGTGGATTGCGCGATGGGCGCTCCGTTGACATCTTCGAAAGCATCGACTAAGCTCTGCGTGGGATTGAGTCCGCCCCACCCCATCGTCGGGAATGCCTCCCAACCAATGAGATACCAGTCTTTCTTATTGGCCACAAACTGGCGTTTCAAGATGGTTTCTTTGCAATTCACATCGGTTTCGCTCCAAAACAACTTCTTGTAATTGCCCGTGTTGTGCGCGTCGTAAAGTTCGTAGATGTTCATGTCCATCACGGCCTTTGCGGCGTCGCGTGCCCGTTGCCAATCGTTCTGACTCAGTGCAGCTCGTGCCTTCATGGCCAACGCTCCACCCTTGGTGATGCGGGCATCGTCGGCGCCAGTCCATGATGCCGGCAGATTGGCTGCGGCATAATCGAAGTCGTCCATCAGATGGCTGTAGACCTCGGACTTGGGATTGCGCACAATATTCTCTTGGTCGGAGAGCTCTAAGGGCGAGTCGGTGTAGGGCACATCGCCAAACTGACGAATGAGCTGAAAATACTGATAAGCACGGAAGAAGCGGGCCTGCGCCATGACGGTTTTCTTCTCGGCATCCGTCATCGCCACCGTCCCGGGCACTTTCTTCAAGATGATATTGGCCTGGCGAATGGTGCCATAGTTGGTGCGCCAATCAAAATCCTGAGGGTCATAGATGCCTTTGGCCAAATTGCCTTCCGACCATTTGATGCCATGCACGGCGTCGTCTGAATTGATCGCCTCATCCACCAAACCAATAATGCCGTTGCCGTCCCACTCGGGATAGCAGGTGTACAAATCGTTCACCGCCTTCGTGGCATCCTCGTTGGACTTCCAATAGCTGCCATCCGAGAGTTGGTCGAGCGGAATCTTATCTAAATCATTGCAGGAGGTCAGTGCTGCAAACGCCACCAACAACCCCATATATTTTGCTATATTCTGCATAAGAATTACGTGTTAAAATGAAACTTTCAAGCCTAAAGTAAACTTCTTCACATTCGAATAGAAGGCGCCACGATTATCAGAAGGTGCCTCTGGGTCTAAGCCTTCGAGATGACTAAAGGTGAGCAGATTTTCGCCTGTAAGGAACACATGTGCACCCGTCACGCCCCATTTCGAGAGGAAAGCACGAGGAATGGTGTAACCCAACGTGACATTCTTCAGACGAACATACGAAGCATCTTGCAACCAGAACGAAGACGTGGCGAAGTTGATTTGGCTGTTGCGTGTGATGCGCGGATAGGTGGCATCGTGGTGGGTGGGCGTCCATCGGTCAAGATGACGCTTCAACACCTTGCCACTGTTGAAGAAAGCATAGGATGCTTCGCCCTTGAAATAGGCGTCGACATCGAAAGCACCCTGCCACAACATGGAGAAATCGAAATCCTTGTAGTAAACAGCCAGATTGAGTCCGCCCGTCCAACTTGGGAAGTTCTTGCCAATAGGCTTGCGGTCGGCCGCGGTAATCTTATTGTCACCATCGAAATCTTTGTAGCGAATGTCGCCCAACTTCTCTGCTCCGGTACGCTTTGGTCCGTTGTCGAGCTCGGCTTGCGTGTTGAAGAAACCATCAGCCACATAGCCATAGAACGTGCCAATCGCTTGTCCTTCCATAAACCAATAAAGCTTGTTGTCGGGGTTTTCACCGTCGGTTCCTTTCAAATCGGTAATCTTGTTGTGCACATACGACAGGTTCAGATTCACAGCATAACGCAAATCCTTCCCCAAACGATAGTTGTGGAACACATTCAAATCGAAGCCCGTATTGCGCACGCTTCCGGCATTCTGCGCGGGTGGATTCACACCAATCACACCTTGGATAGGGAGCTTCAACAACATGTTGTCGGTGTTCTTCTGATAAAGCGACAACTCAAAACCAACCTGATTGTCAAAGAACGACGCATCCAATCCCAACTCATAGTTGGTGACTGTGGCCCAGCGCAATTTGTTGTTCACATAGCGCGCCTCATAAGTTGTGGTAGTCTCGGTATCGCCTAACACGGCTTTGCCAAAAGCATAAGTAGCCACAGCCGGATAAGTTTCGTTGATTTCCTCATTACCGGTTTTTCCCCAACCCAAACGAAGTTTCAAGTTACTCAACCAAGTGGCTTGCCGCTTGAGGAAGGCTTCTTCGGACAAACGCCACGCTGCAGACACAGCTGGGAAATAACCCCAACGATTATCCTTCGGGAAAAGCGAGGAAGCATCGGCGCGCAGATTGAACTCAAACAAATATTTGTCTGCAAAATCATACTGCAAACGGCCGAAATAAGACCGTCGTGCCAACTCTGATCCACCATCATCATTGGTTTGGCTCTTTGCATCCAACGTGTTCAGCGAACAGGGTAGTTCGTCGCTTCCGCCACCCTTACGCTTGGTTTTGGTGTAGCTATAGGGATTGTTCACCTGCTCACAGCCCAACAAAGCGTTCAGCGTGTGCAACTTTGCAAACGTCTTGGTGTAGTTGGCCAAGAGCTGTGTCGTGTACCAATTCCAATTATAATAGTTATGTTCGCCCTCCCGATCACCCGAGTTTGCTAAGCTGCTGGAATTACCATAAACCAAGTGCTTCTTAAACCTGCGATAATCGCGCGCATCGTGACGCAGATTGTAAAGCGCCTTTAAACTCAATCCGGCCAAAGGACGCACCTCTGCATAAACCGTTCCAAAGAACTGTGTGTCGTAGATTTTCGTTAAGCCCGTAGCCGTTCCGCGCAGTGCAACCGGATTGGCCAAGCCACTATAATTGAAACCGCCGTCTTCATTATAGATGGGGATGGTGGGTGCAATGCGGTTGACATATTGAACGAGTGCTGCCGACGACTCATAAGCATCGTCGGTGATGCCACGATAGGCTGACGCACTCAACCCGATAGACAGCCACTTCGTCACACGCGAATCAAGATTGAGACGTCCCGTGAAACGCTTATATTTGCGCGCATCCGTCAAACCGGCCTGATTGACAAAACCAACCGAGCCCATATAGGTCGTGGTCTGCGTTCCGCCACTCAACGACAGATTATGCTGCGTCTCCCAAGCCGAACGCTTAAAGGTCTCGCGATACCAATCCGTGTCCGGATGACCGATGGGATCGCTGCCATCGCGGAACTTCCGAATATCCTCATCGCTATAACGCACGCGCTCGCTGGGATTTTCATTCAATGTTGCTTCGTTATACAGCATGGCATAGTCGGCAGAGCCCAAGAACTTCAAATGGGTTGTGGGACTGGCATTCGAAACCATACCCGTGTAATCGACCCGCGTCTTCTGTCCCGCCTTACCTCGCTTCGTCGTAATCAAGATAACGCCATTGGCTGCCTGCACACCATAGATGGCTGCCGATGCCGCATCTTTCAACACCGAAAGCGACTCGATGTCTTGTGGATCAATGTTGTTCATCGAACCGGGCACACCGTCGACAATCACCAAAGGACTGGCCGCATTGATGGTGTTGCGACCGCGAATGGTGATGCTGCCCGTTTGCGCGCCAGGCTCACCCGAACGCTGAATGCTCGTCACGCCCGGCATCGTTCCGGCCAAAGCAGCCGACACGCTCGACACGGGGCGGTTGGCCAAAGCCTCGGCATTGATAGAGGCAACAGCCCCCGTCAGGTTGGCTTTCTTTTGCACACCGTAACCCACGACAACCACTTCATTGAGCGATTGCTGGTCCTCGCGCAACGTCACGTTATAAGTCGACGTGCCCTCTTTCACCTTAAACACTTGAGCAGTAAATCCCACAAACGACACCTGAATGGTCGTTCCTGCAGGGACATTGAGTTTGAAGTGACCCTTTGCATCGGTAATCGTTCCCACGCCCAACTGATTTAAATCGGTGATGGAGGCACCTATAATCGGCTCACCATCGGGGTCGGTTACCACACCTGTAATCACTTTGTTCTGTGCAACGACCGCGGCCACGCTTGCAGCCCGAACGGACTGTGGCGCAACGAAAGGCACGAACACTACTAAACCGGCGGCTGCTAACGACAAGACTCTTGCTTGCGAGCAACCCAATAATAAACGCTTACGCTTTATTGAAGCCATATTAGAGGAGGTTTGATAAATTGGTTTTGTTAGATAATATTTTCACAAAAGTCTATAAAAAGGCTTTTATGTTTGCAAATATAGAAAGTTTTAATAGATTACGCTGCGCAAAAACGTTAAATAACCCTAATCATCGTAGCGACCCGTCACCCGCGCCCGATCGAAACATGCGCAAAAAGCAAATGGAGCGACCTTCACAGGCTGCTCCATTTTTCATAAGTTGTTTACACAATACAAAATAAAAATATCATTTCTTCGGTGTCACGATGGCACCGCCTTGTCCGCCGCCGGGATTACTGCCTTCGGGCGTTTGCGGTTTGCCTGTGCCGGGCGTTTGCGGTTTGCCGCCACCCTGGTCCTTGGGTTTCTTGGGCTTCGACGGTTCCTTTGTTTTCGCCGCCGTGCCCACCTTGCGTTTCGTCACCACCAGCGCACCATTCTTCACCTCGACCCACATCAGTTCGTCGCGGCCGGCGATGGACAGACCATAGACTTTTACGCGACTCGGCCGACGCACTTCGCCCGAAAAGCTCACCTTGTCGGGCGACAACCCCAAGGTTTCGGCAAATGCAGCCAGCAACGGAGTCACCAGCTCGGTGTCTTGCTCCAACTCCTTGGCCCGGGCACTTTGGCCGGCAGCCATCCGCGTGCGATGGGTGGATAGTTCTTCGCGCAGCACCTTGTCAAGCTCGCCGCTGAGCTTTGTCATGGCCGTGCGATCGCCCTTCGCATCGGGGAAGATGTAGGCAGCCTCAATCGTGCGGCACACTAATTCGAACACCTCGTTGGTCTTCGCGATAGCAGCCTTGGCCGTTCCCAAATTGGTCGCCACAGCCTGGTCCACGCGCTCACCGGACACCTTGTCGAACTCCGTCTGCACATTTTTCAGTTCGTCGACCAACTCGGTCAGGCCCAGCGTAGCCAGCTCGGCCGTGCATTTCTCGGCATCTTTCAGCAGTCCATGGATGTGGGCGCTTTCGGCCGAATAAGACTCCGACTGGATGCCGTGATACATGCGCAAATTGAAGTACACCGTCTTGGCGGCCGCGCCACGCGCCGCGATGGGCGATGCCAACTGCGACTGCGCGGTGCCCAGGATGCCGCTCACCAAGTTGTCGCGTTTGCCGTCCAACTCGAGCAACTTTTCGGTGTGCTCCGATGCCGCGTTAGCTTTGTTAATCTCCACCTCCACGTCGATGCAGGCCTTCCAGCGCTTCAACAGGTCGTCGCTCAAGCGCAATTTCTCTTTGTCGACGGCTGCGACAAAATCATAGCAACGTTTTTGGTAACTCAAATGCAACGCCTTGTCAAAGTTCATTGCAGCAACACGATTAATCACCAGATAGTCGGTTGTTTTAGTTTCATTTTTTTTCATCGGTGTTTGTATTTAATAATGATGTTGGCAAATGTAGGAAAAAATGCGCAGATAGAAAAATTTTGGGAGCATGAAATGTTCGAAACCTGCTGTGGAAACCTATTTTTTATTGGAACGACCCTCCGATGCAGAAAAAATCCATTGTTTTTTGACGCCCGACCCTCCGGCGCAGAAAAAATCCGTTTTTTTTTGACGCGTGACCCTCCGGCGCAGAAAAAATCCGTTTTTTTTTGACGCGTGACCCTCCGGCGCAGAAAAAATCCGTTTTTTTTTGACGCGTGACCCTCCGGCGCAGAAAAAATCCGTTTTTTTTTGACGCGTGACCCTCCGGCGCA
>ERZ772957.368-NODE-368-length-38029-cov-3.637252_pt1 | contig 38029 bp, 41 predicted proteins | sample MGYA00580682_ERZ772957 | MGnify/ENA primary metagenome ERZ772957 (study PRJEB29015, sample SAMEA2737921) | human oral metagenome | biome: human oral; feature: human-associated habitat; material: dental | place: China | collected 2025 ...
TTGGAGGTGGATGCGCTCTGTCGCGCGGTTTTGTCGAGGAACTAAGGTTCAGCGGCGCAGGGGAGAGAAGTGCACCGGGCCCTCGGAGCGGTCGATGGGCGGGAGCCGTGCTTTTCAAGAGGCTCTTCGTGGGTTATACTCTAACCCAGTATGTTGTAAACGTGGACGGACGTTTTGAATGAATAGTTGGAGCGAATGAATAGTCGGATCGATGGGTTGTAGGGCGTGCAGTTCATTTTTGGACGGTGATTGTGTTGGATAGACGTCGTGTCGACGAACTGGGCATCAGCTATGTCGAGAAACTCTCCCTCTATGAGGAGTATGCCTCGCGCGTGCGCAATCTGGTTCAGGACCTGATCGAGCGAGAGGATATCGAGGTTCACAGTATCGAGGGATGGGCCAAGGCCCCGGCCGATCTGGTCCGTGCTCTGAATGCCCGGGGGGACGACGGGGACGCGGGGCTGAACGCCATGTCGGATCTGGTTACGGTTCGGGTTCTCCTTCGCTTTCCCGAGGACGTTTATAAGGTTGAGGAGATCATCCTGGCCGAGTTCGATGTCGACCGGGACCGGTCCGTTCCCTCGAGCGGACTGGAGGACCCCTTCCGCTTCGGATATCCGGCTGTCGTCTATACCCTTGCCCTCTCCGAAAGCCGCTCCTCCCTGCGGGAATGGGGCAAGTACCGGGGGCTCGGCTTCCGTCTCGAGCTGCGCACCATGCTCCAGGAGGCCTGGGCGACCATATCACCCCGGGTCAACCTCAACGTGGACGCAGTCTCCGAGAAAAAACTGAAGCGCAGGCTCGTCCGCCTGGCGGCCCTCCTCGAGGAGGCCGACGAGGGGTTCCTGTCCCTGTGGGAGGAGGTCAAGGACGTCGCCGTCCTGGTGCCTCCGGTTTCGGAGCCCCGTGAGCCGCGGGACGAGACGATCTCGGCGGAGAGGATCTTCAGTGATGATGAGCTGTATTCCTTCTTCAAGGCGGAACCGAACGCACTGAGTCACTGGAACTCTCTGGCGGTCAAGGCCGGGTTTCCGATCTTCGTGCCGTCCCCCGATTATCTCAAGGACAGCTTCAACTACCTTTACGTCATCCTTCGTGCCGCAGGGATCGACACCATCTCGGAGGTCCGACGTTTTCTGGCGGATATGGAGGAGGACGACAAAGGGTTGCGGCAGCTCCAGACGATACGCGAGTCCTTTGCGAAGGAGAGCGCCTCTTGGCGCGTCGATCCTTTTTCCGCAATTTTTCTTCTGGTCCTGAACCTCAAGTGGGACACCCTCAAAGAGAAGGACCTCGTACAGCTGAATATCAAAAAGGGATCCGACCGTATCAGCGGCATCGACTGACCGCTGCACGGCCGAGAACTGCCGGTGAAGAGGAGCCTGCGAACGGGGCGGCGCTTTTGGGTGCCCTCCTCCGTGAGCGGGATATGTTTTTGCCGGGGTGCCTCTGTTTGGGGCTTGATTTGAGGAGGGATGAGCGATGCGGGTCGCAATGTTCTGGATGTTCGTCTCCTACTTTATTGGCTCCCTGCCTACGGGATACCTGGTGGCCCGTATCTTCAGGGGGGTCGACATACGTACGGTCGGGTCCGGTTCCATCGGGGCGACCAATGTGCGCCGCTTGATGGGGCTGGGATGGGCTGTCTTCGTCACCCTGGTCGACATGCTCAAAGGGGCCTTGGCGCTCCTGCTCACCGTGGACTCGGCCTCTTCCGATCCTTGGCTGCTCTCGCTGTCAGCCCTGGCCGTCGTCCTGGGACACAATTACCCCGTCTGGCTGAGGTTCAGGGGAGGGAAGGGCGTGGCCACGACCTACGGGACCATGTTCTTCATCTGGCCCTACAATTCCTTCGCGATTGTCCTGATGAGCGGGGCCCTGTGGTACGCCGTCATGACGTCGACGCGTTACGTATCCCTAGCCTCCATGGTATCCCTACTGGCGCTGCCGGCCTTTTTCTGGATGTTGGACGCGCCCCTCCCCTTTATCCTCCTGGCGCTGAGCCTTGCGCTCCTGGCACTGTTCCGCCACAGGGCCAACGTCTCCCGCCTGCTGGAGGGCCGGGAGAGCCCGGTTTGACGAAACGCCGGGCAAAGTCCCTCGCCACCCGTGCCTCGAGCGAGGAGAATGGGGCGCAGGACGGGACGGGGAAGGAGAAGGAGAGGCTCGTCCTGGACCTGGGGGCCGTGGGCGGGGGTAAATGTTCCCTCGAGCTTCGGCGAAGCGCACGGGCCAGGCGCCTGCGGCTGATCGTCGGGGGCGGAGGCGTGACGGTGGTCGTGCCGGCAGGCCTGGACTCGTTGCGGAAGATCAGGCTCCTGATCGAACCTCACAAGGCCTGGATATTGAAGAACCTCGAACGGATGAAGCTCTTGTCCTCCACTCGGCCCCGCCGTCAGACGGTCCCCGTTCCGGAGCGCATCGTCCTGAGGGCCCTGGAGGAGACCTGGCGGGTCGAGCTCTCGGACTCCGCGTCGCAGAGGACTTTGGCTCGGGACGGGGTCGTGCGCCTGCCGCGTGATTTCTGCGAGCGGGAGGCTCTAGCAGCGTTGCGGCGGTGGGTTCTCTTACGCGCGCGGGAGGTCCTGCCCCGGCTTCTGACGGAGCTGGCGGTGGAGCACGGTTTCACGGTGGGGCGGATTGCGGTCAAGGAGATGAAGAGCCGATGGGGAAGCTGCTCGTCCAAGGGGAACGTCAACCTGAACGCGCGGCTTCTCTTTTTGTCCTCTGGGCTCGTACGGCATGTCCTGCTGCATGAACTCTGTCATTTGAGGGAGATGAACCATTCTAGGGCTTTTTACGAGTGTCTGAGGAACGTGGATCCCGAGGTCGACCGCCATGCCGCGGAGCTCAGGGGGGCCTGGGGGATGGTGCCCCCGTGGGCCTGCCGCTGAGCGGACTAAGGTGAATGCTGCAAGGAATGTCGCTTGGGCGGGCGGTCCGGCTGCCCTGTCTTTTTGCGAAGAGGAAAATATCTTTCAGGAGGTATAGTCGATGGCAAAAAAACTGATCTATGGATTGAACGACAATCCCCCCTTCCCCATCATGGTCCTCGCCGGGATCCAGCACGTGCTGACGCTGTTCGGTGCGACCACGCTGGTTCCACTGATATTTGGACCGGCGATGGGGATGGATGTGCTTCAGATCGCGGCGTTCATCTCGTGCGTCTATTTCGGCATGGGGGTGGCGACCCTCATCCAGACGCACCCCAGGCTGGGGTCGGGACTTCCCATCGTTCAGGGGTCGAGCTTCAGCTTCATCCCCTCGGTGATGACCGTGATCGGGGCGTACAAGGCCATGGGACCGGAGGCCGTGATGCAGTACATCGGCGGGGCGCTCATTCTCGGCGGCATCCTTCTGTCCGTCGTCGGGTACAGCGGAATCGTGGGCTATGTCCGGAAGGTCATCACCCCGGTGGTCATCGGCCCCGTGATCATGGCGATAGGTTTTTCGCTCGCACCCGTCGCCATCCAGGGTAACGCCGCCAACTACTGGCCCGCGTCCCTGGCGGTCGTTCTCCTGATCTTCCTGTTCAGCCTGGTGAGCCGGAACAAGTACGTCAACATCTTCGCCATCCTCTCCGCCATCGTCATCACCTACCTGGTCTGCCTCGGGCTGTCGCACGCCGGGGTGTTCCCCGAGGGGCACCCCGCCCACATCAGCCTGGGCCGGGTGGCCGAGGCCCCCTGGCTGCGCTACGATATCCTTATGCCCTGGGGCCCCCCGAAGTTCAGCCTGCTGGCCTTCGGCGCGATGCTCGCGGGCTTTTTCGCCGTGATGATCGAGTCCATCGGGGACTACCATTCGGTCTCCTACGCCTCGGGGATAGAGGACCCGGACGAGGCGACCATCAGCCGGGGTATCGGAGCCGAGGGCCTGAACTGCGCCCTGTCAGGGCTCTTCGGCTCGGTGGGGACGACCTCCTATACGGAGAACGTCGGGCTGATCGGCCTCACAGGGGTGGCGTCCCGGTGGGTGGTCCGAACCGGGGCGATCCTGCTGATCCTCATGAGCTTCGTCGGAAAGCTGGGCGCACTCATAGCGACCATGCCGTCGCCGATCATCGGAGGGGCCTACATCGCGCTCTTCGGAACCATCGGCGCCCTGGGCATTCAGGTCCTGATGCGCGCGGATATGGGGAGCCAGCGCAACGTGCTCATCGTGGGGTTCTCCTTCCTGATGGCGCTGGGCCTGCCCGGATGGGTGGAGAAAAATCAGGAGCTCTTCATGAACCCGGCCTGCAGCGCGCTCGTTCAGACCCTGGGGGGCATGCTCTGGGCCATCCTGAAGACCCCTATGGCCGTGGCGGGCATCTGCGCGGCAGTCTGCGACTCGCTGGTCCCAGGCACCGACGAGGAGCGGGGGATAGGCGCCGGGGCACGCCGAGAGGGCCCCGGCGACCGTTAGGCTTCTACCTGGCCTCACCGCCGGGTTCGGGCATCCGCCTCCCGTTCGGACTGCCGGTCGAGCCGTGTGTTCCGGAAGTAGAGGACCGTCTCGGTCCCCACGAGTATGAAGTTGATGGAGTAGGGGATGAGCAGGAAGCCTTGGATGCCGTCCACCAGGTACACCTTTGCGATTCCGGCCGTGTACCCCAGCAGGATCACCGCGAGGAATCCAAGGCTCTTGCCCCTGGCCGTGCGCGCCCTCCAGGATTTGAGGATCGACAACGGCCAGGCGGCCCCAAAGCAGATAAGCATCAGCGTCTCCAGCAGATGAACCCAGTTCAAAATGGACATGCCCCTTTCGCCGAAAGATAAGGAATAAATAGGGAAATGAATGCGGGCGGTTATTCGCGCGGTCTTCATCATAGCACATCGCCCCCGCGCGAGAGCAGTATTCCTCCTAAAGGTATAACCCCATCCAGAGCACCGGCCAGGGGTATGTCTTTCCTGTTGGGGATGCGGTGGATGCGAGATATCGTCGGAAAGGAGGTGAGATGCCATGGATATATCGGGAGATGTTGCGAGGTACTCCATGGAGATGGCTGCCGCGCGGGTAAGCTCCGCGGTGCAGGTGTCGATGCTGAGGAACGTCATGGACCTTCAGCAGGCAACGATGACCCAGCTCCTGCAGTCGATGGGTATGGGCAGGACGCTGGATCTTCAGGCGTGACTCGGTTTGGATCCGAGTGAGCCGATGGGGGATGTGAGGAGCGGTTCTGCCGCTTCCTCACGTCCGCGGCTCAGGCGTCCTCCACGAGGGGCTTACTGTAGGCGTACTCCGCATCCCAAGGGAAGAGGATCCATGTGTCCTGGGAGACCTCCGTGATGAAGGTGTCCACGAAGGGACGCCCCTCGGGCTTTGCGTAGACCGCGGCGAAGCAGGCGTTGGGAAGGAGGGCACGCACGACCTGTGCCGTCTTGCCGGTGTCCACCAGGTCGTCGACGATGAGCCAGTTCCGGCCTCCGTCCTCGGTAGCGATTCCCTTCAGGACGTTGGGCCTGCCCTGGGTCCTGAGCGTATAGCTCGAGATGCAGACGGTATCGACCAGCCTGATGCTCAGCTCCCGCGCGACGATCGCCGTTGGGACCAGTCCCCCTCGGGCTATACCCACGATGCGCTCCCATCTTCCCATCCCGTGGAGCCTCTCCGCAAGGGACTTGCAGTCCTGATGAATTCTCTCCCATGAGATGGAATACGTCTTGCAATAGCGGTCCTCGGCCCCCATAGCGATCCCCTCCGTCGTCTTCCTTACCGTGATTGTATTATATCGTCCCGCCGATGGCTCTTGATCCGTGCTATCTCCCAAAATCATGGCATGAGGAGCCCCGTTCGCATCCCCCGAATTTTCGCGCCCTCCGAAGCAGGGGTTTGTCCTTTGTTTCCGATTACGGTAGAATACACAAACAAGGGAAACGAGGCCGCAGGAGCGCTGCGGTGAAGCGAAGGAGGGGGGGTGAAGCGCGCTCCCGGGGAGAATGAAATGGGGAGGCATAAAAACAAACGGAATCCCGAAGGATTCCGTACCGCTTCTCTTTCGTTCCGTCCCCGCAGGGTCAGACTGCCGAGGCCGCTCTCTTGACGAAGCCGGACTTCAGGCACTTCGTGCACACACGGACCTTGAAGGTAGATCCATCGCCCGCATCGATTCGGACACTCTGAAGATTGACCAGCCAACGACGACGCGTGTGCCGATTGGAATGGCTGACCGCGTTCCCCGTCGCGGGACCGCGTCCGCAACACTGACAGACCTTTGCCATTGTAGTTTCCCTCCATTTTTTTTCGACCCGGACGGGGATAGGCTCCTTGCCCACTCCTCGCCGAGAGATTGCATATTTTTGCCTCAGGATTTTATCATATTTTTTCAAAAGGGAAAATGTCCTGGGGCTGGACTTTGAGGAGTCCGAACGAGGAAGAGATTCGATGGACTCGAGCCTGTGTCCGCACAGTGAGGATGAGGAATGCGGGGTGGAGTGTGTGGATAGGGACATGTATGGAACGGAAAGCTGGGAGGGGAAAGGGCCGATGTCGTTTGGCGATAACCTGGAGCGGTTGGATGAGATCCTGAGGCGTCTCGAGTCCGAGCCGATGCCTCTGGACGAGGCGCTCGAGGCCTTCGAGCGCGGGGTCTCCCTGGTGCGGGAGAGCCGAGGAATCCTGGAGCGGGCGGAGCAGAGGGTGACGCTTTTGACCCAGGACGGTGAGAGGCCCTTCGAGGGCTCCGCTGGAGGTGAGAATGAAAAAGTTGAAAACTAAAAGTTGAAAACTAAAAATTGAAAACTTGATTCTTGGTGCATTTTTTATGCGTCTTGTGCTATTCTTTAGCGGATGCCGCAGTCCCCTGCGGGCGCGTGCAGGCGTGGATCCAGGTTAGGTGTCGCTGTAAGGATTTCAAGTTCCATCCGGTTCCTTTGCCAACAAAAATTGTGTGGAGGTGTCTGGTATGTCGGTTACGAGAAGGACGGCTACGAATGTGTTGCTGGATACGGCACTGAAGAACTTCTATGGTGCTGCGGAGGAGATGGGGCTCGACGACAAGCTCATCTCGATCTTGAGCAACTCCGAGCGCAGGCTTGAGGTCTCCGTGCCCGTGGAGATGGACGACGGCTCCGTCCAGGTTTTCAAGGGGTACAGGGTGCAGCATTCCACCGCCATCGGCCCGGCCAAGGGCGGCATCCGTTTTCATCCCGACGTGGACGTGGACGAGTGCGAGGCTCTGGCCATGCTCATGACCTGGAAGTGTTCGCTGGCCGGTATCCCCTACGGCGGCGGCAAGGGCGGGATCTGCTGCGATCCCCTGGTCCTCTCCAAGAAGGAGAAGGAGCGCATGTCCCGCACCTTCGCGGCCCGCATCGCGCCGATCGTCGGGACCTGGCAGGATGTGCCCGCCCCGGACCTCAACACGGGGGGCCAGGAGATGGTCTGGTTCAGCGATACCCTCACCAAGATGCGCGGCCAGCTGGAGCCGGGCGTGTTTACGGGTAAGCCGATCCCGTACTGGGGCTCCAGAGGGCGCAACGAGGCCACGGGCCGCGGCGTCGCCACCTGCGGCCTCGAGCTGATGAAGGTCCTGGGCAAGAACCCGGAGAGCATTCGGGCGGCCATCCAGGGGTTCGGCAACGTCGGCAGCTTCACGGCGAAGACGCTGGCGGAGGCGGGGGTCAAGGTCGTCGCCATCAGCGACATCACGGGGTCCTATTACTCCCCGAAGGGCATCGACCTGAAGAAGGCCTTCGAGATGGTCTCCTCGCACCCCAAGAGGCTGCTGGAGGGATTCACCTGCGACGGCTGCGAGAAGCTGGGGGTCTCGGACGTCCTGTTCGCGGACTGTGATTTCCTGTTCCCCTGCGCGCTCGACGGCGTCCTGAACGACAAGACGGCGGACAAGGTGAAGGCCAAGTACCTCGTCGAGGGCGCCAATGGCCCCGTCACCCCCGAGGGAGACAAGATCCTCGCGGACAAGGGCGTTACGCTCGTCCCCGACTTCCTGGCCAACTCGGGCGGTGTCATCGGCTCCTACTTCGAGTGGGCGCAGAACCTCCAGGGCTTCTTCTGGACGGAGGAGGAGTACAACAACCGCCTGATCCACATCATGAAGGGCAACTTCAAGCGCGTCTGGGATTACGCCCAGGCCAAGAACGTCAAGATGCGCCGCGCCGCCTTCATGGCCGCCATCCAGCGCGTCGCCGACGTCGAGGCGCTGCGCGGCATCTTCCTGTAGGCTTATTCCCCCTGATTTGAGGAGGCAGTTTTCGTGAAGGACAGGGTGCTTTCAGCAGTCGAAGGGCTTCGCGGCGAGATGGTCGAGGCCCTGAGCCGGATCTGCCGTATTCCCGCCGTCTCCCCCCATAACGGGGGGACGGGGGAGGAGGAGAAGGCCAGGGAGATAGAGCGTCTTGTCGCGGAGCTGGGGCTGGGCGCCGTCACGTGGCAGAGGGTCGAGGACGAAAGGTCCCCGACGGGGAACCGGCCTTCTCTGTTTCTGGAGTTTCAGGGAAAGCAGCGGCGCCGGCTCTGCATCCTGACGCATATCGATATCGTCCCCGAGGGGGATCGGTCGCTTTGGACGATAGATCCCTATCGGCCCGTCGTCAAGGGGTCCCGTCTCTATGGGCGCGGGGTCAGCGACAACGGGATGACCCTTATCGCCTCACTCTACGCGCTCAAGGCGCTCGTCGCCTCCGGCGCCGAGCCGGAGTTCTCCGTGTGCCTCGTCTTTGCCGCGGACGAGGAGATGGGGAGTGGTTTCGGCCTGGAGCCCCTGCTGGAACGGGAGCTTTTTCGCCCGGACGACCTGGTGATCGCTCCGGATGGCGGCAACGACGCGGGAGATTTTGTCGAGATATCCGAGAAGGCCGGCCTCAAGCTCGCCTTTACCGTAACAGGCCGCCAGGCCCATGCCAGCCTGCCCAATACGGGGCTGAACGCCTGCCGTGCGGCCAACATTCTGGCCGTGGAGGTGGACGAGGCTCTGCACAAGGCGTTCCCGGACGAGGACCCGCTTTTCGATCCTCCCGTCTCGACCTTCGAGCCGACCCGCCGCTTCGCCAACGTCCCCAACACGAACACGGTCCCCGGCAAGGAGCGGTTCGAGTTCGACTGCCGCGTCCTCCCCTCCGTCTCTCTGGACGAGGTGCTTGAGGTCGTGGAACGGGTGCGTAAGGACGTGGCGGACCGGACCGGCGCCGAGGTTGGCCTCGAGGTCGGCCGAAACGATGCGGCCACCCCCACCTCCCCGGACAGCGACATCGTCCGGTTGCTCTGTGGCGCCGTACGGGAGGTGCTTGGGGTGGAGCCGAGGACCGGAGGGATCGGAGGGGGCACGTTTGCGGCGTTCTTCCGCAAAAAGGGCATTCCCGCGGTCGTCTGGCAGCAGGAATGTGCCGGCGTGGCCCATCAGCCCGACGAGTACACGGAGATCGACTACCTCGTCAACAACGCGAAGGTCTTCGCCCTGATGATGCTGGGCGGGCTCTGATCTGAAGTCCTGCCGCGTTTTTGCCGAAAGCGACATGCCGGAGGGGGAGAGGAGGATTTCTTCCCCTCCGGCATGTCGCTTTTCAGGGTGCGCCTTCTCTTTTCCGAAGACGGTGCGAAAGATCTCGTCTGCTCTGGTAAAAAAACGTTTCAGGCGCTACAATTTTCATCATGGGTTCATCGTGTTCTTCTTCTCCGAATGATAGGTGTCCGGAAGGGGAGGCGCGGGCCCGACCGAAGCCCCATGGGGGTTCATATCGAGATGGGGCGGAAACGCTGGTGAAAATAGGGTGCTGGCCTCGGCGGCGAGGGGCGCTTGATGTTTCGGCCTCCCGAGGAGGTTTGACGATGTTTGGAACGGATATAGGAATCGATTTAGGCACGGCGACGATCCTGATCTTCGAGAAGAGGCATGGGGTCGTATTGAGGGAGCCCTCGGTCGTGGCCGTCGATCAGGATACCGGCAGCATCCTCGCCGTGGGATACGAGGCCAAGAACATGGTGGGGCGCACGCCGGGCAGCATCGTCTCCGTCCGCCCGCTCAGGGACGGAGTCATCGCGAACTACTCGATGACCGAGGCGATGCTCCAGCACTTCATGCGGCGCGTCACGCGCGGCTGGCAGCGTTTCTTCAGGAACAGGGCGATGATCTGCGTCCCGTCCGGCGCTACGGACGTGGAGCGCAGGGCTGTCCTCGAGGCGGCGCTGGAGGTCGGGGCCAAGGAGGCCTACCTCATCGAGGAGCCCATGGCCGCGGCCATCGGGGCCAACCTCAATGTCGAGGAGGCCCGGGGCAAGATGGTTGTCGACGTCGGCGGCGGGACGGCGGACATCGCGGTGATCTCCCTTGGGGGGGTCGTCGTGTCCAAGTCGCTCCGGATCGGAGGGGACAAGTTCGACGAGGGGATCATGCGCTATCTCCGGCGCCAATACAACCTCGCGATCGGCGAGCAGACGGCCGAGAACCTGAAGATCATGATCGGTACCTGTATCCCCCTGGACGAGGAACAGCGCATGGTCATCAAGGGCCGGGACCTCGTGCAGGGGCTGCCCCGGCAGATAGAGGTCTCCAGCTCGGCCGTCAACATGGCGATAGGGGAGATGGTCCAGACCCTGGTCGATGGGGTGCGCAACGTCCTGGAGCTAACGCCGCCGGAGCTTTCGGCCGATATCATAGACAGGGGTATCGTCTTAACGGGGGGGGGCTCCCTGTTAAGGGGGCTGCCCGAGCTGATCTCGCAGCAGACGGGGATCAACTGCTTTACGGCGGAGAACCCGATGGAGTGCGTGGCCCTGGGTACGGGCAGGGCTCTGGCCGCTATCGACAAGCTGACGGGGTCGGGACGCAACAGTATCCTGGTGAACGTCCGAAAGGGGCGCAGGCGTCGCTGACCTTTGCCGGCCCGGCGGGGCAGACCTTGGAAATTCAAGGGCCCTATGAAGAAGCTGGCTGAAAGAACGGTTTGGCTCCACCTTTCTGAAGGGGCGTGATTTTTTGCATAGAGGGCTTTATTCGGCGTGCTCCGCAATGCTGGTCCAGGAGACGCATCTGGACGTCGTGACGAACAACCTGGCGAACGTGGACACGCTCGGCTTCCGTCGGCGCATCCCCGTCAACGAGGAGTTCAGCGCGCATCTGGACCGCCTCGAAAAGGTATCGGAGGACGACGAGCGAAAGATCGTGACCGTCCCCCCGTTCACGATGAACTGGAAGGGAAAGCAGACGATTGGGACCCTGGCCCTGGCGAACGTCTTCTCGGAGAGCGCCATGGACACGACGCCGGGGGTCGTCCGCGTGACGGACAACCCGCTGGACCTGCTGATCGACGGGCCGGGCTTTTTTGCCGTCCAGGACGGTGCGGGGAACACCTTTTATACGCGCCAGGGCAGCTTTGCGCTGAGCGATGACGGCGTTGTCATCACCCAGGACGGAATGACCCTCCAGGGCGACGGTGGGGACATTGAGGTGGGGACGGCCACCCGCCTGGTCGTCAATCCCGGCGGCCAGGTCTACGCGGATGGGGCGCTCGTGGGGACGATCCCCCTCTATACCTTCGAACGGCCGACCTATCTGAGGCAGGTGGGCCGGAACCTCCTGGCGCCCAGTGACGCTTCGGGGCCGGCCGCCGAGGCCGAGGACGTCCGGATTGTCGGGGGGGCGCTCGAACGGTCCAACGTCAGCGTCGTCGAGGAGATGGTCCGTATGATCGAGGCTCAGCGGGCCTATGAGGGCGCCTCGAAGGCCCTGATGGCGCACGACGAGCAGACGGGCAAGCTGATTACGGCCTACGGCAGGGGCTAATTCCCTTTTGTCCCTTTTACGTTAGGGGGAGGATTTATCGCATGTTGAGATCTCTTTGGTCCAGCGCCTCGGGCATGATTGCCCAGCAGACTCATCTTGACGTCGTCTCGCACAACCTCGCGAACGTCAATACCCAGGGGTACAAGAAGCGGAGGGCCGACTTCGAGGACCTGCTCTATCAGATTGGCCGGGAGCCCGGGACGCCGGTCGAGCCGAACTCCATGGTTCCTACGGGTGTGCAGGTGGGGCTGGGTACGCGGGTCGTGGCGACCCCCAGCTTCATGACCCAGGGGAACTTCCAGATCACGGAGAATCCCCTGGACTGGGCGATCGCAGGCAAGACGATGGCGGGGGAGAACGCCTATTTTCAGGTGACGCAGACGGACGGGACGATCGCCTACACCCGCTCCGGGGTGTGGGACGTGGATGCGGACGGGCAGATCGTCAACCACGATGGCCTGTTGCTCGAGCCCGCGATCGTCATCCCACGGGAGGCCACGTCCATCCAACTGAGCCGGAACGGCATCGTATCCGTCAAGATGCCCGGACAGACGGAGCTTCAGGAGGTCGGTCAGCTGGAGCTGGCGCGCTTCGTCAACCCTGCGGGTCTCCGGGCGGAGGGGGACAGGCTATTCCTGGAGACGGAGGCCAGCGGCCCCCCCATTCTCGCGCAGCCCGGCACGGACGGGATGCCCGAGGTGCGGCAGGGCGTCCTGGAGATGTCCAACGTCCAGGTCGTCGAGGAGATGGTGGAGATGATCGTGGCCCAGCGGGCCTACGAGGCCAACTCCAAGGGCGTCCAGACGGCGGACGATCTGCTGAGGATAGCCAACGGTCTGAAGCGTTAGGGCGATGGGACCTTTTGTGCGGCGGAGGGGACTCCGCCCTTTTTTTATGGCGCTCGCCTGTGCCGCCCTGCTCTCAACCTCCGTTGCTCTGAGTGCGGAGCGGCCCGTCCGCATCGATATCCCCCCCTCCGTCCAAGCGGACGGTAGCGCTTTCACGTTGGGGGATATCGCGCGGCTCTCTGGACCCGACAGGGTGCGGGATGTCCTGAGCACCCTGATCCTGTCGGTCGAGGAGGGGGGCGTCGTCACCCGGGAGCAGGTGCTCCGGGCGGTCGAGGCCAGCGGGCTCGAGGGCGTCCGTCTGGAGGTTCGGATGCCCGACAGGGTACGGGTCGAGGCGGCCGGTTCGGGCGGGGCGCCGGGGGCGGAAAATGGCGGGCGTTTCTCCCCTGACGAATCCCTCGCATCTGTGATAAAATCACTTGCGGCATGGGATGGCGACGTCGAGGTCTCTCACGCGGGCCCGGTTCCCGAGGGGCGGCTCGTCTCGCCGGCATCCCTGGTCCCGGGAAGTGCGGCCGCCACGCTGCGTTTTCGTGACGGGGCGGGGCGGGAACGTTCCTTGGCCGTCCGCCTGGCCTGGACCCAGAACGTCCTCGTCATGGCGCGGTCCGTGCCCAGAGGGCAGCCCCTGGTCGCGGAGGATTTCGTGATGCGCCCCATGCGCATCGCGAAGCCTGGCGTCTACGCGGTGCAGCTCTCCCAGGCCGTGGGGCGCACGTCCCGCAGGCCTCTGCTGCAGGGGAAGCCCGTGCCGTTGGAGTTCCTCTCCGAGCCCCCCGCGGTGGAGAGGGGCAAGACTGTCCGCATCGTCGTGCGTCGGGGAGGGCTTGTGGCGACGGTCAAGGGCGTTCTGTTGGACGACGGGGCCGCAGGCGCCGTCGTGAGGGTACGCCGGGTGGACGACAAAAAGGTCGTCCTCAGGGCCCGGGTCTTGGATAGCGAAACCGTGGAGGTGGATGTTCCGTGAATGTCTCGAGAGGACGGGCGGGTTTGATTTTGTTCTGTCTCTGCCTTTGCGCGGCGGCGTGGGGTACCGAGAGGGCCGAGGCCGTCTCCCTCTGGGACGACAGGACGAACTGGACGGCGGACGAGCGCCCCGGCAGGGTGGGGGACATCGTCACGGTGCTGGTCAACGAGCGGACCGACGCCAAGGACGAGGCGACGATGGACGTCAAGAAGTCCTCGAAGAACTCCGTCAGCGACGGGACGGGGATCCTCAGGTTCATCAGGAGCCTCGGGCTGACGAGCGACAACAGCAGCAAGGGCGACGGCTCCGTAGAGCGCAAGCATCACGCGAAGGCGACGGTCGCGTGTCTGGTCACGGACGTGCTCCCCAACGGAAATCTGCTCATCGAGGGGACGCGCGACGTCCGGACCAGCGAGGAGACGCTGCAGTTCCAGTTGATCGGCGTTATTCGCCCTCAGGACGTCAACAGCAACAATCAGATTCGCAGCGAATTGATCGCGAACGCCGAACTGGCGGTCAAGGGCAAGGGGGCCATCTCCCGGACCCAGAAGCCGGGGATCATCACTCAAATCCTTCAAATGGTCTTTTGAGGGCTCCGATGTTTATGTCGTTCGGTGATGCGTTTCGCAGGAATAGGGGGGACTCTCTCGGGATGAGGGGCAGGAACGCGGTGGTCCGCGCCGTGTCGGGCATCGCTTGGGGGCTCGTTTTGGCCCTTTGCGGTGTGGCCTCCGCGGCGGTGGAGCTTCGGGATATGGACTTCGGTCGGGTCCATCCGCAGGTGCGCATCAAGGACATCGTGGAGATCGAGGGCGCGCGCGGGAACCAGCTGACGGGCGTGGGGCTCGTTACGGGGCTCGCGGGGACGGGGGACAAGTCCTCCATGGCCGTGCAGATGATGCGTAACATGATGCGCAACTTCGGGGTAACCCTGGACGAGAAGGCGGCCCGGACCAAGAACGTCGCGGTGGTATCCCTGACCGCGACGCTGCCGCCCTATTCCCGTCCCGGCCAGGCCATAGACGTCAGCGTCAACGCGATGGGCGATGCCAAGAGCCTCCAGGGCGGGACGCTGATGCAGTCCCCACTGAAGGCGGCGGACGGGAAGGTCTACGCCGTCGCCCAGGGGGCCGTGCTCGTGGGGGGGTATGCGACGGCCGGTTCCGCGGCCTCGACGACGAAGAACATCCCGACGTCGGGCCTCATCCCATCGGGGGCGATCGTGGAGCGCGACGTGCCCGCGGATTACGCGGTGGGCGGCCAGCTGGCGCTTCTGCTCCGGGACCCCGACTTCACGACGGCGCAGCGCATTACGGACACGATCAACCGGCAGTTCGGGGCGGTGGCCTATCCCGTGGATGCGGGGCGGGTCGTGGTGAACCTTCCGGGGCAGTACCTCGCGGCGCCGACGGCCTTTCTGGCGAACATGGAGAAGCTGGAGATCGCGCCGGACAGCCCAGCGCGCGTGGCCGTCAACGAGCGGACCGGCACCGTGGTGATGGGGGGTAACGTCCGCATCAGCTCGGTGGCCGTGGCGCACGGCGGCCTCACGGTGACCGTGAAGGAGGACCCGAACGTCGTGCAGCCCGGACCCCTCAGCGGCGGCGAGACCCGGACGGAGCAGAGGACGGACATCACGGTGGACGAGGACGGTGCCAGCATGATCGCGATGCCCTCGACGACGACGGTACGGGACCTCGTGCGAGTCATGAACTCCATCGGGGCGACTCCTCGCGACATCATCGAGATCCTCCAGGCGATCGACAGGGCCGGGGCCCTGCACGGCGAACTGGTGAACATGTGAGCGAACGACCGGCTCTTTGGGGCCGTCGGCCCCAAATGCCGCGTATAAAAGGTGGAATGGACGATGATCGACCCCATAAGCAAGTACAATTTTCGCGCCTCCGAGACGCAGGTCCCCCCGGAGGTCCATAAGACGCCGGAGGCCCTGAAGCTGAAGGACGCCTGCCAGCAGTTCGAGTCCATACTCTGGGCGCAGGTCTGGAAGAAGATGCGCGACAGCGCACGCGCGGTCGGAGGAGCCGAGCGGGACCGTCCGTGGAAGCAGATGGAGGACCTTTCGCTGGAGATGGCTACCGACGACCTGGCGGCCAGCGAAAATGGGCCGGGGCTCTGGAGGATGCTCTACGATCGGATGGTCGGCAGCCTGGCGGCTCGCGATAAGTCCGTCACGGCCGAGGGGCTTTCCGAGGAAGGGCCGGAGCGGGTGTCGGCACGGCCGTGAGGCCCGCGTGGTGGGAGCGGGGCGTTCGTTTTTCCTGCGTCGGGTGCGGCCGCTGTTGTCGGGGCGAGCCCGGCGCGATTTTTTTCTCCCGCGCCGAGGGAGAACGGGTATGCGCGTTCCTCTCCTTGGTTGAGGGAACCATGGACGAGGGGACCTTTCGGAGGCGTTTCGTCACCCTGCGCTGGGGGCGCCCCAGCTTCATCGAGCGCCCGAACGGCGACTGCATTTTTTATCGGGCCGAGGAGGCCCGGTGTTCCATCTACGGCGTCCGCCCCTCTCAGTGCCGCCTCTTTCCCTTCTGGCCCGAGGTGATGCGGTCGGAGGGGAGCTGGGCGTCCTATGCGAAGAGCTGTCCCGGTATGAACGATGGCCGCCTCTACTCGGCCTCCGAGATCGAGGCGCTGCTCCGCGAGGACGCGGCGCAGCGGGCCTGAGGCGCAGGCGGCAGAGGTTTTTCGAAAGAAGTTTTCCGAAAGGGAAGGTTTCCGATGGGAGGGGGTCCCGATGCGGTGCGGCAGCCTGTTTGACCCTGTCGTCCGGGGGGAGGCGGAGTTTCTGGAGGTCCTGGAGACCTTCGATCTCCCGAGGGATGGGAAGGTTGGGAAAAGTGCCTTGGGGCCACGTATCGAGCGCATCGTGTCCCAGGGGCACGCCTCCCCCGAGGGCTTCTGGTACGATCAGGACGAGCCCGAGTGGGTGGCCTTGCTCCAGGGGGCTGCGGAGCTGGAGTTTGAGGACGGCCGGCGGCATTCCATGGGGGCCGGGGATTGGCTGGCGATCCCCGCCCACGAGCGGCACCGCGTGGCGTACACCTCGTCCGAACCGCCCTGCGTCTGGCTCGCCGTCTTCGGTGCGGGCTCTCCCGAGATGGCCGGCATTGACTTAGAGGAGGGGATGTCTTGAGGCGGATTTATGGTAGGGCTGTGGGTCTGTTGCTGCTTGCGGCGGCATTTTCCCTTGCGGTGCCGCAGGGCCTGGGGCTTGTGGTTGGCGCGGGGCCCGCGGAGGCTGTCGTCCGCGAGGGGGCCATCGAGGGGCGGCCGGGGTTCTCCTTTCGGAATCTGATCTACAAATGGGGCCACCTGTTCGTGGATATCGTGAACGGGACGCAGCGGAACGTCTCCTTTGGGGGCACGATGCTCTTCCTGGACCGTTACGGAAAGACCGTGGCCAGGGCGGAGCTGCTTCCCGAAAAGGTCAAGCGGAAGTCCTTCAGACGTTACAGGGGGCGGTTTGTAGAGGGCAGCGGCGAGGAGGCGTCCAAGGCTGTACGCCTGATGTGGCTCTTCGAGTTGAGGAACGAGTGATGGACCGGCTCTCGGCAAGGACAGCTCCTACCATGAGGAGAACGACGTGGTTTTGTGCGCTCCTTCTCCTCTGTCTTGTTCTGGTGCGGCCGTCCAGTGCGGCGCCAGACAGCGCGGAGGCGTTCATGTCCGTCACCTTCGGGCTCTCCTCGAAGCGGACGCAGCTCCGCATGGAGCGCAGCGGGGCCGAGGCCTCCGGGTTCATTCGTGACGGGCAGCTCTCCATGGAGGGGCTCTTCGAGGGGCGTCCTGCGGTCTTCGTCTTCGGTTTCCATGCGCGGAAAGGGCTGAATTACAAGGCCGTCTATCTGACGAGCACGGGGGACGGCGACGAGGACAAGGCCCTTTACGACGCGTTGCGCCGGGCCTACACCGCCCGCTTCGGCAATACGAAGGAGTCGCCCCTGCCCAATACCTGGGCGGAGGGGCGCCTTTTGTTGCGCAACATATGGGAGCCCGACCGCTACACGACGGTCGCGCTGTCCTACAACCCCGAGGCGACGAACCGCTTTCCCGGGAACTCGCCGGGGGCACGGCCCATACACCTGATCTACCAATATTCCCGATGGGATAAGAAATGACGGATGCCTTGCGGCGATGATGATCATGACGGGGAGGGACCGTCCATGTTGAGCTGTATGCGCTGTTCCCGGCAGTTTGGGGACAGGGAGATCGTCTGGCGCTGTCCCTGTGGGGGGACGTTGCGCCTGTCCGGGTATGGAGCCGCCCCCTCCGACGGGCGGGGGATCTGGCGTTACCTTCGGGGCCTGCCGCTCGACGCCTCCCGCATCGTCTCGATGGGAGAGGGCGATACGCCGCTGATCGAGTGCCGCTTCGGCGGTCGAGCCGCCTGGTTCAAGCTGGATTACCTGGCCCCGACGGGTTCCTACAAGGATCGGGGGATGGCGGTGCTGGTCAGCTGGCTGAGGTCGGCGGGGGTGACGCACGTCGTGGAGGACTCCTCGGGCAACGCGGGGTCGTCCATGGCGGCCTACTGCGCGGCCGGCGGCATCGCCTGCGACGTCTACGTCCCGGACTACACGTCCTCGGGGAAGTGCGTGCAGATAGAGGCCTATGGGGCCAGGCTCGTCCGTGTGCCCGGCACTCGGGAGGACACGACGCGCGCGGCCGAGCGGGCGGGGCAGGAAAGGACCTCGTTCTACGCCAGCCACAACTGGAGCCCCTGGTTCCTGCAGGGGATCAAGACGTGGTTTCTGGAGGTCTTCGACGCGCTGCCGGAGGTGCGGAACGTCGTGGTCCCCGTAGGGCAGGGCAGCATCGCCCTGGGGGCCCGGCTGGCGATGGAGGAACTTCGGGCGGCGGGCCGCCTGGAGCGCCTGCCCCGCATCCTCGCGGTGCAGCCCGCGCACTGCGATCCCCTGGCCCGGGCCTTCGAGGCGGGGCTGGACGAGCCCGTCCGGATAGAGAAGAAGGAGACGGCGGCCGAGGGAATTGCCTCCGCGGAGCCGGTGCGCGGGGCCGAGGTGCTGCGGGCGGTCCGCGAGACGGACGGCGGTTTTGTTACCGTGTCGGAGGCGGAGATCTGGTCGGCGCACTCCAGCCTCTGCCACGCCGGGCTGTACGTGGAGCCGACCTCCGCGGCCGCGGCCGCCGGGTGGGATAAACTTTGTGGGGCGGGCCGCATCGACGCGGCGGAGCCCACGGTGGTCTACCTCTCCGGCATCGGCCTGAAGGCGACGGACAAGATAGCGGGGCACGTGCAGTGAGCCCCATGCGTCGGAGAGAACCGTAAAATCGGCCCCGTCGGCTTGGCCGGCGGGGCCGATTGCTTGAGGAGCGTGGGAAAGGCCGGCGTCATTTGCCGGTCTTCAAGGCGTGGTTCCTGGCGATCAGGTCGATGAAGACGAGGTCCTCGTCGCCATCGTTGCGTAGCCCGTGGGACTCCCCAGGGCAGGCGATCGTGACGGATTTGGGCCCGACGACGGTCTCCTTGCCCTGACTGTCGGTGAAGACGCCCCGGCCGGAGAGGATGATGTAGGTATCCTCGTTGTCGACGTGCGGATGCACGCCGACGCTGTCGCCCTTCTTCAAGGTCATGAGGCCTATTTCCTTGATGGCCTGATCGTCGGTGGCCGCTTCCCGCCGGAAGGCGAACCGGCCGTAGAGCGTGCCGACCCCCGTCTTGCCGGCCTTCTCGACGTTCTTCTCGAAGAGCTTGTCCGCGGGGAAGACCTGGGCCGTTGGGTTTTTGGTGATGGCCTCCAGGTTGGCCCCCGCGTTTTTGACGATGATGTCGAGGAAGACGAGGTCCTCCGCGTAGAGGTTGGCCAGGCCGTGGGACTGACCGGGGCGGGCCATGGTTATGTCTCCGGGCCCGACCACCCAGGCGTTACCCTCGCCGTCGGTGAAGATCCCATGGCCGGAGACGATCACATACGCGTCCTCGTTGTCCTTGTGCGTATGGACGCCGACGAACTCTCCATGCCGCAGGGTCATCCACCCTATTTCCTTGATGGCGTCGTCCTCCAGGGCCGCGTCCCTCGTGAAGGCGAACTCGCCGTGAAGGGTCCCTTTGCCCCCGGCGACGTCCTGCTTGTCGAGCACCGTCAGCTGCTCCGCGGTATAGCACTGGCCGTGCTTGACGGGGTCCGCGGGAGCGGGGGCCGGGCGGAACGAAATTCCAACCATACAAACGCATAAAGCCGCAAGGATCCTCTTCATGAAACGCCCTCCTCGTTAATGAATTTTCATGATAAAAAGTATACGTCCGTTTTGGGCGAAACTCAAGGATAGACGAAACGGCGATATCGCTTTGCGAACCCTGGATGGACGGCCCCGCTCCTTCACCAGGGATTGAATGCCGTCAGGACCTTCAAAATCCCTTCCTTTCCCTCCTAAAAAATGATTTCAGGAGAACGCTCCGCCTGGGATTCTCCTTATGACTAAGAAGATACCCCCCCCATAAAGTCAAGGTCTGCCGTAGGCCGTTTCCGGACCGAGGCGTAACGCCCTTGCAGCCCCCGAGGATTGTGGTAAGGTTTGGTGGGGTTGTGGTAAAGTTTGATTGAGGTAGAACATGATGGGGATGCGCCGAAAAGGACTGAGACGCACTCCGGAGGGGCGAGTGAGACATGACGGAACGCGGGAATATCGAAAACGGCTTTACTGAGGAGAAGGTCAGCATCTACGTCGCCGGGATGACCTGCGCGACCTGCGCCAAGATGGTGGAGCGGGAGTTGTCGAAGGTCGACGGGGTATCGTTTGCGGCGGTGAACCTGGCGACGGACAGCGCCTTCGTGGTCCTGGAACGCCCGGTGCCGCGGGAGGTCCTGGAGCGGGCGGTGCGCGAGGCGGGGTACGACATAGGAAACCCGCCCGGCGAGGGACAGGAGGAGGAGCGGTATCGTGCGGCGCGGCGCGGGGTTGTCTATTCCTGGTCCGTCGTCGTCCCGCTCATGGTCCTGATGGTGCTGCACATGTACGGCGGACCTTCGGTGCACGCCGGGGCCATGAAGCGCGTCATGCAGGCCATGCCGTTCATCGAGGCGGTGTGCGGGGCCTTCGTCCTCTTCGGGGTCGGACGCCGCATCCTCCGCAGCGCATGGATAGCCCTCTCGCACCGACACGCCAACATGGACGTGCTGGTCGCGCTGGGCGCGCTCTCCGCGTGGGGCACGGTCTTCGTCTCCTGGGCCGACCCGGCCTTTCCCTCGTTCGGAGCCATATCGACGATGATCGTGGCCCTGCACCTCACGGGACGCTACATCGAGTCCCGGCTCCGGGACCGGGCGTCGAAACAGGTGCGGGCGCTCCTGTCCCTCTCCGTGCCCACGGCGCGGCTGCTGCTCTCCGATGATAATGTCGGAAGGGAGGGCGGCGGAAAGGAGGAGGGCGGTAGGACGGTCGAGGTTCCCATCGAAGCGGTGAAATCGGGAAACGTCGTAGTCGTCCTGCCGGGCGAGCGCATCGCCGTGGACGGGGAGATCGTCCGGGGCACGACGTCGGTCGACGAGTCCATGCTGACGGGGGAGTCCATCCCCGTGTCCCGCGGCGTGGGGGATGCGGTGACGGGAGGTTCCCTGAACCTGACGGGCGCCCTGCACGTGCGGGCCACATCGGTGGGGGAGGACAGCTTCCTCTCGCGCATGGCGTCGCTGATTCGCGAGGCCCAAGGGGCGAAAATTCCCATCCAGGCCTTCGCGGACCGGGTGACGAACCGTTTCGTCCCCGTCGTCTTCCTGCTGGCTGTGCTGTCGGGCGCGTTCTGGTGGGTCCTGTATCGGATCTATGGGACCTCGCCCCTGCCCCTCGCCCTTCTGGGGATGGCCAGCCCCGCAAAGGCGCTGAACGCCTTTATCTCTACGCTGGTGATTGCCTGCCCCTGCGCGCTTGGGCTCGCCATTCCCATGGCGCTCGTCGCGGGCACGGGCGCGGCCTCGAAGCGCGGACTGCTGATCCGCAACGCCGAGGCCGTACAGACGGCCCGTGAGCTGGGCGCCGTGATCCTGGACAAGACGGGGACCCTGACGGAGGGGGCCCCGAAGGTCGTGGAGACGAACCTGACGCCCGACCTGCTGACCGCCGCGGCCTCCATCGAGAGATCGTCGACCCATCCCTTGGCCAAGGCCATCTCCGCGGCTGCTGCGGGCGACGCTGAGGTCTCGGAGGTGGTGGAGACCGCGGGCGAGGGGGTACGTGCGTCGGTCGGGGGGCGGGAGTTTTTCATCGGGCGTCCCGTGGACCCGGATCGTTATGGGGCGCAGCTCGACCTTGGCCGGACGGTCGTCGAGATGCGCTCGGGCGACGAGGTGCTGGGCTTCATCGCCGTGGAGGACCCCATCCGCGAGGACACCTCGGAGGCCGTGCGGCGGCTTCGGGAGATGGGGGTCGAGGTCGTCATGGCGACGGGCGACAACGAGCGTACGGCGCGGAGCGTTGCGGCCCGTATCGGGGTCGACGATTACCGTGCCGCCCTGCGGCCGGACGACAAGCTGACCCTCGTGCGGGACTGGCAGGCCCGGGGGCGGACGGAGAAGCAGGGGCGTTCAGAGGCCGTCGCACGCACGGAGGAACAGTACCGCTCCGGCAGCCCTTCGCTGCGCTCAGGGGCCGTCGCACGCAAAGTGCTGATGGCCGGCGATGGGATCAACGATGCCGCGGCCCTGAAGGGGGCGGACATCGGCGTGGCCATGGGGGCGGGCAGCGACCTGGCCGTGGAGAACGCGGACATCGTGATCGTCAAGGGCGGCGTGTCCCGGGTGGCCGACGCGATCTCGCTCTCCCGGCGCATCTTCGAGGTCATCCGGCAGAACCTCTTCTGGGCCTTCGCTTACAACGTTGTGGCCGTGCCGCTGGCGATGCTCTCGCTGCTGAACCCGATCGTTGCCGAGAGCGCCATGGCCGCCAGCTCCATCTCCGTCATCCTGAGCTCCATGCGCATTGCGGGGCATTTCGGGAGGGAGGACGAGGAGGGCACCGCTTTCCCTAAAAATTAACGGATGCTTCATGTATTAAATTCACGGATTAAATTCACGGATTGAATCAGCGCTTCCCTGGATTTTTAACGCGGAGGGGGCGGCGGGTTGCGACGGATTCGTGGGAATAGGCTATAATAAATTGATACGTCCCTTGCCGTGGGACGGAAAACGGTTGGTTAAATCGGGCCGCCGAGCCGGAATGGCCGGTCCGGTCCGTGAAGGAGGCGAGCGAAAGTTGTCGGCGCAGCTGAAGAAAGCGGACATCGTCGATGTCCCGCAGCAGTCTATCGGGAAGGATATTGACGTCGAATCACTGGGACAGGAACACATCAATCTCGTATTCGCTCTGGGAAGCGAGGATTTTGGGGTGGACGTCAACATCGTCCGTGAGATCGTGCGGGTCCCGCCCTTCATCACCCGCGTCCCCAACGCGCCGGGGTACATCAGGGGTGTCATCAATCTGAGGGGGACGATCGTGCCGGTCTTCGACATGCAGCTCAAGATCGGGATGCCCTCCACGCCCCTGACCGAGGAGGCCCGCATCGTCGTGCTCTCCGTCAGCGACGTCATGTTCGGGATCATCGTGAACTCGGTCCGCGAGGTGCGCACGATTTACGACTCTCAGCTGGAGACGGCCTCGAAGCTCTCCTCTGCGATGGATAAACGCTACGTCCTGTGGGTCGCCAAACCCGCCGACGGTCGTCTCATCCTTCTGCTGGACGTTTCGTCCCTCTTCGAGCTGGACCAGATCCTCCAGGAGGAAGCCGGAAAGGAATAGCGTTTGATCCGGATCAATCTGCATATCCACAGCACCTGTTCCGACGGGGCTTTTGCCCCGTCGGAATTGGCGTGTCTGTTGCACAAACACAAAGTCACCGTCGCCTCCCTGACGGACCACGACACCGTAGACGGCGTCGTGCCGTTTCTCTCGGGCTGCCGCCGGTTCAATATTCGTGGTGTCCCGGGGATCGAGCTCTCGTCCACCTCGCCGAAGGGGGAACTGCATATCCTGGGCTATCGCTTCGATCTCGATTCCCCTGAGCTCGACGAGGTCCTGGCGCAGTACCGAAGCGCGCGCAGGAAGAGAAACTGGGAGATCTGCGAGCGCCTTCGCGGGCTTGGAATCTCGATTTCTATGGCAGACGTCGAGGCGCACGCGAGGGGCATCGTGGGGCGGCCCCACATCGCGCAGGCGCTCTGGGAGAGGGGGTACGCCCTCTCGATTCGGGATGCGTTCTCGCGCTACCTCGGCCAGGGCGGCTCCGCCTACGTGTCGCGTTCCCTTCTGTCCACGGAGGACGCCATCCGCGTCATCCGCGAGGCAGGGGGGCTGCCGGTCTGGGCTCACCCCCTGAGCTCCCTGACCGACCCCAAGGACTTCGAGCCCGTCCTGGACCGACTGAAGGAGATGGGGCTCTGGGGGGTGGAGTGCTGGTTTCAGGGTGCGGAGCCGGCGCAGACGTGGCACTGCCTGAACGAGTCCGGAAAACGCGGGCTCTATACGACTGCGGGGACGGACTTTCATGGACATCCAGGGCACCCGGCTAAGATATCGGGGTGCCTGGTGAGGGACGATCTCTTGCCGTGGGCCCGTTTCTGCGGCGGACTTTAGGGATTCCAATTTCAAATGATCTGGAAATGGAATAAGGTGAGTAATGCGAAATTTGGTAAGGTGGTCTGGAGGTGTGTTCGTTGTTTCCCATAGATCTGCGGAGCGATACGGTGACGAAGCCCTGCGCGGCGATGCGGAGGGCGATGGCGGAGGCGGAGGTCGGCGACGACGTCTACGGAGACGACCCGACGGTGCTGCGCCTCGAGGAGGAGGCCGCCGGGCTCCTGGGCAAGGAGGCGGCCCTCTACGTCACGTCCGGCACGCAGGGCAATCTGGTCTCGCTTCTGACGCACTGCGGCCGCGGCGAGGGGGTCATCCTCGGGCGGGAGTCCCATATCCTCAACTTCGAGGGAGGCGGCATGGCCTGCCTGGGCGGGATCATGCCGCTTCCTGCCGACGATCCCTCGGGGCTTCCCGGCATCTCGGATATGGAGGCCGTCTTGAAGCCTGCGAATAACGTCCATTTTGTCCGGGCCCGGCTGGTCTGCCTCGAGAACACCAACAACCGGCGGGGGGGGCACGCTTCGACGCCTCGGGAGATATCCGAACGTGCGGCGTGGGCCCACGACCAAGGGCTCGACGTCCATATCGACGGGGCCCGCCTCTTCAACGCGGCGGTGGCGCTGGGGGTGAAGCCCGCCGACCTGGTGCGCGATGCCGACAGCGTCCAGATCTGTCTCTCCAAGGGGCTGGGCGCGCCCATGGGGAGCTTGGTCTGCGCCTCTCGCGCCTTCATCGAACGCGCACGCTTCTGGCGTAAACGCCTCGGGGGAGGGCTGCGTCAGGCTGGAATAGTCGCGGCTGCCGGGCTTTACGCGCTGCGGCACAACATTGAACGCCTGGCGGAGGACCATGAGAACGCCCGGAAGATCGCTTCGATCCTTGCGGATGCCGGCCTGGATGTCTTTATGGCGGCGTGCCCGACCAATATGGTCTACTTTAGGGCAAAGGACGTGCCCTCCGCCGATAGGATCCTCGAGTCCTGCCGCAGGGAGAGGGTCGTCTTCAACAAGTCCGCGCCGGACACCTTCCGCCTGGTTACCCACCTGGACGTGAGTGCCGAGGCTGCTCTCGAGGCCGCCTCGATCATCGCGAGGGCCTTCCGCTCAGCATGAGAGGCCGCCTCCGTCTGGGAATTTTCTTCTCGTCCCTGGGGCTTCTGGGATTCTTCCTGGCGGCCTTTTTGATGTTTTCTGGACCGGCGTGGGGCAGTGCGACGCTCTATCGGGGCGGAAACGCCCTGGGCTCGGTCCCGACGACGAACGGCTCCAACGCCGAGCCCTGGGTCTCCCTGACGGACACGGGGGCGCTCCTGGGATTCCAGGCGTCGCTGTCCGGGGAGGAACTGCACCTCGTCCGTGGCGACGTGCGGTTTCGTATCGTCCTGAACGCCGTGGCCGCGTGGAGGGACCTCTATCTCATCCCGCTCTATGGGGCGGCCTTCGAGCGGGACGGACGCTGGTGGCTGGACATTCCATCCGTCCTGTCGCTCTTCCAGCGGGTGACCGGGACAGGGGCGGGAAACCGCCTGCGTTTCGACGTGGAGGCAGATGCCCCTCCCTCTGAACCGGCCGGCTCTGAGGTGCTTCCCACGACAGCGCCCTCCGCGGCGGAGGCCTCCGCCCCCTCCCCTTTGGAACCTGCGGGGGGGACCCCGCAGGCGGGAAGAAAGGAGGTCGCGGGGGCGGAAAGGGCGGAGAACGCGGCGCACCCGATTCCGGCGAGGGAGAAGCCCATGGGGCAGAGTCCCGCAAAGGGCAGGTCCCAGGCGAAACCGGAACCTGCGGGGGATAGAGGCGCAGGGGATGGAGGGGAGATCCGGGGCCTTCGATGGAGCACGTCGCGTGAGCGGGTGCGGGCCGTAATCGATTGCAGCGATGGAGCCGATCCACAGATTCAGGTGGAGAAGGGTAACGTTCGGGCCCTCTTCTCCAGCGCCTCGGAAGTTCTGGAGGGGCTTCCGTCCCCCTACGGCAACGTCTCCGCGGATCTGAAACGAGGACCGTCCGGGGCGTCACTGGTCTTCACGTCCAACAGCCTGCGTGTGGAGCGCCTGGCCCTGGATGCCCCGCGGCGCATCGTGCTGGATTTCTTCTTCGAGTCCCCGGCGGATATCCGCGTGCTGCCCGCCCCCACCCCAACACCCGCTCCTGTGCCTGGGCCGGCTGGAAGGTCCCCCAAGGGAAAGACGCCGGTCCAGCCTCCCACAAGGCGGGGAGGAAAGCGTCTGGTCGTCGTGGACCCCGGTCATGGGGGAAAGGACCCCGGGGCGACGGCCAACGGCGTTCGGGAGAAGGATATCAACCTGGGGATTGGGCTGGCTCTGGAGGCGGTGTTGAGGAGTAGGGGGTTCGAGGTCCGGATGACCCGGAGGACCGACGTCTACCTGAAGCTCCAGGAGCGGACGGACATCGCCAACCAGGTCAACGCGGACGTCTTCGTCAGCGTCCACGCCAATGCCTTGCCCTCGCTGAAGAACACCGCGGGCTTCGAGATCTACATCATGGCGCTGCCGACGGACAAGGATGCGCTCACGCTCGCCAAGATAGAGAACCGGGAGTATGTGGAGGAGAAGTCCGGCAGCTCCGCGGCCGTGGACAGAAGGACGGAGCTTTTGCTCCGCATCCTGGGGGATATGCAGCAGAACAATAAGATCAGCGAGAGCACGGAACTGGCGGAGGCCCTGTTCAAGGCGGGAAAACTGCGGGGCATCCCGATGAAGCGGGTGGCCCAGGCGCCGTTCTTCGTCCTTCGGGGGGCTGGGATGCCGGCGGTGCTTTTGGAGACGGGCTTCGTGACGAACCTCAGGGAGGCCAAGCTTCTGGCCCATCCGGGCTACCAGCGGAGGATCGCCGAGGCCATGGCTGAGGGGATCGTCAATTATTTGAAGTGAGGTTTCGGAGACAATCGAATCGATGCGCACACGCGTATGGATATCCATAAATGGGGGGAATGCTCGATGGCTCATCGCGGGGATGCGCCCGACGATCGTTATGACGATGACTACGATGACGACTTTGACAGCCGGAGGCCGCGTCGCCGCGGCCGGGATTCCCGCTCCCCGGAGCGGGAGCGGCCGCCGTTTTTGTTGCGCCTTTTCTCCTGGATTGGAATAATCCTCCTCTGCTTTGTGGCTGGCTACCTTGGAACGTCCTGGATGGTGCGCTCCCTGAACACCCGTTCCCTGCTGAAGCCGGAGAACCGGGTCGAAAACGGATCGGATCTAAAGGCTCTGACGGACTCGGAGCGGGAAAAGGAGAAGGCGAAGGCCGCACTTTCCGGGGTGCGTGGGGATATCCAGCAGGTCAGCTTGAGGCTCTACTTCCTCAAGAACGGAGGCTTGGCCGAGGACGTCCGGCCTTTCCTCGTCCGCCCTCAGGAGGACAACATCAGGGACTCCGTCCAGACCCTTCTCTCCATGAGCGGTATCGAGGGGGCGGAGTCCAACGTGCGCGTGCTCCACGTCTTCCGGAGCGCGGACACGGTGTTCCTGGACTGCTCCAGGGGCTTCGCCGTGGCCCTCTCCAAGTTGGGACAGCGGAACAGCCAGTTCCTGGTGACGGGCATCGTCCGCACGATGCAGGACAATTTTCCGCCGATCGTCAAGGTGCGTTTCTTGATCGACGGCGCGGTATCCTCCGGCGGGGCCCCCATCGATCTGACGGTGCCCTGGCAGTTGCCGCGCGCTTAGCGATGGACGTCCAGGCCCCGCAGCGGGGAGAAAGATCGTTCGACGCGCTGCGCCCCCTCTCCTTCGAGCGGCACTATACGCGTTACGCGGAGGGGGCTGTCCTGGTCACCCAGGGCGAGACGCGGGTGCTCTGTACCGCGACGGTGGAGGAGAAGGTCCCCGCCTTTCTGCGTGGGATGGAGCAGGGGTGGATCACTGCGGAGTACGCGATGCTGCCGCGCTCCACGGACCGCCGGACGCAGCGTGCCGTCCGCTCGGGGATCAGTGGGCGCAGTGCCGAGATCCAGCGCCTGATAGGGCGGGCCCTGCGCAGGGCCGTGGATTTGAAAGGGCTGGGGCCCCGGACCATCACGATCGACTGCGACGTGCTTCAGGCCGATGGCGGTACGCGCGTCGCCTCCGTCAACGGCGGGGACGTCGCGTTGGTGGACGCACTCAGGGTGTTGAGGGATGGGGGCGCCTTCGGAGCCCTCCCGCTCCTGTCGTGCATCTCTGCGGTGAGCGCGGGGATCATCGGCGGGGCGGTCCGCCTCGACCTCGACAGCGAGGAGGACCGGGCGGCCAGTGTCGATTTCAACGTGGTCGCGGACCACGCAGACCGTTTCGTCGAGGTCCAGGGGACAGGGGAGGAGGCTCCCTTTTCACGGGCGGAGACCGACCGCATCTTCGACCTCTGTCTGAAGGGGTGCCGCGAGATTCGGGAGCGGCAGACGGCGGCGCTCGAGTTCACGGCAGCGGAGCGCAGCACCCTTGTTTTTTGAGGCACTGCTCCTGGCCACGGGCAACCGCGGTAAGTACGAGGAGTTCCGTGCAATCCTGCCGAGATCGTTCGTCGGGCGCCTCCTGTTTGCCCCCGAGGTCGGGGGCCTTACCGTCGAGGAGACCGGCGATAGTTATGCCGTGAACGCCGTGTTGAAGGCCCGAGCCTGGGCGGAGGCGTCCGGCCTGCCGAGCCTGGCGGACGACAGCGGCCTGGAGGTCGCGGCCCTGGGAGGGCTTCCCGGCATCCGTTCCGCGCGAATCGTGGAGGGGACCGATGAGGACCGGAATCGCTGGCTTCTGTCTCAGATGGAGGGGAGGGGCGATCGCCGGGCGCGATTCGTGGCGGCCCTGGCCCTGTCGGTGCCCGAGCGGTGGACCCTGGTCTGCGAGGGGGACTGCCCGGGCCGCATCGCGGAGCATCCGTCGGGGGGCGGAGGGTTCGGATACGACCCGCTGTTCCTGCCGGACGGATTCGACGGCTCCTTTGCCGATATCCCGCCGGAGACGAAGAACGCCGTCTCGCACCGCGCCGCTGCGCTGCGGAGCTTGCTGCAGGTGTTGGATGTGGAGGGAAGATGAAATGATCTCGATCCTGTGCCCCTGTTATAACGAGGAGGCAGTTTTGCCTCTCTTTTTCCAAAGGATCACCTCGGTAATGGAGGGGATTGGGGAGGACTTTGAAATTGTCTGCGTCAACGACGGCAGCCATGATGGTACCCTTTCACTCCTTCTGGATCAGGCCAAAAAGGATGGGCGCGTCCGCGTGGTCGATCTCTCCAGGAATTTCGGCAAGGAGGCGGCTTTGACCGCAGCGCTGGATCATTCCGGGGGGGACGCGGTGATTCCGATCGATGCGGACCTCCAGGATCCCCCTGAGTTGATCGCCGCCATGCTCGCAAAATGGCGGGAGGGGTATGAGGTTGTCCTGGCGCGTCGTTCCGACCGCACATCCGATTCGTGGCTGAAGCGCATTTCCGCGCAGATGTTCTATAGAGTGCACAACAGGATCTCCTGTCCGGAGTTGCCCGAGAACGTGGGGGATTTCCGCTTGATGGACCGTAAGGTAGTGGATGCCCTGGGAGGCCTGCACGAAACGCATCGTTTCATGAAGGGGCTTTTCGCATGGGTCGGGTTCAGGAGCTGTGTCATCGACTACGTTCGAGAGGTTCGGGCTGCCGGGAAGACGAAATTCAACGGATGGCGGCTATGGAAACTTGCCGTTGAGGGCATTACCTCCTTCAGCACCTTTCCCCTGACCATATGGTTTTATCTGGGCAGTCTCACAGCGTTCGGCGCCTTTGTATATGGGGCTTACATCGTTCTGAGGACTCTGGCCTGGGGTATAGAAGTGCCGGGCTACGCCTCGCTGCTTTGCCTGATCCTCTTTTTTGGAGGGCTGCAGCTTCTGGGCATCGGCATTTTGGGGGAATATCTCGGAAGGGCCTACATAGAGAGCAAGAAAAGGCCCGTTTATGTGGTGCGCGAGGTTTATTGCCTGAAAAGAGGAGGATGAGACATCATGCGTCGTGAGGCCTTTGAACAAATGTTGAAGACTCAGGACAGTCATTGGTGGTTTAGAGGAAAGAGAAGGATACTCGGAAAGATAATAGAGAAAAGTGTTTTTTCTACTACTTCGTTCCCCAAATTGGATATCCTTGAGGTGGGATGCGGTACGGGAAGTAACCTTCCAATGCTCGCTCGATTTGGGAACGTTACAGCTCTTGAGCTTGACGATTACGCACGAGAACACATTCCCCCAATGCAAGGGGTTTCCATTGCGAAAGGGTGGCTTCCAGATGGATTGGAGGCTGTTCGAGGGAAACGATTTGATCTTGTTTGTCTTTTTGATGTCCTGGAACATATTGAACGTGATGAAGACGCCTTGGCCGCCCTTGGAGACCATATTCGTCCCGGAGGGAAGTTGTTGCTGACGGTTCCCGCTTATCAGTGGATGTTCGGAACCCACGACAGGATTCTGGGGCATTACCGCCGCTATACCAGGACACGGTTCCAGAACCTTTGTATACGGCAGGGATATGGGGTTTTGTATGCCGGCTACATCAATTCTCTGCTGTTCCCTTTGATGGCTGTGGCACGAGTATTCGACCGATTTCGTGGGGAAGGGAGCTCAACGGGGACGAATGTGCCGCCCTTTGGCCTTAATTCTTTGCTGTACGCATTGTTTTCGATTGAAACATTTTGGGTCCCCTGCCTTTCCATCCCTTTTGGGGGATCTGTGGTTTTGCTGTGCGGGAGATAGAGAGGGCAAAAGAGGAAATGGAAAAATCTTTCAGAAAACAGGATATCGTTCTCATTCTATTGGGGTCTTTATATATTCTTCTCTTCTGTTGGATCGGCTCCTATGCCCGTCCATCCGCTGATGATTACAACTTTTTTGACGCCGTCTCGGGCTCGGGCTTTGTCGAGGTGCAGAAGTCATGTTATTGCCAGTGGACGGGGAGGGTGTTCAACACCTTTTTGCTGTCTCTGGCGGCGTCCCTGGGTGCGGATTCTTTTTACGGGATTTTGCCTCTGGGGACGGTCCTGCTGTCCCTCATGGCCCTCTACTTCTGCCTGGGGGCCCTTGTCCCGGGGTTTTCCGTTCGTGACAAAACGGTTGCCGCACTTCTGCTGCAGGCCGCAACGCTGTCCGTCCTTCCCGCTCTGAACGAGACTCTTTATTGGTTGAGCGGTATGCCCTATACCTGGGCGACGGCCTTCGCCCTTTTTGCCCTTGCACTGGCGGTAAAGGCGTTTCGTGAGAACGAGATCGGGCCGGCATTCTGGAGCTGTTCCGTCCTGCTGTTTTTGAATGGGACGCTTCTGGAGCCGACCAGCGTGATGCAGATCCTTCTGGCCTTCCTGGCAGCCCTTTATTTTCTTTATCTGGGTGAGGCCGCGAAGGCGAGACGGGCTGTCGTTTTTTTGATTGCCGCTTCCCTGGCTTTTCTCGTGATGCTCCTGGCGCCGGGGACTGCTGTCCGTATGGAAGGAATGACGGCGGTCGCTTTTTTGCCGAGGTTTTTCAGGACCCTGGGGGTTGCGGCGGTCTTCGGTTTCTTCACCGTCGTCAAGTTTTTTATGAATCCGATCGTGTACGTCTTTCTGCTCTTCCTGCCCTCGATAACCCGAAACGTTCCGCCGCTTGACGAGGGGAGGGCTCACCGTCTCAGGGCATGGCACATCGGGCTGATTACGGTTTTAACTGCGCCGCTGATGCAGGCTATAGCCGGGTGGGGGATGGGCGCCGGGCTTCCTGGACGGGCGGAGAGCCTGACGCTCTGGCTGATGGGGACCGCCTGGTTTTTGCTCTGGTCCTTTGGATATAGGCGGGAGAGGACGCTCGAGCGCATACGCACCTTGCGTCTTTTCAGATGGCGTTGGGTTCTGTTGAGTTTATGCCTGCTTCTGAGCCCAAATTTTATTGCCCTGATCGAGGATCTGAGGATTGCGCCTGTCTACCGGGCCGAGTTGAAGCTGCGTGATGAGCTGCTGACCCGTCAGAGGGAGATGGGGCGAAGGGATGTCGTCGTCCCGCTGCTGACGGTCAGGCCGAAGCTGTTGTTTTTCACGGATTTGCGGCCCTGGCCCTCGGATTGGAAGAATCAATCCTACGCAAGATATCATGGGGTGGAGGCCGTCGGCGCCTTGCCCTCGCAGCTTATCCTTCAGGATGGCGCCGCGCCGGATGTGCGGCAGGAAACACTTGGCGGCCTTGAGAGGATGGCTGAGGCTGGGGATGTCCGGCTTCAATTTTTGATGGGGGAAATGTATGACACGACATTTGCCCCAATGGATGGCGTTGAGAAAGACGACGGCAGAGCTGCCGTGTGGTATGCCAGGTCCGCGGAGCAAGGAGACGCTCATGCGCGGCGTCGCTTGACCCGCCTCTATGCCACGGGCAGCGGAGTTCCGAGAAATTACCTCAAAGCCATTTATTGGCTTGCCCGCTCTCAGTTTTATTAGGGAGCTTGGAGTTACAATCCAAATGCAGGATAAACGGGCTCATTGGCCTTTATAACGGCGTCGGGGTAGTGGGGATTTTGGACGCCGGGTCTGTCCCTTTAACTCCCTGTGGGCGTTTGAGTCAGCTTTACTGCTCTATCGATTTGCCTTTACCCTCCCCTTGAAGAAGGGGCGCTGGAGAGCTCGGTCGATAGAAGGAGAAAGGGGGTGTCCTAAAATGAAAGAGTGGACGAGCAGCATGAGCATTGAGGAAACTAAAGCGATTTTGTTTCGAGCTCAAGAACTGAGAGAGTTGGGCAGAAAAGAAGAGGCGATAGCTTTACAAAAAAAAGTCCCTGTAGATCCTGGCTTTGCTGAGGACATAAAACGTTGGGATAAAGAAGGTTTTCAGATTTTACTTAAGGAAGGTTTTAACCTTAAAGACGTCGTAGCAAAATTTGGAGAGAAGTGGCTTTATGAGTAACATTAGTAGAAAGCTTTTGATGGAGATTCTGACGTGCGGGGAAATGCGCAACATAAGAGATCAAGCACGTGAGAATGTCTTGTATTCCAGCGAAGTTAGCAACCTTTGCAACATGCTTCAGGAGGTTCTGTAATCAAAAGACCCACGGCAAAGTCTTTTGGCCGAGAAGTATTGCATCGTTTTTCAACGTAACTACTGTACGACTAACGAAGCTGAGAGGGACAAACTCAACGACCAGTTGATGAAGCTGGCGGATGCTCAGGCGTCCGTCAGCTTGGTCATGGAGCCGGAGAAATATCGCGAATTTGCTCAAAGCAGCTTCATGGAAACACGGGAGGGACGATTGCCCTACCACGCTTGTGCGGTTTTTGTGAAAACGCAAATTGATACATTGAACAGGAGCGGACAGGGGACGGGCATCGAGGCCGAAAAAGAGCTGTGGAAGCTCAGGAAAGAGAACCTTCGCGCCTGCAGGGACGCCTTTGAGGTCCTCCAGGAAGAAGCGCTCTTCAATGTGCCTGGACATGAGCCGCAGGACGCGGAGTCCCCCAACATGGCCGAAGTGCAGACCGCCGAAAGCAAGGCATCCCTCATCCAAAAACCAGGTTACAATAGCCTTATGAAGAAATGCAGGACAAATGTTATATGGGGATGGTATGATTGCAGGGTGACGATAAACTCGAAGCGCTTTCCCCTTGACAGAGCGGCCCTGTCGTAACAATATGGGAGGGAGGGCGTCATCACCTCGGATTGGAGTGCATTGGCGACATGGAACTGTGTCATATCGACGGGGGCTTTGTGCCTCCGGCAGAGGCGGTCCTGCCCGTCAGCGACCTGATAATCCAACGGGGTATCGGGGTCTTCGAGACGGTTGGGACCTACGAGAGGAGGCCCCTGATGCTGACGCCCCATCTGGAGCGCCTCCTGGCCGGGGCGGAACGTCTGCGGATTCGTCCGACGCTCTCCCTTGGTGAGATGCGGGATATCGTGAGGGAGGGAATCGCCCGCCTGGACACGGAGCTCCAGGTCAAGGTCTACCTCACTGGAGGGGATATCTTCGATGAGGTAAAGGGGTTCGTGTCCCCTCGTTTTTTTGTCGTCTTCGAGCGGCTGGTCCTTCCGTCCCCCCAGCTCTACGAGACAGGCGTCACTCTCGAGACCGTGGACGGGGGCCGCGAGAATCCCAAGGTCAAAAGCGTTGACTACCGGGCGGCCTATGCCCTCCCCTCGGGCGCTTTCGAGGTGCTCTACTGTCCAGGGGGGGAGATCACCGAGGCGGGGCACAGTTCCTTCTTCCTTGTCCGGGACGGGGCGTTGGTCACGGCCCCACTGTCCCGCGTCCTGGGGGGGACCACGCGCAGGGCGATCTTGGAGCTCGCGAGCGGTTCTGGCATATCCGTGGAGGAGCGCTGCCCGACGTTGTCGGAACTGGCCCTGGCCGACGAGGCCTTCATCACGGGGAGCGTCAAGAAGGTGCTGCCCGTCGTGAGGGTCGGGGACCGGACGGTCGGAACCGGCAGGCCGGGCCCGATGACGCTGCGCCTGTCGAGGCTCTACCTGGACCATATCCGGAAGTGGCTGGAATAAATGTGGGGAGACGAAGGGAGGAAGGCGCCCCGATGGCGTTCTCCATTTTGACGATCAACCCCGGCTCTACCAGCACCAAATTGGCCCGTTTCGAGGACGAGTCATGCGCGTGGCAGGATGTCCTTCGCCATACGGCGGAGGAACTTGCGCCGTTTGGTGCGGTCTCGGAACAGCTCGATTTTCGCCTTGGGCTCGTCCGGTCGGCCCTTGCAGCGCACGACGGCGGGGCGGTCCGGCTGGACGCCGTCGTTGGGCGCGGCGGGATCATCGACCCCCTGCCCGGCGGGACGTATCGCGTCGATCCGGTGCTGGTGGACCGCCTCAGGCTGGGTAGGCCGTGGGATCATCCCTCGAACCTCGGAGGGGTCCTCGCCTTTTCCCTGGCGGAGCCCTTGGGGATCCCCGCCTTTATCGTCGATCCCGTGTGTGTGGACGAGATGGCGCCGGAGGCGAAGGTCACGGGGCTTCCCGAGCTGCCCAAGCCCTCCCTGTTGCACGCGCTCAACGTCAAGGCGATGGTCCGGCGTGCGGCGCACGACCTCGGGAAAACCTGGAACGAGCTCAACTGCGTCGTCGTCCACCTGGGGGGCGGCGTCAGCGTCGTCGCCCACAGGGGAGGGCGCGCCGTCGACGTGAACAGCGCCAACGAGTGGGGTCCCTTCTCGCTGGACAGGGCCGGTGGGCTGCCGGTCGGGGAGTTTGTGCGCCTCTGCTTCAGCGGGCGGTACAGCGAGGGGGACATCCGGCGGAAGCTGACCTCCGGCGGCGGGCTTCGTGCCTACATCGGGACGAACGACATGCTGGAGGTCAACCGGCGCATCCAGGCCGGGGACGATGAGGCCGCATTTTATCGCCGGGCCATGATCTGGCAGATCGCAAAGGAGGTCGGGGCCCAGGCCGTCTCGGTCGGGGGGCCCATCGACGCCGTCATCCTCACGGGGGGGATCGCCCACGATGCCGGGTTCGTCCGCCTCCTTCTGGAGCGGGTGCAGTGGATCGCGCCCTGCCTGGTGTATCCCGGGGAGGACGAGCTCCTGGCTCTGGCGCAGGGGGCCCTGCGCGTGCTGAGGGGCGAGGAGCCGGCGCGGGACTACGCGTCGAGCGTCCTGCGCCAATAATCGGTGTGTATCGGCCGAAAACGGCCGTGAAAGCAGCTGTATCGAGGGCTTATTCACTTATTTCATTCATTCTATTCAACGGAAGGCTTTTTCAAAATCCAATACAACGGGGAGGATTTTTGATTATGGACCAGATTCGTTCGCTGTCTCAGATGATTGAGGAGGCCAAGAAACTTTGCGCGAGCAAGGGGAAAAAGCGCGTTTCCGTCGCGATGGCCGAGGATGCGGGGCTGATCTCCGCTATCGAGGAGGCCCGAAGGACGGGGCTCGTCGAGGCGACCCTCGTGGGCAATGTGGAGAAGGTCAAAGCCTGCATCGCCGAGGCTGGGGCATCGGAGAAGGACTACACGATCATCGATGAGAAGAACGAGGCCAAGTGCGGGCTCGTCGCTGTGACCGAGGTCTCCTCGAAGCGTGCCGACATCTACATGAAGGGACAGCTGCACACGGACCACTTCCTACGCGGGATGCTGAACAAGGAGGTCGGGCTGCGCAGCGGCAAGGTCATCTCCCACTGCTATTTCCACCAGATCGAGGGTCTCGACCGCATCCTTTTCGTCTCCGATGCCGCGTTCAACCCCTATCCCGACCTGAAGCAGAAGGCCGACATCCTGAGGAACACCGTCAGCTTCGCCCGTGCCCTGGGCGTGGAGTGCCCCAAGGTGGCCTGTCTGGCGGCCGTCGAGATGGTCAATCCCGACATGCCCTGTACCCTGGATGCCTGCGCGCTGGTCCAGATGAATAAGCGCGGACAGATCAAGAACTGCATCGTGGACGGCCCCCTGGCGCTGGACAACGCCATCAACGAGGAGGCCGCGAAGATCAAGAAGATCGATTCCCCTGTCGCGGGACGCGCGGACATCCTGCTGGTTCCCCATATCGACGCCGGAAACATGATGGCCAAGGCGATCGTCTACTTCTCCAAGAACGAGACGGCCGGGATCATCGTCGGTGCGGCGGCGCCGGTCATCCTGACGAGCCGCGCGGACTCCCCGCGTGCCAAGATGCTCTCCATCGCGGCGGCCGTTATGATGGCCCACCACGCCGGGTAGGGATATCCGGCAGAATGTACGACAGGAGGGCCGGTGCTCAGGCAAAAGCCCGCCCTCCAGCCCAGAAAGGAGAGGTCGAGGATGAAGATTTTTGTCATCAACCCCGGGTCCACCAGCACGAAGGTCGCGCTTTTCGAGGGAACGCAGTGCCTTTGGACGGAGACCCAGCGCTACGATGCCGCCGAGCTGGAGCCATTCGCCTCGGTGACGGATCAGGAGGGCTTTCGGTACGACCGCATCGCGCGGATCCTCGAGGACAAGGGCGTGGATCCCTCCTCCTTTGCCGCTGTCGTGGGGCGCGGGGGGCTTTTGAAGCCCATCCCTGGCGGGACCTACAAGGTCGGGGCCCGGATGCTCGAGGACCTGAAGAGCATGGCCTATGGCTCCCACGCCAGCAATTTGGGCGCTGCCCTGGCCGTGCGCTTCGCCGCGGCGGCGGGGGACGTGCCGGCCTTCATCGTCGACCCCGTCGTGGTGGACGAGCTGGCCGACGAGGCCAGGGTCTCCGGGCTTCCCGAGATCCCCAGGATTTCCATATTCCATGCGCTGAACCAGAAGGCCGTGGCGCGGCGTGCGGCGGCGGAGCTCGGCAAGCCCGTCTCGGAGTGCCGCCTGGTGGTGGCGCACATGGGCGGCGGCATCTCCGTGGGGGCGCACTGCGGGGGGCACGTGATCGACGTCAACAACGGCCTGGACGGCGAGGGGCCGATGTCCCCGGAGCGCTCGGGCAGCCTGCCGGTGGGGGGGCTGGTTTCCTTCTGCTTCAGCGGCAGGCACACCCTTGCGGAGGTCCGGAAGATGATCTGCGGCCGCGGCGGCCTTGTGGCCCACCTGGGGACAAACGACCTGCGCGAGGTGGAAAAACGTATCGCGGCGGGCGACGATAAGGCGCGGCTCGTATTCGACGCGCTGTGCCTCCAGGTCGCCAAGGAGATCGGTGGCAGTGCCACCGTGCTCAAGGGGCAGGTCGATGCCATTGTCCTGACGGGCGGCCTGGCCTACAGCGACCGGCTCTGCGAGGCCGTGACCGCGCGCGTTAGTTTCATCGCGCGCGTCATGCGCTACCCCGGGGAGGACGAGATGCAGGCGCTGGCCGATGGGGCGCTGCGCGTCTTGGAGAATCGGGAGCCCGCGCTGGACTACGAATAGCCGTCCTTACGGTCCTGAGACCCTGGGTCCACTGATAAAAAAGAGCGGGAGGGGGGTCTCGAGAACCCCCTCCCGCTCTTTTTTTATTGATTTTGATTC
>ERZ772957.370-NODE-370-length-37969-cov-15.115762_pt1 | contig 37969 bp, 24 predicted proteins | sample MGYA00580682_ERZ772957 | MGnify/ENA primary metagenome ERZ772957 (study PRJEB29015, sample SAMEA2737921) | human oral metagenome | biome: human oral; feature: human-associated habitat; material: dental | place: China | collected 2025 ...
CGTTCTGGAGCCAGAGATTGAGCGTCCCGACGCCGGAGATAAGCCCTTTGAGGTAGGATGTTCCGGTCGTAAGCGCAGCATCCACACGGCTGTCGGACTCCCTGGAGACAATGTTGCCGTCGAGCATAACTTCGCTGCTGCCGACTGTGCCGTCCTTGATATTGAGATTGATGCGACCATTGCCCTGTACATCAAGTGTTGCCGCATCTTGGGAAGCGGCATTTACCTTGGCATGGAGGCCTTCCAGCGTCACCGTGCCGCCATAAGCCTGCACCGCTTTGCTGCGATCCGTGCCGGCGACATCGATTTCCGTCGTGCCGGAGATATTCGTCGCGCCGCCCGTAGACAAAATGCCCCAGGTTGTCTGCAGCGGAACGGCGGAAGTCGAATCGTTCACAAGAAGCTTCAGCGTCTTTGCATTGATATCAAGCGTCTTTCCGGTATTGACGATGCCGGCGCCTTGTGTGACACTCGTGATCCCGCTGCCGTTCTTGATCGTCAGAACGCGGTCTGCGGCATCAATATGAATATCCGCACGCGTCGTGATTGTGCCGCGGAGTCCGCTCACGTCGTTTTGATACGTGATGTTCGAGTCTTTCGTGAAGCGATATGTGCCGTCTGCCTGACGAACATTCGCATCAATGTACTCCTGATCTGCATCCGCACCGAGGAGACGCGTCGTGAATTCCGTCGTCGTCTGCTCCGTGCTCGGCGGCGGAGGTTCGACGGCAGGTGTATAGAGATAGCTGCCCTGACCGCTCGCCGTGTCGAACGTGATGTTCTCAAGGCGTTTGCTTGCAGACGATGCAGTCAGACCTTCGGCAATCTCCACCTTGCCAGAGAGGCTGCGCTGACCGCTTGTATATGCGGTGTAGTAGAGCTTGTTCGCGAGTGCGTTGAGTGTTGCACTCACGAGATTCTTGTCTGCAGCCTTTGCGGATTCGGTATTGAGTCCGACATTGTCTGTCGTCAGCGTGACGGCGCTGCCTCCTGCTGCATTATTGATACGGAAGTCGCCGCCGATGATCGTCGTCGGCGCTGCAGCGTCATGTGCGTAGAGTACCTTCGTATGACCGCTGTAATTGTCGATCGTGATGGGGTTTGTATCCTTCTGGAAAATCACGCCTGCGTGCGCGGCATCGCTGCCGCCTGTGAATGCTGCCACACGGCTGCCCTTCCACGTATCGCTTGCCTTGGTCTTCCGTACGTTCGTCCACGATGCGCCGTTCTGCAGGGCGAGGTTGAACTGCCCGACATCATGCGCCGTGAATCCTCCGGCACCGAAATCATTGCGATCGATGTTATAGGTCGCCGCTCCGGTCCAAGAGGAGTCGTTTGTTGTGAGAGCAAGGTTCAGAATGCCTTTGGCCTCATAGTCTCTCAGCTGACCGCCGCTGTACTCGATGGTCTTCTTTCCGTACTCACGGGTGACGTACATATCGCCCGTGATATTCGTCTTCTTGTTTCCGATGACACCTTCCGAGCGGTTGATGTTCACCGTTCCTTTTTCGGCGTGCACTGCATAGTAGTGCTTGGACAGGCTGCTGTCTTCCGCCGCGGAGATGGTGCCGCCGCTGACATCGATGAGGCTGTTTGCACCGATCGTTTTCAGTGCGCTGCCTTTAATGCCCTGGATATCGACATTTCCTTTGACCGTGATCGAGGTATCGTCTCCCGTCGTTACCAGCGCGGAAAGATTGCGCCCGTCATCGGCGACTTGCTTCTTATCTGTGCGGTCGGCACGTACAGACTGAACGGTGAGATCGCCGTTGATGACGACCTCGCTCTTCGACCCGATCGTGCCGCTGGTCTGCACCGCGGAGGCATTGTAGCCCTTGGCGTGTACATCTTCGATGACGACAGGCCCGTCGATCTCGAGGCGGGAGTTTGCATCGGCGTAGATTCCGTTCGCAGCCCGCGTATCGGTATTCGACGCCTTGATGGTCAGCGGGGCAGAGGCTCCGCTGTTTGTAATTTTGACATGTTTGTTGCTGCCGATATAGATTGCATTTGCAACCTGGTTTGTGCTGTTTGCCTCAATGCGCAGGCTGTGCCCGTTCATATCGACAATCATCGGATGCTGCTTGTCATAGGCGCTGTTTTCTGTATAGAGCGCCGAGACAACGCGGTTCCCCTTCGTGTTCGGCTGCGTGGCAAGAGCCAGACGATCATAGGTGAGCGTCTCCGATTCTTTGATGGGGTCTGTCGTTGTCAGCGAGAGCGGGGTATAGACATAGCTGCCCTTTCCGCTCGCCGCGTCAAAAGTGACGTTCTCGAGCCGCTTGCTCGCAGACGAAGCGGTGAGACCTTCCGCGATCTCGACCTTACCTGTGAGGTTGCGCTCGTTTGTTGTATATGCGGTGTAGTAGAGCTTGTTTGCGAGTGCGTTGAGGGTTGCGCTTACGAGGTTCTTGTCAGCTGCGCCGGCATTTGTGCTCGTGTTCAGCCCCGTGTTGTCTGTGCGAAGCAGGATGCTGCTGTTTGCGGCCGCCTTCTTTATCGTCACATTTCCGCCGAAAATATTTGTCGGCACAGATGCGTCGTGGCGATAGAGAACGGTCGTATTGCCGCTGAAGTTCTCAATGGAGAGATCGCCTGTCTCTCCAAGGCCCTTTTCTTCGAGAGAAGTCTCTTTCCCCTGATACCCAACAGTGGGCTCGTTGTACTTCCCGAGGAACCGGTTTGTACCGGTCATGTCGATAAAGCCCTGATTGCCTTTGAAGACATTGACCTTGGCGGCTGCCGCCTTGCCGTCTTTGTCTTTCTGCTCCGGCGTAATGGCATTGTGCCAGATGCTTCCGTTGTTCAGCGTGAGCTCCAGGTTGTCTCCCATGTGGAAACCGGTCCACTTCGTATTGGCGCCCTCCATTGTGACCTTCATGGGACCTGTTGCGAATCCCTTCCAATAGGAACCGTTTTTCATGAAGAGATTTACGCCGCCCTGTGTCCCCGGGGTTACGCCATAGCCCGCGGCAGTGGTGTAGTTGCCAAGCCAGTAGGAATCTGCGGTTGAGAGACCGACAGAGACGCGGCCGTTTGAACCCATGCCGCCCACCGTGACGATGTCGCCCTCGAGGACGGCTCGATTCGTGCCGGCGCCGTTGGCGAGGCCATCTGCGCCCTTCGTGACGTTGAAGTTGACGGTACCTGCATTGTCTGAAACAAATTCGCCGTAGGCACGGATTGCTGCCCATGCATCGCCGGTTGCGCGGATGGAGCCGCCGCCGATATCGACGCGGGATGCGACAGCACTGACGCCCTCATTTGCACCCTTGCCGTCCGGGTAGGTTCCGTCTGCAAGGATATCGACGAGACCGTCAATCGTGATGTTCGACTGTGCATCTGACACGCCGTTCATCGCCTTGATGACGGCGATGCTCGCTTCTTTCTTGCCGGAAGAACGGAGCGTCAGCACCTTGTTCTCCAGGTTGTCACCGCCGTTTTCGATGTGGATCTCGCCGCCGCCGTTGACAAACAGACCCGGGGCATATTGGCTTCCCGTATTTTTGGCATGGATCGAAATGGCGCCTGCATTCTTGATGTTGAGCTTGGCACCCTTATCTGTTGCGGCAAGACCTGCTGCTGTTGTATCGTACGCTGTATTGATCGTCAGATTTTTTTCTCTGAGATCAATATTCAGCGCAGTTCGCGGATTAGCGTTCGATACGGCAGCGTCCACCTGGCCGACCCACGGCCCGCCGGGAACCGGGTCAGAAGTCGTCGCCGTGATCGTTGTATCCTTCGTGAACACATAGTCACCGTCGCCCTTGCGGACGCCGCTGTCGACATATGGCTTATCATGCGCCGCATCGCCTGTGATGGAGGTGGTGAACTCCGTTTTCGTTTGCTCGGACGGCGGGGGAGGGGGCGTAGATCCGTTGCGCGGATCATTCTCGTCATAGCTGCCCTGCGTGGAGGCAAACGTTATGTACTTGTTGACGGCAGATGCCGTAAGGCCTTCCTTGAGCTGCAGCTTTCCGGTGAGTTTGCCGTCTGCAGCACCTGCATAGAAAAGCTTATGTGCAAGGGCATCCAGCACATCCTTTTGGTTCGCGGCCGTTACACCGGCCTGATCCGTTCGCAGTGTGACGAAGGAATCAAGCGCCGCCTTATTGATCTTCACGTCGCCGGCATCGAATATGGTTGGTGCCGCAGATGTATGCGCATAGTCGATATTTGTATGGCCACTGTAATTATCAATAGTAAGTGTGCGCCGATCAATTTGGTTGATCGTTCCGGCCTTGTCGGCATCGCTGCCGCCGGCCAGCGACATGAGTCTGCTGCCTAGGAACGGGTTATCCATGCCAGCGAGCACGGAGGGGGACTGATTCCAGTCCTTGTTGTTCCAAACGGCACCGTTTGCAAGCAGGAGACGCGCTCCGTTTGCCGTTTCGCCCTCTTTGTGGATGACGCCGTTCAGTACGGACTCTGCTGTTGTCAGCGAGAGATCGACATTGCCGTTTGATCCGGTGCGGATATTGCCGTTCAGGGAGACGTTATGCGTGCCTTCCTTATTGACCGTGACAGCACCGTCGCTGTCGATGGACCAGCCCTCTGAGGAGGCTTTGTTGAGCGTGACTTCCAGGCCGTCGGCCTCGATTGCCGCGCCGCGGCTCGTCAAGAGTCCCTTCGCGGTATCTCCGCCGATCGCATTGATTTTTAGATTCCCTTTGATCCGAACCAAGGAATTGTCTTTGAGGTTCCAAATACCGTAGGCTTTTCCGCCGGTATTCTTGAGATCGATGTCCAGCGTGCCGGCGGTGATGTCGATTCCGTCGGAAGCACTGTTCTTAATGCCAAGGATAAATCCGCTGTTGGCCTCTCCCTTGAGGTTTAACCTGCGCTCTGAGGCATCGATGGTCAGCGTCTGATTTGGGAACCCCATATTGTGAATCATACCATCATAGGTATTCTTGGAGATCTTCGTATCCTTGGTGAACTTGTAGTTGCCGGGGGACGGTTCAACATTGGCGTTCTTGTATTCCGCCACGTCCTTCTGTGTGAGCTGCTCGGTGAACGAGGTCTTTGTCTGCTCCGTGCTTGGCGGCGGAGGTGTAGGACCTCCACTGGCGTAGCTGCCGCGTTCCGTCGCAAAGGTAATGTTCTTGTTGATGGAGGAGGCCGTCAGGCCCTCGCCGATCGCAAGCTTGCCTTTGAGTTTCCCGTCGGCGAAATTCTTGTACGTCAGCTTATTGGCAAGAGCATTCAGTACGGTGTCCTGATTGGCTGCTGTCACTCCGTTTGCGTCGGTAAAGAGTGTGAAAACATTCTCCGTTCCCACAGCTTTGCCGATGACAATATCACCGCCCTTAAAGGTTGCCGGCGTTGCTGCATCATGCTGATAAATAGCTGCTGTATGGCCACTGTAATTATCAAGCGTCATTGCATCCGAATCCTTTTGGTAGATGATGCCGCGTGTGGCCTCTGTCGTTCCGCCATAGAAATTGGTGACACGGCTTCTGCCGACATAGATCTTCTTGCCGGCGACATCGGTGAGTGCGCCCGCGCCGATGTCCTCGTTGTCCTGATAGTAGCGCGCATTGCGCCCCTCATTCAGCCATGCTGCACCGTTCTGCAGATAGAGATTCGCTGTACCGCCGTTATCCACAAGGCCGTGCAGGTAGGACTTATCCGTCAGCAGTGCGACGTTCAGCGTGCCGGTCGGCAGAGCAAAGAGATCACCGTCAAGTTTTACGTCCGCAATATTGGGACCTTTCTTGTCGTTGCCAGGCTTTGAGCCGTCCTCGCCCATATTCATAGAAATATCGCCTTGATAGGCTGCAAGTGCATAGTAGCTGTATTTTGTTCCTGCAGGGACTTGAATATGCCCGCCGCCAGCGATACGGACTTTGCTGTCTTTGGCATTTGTTGTCACACCGTTGCCATAGACGGTCATGTCGGCATTTCCGCTTTTTCCATTCGCGCTGCTGCCGGCGATGACAACCTCACTCTTTTCAACTTGCGTCAGGATACCCGCATTGTTAAAGCGCGAAAAAACATTTTCGCGATTGAGAGGAATACCCCACTCATCTGTGCGCGTGCCAGCAATTTTTAAATCGCCGTTGATTCGAATTTTCGAGGCTGCAGTTGCTTCATAGGATTTTTCGCCGAGGCGGTCGCTTTTTTGAATGGCAACCCCGTTTCCGCCAAGACCGCCTGACATCGAGATATTGACCGAGCCGTTGACTGCAAGCAGGGATCCTTTATCTTTTTGCGCATCAAGCTGAATTGCGTTGGTCAAGGAATTCCCGCCCGCAAGACCTTTTGTGATAATATTAACTTCTTGTGCCGTTACAGTGACATTTGTTCCGTTTCCGGCATAGATTCCTGTCGGATTGCCGACGGTGTTCTCCACCTGCAGCTGCAGAGAGTTCTTTCGTGCGTTGATATTAAGCAGCCGGTTTCCGCTTGTCCCCGAGATAGCTGCAATAACGTTGGTATGCGGATCGCCAAGCATATCCTTTCCGACGCTTATGACTGTGTCGCCGTTAAAGCTGCGGCGATCTGCAACAGGGGCTGTGATATCCGCATTTGTTTTCCAAACAGCGTTCCTATTCTCCTCTGCGGCGGTCGTTCCTCCGCCCAGTTCCGCAGGAAGAGTCATCACAACGGAGGCGATGTTGCCGGAGACCCAGTCCGGATCAATCATCGTGATCTTGTTGAAGCGTGAAAATGCCTTGTTGTCAGAGAAATCCTTGGCCTGCCATTTGTATTTCTCTGTGGTATCGCCGTCCGTATAGGCGCGCAGCGTATCGCCCAACTCGAGCCAGAGACGTTTTGTGTAGTATTCGGCATTGAGTTTTCCAAACCAACCTTCTTCATTCTGGACGGAAACAATTTCTGTCCAATCCTCCGGCTGATCTGAGAGCAGATTCGATACTGTCGTCTGGTAGACATGTCCGTTGATCTGACTGCCGCTTGGGCTGAGGTTGTACGTCATGACATAAGCGGTACCATTTGGTAGTACCTTGAGATCGCGCATATCCTCTGTTGTTGCTTTTACATGCTCTGGCAGCTTGACGTTCTGCTGGTGCGTACTCGTCAATTTGCCGGTTTTGTCAATCTTTGCGACATTGATGGCCGTATGGTGTGTATTTCCTGTTCCGTTATAGTGCTGATAGCCGCCGATGCAAGAGATGAGAATCTGATCGTTGAACTTATTGAGTCGCCCTTGGTCGATGTTGCGGCTGATGCGTGTATAGCTGCCGAACTTCAGACTGCCGTCGTCCTGGATATCGTACTGCATGAGAAATCCATCGTCATAGGGATCATAGCCGCCGAGTGGATTGACGGATGCTGCCACATAGAGTTTTTTCCCCACGGTGAGCAAGGCCTCGCCGTGCACCGCTGCTTTTGAGGGATCGCCAGTGTAGGTCTTGCCCGTCTCGCCATACTGGTCTTCATCGAGATTCTGGAAGCTCTCGGTGAAATTATAGCCACAGTATTTCTTGATGTCCTCCTTGAGATCGACTGCTGCCGTGCGATTCTCAAAAAGGTCGTTATCGACGCGCTGAACGACGCCGATCTTGCCGAGATCGTAGCCCGTTACGTAGATATGCGTGTCCGTTCCTGCCGCTGCGTGTGCATTCGGAACGGCGAGAACTTTGCCACTCGCAACAGCTGCAGCAGCACCCTTCGAGTTCGGATCGATGAGGAGACTCCCCTCCAGTTCCGTCGTGCTGTAGGTGTACTGGCGCAGGAATATCATGCTCTTGCCGTCCAGATGAAGCCCGAAGGAGGCGGGATCACGGTTGAGATTCTTCAGTACGCCGATCTGCGGTGTGGCATCAATGTCCGTCGTTACGCGTGAGCCGGTCACGGTGCCCATTTCGCTGTTGCCGTAGTCCGACGGAATGGTTGAGACGAGATTTGCTGCACTCGCTGTTGAGGCACATAGGAGGCCCCCAACGACAAGCGCGGTGAGCCGCAAGTGCTGCGCCCTGCCAAAATGTAATTTCATAACGGTCACTCCTTTAGAATTCATAACGGAATGTCATATAGTAGCTGCGTCCCTGCAGGGGGTACTCGATATTCACACTGCCGGGATCACTGCCAAAGCGCTGTAGGCTGTTGACCCGCTGCCTTGGTGCACGGTCAAATACATCGTTGCAGCCAAGTGAGAGGGTCATATCCTTGCGCGGAGACCATTTCACGCCGAGGTTGACGGTGGTCAATGCCTCTGTCGGTCGCCCGGCAAGCTCACGTTCGGCGGCATTATTCGTAACCGGTAGGGCATAATGTGTGTAGTACTTCGAGAGATAGTGTGCCTCGCCGAAAAAGAGCCACTGTCTCGTGGGGCGGTAGGTCAGGCGCAGATTGCCTTCCCATTTCGGTTGGAAGGTCGGATGCACGTCCATCCAGTCGTAATGAACCGTTGAATCCTTGCGTTGCGCGCTCATCTTGAGATACGTACCCTCAAGGTCGAGGTCAAACTTCTTCCAGTGGAAATTCGTCTGCAGTTCTATGCCATGTGCTTTGCCGCGTGCATCGTTAAAGTAGGAGCTGTAGGTGAGCCCTGCGCGGTAGAGCATGAGCATGCGTTCCGTGTCGCGCCAGAAATAGGTGAGCGTTGTTCGATTATCTGCACCAAGCGTCCTGCCGTCCCAGATGGCGGAGAGGTCGAACTGCCTGCCGTATTCCGGCTGCGGGAATACGGCGCTCTCTCCACGAAAGTCGCGCGGCGCGGGAAGTATGCCTGCGCCATCGCCCGCGATCTCGTACATGTTGAGCAGGCGGAAGTAGGTGCCGCCCGTCATGCGCATGGAAAAGTTGTTATTAAACTTCTTTTTCAGTGCGAGTTGCCATGTCACCTTCGCGTCGACCTGACTATCCTCGGGATGAATCCAATGATAGGTCTTTGCCGGATTAAATCTGCCGAAGCGACTGTAACCCGTGATCTTCGAGCGGTTGTAGCGAATGGCTGGAGTGAGCTGCCATTCACTCTTTTTGTCGAGCGTGATCGTATCCTGTACCTGTATGTTGAAGATGTCCTGATCGAACTGGTCACGCATCTGCGTCCAGAGATTGCCGATCTGCGCCTGCACATCGTCGATGACCTCATCGAGCCCATCTCCGCGTATGTTCATGCGCTCGTGTGAATAGTTCATCTGAAAGTCGAGCATATTGCACTTGTTTATCTGATAAGTACCGTCTAGTTGTACATTGTATTTGTTTGAGCAATACTCACTCCACTCGCGCATGGGGACTTTATCCCATTTTTTTGTCGTATCGGTGTAGAGATGCTCGGCACGATAGTTCTTTTTCTGGTTCAGATAGTCGATCATCCAGCCCCATTCATAGCGTTTGCCCATATAGCGGCGCTGGACAAGCAGCTCTGATGCACTGATCTTTTGACGGCGGCTGTCCTGTTTGTAGAGATCCTCCCGATCAACCTTCAATCCTGGGGTAATCATATCGAAGTAACTCTTCATATCGACCCAGAGACTATCGGGCAGGTGACGGTTGACCGTTTTGTAGGTTCCCTTAATCATCCAGTCATCATTCTGCCACTTGAGCAGGAGATCAGTGTTCTTATAGTCGTTGTATTTCCGATGACGTTCTGCATCCAGTGCCGCTTCGGCAAGACTTCTGTTGTCATCGATGGCTTGTTTTTTGGCAGCTACCTTCGCATTCCATAGCGTCCTCGGATAATTGTTACGCTCCTGTTCTGTCATTGAGAGAAGTCGATTTAACTCACGTTGGTCTTCAAGGTATTTCCTCCCTACCAGTGTATTGGTAAACCACTGATCCGCCGCAAAGCTGTGATAGGGGAAGTCGCCGTCACGCGACTCGTGGTTGAATCCGAAAAGCAGGCTGCCTTTGCCGACAGGCGCCGTAACCTCGACCGATGCTTTCTTCCCGCCGAACGAGCTCGGCCCGATCTCGGCAGAGCCGTGTGCACCTGTCGGCTTCTTCGTCACGATGTTGATGACACCGCCGATGAAGGTGCCCGCAAAACGCGCGGGGATATAGCCGCGGTAGACCTCGATACGCTCGACGTTGCTGACGGGGATCGTCGAGATGTCGACCGCCGCATCGCCGCCGAGGTTCGTCAGCACGCCGTCGACGAATACGCCGACCTGTGCTGCTGTCGAGCCGCGCACCGTCACCGTCGTATACTGTCCCTTGCCGTTGACCTCACGCACATGCACACCGGGAACCATCTTGAGGAAGTCGGGCAAGGACTTCTGCTCGCCCTTGAACTCCTCTGGACGGATAATAGTCACGGTACCGGGGGAGAGGATCTCCTCCCACGAAGGGCGTTTTGCCTCGACGGTGATATCGGGCGTCGTGTATTCGCCGGACGATGCCTCAGCCTGCTCGCCATCCACAGCAGGGCTCGGCGCAGACGTCGTCTCTGCAGCGGCCGCAGGATGACACAGCACCCCGATGAACAGCATCCACAGGATACCCGCGACAAGATGTCTCTTTTTCCTTTTCTCGGACATGAAAGAGCCTCCGTTTTCTCATTTATATTTAAAACATATAGACAATAAGTCCTGGAAGAATCCCTTCTTCCCAACGAAAAAATCCGTCTGCGACCTTGCTTGGTTCAGACGGATTGCCTTTATGAGAAAACGAAAAACCGGCATATGAAATACAGCCGGAGATGCTTTGTCATGAAGTATCGACAAAATCCCCTACCCATCGCTCGCAGGTACCGGCTCTTGAAATCCGCAAAAGCCGACGGTGATGTTAGAATAGGTAAGTATCCTGGCTTGGTGTCATCGCCTGCACAAGCCTTCCCAGATTGCTCCAGTGACATAGTATGTGCAGACTCTTCCTTACAGTGGCGGGACCGCTTCGGCTTCGAGGAGCCGCTGATAAACTCAGCACCGTCATCTCAGCACATCTTTTTCGCCCTCTCTGCGTCGACAAACCCTCCACATAGCCTTTGCTATGCGTTCGGTTTGTCTCCTTGACAGGTCAAAAAATCTGTGCCAATCTGACGGACTTCATTTTATCAGCGATTCCTCACCGAATTCCAGATTAAGTCTCTCGACGCCTATTCCCGTCTATATTCAATTTTTATCCTTATATTAATGCATATTATACGATTTTGTCAATAAGAGAATACAATTTAAACTGCAATTTATTTAAATAAAAATTGCGGTGAAAATTTGCTTTTGTAGGCAGCCTTATACAGTTGCGGGAAATGAATCTTCAATGCTATAATGACACCGTTTGAATTTTATGAGAGGGGAGGCGCAGCGATGGCGGTGGATGAGTTCGCGTGGCGTGTACGCATGGCGCGGCGACGCAAGGCATATCAGCGAAAATTCCGTCTGGCAGCGGGATTCATCGTCCTCACCATTGCTGTGCTTGCAGGCTACCTTGGCTACTACATTCAACGCCCTGCCTATGCGCTTGAACAGGCGGCAGCCGCAGTCAGGGAGAACGATGCGGAGCTTTTTCTGCGGCGCGTGAACATCGCGGCGGTCTGTGATGCCGGCTACGACGATCTCACCTATGTCCTCTTTGCGCGCGATACAAGCCTCAAAGAGGCGCAGCGCAATGCATCCGGCAAGTTTTACCAGAATGTCAAGGAGAGCGTTACGGAGGGACTTGTCCGCACGATTGAGAATGCCGTGAAGAGCGGCGTGTGGGAGGAACCCGGCGGAGCGGATGCGCTCAAGGGACGCCAACTCGGCATTGACTATGAGTATCTGATGGAGTGCAGTCATCTGCGTGATACGGAGTTGCTCAGCATCGGTGAGACCGCATGGGACGGCAGTGCTGCCGTCGCATCGATCCAGGTGCGGGACGGCGGCACAGGCATCGAGTTCCCACTGCAGCTGCGCATGGAGCGGGGGGCGGCGGGATGGCAGATCGTACGCGTGACGAACTATCGCGCCTATCTCGAGGCGGTCCAGTCGGCGGCAGGCAGCGACATCACACGCTATATCGAGGCGACGCGCCCGATCGTCGATCGCTACAACAGCGTATTTCGTTCGACGCAGCGCGAGTTCCGCAGCCTCACGGAGACGGAGCGCAGCACCTATACGACCGAGCGCCGCAGAGCGCTCACGCGTCTCCTCCAGGAGGATATGATCCCCGTGCTGAAAAAATACCAGCGTGAGCTCGATGCTGTGGAAGTTCCGCGCGGCGCGGCGTACCTTGCGGCGCAGCGCAAGGCGGCGACGGAGGCGTCCATCGCCTCGTATGAGAGTTTCGTAAAAGGCCTCGACTCAGGACTGCCGGAGGACTTTGCGCGTGCCGAGACCCTGCACAAGAAGGCACTCACCTATGATCTGCGCGTCGGCGATATGATCCGCCGCAGCGCAGTGAACGCGGAGACGCCTGCGACGCCGTGAGGTGAAACGAAAAATGGGGCTGCTGTACGAGCGCTCCTATCGGATCGCTGCGCCCGCCGCTTCTACATGTTCCACGCACATCCCGCGTGGCAGCAGTCAACGTCAACCAATCAAATGTCGCTCACGCTCGTGTTCTTGGGATGTTTTTTCATACGACCTGTTCTCCATCAGCTGCGCCCTATGGGCTTGCTCTTGGACAGGTCAGCAAGCGCTGAAAGAGGCACTCCGAACGGAAAAGAAAAATCCTGTTCCCGATTTTTCTCGGGAGCAGGATTTTTTGCGTGGCAATGAATTTAGAACCGATAGGTGAGCTGAATGCGCGTGTAGTCGCCGAGGCGGAAATTCTCGGGAGTGTAGAGTGTGTCGCGCATCTGCGTACTGCGCGCGCCGAATGTATATGTCGCCTCGAGCATGAGGTTCTGGGCGGGAACGAAGGCAAGCCCTGCGGTAAAGGAACGGATGCCGTCGAGGTAGCGGTCGGGCAGATCCGCGCCCGTGCCGCCGAGGAAGGCGCCGTGCTCAAAGTTCTTGTAGTCGAGGTAGACGCCCCAGCTGCCGGGGATGTCCATGTCGGGAATGCCAAAGTCGAGGCGCATGACCCAGAAGTACGGCACAGAGCCGCCGCCCGTATAGCGTCCGTAGATATCCCTGCCGCCGTGGAAGTAGCGTCCTGTTGCAGCGCGGTTGATGCCATAGTCGAAGGAGAACATCGTGCGCGGACCGAGGACGGCGCGTGCACCGATGCCGATGACGTTCGCAATCGGCAGTCTTTCGCCTTTCACATCCATGCCGTGTCCGAAGGAGCGCAGCGTCCACAGCTCCGCACCGAGGCGTTTGCCAAACTGATGGCGTACCTTGAGGAAGCCCGCACGTTCTATCTTTGGAATCACGTCGTGTTTCAGCAGGAAACCGGGCTGCCGGAAAGCGATGGGGGCCCCGGGAAGGGGGATGGGGGCATTGTTGAGCGGATTGAAGCGATCGTTGCCCATCATTGCCGAGAAAAATTTTGATACGCCGTTGTATCTCCCAATCGAACCGCCGTAATTGCCGGGGATATTCTGGTCAAAATATTCCGCAGTTTCACCGACGAAGTCGCTGAACATACGATCGATTGCCTGTGCACGCGTCAGCGATTGTCCGTTCTCCGTCTCGTAGGTACTGCCCGCATCCTCAACTTCCTTTAGGATGTCATCCATCATCGTGCGGATATTCTGCTCGCGGAGCATACCCTCGACGCCGCCGTATTTCGGGTTGTCCACAGGCGAACCGACGCCTGATTCCTGAGAGAGGTCTAGATATTTGAGTGCAGCGTAGTTGTTGTCGCGATAGAGGTCGCGGACGACTCCGTCGCTGCGCCGCACAACGACACGAGCACTGTAAAAATTACTATAAAACGTGGATGTTGCGGTATCAGGGGATCCATCTCCGTCGAGAATTTTCTCCCATTTGCTTTCATATCCGCCGCCGCCGGGCGTTTCGTTCGAGCGGCGCACGAGTTCCGCATCCACGGATTTGAGGATACTGACAAACTCACGCATGACATCGAGCTTCTTTTCGGCGATCTGCACATCGGAGAGCGCAGGATCGCGCACCCAGTTGCCGTCCGCGTCCTGTATCTTGCCCGCGTTGTTATATTTCTCGCGGAAATTTGCCGGTGCGTTCGGGTCGTAGTTCATGGGATAGGGAGAGCTGCTGACGTGCTGAGTCTGGTTGTTGGCATCACGCACCTCCTGTGTATAGTAGCCGAACAGCTCGTTCAGCGTCGGGGCGCGGCGGATGATCGCCGCTTCCTTGTGACTGTAGGCACTCGTATAGACACCTGTCGTGCGGGAGAAGTCGCCGAAACCGGCGGCGACCTGCGTGCGGTCCTTCGTGTAGAGGACGCGCGCACCGTCGTACTCCTTGCCGAAGAAGTAGCCCGTCACGCCCATCGGCTCATAGATGCGCCCGAGCGTCCAGTCCCAGCGGCCGGGGCTGCCCGTGACCTCGGCGCGCTCGACGTGGACGCCGCCGAGTCCTTTCGTTTCGTCCACGGGATCCGCCGCATCGTTTGCCTTGCCCGTTGCGAGCACAGCCCTTACGCCGAGCTTATCATCAATGCGATAGTCCGCGCCGATGCGCAGACGCTGCCCGAAGCCGTGCCCCGGGCGGTCGGCATAGTTGCGTGCCGCATCTGCATCCGCCTGCGTTTCCTTCGTCTCGCGCATCTCCGTGCGGTCGTAGCCGCGATAGGTGCTCGTCCGCATACGGTAGTCGCCGAAGAAGTCGAGGCTGCCCTTTGCCCTGCTGTCCGTTGCCGTCTCGGGGCGGCGCAGGAAGAAGTCGTCTCCGTAGAAGTTTTTCAGCGGCACGCCATCCCGGTCGACCAGTACGCCGTCCGCGTTGCGGTGAATGCCCGTGTCAAGGAACGAGCCGAACTCATCGAACTTCATATTCACGCCGAAGCGGAACATGCGGTCGTGATAGGCACGGTCATCGTCCTGATGGTTAAAGAGATTGTCGATTCCTGCGTAAACGGTGAAGTCCTTGCGGATATCCTTCTCGACGAGGAGGTTCCAGATGCCGAAGCTCTTTTCACGGTATTCGCCGCGCTTGCGGATGTAGTTGCCCGCGCCGTCCTTTTCAAACAGATTGTCTGTCTTGACGGAGTTGCTGTCGAGCATGCGGCTGAAGAAGCTGCCCCAGAACGCCGCGCGCCAGCCGTGCGCCTCATCCTTGTAGTTGACGCCGACATCGAATTTATGCGTCGGGCGGTCGAGCAGACGGCGCGGCAGATCATCGTCGCTCGCATTGATCGCGTGCAGGTAGGTATAGCCAAGCTTTGCGCTCCAGTGCTTGTCAAACTTGTGCTGAACCTCTGCCTCAATCCCCGTGAGCTTTGCCTTGCCGATGTTGCGGAAGCTGTAGATGCGGTCGGGCACGTTGCGGAAGCTCCGCCCATGGAAGTTGAAGTCCACGAGCTGACCTGTGAAGTAGTGGGTCATATAGTCTGATATCTCGTTGTGGAAGATGCCGACCTTCCCGTAGGTGCGCTCGTTCTCCCCCTCGAGTGAGAGGTCGATGTTCAGCGACTTCTCAGGTTTCAGGTTCGGATTGCCGATCCAGTACCAGCCGAGATGGTCTGCACCCGTGCCGCCGTACATCTCCCAGTTGTAGAAGAGCTCGCCGAGTCCCGGCTCGCCGTAGCCCGTGCCGATGTTTGCCTTGAGACGGCGGTGTTTCGCAAGCATGTGTGTCATGCCGAGGTTCAAGGTCGCGTGCGAACCGAAGCGGTTGCTGTGGTCGATGCGCAGGATGGGCGTGAGGATGGTCTTCGGCGTCACCTGCCAGCTGTCCTGCACATAGGCGTAGGTCTTTGTGAGATCCGCCTCGCCGAGGAGCAGCTGGTTCTGCCGCGCGGCAAAGCCCTGCCCGTAGTACGTTCCGTTGAATGTGATGTTCTTGTCCTGCTTATATGCCGGCCCGAACTGCGCCAATGCGCCGTAGTAGCCGAGGACGGGCGCATGTTTATACATCATCGGTGTATTGTCAAATTTGGAATCGCTGAAATCATTCTGTGCATTGAGAAGCGCCTCAAATGCATCGTATTTCGCCTGCATGGCAGGGTCAACAATGCCGCCGCCGAAAATCTCCGGAAGAACGCGCTGCACTTCCTCGTATGTCATCGGCGGCGTTTCCGCCCCGTAGTATTCACCGTTTCTATCCCAGACGAAGCCATTTTCGTTGCGGATAAATTTATAGTTGTGGACGTAGGAGCTTGGCTCGTCGTCTACGCCCGCCGTATTGTCATCAACATCGAGCGACTTGTCATAGTCCCATGGGTTGATCTTCTTCGTATAGCTCTTCGGCGCATTGCGCAGACGTGATCCTGCGGCATACTCACGCTGCCAGCCGAAGCCGTAGCTGAGATAGTGCGCGTCATTCACGGCAGTGTTGAAGTGCAGGTCGATGTTCGTCTGCGTGTGGTCAAGATAGTCCACACCTGCAAGACTGTTCTTGCCGGAGTATTTGTCACGTCCGCTGCTGTAGTAGGTGAGGAGAGTTGAGTCATCCTCGCGCAGCTTGCCGTAGCCGTAGTTCAGCGTGAAGTCCGTATTCTTGCCGATGTGCCCCTCGTAGCTGAGACTGTACGTATCGCGTCTCCGGTCGCGCTGGTAGATCTGCATCGGTTCGAAGAAGGAGCCGAGCGGGTAGAGCTCACCCTTGTTGCGCCGCTGCATATTTTCGCGCTCCGCTGTGAAGCGGAAGGAGAGTTTGTTCGCGTCGTCAAATTTGTAGGAGCCGCTCACACCGTCATTTTTGATCGAACCATAAAAACGCAGCGACGGCTTGAAATCCTCGTACCAGTTCTCGCCCATGACGAACTGTTTGCCGTGGGAGTAGACGGGCATGACCTCGCGCTTTGATGTCCATCCGCTGAGGTTCAGCTTGCCCATGTCGCCCGCGTCTGCACGCAGGTAGAAATTTGCGGGCAGGGTCTTCGTCTCCGTACCGCTCCCCGTTCGGGAGCGGTGATAGCGTTCCTCGATGTTCAGTGAGACGGATGGATTCTTCACGCCCTGCTTCGTGATGACGCGGATCACGCCGCCGATGGCATCTGCGCCGTACTTCGCGCTCGCTGCGCCGCGGATGATCTCGATGCGCTCAATGTTCTCCGCGCCGATGCGCAGCAGCTCATCACCGCTGCCGTTGTACTTTGCCTCGCCGCCGAGCACGCGTTGTCCGTCCACGAGAATCAACGTGTGCCTTGGATCAGCGCCGCGGATGGACACGCCGACGTTGCCCATTGCGTCGATGGTACGCGTCACACCGACCTCGTTAAAGATCACATCCTCGACGGACTTCGCCTGCTTGCGTGCGATGTCCTCCGCCGTGATGATCGTCGTCGACTGTGACTCATATTTTGCCTCTTCCTTTACGGCATCTGCATCGACATGTATATCAGCAGTGTATACACTGTTCTCTCTCTGTACTGCATTATCTGCCCAGACCGTGTATGCAGGGAGGGCAAACCATGTTGCGGCAGCCAAGGAAAGTGTATGCCGGAACGAAGGCGTCCGGCGTGTTCTTTGTTTCATAAGGGGTAGCTCCTTTGCAGCACAATCACCTCTTGATAATATGATCAGAGTAAAAATGATAATCTATTTCGACAGTATAGTTAAGTAAAATAAAATAAACATAAAGAATATATGAAAAAATTAATATGATATTTTAATGGGAAGTATATTCGCTGCTTATACAATGATGATTTAAAAATAAAAAACACCCGAAAGGGTGTTGGCAATTCTTTATTTGTAAATAGATCGTGTGTGCAGGACGCGCAATGTTTTCTTTCGCCTTACGAGAAGGTTCGTATCGTCTTTCGCCAGCCGAACCAGAGCAGCGCCGCCATAACGAAGAAGCTGGTGTTATAGGCATTGTAGACAATATGCATGGAATGAATACCGACAGCATCCCATGCCCAGCACCATGCAACGCGGAAGATGCAGTAGGCGGCGAGTGCAGCCATCATGGGGCAGAGCGTATTGCCGAGCCCGCGGATGGCACCGATATAGATTTGGTTGACTCCGTATAGCCAATAGAATGGGAATGTATAGTAGACAGCGTCCAATGCATTGCTGACAACTGCAGGATCATCGGTGAAAAGAGAGATGAGCGTGGGGGCAAAGAAGCCTGCGACGAGGGCCATGCCCATCGCACCGAAGGCAGAAAACTTGAGACTTGCTGTAAGCCCCTCGCGCACGCGAGTGAGATTGCCGGCACCGGCGTTTTGCCCGATGAAGCTCGTGAGGGCAATGCCGAATGCGAACAGCGGATAGTAGAGAAATCCCTCGACGCGTGCATAGACGGTCATACCCGCCATCGCAGCGTAACCGAAGGAGTTGATGTAGGTCTGGATGACGAGCGAGGAGATGCTCATAAAGACGGCCTGCATTCCGGCGGGGATGCTTGTGCTGAGGATGGGGATGAGATAGTGCGGTGCAAAGAAGGGGCGGCGCAGTGAGAATCGCCATGTGCCGTGCAGATGGAAAAATTTGCGCAGGGCGAGCAGCGCGGACGCATACTGGGCGATGATTGTCGCGGCTGCTGCACCTGCGATGCCGCAGGGGATGATGATGAGCAATAGGACATCCAGCGCGATATTGAGCACAACGGCGACTGCGAGGTAGTGCAGGGCGCTCGTCGTGTTGCCGAGCGCACGCAGAACTGCGCCGGCGGTGTTGTAGACAAGCTGAGCGAGCATGCCGAGGAGTGTGATTCTCAGGTAGAGACTTGCCTCAGGGATAAGGTCTGCGGGCGTTGCAAGTGCAGTGAGCAGCGGCTCCGTGAGGAGAAGTCCCACGGCGGTGAAAAGTACGGCGAAGGCAAGTACGGTGACGAAGATGCTCTGTACGAGTGAGCTCAGGCGGGCATATTCTTTCTCTCCATAAAGATGCGAGACGAGGACGCTGAGGCCTGCAGAGAAGCCGATGAAGAAGTTGACGATGACGGAGAGGATGAGGCTCGCTGTGCCGACCGCTGCGAGCGCCTCTGCACCGAGTGCCTGCCCGACGAGCGCCGTGTCGGCAATGCCGTAGAATTGCTGGAGGAGCTGCGAGAGCAGGATGGGCAGCATGAATACGAGCAGCTGCCGGAGAATCGGCCCCCGTGTAAAGTCCTGCTGATCGGCACTGTGGAAGAGCAGGACGTGCAGATGATGAAGGTTGTGGTGGAGAAAGTCATAGGTGAGCGGGTTGTGCACGCCGTAGATGTACTCATGACGTTTGAGTGTTTGAAGAGGACTTTCGAAATCTTTAGTATTCATGAGACGAAGATTCCGGAGAAGATTTTTCTGTGCACGCTGTATGCGGGAGGTGTTCCATTGCTCCACTGGCAAGAGTGAGGCCCATCAGCAGCCAATATTCGCGCGCAATGGAGAGCTGATTGATATTTGTATCGGTGAGCCCCTCAAGGTGAATACCGGCAAAAACGAGAATTCCCATTAAGGCATAGGCCGGTGTCCTCTGGCGGCGTTCCTCATGGAACTGCTGGTAAAGGCGATAGAAAAGATAGCCGTGCAGCAAGAGAAATGCCACAGCACCAAAGATGCCGCCTTCGGAAAGATGCTTAAGAAAGTTGTTGTGCGGATGACCGTGACCGGTGCTCGGATCATCCGGATCACGGGGGCGTTCTCTTGCTGCATCGGGAATATAAGCCGTGTTGTAATAATATCCGTATTCGTCCATGCCGACGCCTAAAATGGGATGGTCTCGGAAGATATCAAGAGCCGCCTGCCACATGTAGATTCGCTCTTGGTTAGAAGCATACCCTGTATCAGAAATAGATATGAGCCGGGACGAGTAAGTTGGAGAAAACAGTATAACTGCGCTGAGAAGCAGTGTACCGATCAGGGCGGCGGCGAGCAGGACACGGCGCAGCTGCGGGGTGAGTGCGAACAAGAGCGCAGAAGTGCCTGCAGCCGCAAGCCATGCACCGCGTGTTTGGGTCAGCAGGAGAAGAACTCCTGAAAGCAGCGCAAGGGCCAGCAGCGGGCGTTGGAAATGTTTCATATATGATTGTTGAGAGAAGAAACAAAGTACGGGGATCGCCATAAGCAGATGGCTGGCTAAAAATGTCGGAGAGTGGACGAGGCCAGTTGGACGCCATTCCATGCCGTGAATGCCGAGCTGGGCAAACGCTGTGATGTCGTTAATGCAGACGGAGGCAGCAAAAGCGAGAATGATAGCGCGCATCTGCTCCTTGTGATGTACATAAAGCATCGTGAGAAAAAGCGGCAGAATACGGTGTGCTGCCCCTCCTACTGCGGCGACAGATGTGCTCGCTTCTCGTGAGGTCAATCCGCAGATGACCCAAATGCCAAGATAGATGAGAACGGCGGCAGCTAATCCGGAATCAACTGGGGGAGATATCCGTGTACGTACAGATTGGATCAACACAAGAAGGAGCCCCACTGCAGCGAATATCGATGAAGCACCTGTTGAAATATTTGAAGCGAACGCAAGTCCCAGCAGAATTCGGTACATCCATCGACCATATATAGTGTTGTTTATCAATATTTGCTCCATGCGATCCTGCTCTCCTGTTCATAGCGAAATACATTCCAATGTTATTTTATCATAGCATGCCATTTATGGAAAGACGGCAAAAAGCGGAAGCCGTCCGTTGACGGCTTCCGCTTTTTGAATATGGGATCGCGTATTTCTGTTAGAATGCCGGAATGATCGCACCCTTGTACTTTTCGTTGATGAAGTTCTTGACCGTATCGGAGTGGAGCGCCTTCATGAGGGCCTGAATCTCGGGACGATTCTCATCGCCCTCGCGGACGACGAGGATGTTGACGTACGGCGAGGTCTTGTCCTCCATGAAGAGGGCATCGCGCGTCGGAACGAGGTCCGCCTGCATCGCCCAGTTCGTGTTGATGACGGAGATGTCTACGTCATCAAGGGTGCGGGGCAGCTGCGGCGCTTCGATCTCTTTGAAATTCAGATGCTTCGGATTGTCGACGACATCCTGGACGGTTGCCGCTGCACCGACGCCGTCCTTGAGCTTCAGCAGACCTGCACGCTCGAGGAGGAGCAGGGCGCGTCCGCCGTTGGTCGGATCGCTCGGGATGGAGACCTGAGCGCCGTCTCGGAGCTCGTCGAGCTTCTTGATCTTGTGCGAGTAGACGCCCATCGGTTCGACGTGAACGCCGAGGACGTTCACGAGCTTCAGCTCCGGATGCTCGGTGATGAAGTTCTTGAGATACGGCTCATGCTGGAAGAAGTTCGCATCGACCTCTTTGTCGTTCGTTGCGAGGTTCGGCTGGACGTAGTCGTTGAACTCGACGATCTCGAGTTTGATGCCTTCCTTTTCGAGCTCGGGCTTGATCGCCTCGAGAATCTCGGCATGGGGAACGGGGGATGCACCGACCTTGATGACTTTCTCCGTCTTGGCGGCAGAATTGTTCGCGCCGCCGCCGCAGCCGACGAGGGCAAGCGTTGTGAGGGCGAGAACGAGTGTAAGTAATTTCTTCATAAAAACCTCCTTGCTTGTGTATACGTGCCTGACGAAAGCGACGCGTTATGCGAGTGATCGTGTTCGGCACATATTGTGATTGAAATGAGATGGAAATCTATCTCTTATCCAGCCGTGCGGCGAGGGTGTTGCCCAGGAACTGCACGAGCTGGACGAGAACAATGAGAATGATGACGGTGGCGATCATGATGTCCGGACGGAACCTCTGGTAGCCGTAGCGGATCGCAAGATCACCGAGACCGCCGCCGCCGATCGCGCCCGCCATCGCGGACTCGCCGACGAGAGCGATGATGACCGTCGTGAGCTGGCTGACGATGCCCGGCATGGACTCAGGGAGCAGGACGCGGGTGATGATCTGCATCGGCGTTGCGCCCATGGAGAGCGCCGCCTCGACGAGACCGCGCGGCACCTCGCGCAGAGAGGTCTCGACCTGCCGCCCGATGAAGGGAACGGAGGCGATGACGAGCGGCACCATCGCCGCAGTCGTGCCGATCGCCGAACCGACGATGAGGCGGGTCAACGGGATGATCGCGACCATCAGGATGATGAATGGGATGGAGCGCACGGCGTTGACGACGGCGCCGATGCTGCGGTTGACCATCGGCGCGTCGAGGAATTCACCCTTTGCCGTGACGTGCAGGAGCACGCCGAGCGGGATGCCGATTGCACTCGCGATGAGCATGCTGATGGCGACCATGTAGATCGTTTCGCCCAGCGCTTTAGTTAAGAGGGGCATCATTTCGGCGGACATAGCCGATCACCTCCTGCTTCAAATGCTGTGCGGAAAGATACGCGATGGCCGCCTCGATCTCTGCACGTTCGCCGCGCATCCCGATGATCATGCGGCCGAACGGCATCTCCTTGATTTGGTCGAGCGTGCCGAAGAGCATGGTAACCTCGATGTCGGGAAAGAGGCGGATCATGTCCGCGAGCACGGGATTGTCCGCACTCTCCCCGAGGAACGTGAGACGCAGGAGCATGTAGCTCCCGGGACTCGGATCGCACTCGACGGGATTGCCGCGAAATGCCGTCGGCAGTTCGTTCGAGAGCAGGACGCTGATAAATTCTTTGGTGATCGCTTCGCGCGGTTCGGTAAAGACATCAACGACATCTCCCTCCTCGGCGATGACGCCTCCGTCGATGACCGCAACGCGGTCACAGATGTCCTTGATGACCTGCATCTCGTGCGTGATGACGACGACCGTCAGCCCCATGCGGCGGTTGATGTCGCGGATGAGCGCGAGGATGGACTTTGTCGTCTGCGGATCGAGCGCTGAGGTTGCCTCATCGCAGAGGAGCACCTTCGGATCGCCGGCAAGCGCGCGCGCGATGCCGACACGCTGCTTCTGCCCGCCCGAGAGATGGCTCGGATAGGCGTCTGCCCGGTCGGAGAGACCGACGAGGGCGAGCAGCTCTGTGACCTTCGGATGGATTTCATCTGCAGATTTGCCCGCGAGTTTCAGCGGAAAGGCGACATTGTCATAGACTGTCGCGGAGGACAGCAGGTTGAAATGCTGAAAGATCATGCCGATGTGGCGCCGCTCCTCGCGCAGCTCGCTCTCCGACATCTGCATGAGATTGCGCCCGCCCACGAGCACCTCGCCGCTCGTCGGACGCTCAAGCATGTTGATGCAGCGGATGAGCGTGGACTTGCCCGCACCCGAGAGGCCGACGATGCCGTAGATGCTCCCGCGCTCAATGCGTAGATTGATGCCGCGCAGCGCGTGGATGTCATCCGCATATGTTTTCACAATGTTTTTCAAATATATCATAGGCAAGCCTTCCTTTGGCTGTAATATACCGTGACAAACGTAGCACACACGGGGATTTTTGTCAATGTTTTCCACAGAGGACATAGGGCGTTTACACTGCATCGCCCGATACAGCGGGCGAAAAGATTCTGTTGTCACTGGACAAAAACTCCGCTATAATAGACTCAGACCAAATCGGTAGCTCTCCTTCTCTGACAAGGACGGTTGCCAATGAGAATCGTTTGCGCTATAATATAAAGCCGGATGATTTTCATTGGTACGATTTTGTGCGTTTGTACAGAGGGGGAGATTACGATGCGCTGCCCGGATTTTGAGCATCTGCTCGGCTATCATGCTGCACCCCTGCTTGCGGGTCTGACGGCGGGCAGTCTGCTGTCGTTCCAAAAGAGCCGCTTTCAGGATTTTGACGCGCTGCTCGCGTCTTATGAACCCTGTTTCTCCTGCAAGGGGATCTCGACGTTCCGCGTTGCGGAGGGAGAGGAATATGTCCTCATCCTTTTCTATCGCGCGGAGCTTGTCGCGCGTGCGCTTGCCGTACCGCAGGCGCAGGATCTGCTGTGCGAGGCGGGGTACCGCATTACGGACAGCATGGAGGAGCGTCTCGAGTTCCTGCGCCTGCGAATGCGCGTGCGCAAGACGCTGCCGCCGGAGATCGGGCTGTTTCTCGGCTATCCTCCGGAGGACGTGCGCGGCTTTATCACGCGGCGGGGACAGGATTTCGTTTACAGCGGATACTGGAAGGTCTACACGAATGAGGCCGAGGCACGGGCGCTCTTTGAGCAGTACTCGGTCTGTACACATGAGTTCTGTACGCGGCTGGAGGCGGGAAGTCCGCTCGCTGAGTTGGTGCAGGCGGTATAGGGGAGCATTCACGCTCTCGAGATTCTATGAGGAGGATTTCACATGGCAAAGGTAGCAGTTGTGTACTGGTCCGGCACGGGCAATACGGAGAAGATGGCGGGCGCTGTCGCTGAGGGCGCAAAGGGCGCAGGCGCAGACGCCGATCTCTTCGAGGTAGACAGCTTCTCGGTCGATCAGATCGATAACTTTGACGCTCTTGCGCTCGGCTGCCCCTCGATGGGTGCCGAGGAACTCGAGGAGGGGTCGTATGAGCCGTTCTTCGCAGCTGCGGTTGACAGCGGCAAGCTCTCGGGCAAGCCTGTTGTGCTCTTCGGCTCGTGGGGCTGGGGCGCGGGCGCATGGATGGAGACGTGGTCAGACCGCACGAAGCAGGCAGGTGCCAAGCTCGTCGATACGTTCATCGTGGAAAATGAGCCGGATGCCGAGGGCATCGAGGGCAGCAAGAAGCTCGGTGCGGCGCTCGTCGGCGCGTGCTGACCATACACGGCGCAGCCTAGGTTCGGATAATGGAGTCGCTTCTTGCGGAGCGGCTCTTTTTCTGTGCATTTGCTGGCAGGATTTTGGGGATCGCGCAGAGAACTTATACGGATATGCGCTTAATGCGTGTTCGACAGAGAGAGGGAAAGGTTGATGATCTATGGAGACTGAGACAGCGGCTGCAGCCGTACAGACGGCGGGGTTTATTCACCCCGTGATGGCGGATGTGATGACGATACTCTCGCTTGTCCTCGTCGTGGCGAGCGTCGGCGTCGCCGCTGTTGCAGTGTACTATGCATGGCGGCAGACGGGCGGCACGATCGACGTTATGGAGGGACACATCTCGTGGCTGCGCACGGAGGCGGAGCGCCTTTCGGCGGCGATGCAGGAATCTGCGGACAAGGGCAGTGCGGCGGCGGACGAAGCAGCTGCGCTCAAGGAACAGATTGTGCAGCTCGAGACGCGGATCGTGCAGGCAGAGGAGCAGGCGGAGCGGCTTGCGGCACAGATTGCGAACCTGCAGGGCGGGACTGCGGCTCCATCGCCGGAACCGGAGCCTGAGCCGGCGCCTGTATCGGAACCGGAACCTGTGCCCGAGAGGCAAGAAGAGGAGATTGATCTCGACGAGCTGCTCGAGAGCAAGCCGATCTGGCAGGATCTGTTGGACGACTACCATGCGCTGCGCGAGACCTTTACGCCTGCGCGCGGCGCAGAGCTTTGCCAGCCGTTTATCGACAAGTATCATCTGCATTTCCTCATCTGTACGGATCATAATGCGGCCGAGAACGGCAAAGCGATGCCAAAGTTCGAGACGATCGAGGATGTGGGCGAGGCGACGTTCTGGGCGTATGACATCCCCGGACAGCCGGGCGACTATGCCGTGATCCCGAGTCCTATGTTCCCCTACGATCAGAAGATGCACGAGGAGGCGGGGATGAAGGAGACCTTCGCCGCACGCTATGAGGAGGGCAAGATTTACGATAAACTCATCGTGGACATGCCTGCGCTCTTCTCCCTGCGCAATGACAAGTGGAAGATCGAACAGCCGGGCATGCTGGAACTTATAGAATAAGAGCGACATACAGAAGGAGCTGCGTCCGCAGGGTATCTCGGCGCAGCTTCTTTTTTCGATGAGAAACGGGCGGCAGCGGAAGAACAAATCTTCCTCTGCCGCCCGTTGGCGTTCGTTTATTTCTTTTTGCCGTGCTTTTTGCCGGAGACATCCTTCAGACACGCCTGAAGCAGAATCTGATTGATGAGGATATCCATGTCTGCCGGCGCGAGCTGTGCCGCATCGGCGAGATGTTTCCATGCCGCCGGATAGTCCTTCGTATGCAGCGCGGCGACGGCGAGTGCATTGTGCGCATCGGCGTTCTGCGGGGCGATCTGCAGCGACTGACGGAGAGCGGCGGCTGCCTGGTCGGAGGCATTTGCTGCGAGCAGGACGAGCCCGTAGTTATACCAGCCCTCGCTGTCGTTCGGCACGGCTTTCAGATAGATTTCATAGGCACGGCGTGCCTCTTTCACATCGCCGGCAGCTGCGTGGGTGAGTGCAATGCCGAGGAGCGGTTCGGTGCGCTGTGCGTCGCGTTCCTGTGCAGCGGCGAAATCCGCACGCGCCTCGGGATAGGCGGCGCGGTGCAGATAGACGAGACCGCGGTAGATGCGGTTGTCAGCATTGTCCGCCTGTGCAATGTGCGCATCGGCGGCATGCAGAGAGGCATCCGAGCCGTCGGGCAGACGCGCCTGATCGCGGATCATGAGGATCTCCTGCCCGTAGTTCCTGCCGGGGACTGCCCAGACGCCGTTGAGCTCGACCCACCGCGTGAGGCGCCCGAATACATCGGGGCGCTTTGTTCGGAGGAGATCATAGCGCGGGTCAACGATGGGAACGGTCGGCGGCTGTTTGCTCGCGTAGGCGAGCAGATGCTGAATGTGTGCGCGTGCTCCCGTGCGCATATCGGGAAAGGAGAGTCCCTTGACGCCGCCTCCGGTCGCGCCGAGTCCGCAGAAATTATTCTGCTGCCAGTCGACATCGCCGCCGTAGGCGAAATAACCTGTTTCTTTGTAGGCCTGTGCAAGAGCTGCATCGGGACGGATGCCCTCGCGTGCCGCCTCCTCGTAGTAGATGCGGACGAGTTCTTCGGGGGTGCCTGTGAGTTTCGGCTGCGGATTGCGTGCCAGGAGACGCGCGAGCATCTGCTCCTCAGTTGCGGCTGCCTCGCCAAGAATCGTGACCTCGGCCGAATCTTCGGCGGGCATGCGGAGCTCATCGTGCGGCGCAGGGACATGGAAGCGGAGCATGCGGACGAGCTTGCCGTCCGCGGTCATCCCCTCCGGGATCTCTGCGGGGAATTGCGGGCGCACGAGTTTGGGCGCGGGTTTTTCGGCCGTGGGCGCGGCGAATGCACAGGAGGCACAGAGAAGTGCCGCTGCGCTGAGTGCGATGGGAAGGGCGCTGAAGAACATAGATAAAATCCTTTCGCTTACTTCGTTCCGTAGAGGATACCCATGCCGCGCAGCATGAACCGCACGGGCAGCGGCATATCGATCCTGCACTCCGAATGCGGGAGGTAGGAGATGTCTGAGATGCCTTTCTCTTTGAGGTAGGCGATGAACTCATCCATCTTGCCGTAGAGATCCCTGTTCTCGAAGGTATCGTGCAGGGCGAAGGCGCCGCCTTTTTTCAGTACGCGCAGGGACTCCTCCACGAGCATGAACTTATCCTTCTGCGTGCGTACCTCATGAAAGACGAAGTTGCTGACGACGGCGTCGAAATGGTTGTCGGGGAAGTCGAGCTGCGCCGCATCTCCGTGCCGGAACGCGCAGCGGTCTGCGACGCCCTCCGCCGCCGCGTTGCCTTCGCACTGCTCTTTGCCGTAGTTCCACATTGCGGGCCAGTAGTCGATGCCCTGTACCTGCGCGAGCGGGAACTTTTTTGCGACGGCGATGGTGAGCGCGCCCGAGCCGCAGCCGATGTCGAGCGCCGTGCCGCTGCCGTCCCACGGCAGCTGATCGAGCAGATAGCTGTGAATGCGCCGCATGAGCCCGCCGCCCTCGAAGGAAAAGACCCGGCGGCAGTAGTACATATAGATGACGACAAAAGTTGCAGCGCCGGAGAGGATCGCGAGGATATAGAAGGACGCTTCCGTACTGAAAAAGAGCGCGCAGCCGAGCGTGAGCACATAGAGTACAGCGGCAATCGCGCAGAGCGTTTTCATCATCGACACAGAAATCCAGTTGCCGTAGTTTGGTTTCATAAATGTTCCTCCTTATTTCTGAGGGATGCGGTCACCGCGTCCACCTCGTTGTTCACTTCGGCGCGCAAATCTTTGAGCGCGGGCGAGAACGCCGCTTCGTTGACTCCATAGGTGCGCTGCAGATCATATTCGAGCGGCAGCCATGTCGCAGGATCGCACTCGTTGTGCGTGATCACTGCCTCCATACGGTCGAGCGCACGCACGAGAAGCGACTCCTCTGTCTCCAGCGCATCCATCTCGTCAAAGAGTACGCGTACCTCCTCTGCAAAAGGCGGAGGAAGCGATGAAATCCATGCGTCGCGCAGTTCGTGCTCCTGCGTGCGGTCGGCCTCCGTTTTCTCAAACGTCGGAATATCCCCCGTAAAGACTTCGCCCACATCGTGCAGCAGGGCCATCAGGAGGACGCGCGTGAGATCGGCAGAGGGGAAGCGGTCACGCAGGAAATACGCCATCAGCGCCATCCGCCAGCTGTGCTCCGCCACACTCTCCTGCCGGCCAGACTTCATCCACGCGTGGCGCGTGCGCTCCTTTAGGCCTGCAATGCAGTGCATGACGGCAAGATATTCCTTGGGAGACATAGACACCCCTTTTCGTTCGGCTGAGAAATCGTATCTATTATAGCACAGCTGTACCGTAAGGGAAATGTATATGAAATGAAAGTGGTTCCCATCGCCCTTGTCAACGTGCCGTACATATAGTATGATAGAAAACTATATAGGAGGAATGCGTGTGAGACAGAAAATGGGCGTGCTCGGTCCCGTGGGGACCCACAGCGAGGCGGCGGCGCTCTATCTCATGGCGTGGCAGCGGCTCGACCGCGAGATCGTTTGCTTCGGCGATATCGGAGAGTGTCTGCACGCAGCGGAAACGGGCGCTGTGGACGCTGCATTTGTGCCTGTCGAGAACTCGCTCGAGGGGGCAATTGCCGTAACGCTCGATACGCTCGCGCACTCGGATACCCTGCGCGTGCGGCGTGAGGTCATCTGGCCCGTACACAACTATCTCATGGCGCGCCGCGCGGACGGTGAGATTCGCTGTGTCTACTCACATGCGCAGCCCATCGCGCAGTGCAGGGACTTCCTCCTGCGCTGCTGCCCGCGGGCAGAGATCATCAAAACCGCAAGCACGGCGCGCGCAGCGGAGATCGTCGGTGCCGCGTCTGCAGATGCGGGCTGGGCGGCAATCTGTACGCGCAGGGCAGGCGAGCTGAACGGTCTGGTCGAGATCGCGGGAAAGATCGAGGACCGCGGCTCCAACTGTACGCGCTTCTTCGAAGTTGTGCGCGACGGAACGATCCCGCCGCCCGCCGAGAAGAACGATACCGTTCTCCTCGTCTGCCAGATCGACGGCGCGCGCGCGGGCGCACTCTACGATGTGCTCGGCGAGTTTGCGCGCCGCTCCGTGAATCTCACGCGCATCGAGTCACGTCCCGCGCGGACGGAGCTCGGCGCGTATATGTTCTTTTTCGATCTCGATGCGCACAGCGATGCGGATGCCGTGCACGCGTCCATTGATGCCGTCGCCGAGAAGAGTGTCTGGCTGAAGGTACTCGGCGCTTTCCCTGTGCATATGGCACACAACGAATAGCAAAGGAGCAGATACCATGGTTGTCATTATGAATTCGGATGCCACACAGGCGGATATTGAGGGCGTCATTCGTGCCATCGAGGAGAAGGGGCTCGAGGCAAAGGTTATGGAGGGAGCGCGCCAAAAGATCGTCGGCGTCATCGGCGATAAGACGAAGCTCGCCTCAACTCCGCTCGATGCGATGCACGGCGTCGAGACGACCGTCGCCATTTCCAAGAGCTACAAACGTGCGAGCCGCGAGTTCCACCCCGCACCGACGGTCATCGACATCCGCGGCGTGCGGATCGGTGACGGAACGCCTGTCGTCATGGCGGGTCCCTGTGCCGTCGAGTCGCGCGCACAGCTCATAGAGACCGCAGAGATCATCAAAGCAGGCGGGGCGCAGTTCATCCGCGGCGGCGCGTATAAGCCGCGCACTTCACCCTACGCATTCCAGGGGCTCGAGGAAGAGGGCCTGAAATATCTCGCCGAGGCACGCGAAAAGACCGGTCTCGCTGTCGTCACCGAAGTGACGGTGGTCGAGGCGGTGGACACAGTGGCCGCCTATGCGGATCTCCTTCAGATCGGCGCACGCAACATGCAGAACTTTGGCCTCCTGCGTGCGGTCGGACGCTCAGGCAAGCCCGTCATGCTAAAGCGCGGCCTTGCGGCCACCATCGACGAGTGGCTGAACGCCGCCGAGTACATCATGAACGAGGGCAATCCGAACGTTATCCTCTGCGAGCGCGGCATCCGCACCTATGAGACCTACACGCGCAACACATTCGACATCAGTGCGGTCGCGGCGATCAAGCATCTCTCACACCTGCCGATCATTGCTGATCCGAGCCACGGTACGGGCAAGTGGCGCATGATCAAGCCCATGGCTCTCGCTTCCATTGCAGCGGGGGCGGACGGCCTCATCATCGAGGTACATCCGAACCCGGCGCGCGCCCTCTCTGACGGCCCGCAGTCACTCACGCCGGAGAACTATCTCGACCTCATGGCGAGCGTGCGGAAACTCAGCCGATTCATGGCGGACGAGCACATCGAGCCGATGGTTTTGAACTGAATAACTGCATTGAAAAGGGACGATCCGTGCGGATCGTCCCTTTTCTGTTTTCCTGTGGGAGAAATGGGGGAGAAAGATCAGACCTCGGCGATGACCTCGATCTCACAGAGTGCGCCTGCGGGCAGTTCCTTTGCCGCGACGCAGGAGCGCGCGGGCTTGCTCGTGAAGTACCGGGCATAGACCTCGTTGAACGCGGCGAAGTCCCCCATGTCTGCGAGGAAGCAAGTCGTCTTGACAACGCGTGTGAGATCGGTGCCGGCCGCTGCGAGCACGGCACTGAGGTTCTTGCAGACCTGCTCCGCCTGCTCTTTGACATTTGTCCCCGTGATCTTGCCCGCGGCGGGATCGATGCCGATCTGCCCTGAGGTGTAGACGAGGCCTCGGACGCGCATCGCCTGGCTGTATGGGCCGAGGGCGGTGGGGGCGTTGTCGCTGTGAATTGTTTCCATAATAGTCTCCTTCCATCTTGGGCAGCTTTTTCGCCTGATCTTTGGGGACACCCTCTGCACAGCTTCTCACTGCGTGTTGTCATTTCCCTGATCAGACAAAAATCCGTGCCAAGCGCAATCCGATACGCATCAAAAATATCCCGGACGGCTCAAAAAAGGAAGCCGTCTCATATGCAGGCGGCTTCCTTTCATCACTTATCAATCATGCTCAGTGGATCGTTGTCACGCGGATAGCGACGGAACCACCCTCGTTGTAGGTCATTCCTGCGACCATGACGACCTTGTCGCCCTGCTTGACATAGCCGTGTGAGAGTGCACCGCGCGTGCAGGACTCGATCATGTCCTCGACCCCGGTCCACTTGCGGCCGAGGATGGAGTAGACGCCCCAGCGCAGATTGATGTGGCGCGCGACCATCGGATTCGGCGCGTAGGCGACGATCGTTGCCTTCGGGCGGTACTTCGAGACGACGCGCGTCGTGTAGCCGGACTGTGTCGGCGTCAGGATCGCAGCGGCGCTCGTCTCATAGGCCAGCTGTACCGTTGCGTGGGAGACGGCGTCTGTCACCGAGGAGCGTTCGCGGATGCTGCGCGCGCGGATGATCGAGTCGTACTCGAGTGACTCTTCCATGCGCAGCGCAATCGTGCTCATCATCTTGACCGCCTCGACCGGGTAGTCGCCGCTCGCCGTCTCGCCCGAGAGCATGATGGCGTCTGCGCCGTCGAAGATCGCGTTGCCGACGTCCGAGACTTCGGCGCGGGTCGGGCGCGGATTCGTCGTCATCGACTCGAGCATCTGCGTCGCAACGATAACAGGCTTGCCGACCGCGTTGCACTTGCGGATGATTTCCTTTTGGATGACGGGCACGTCCTCCGCCGGGACTTCGACGCCGAGATCGCCGCGTGCCACCATGATGCCGTCCGAGACCGCGAGGATCGCGTCAAAGTTGTTGACGCCCGCCAAATTTTCAATCTTTGGGATGATCTCCATGTGACCGCCGTGCTTTGCGATCAGATGGCGGATCTCCTCTACGTCCGACGGACGCTGGATGAACGATGCCGCAACAAAGTCCATATCGTTCTGAATGCCGAAGATAATGTCGCGCTCGTCCTGCTCCGAGATCGCAGGCAGACTCAGCTCAATGCCCGGCGCCGCCACGCGCTTGCGCGTCGACATGGGCCCGCTGTTCTGGATGGTTGTCACGATGTCCTTGCCGCGGATTTCGTCGACCACGAGCCCGACAAGACCGTCCGAGAGGAGCAGTGTGTCGCCCGGCTTTACCTCGCTGTAAAGCTGCTTGTGATTCACACTGACATGTGTCTCGTCCCCCGGCGTATCGTCATAGGTCAGCGTGAACTGTTTGCCCTTCTCGAGCTGCACTTTGCCCTCTGCGAACTCGCCGAGGCGCATCTCCGGGCCCTTCGTATCGAGGATCAGTGAGATCACTTTGCCTGCGCGTTCAGCCGCTTCGCGCACCTTGCTGATACGTACGAGGTGCTCTGCATGGGTACCGTGGGAGAAGTTGAAGCGCGCGCAGTTCATCCCGCTTTCGATGAGCGCGTCGACAATCCCGTCCGGGTCCGTTGCCGGTCCCTGCGTACATATGATTTTCGTCTTTTTCAGCATGTCGTATCCCCGCCTTTTATTCCTGAATATTATGGCTGATAATATTCTACACTCTTTTCGGTGAGAAGTAAAGGAATCCCTGCTAAATTCGGACACGGTGCTTGGGCGAAAGAATACAGGAATCCAATTTGACAAAACTTTGCTTTTTCCATATTATGAAGGTTATGTTTTGAAAGGACGGTTCTATGGATTTTCTCAATTCTCTTGTCGGTTCGATCAACGACTTCCTGTGGACTTATATCATCATCGTTGTGCTCGTCGGCTGCGGGCTCTGGTTCACATTTTCCACCGGGCTGATTCAGCTGCGTGCTCTGCCCGAGATGGTGCGCCTCCTCACGGGGGATCTCGGCCGCCGTCCGAGCGGACGAAAGTCGATCTCTTCGTTCCAGGCTTTTTGCGTCAGTACGGCCTCGCGCGTCGGCGTCGGCAACATCGCAGGTGTTGCCATCGCCATCGTTACGGGCGGTCCCGGCGCCGTATTCTGGATGTGGGTCATCGCCTTCATCGGCACGGCGACGGGATTTGTTGAGAGCACGCTCGCCCAGATCTACAAGATCCCGCGCGGACACGGGCTCTTTCACGGCGGTCCGGCGTACTATATCCAGAATGCGCTCGGTCAGCCTGCCGTCGCAAAGCTCTTTGCTGTGCTCATCTCCGTCACCTTCGGCCTGATCTACGTATCCGTTCAGGCAAATACGATCGCGCTTTCGATGGAGAAGGCGTTCGGCATTGATACCTGGGTGATGGGCGGCATCCTCGCCGTCCTCTCGGGCGCCGTTATCTTCGGCGGGATTCACCGCATTGCGAACTTTACCACACTGCTCGTGCCGTTCATGGCAGGGCTCTATCTCCTCATTGCGCTAGTCGTTGTCATCATGCACATCAATGAGGTGCCGGGGATGTTTGCGCTCATCCTGCATGACGCGTTCAGTCCGCAGGCAGCGGTCGGCGGCGGGCTCGGCACCGTCATTCTCACGGGCATCCGCCGCGGCCTCTTCTCGAACGAGGCAGGCGAGGGCTCCATTCCGAATGCGGCAGCGACCGCGAATGTCACGCACCCGGTCAAGCAGGGACTCGTGCAGGCATTCGGCGTCTACGTCGACACATGGATCGTCTGCTCGGCGACGGCGTTCATCGTGCTCCTCACGGGTCAGTATACGATCGGCGGGAATACGACCGGGATCGCGCTCGCACAGGACTCGCTCGCGAGCGTCTTCGGCGGCGGCGCTTCGGCGCTGCTCGCCGTGCTCATCTTCCTCTTTGCCTTCAGTTCGGTTGTGGGCAATTACTACTACGGCGAGATCAACATTCATTTCTTTGGCGAGAATACGGGGACGGCGCTCTTTCTCTATCGCACCGCCGTCGTCGTCATGGTGTTCTTTGGCTGCGTTGCCGCGCTCGGACTTGTGTGGAACCTCGCCGACCTCTTCATGGCGATGATCTGTCTCACGAACCTCTATGCGATCGGACGCCTCGCGCCGCTGGCGCGCATCGCACTCACGGACTACTTCGCACAGAAGGCAGCGGGAAAGAATCCTGTCTTCGACCCGTCCGTCATGCCTGACCAGCACGGCATTGTGGGCTGGGATGAGGAGCAGTTCAAACCACAGAAGCACTGATACAAAAATAAAGAAAGAGAGATTGGATTTTCCCTCCGGGGAGATCCAATCTCTCTTTTTGCCGTTTGATCTTCCGGCTGAGTTTTTTGCATGTGAGGCTTTACTTTTCGTGCCTGCTTTCGTAGAATAGGAGCAGAATAGACATCGCACAGAGTGCGCCATAGGGACGGGGGATGTTTTTATGCTGAAAAAGGCAATCGCGGTGGTCACATCGGGCGGCGACAGCCCGGGTATGAATGCGGCGGCGCGCGCAGTGGTGCGCACGGCGACCTACGAGGGTGTCGAGGTCTACGGCGTGCACAACGGATACAGCGGCATGGTGCATGACGATATCGTACAGCTCACCACGCGCAGTGTCAGTGATCTGATCCAGCGCGGCGGCACATTCCTCGGCACAGCGCGCAGCAAGTCATTCATGACGCCGGAGGGGCGCAGGACAGCGTTTGAGAATCTGCGCAAGCGCGGCATCGAGGGGCTTGTCATCATCGGCGGGGACGGCTCCCTCACAGGCGGCTCGCTCCTCAGTCAGGAGACCGGCATGCCGATCGTCGGCCTGCCGGGAACGATCGACAATGATATCTGGGGCATGGACTATACCATCGGCTGCGACACGGCGTGCAACACGATTGTGGATGCGATCAACAAGCTGCGCGATACGGCATCGGCACACCGCCGCATTATCATTGTCGAGGTCATGGGGCGCCACTCGGGCTGGCTCGCGATGATGTCGGGTATTGCGGGCGGTGCGGAATACATCCTCGTGCCCGAGGTCGCATTCGACCTCGAGGAGATCAGCTGCGAGCTGAAGGAGATGTACGAACGCGGCAAGCGTTACAGCATCATCGTCGTCGCCGAGGGCGCAGGTTCGGGCGTGGAGATCGGCAAGATCATCAGTGAGAAGACGGAGATCGACACGCGCGTCTCGGTACTCGGGCACATCCAGCGCGGCGGTTCGCCGACGGTGGAGGACCGCATCAAGGCATCAATGCTCGGCGAGAAGGCGGCACTGGCGATCATCTCGGGGGTCAACGATGTGATCTTCAGCTTCAACGAGGGCCAGGTCGTGAGCGTGAACCTCTTCGAGGCCGTCAACAACACGAAGACCCTTGACCCGGAGCTCGTGCGCCTCTCGCGTGTGCTGGCCTAGAACGGCGGCAGGGAAGTGCGTCGTGTGCGCTCCGCCGTCATCTCATAAACACGAGGCCAAGGCTTTGTACGACATTTCTTCTTGGGAGGAGAGTGTCGTGCGGGGCCTTTTATTTTTAAAAGCCCCTCCTTTGAACGCTGCGTGGCCGGTGGGCTGATAAGAGCCTCTCAATGGAATTGAACTTAGAGATATGAAGGAATAACGCATGGACAGACAGATGGAAGAAGTATTAAATAGTGTTCACTTTGCAGAGAGATATGAAGCTCTTCGCACCCAGTATTCTTTTGATTCAAAGGAAAGCTTTGAAAACTATAGTAATCCGTACGTCTTAGAGATGCTTCAAGACATAGGATATACCGCCGTAAAATATTGGAAAAGAGAAGATTTTTTTCAATCGAAGAAAAGAAGTAACATATACGAATTTAGATACCATATATGTGTAAAGTATGGGATTGCAGAATTGATGTGGTATGTTATGAAAAATGATAAATATTATGCAGGAGGTACTTTTCCAAATTTAGAATATGATCTATTAAAACTGGAAAATAGGAACCGCTTGCCAATCTTCCGTAACTACGAAGATCTGCATGGAATTCTCACAACAGCATTCCAAATATATGAAGATATGACAGAAGTCTTTTTAAGCGTCTATGGAGAATCATCATAAGAAGGCTGATCTTCAACGCTGCCGCTCCTTGCCCTTATTCGTGCGGAGGACAGACGGTCATGTCCTGGATCTTAAACACAAGCTCCGTTCCAATCCTCTGTTCGACTTTAAGGAGCGAGGCATTCGGCATGACCTCTCGAGGGCAACTGGTTCGTTACAAGGACGGGCGAAAAAGAGGAAGCAGATAAAGTCTATCTCCGGAATGAGACAAAAATGGGCATCCGAAAAGGAGCAGGTGAGAACTTTGAATCATATAAAAAAAGGCTATGTCACAATCGCCGCAGGTGTCCCAAAATTCACAGAAGGAAACTATTCTGCGACATGATAAACCTCTCAAAAGTAAAACTCCCAGACTGCATAGAAGCTGATGGGAGCTTTTATAACATAAAAACAGATTTCCGCGTATGGCTCAATTTCTCAAGAATTGTAAACACAAAGGGCGCGGTTGTAGATGACGTGGATTTTTTCGGGCGGGAGGAAGCTCAGGGACCGCATCTCGTCCGCTACGCCGCTGGAGATGCAGACGCAGGCGGCGGCGCGGGGCGCCAGCAGGTGGTAGCGCAGGGTGCGGAGGCGCGTCTGGAGGGGGCCACGTTCCATCGTGAACATGCTGCGCTGGGACAGGATGACCTGGAGGGGGCCTCGCAGGATGACCTTCGTCAGCAGGGCGCGCATGGCGGTGTAGACGGGGAGCAGGAAGCCGAACCCGCCGCGCCGAACCTCACTCAGGAGGCGCAGGAAGGACCCGTGGAGGTCAACGACCCGAACCTCCGGGACGAGGCTCGCGAGCATGGGGCCGCGCGCGTGCAGGAACAGCACGGAGACGGAGAGCCCGCGGCGAGACAGGGCGTTCGCCAACCGCAGGGACGACCGTTCCGCCCCTCCCGTTCCCGCGTCGCGCAGCAGGAACGCAACGGGCGGCAGCCCGGCGTCCATGCCTAACGGGCCCCGCCGCGAAGTCCTGCGGCGAGGCGATGAAGGAACTCCCGAACGAGGAGGCCAACCGCGAGGACCGGCTCTCCGCAGAGGATGTCGCGCCGGAGCCTGAGACCGATCCGCCGCCAGCATTGGGCCGTGTGGCGGTGCAGGGAGGGCGTGTGGGAGGCGGTGCGGCTCAGGAGATCGATCAGCTCGTCGCGGGTCGTGTTCTCGCCCCAGGCGCTGTGCAGGTACGCCTTCCAGTAGAGCCTTTCGGAGGGAAGGCCCGTCAGCCCCAGCCATGGCTTCGACTCGTTGATCATGTGGAGGATGGAGTTGGAGGGGTCCTCCTCCAGACGGCGGTTGTTGAACCTGTCGTCGAGCAGCTTGATGGAGCCGCAGAACAGGGAGTTGAGAATGTCCTGGTCGGCCAGGCGGGCGGCGTGCCTCCGGCGGGCGAGCCAGTCCATGGACGCCCGGAACAGGCTGCCCCGCTCTCGGATGCGGTCCAGGTCCATGAGCAGGACGCCGGCGTTGACGTAGGAGGTGGGGTCCCCGCCGTTCAGGCGCACGCGAAGGGCCTCGGCGGAGAGGCGGCGAAGCCCCCTTCCAGGGTGGTCCAATGCACCGGCGAGGCAGTTTCCGTCCAGGTTTACCTCCCAGAGCTCCTTCAGGTCCAGGTTCACCAGGGTGTCGCAGTCCAGGTAGACGACCCGGCCGACGGGAAGCAGGTCGGGGATGAGAAGGCGGTAGAGCGTCCCAACGGAACAGGCGTCTTGAACGAGGCCCACCGTTCGAGCGTCCAATTGGTCCCGATAGGGGGTGACGTCGATAAGGCGGACCTCCTGCGCGTACTTCGCGGCCGTGCGAAGGAACTTTCCGCGGGCCTCCTCCGTCAGCGTGCTGTCGTGCAGCACGTGTACGACGACGGGGCTCTCCGTGTTCTCGAAGATGGAGGCCATCACGACGCCCGCGTGTTGGCTGTACGTCCCCCTGGGGTCGTACAGCGCTAGGGCGGCGTGGATCGGCCCCTCCGTCCTCGTCGCGCCGCCCCTCATGCCCCGGACCTCTCCCTCAGGATCGCCCTCACCCGCTCAAGGTCCTCCTGCGTGTCCACTCCGACGCCCTCGGCGCTGGAGGCCGTGACTTTGACGCGGAGCCGGTGTCCGTGCTCCAGGGCTTTGAGCTGCTCCAGGGATTCTGCC
>ERZ772957.374-NODE-374-length-37529-cov-34.848855_pt1 | contig 37529 bp, 33 predicted proteins | sample MGYA00580682_ERZ772957 | MGnify/ENA primary metagenome ERZ772957 (study PRJEB29015, sample SAMEA2737921) | human oral metagenome | biome: human oral; feature: human-associated habitat; material: dental | place: China | collected 2025 ...
TGCATGTGTTAAGCACGCCGCCAGCGTTCGTCCTGAGCCAGGATCAAACTCTCCGAACAAAAACACAAACGTTAAAGCCCAGAAAAACCAACCAAACAAAACCGCCTGGCCAGCAATCCCAACCAAAAACACTCAAAAACAAAAAACAGGCATAAAAACAAACAAACACACTATCGAGTTCACAAACAACACCCACACACCCCAGACAACCAAGCCACGAAACCCAGCCACCAGAGCGGTGAACCACCACCACAAACCCACAAACAAGCTCGCGGCGACAGGTGAATAATCTACCCACCCCCACACCCAAAGTCAAACCCAAACCATGTAACCCCCACCACACACCCCACAAACACCCACAACACAACGAAAAAGGGGCGTGCGGCCGACGCCGCACGCCCCTCTCTGCGCACACACTCAGTGCAGTTCAAGCACCGCCAGATTCTTGCGTCCCTTGCGAATGAGAGCCAAACCACCGGCAAGAACGTCACTGGCGTTCAGAAGCGTATCTGGGTCCTCGACCTTGACGTTGTTAACGGAGGCTCCGCCCGATGCGATCGTCCGACGAGCCGCAGTCTTTCCCTTCTCGAAGCCAAGGGCCACCAGCGCGTCCACAACCGTTGCTTCTCCGAGCGACAGGCTCGCACGCGGGAGGTCAGCCGTCGCCGCAGCAAGCGTCGCGGCGTCGAGGTCGCGAATGTCTCCCCCGCCCCACAGCGCCTGGGTCGCGGCAAGAACTCGCTTCAGCTGGTCTGCCCCATGGACCAGTTCCGTCACCGAGGCGGCCAGGGCCTTTTGCGCGGCGCGCTGGTGGGGCCGCTCAGCGACCTCAACGGCAAGGGCTTCGATCTCCTCGCGCGACATAAACGTAAAGATCTTCAGGAAACGCACGACGTCCTCATCGGCAACCTGCAGCCAGAACTGGTAGAAGGCATACGGTGTCATCATCTCGGGATCGAGCCAGATCGCTCCCCCCTCAGACTTTCCGAACTTGGTGCCGTCAGCCTTCGTGATGATCGGGGTCGTCATCACGTGAGTCTCGGCTCCCTCGACCTTGCGGATCAGGTCGACGCCGCCGACCATATTGCCCCACTGGTCGTTGCCTCCCGTCTCCAGGGTGCAGCCCTCTCGGCGGAAAAGTTCCAAGAAGTCGTTGGCCTGGAGCACCTGGTAGGAGAACTCGGTGTAGGAAATGCCCTCGTCTGAGGCGATGCGGCGCGCCACGATGTCCTTGCCCAGCATCGTGCCCACGCGGAAGTACTTGCCGATCGTCCGCAGCAGATCGATCGCGCTCATTTGCTCGGTCCAGTCGAGGTTGTTCACCATCTGAGCCGCGGCCGGCCCCTCGAAGTCCAGGAAACGGGATATCTGCGCGCGCAGCCGATCCGCCCAGCCCTGGACGACATCGGTGGGTTGCAGCTGACGTTCTCCGCTCTGGCGCGGATCACCGATCTGTCCCGTTGCTCCTCCGACCAACGCGAGAGGGCGATGCCCCGCGAGCTGCAGGTGACGCATGACGATCAGCTGTACGAGGTGCCCGTGGTGCAGGGATGGCGCCGTTGGATCGTAGCCGCAATAGAAGGTGACAGGCCCGGAAGCGAGGTGGGCGCGAAGCGCCTCAAGGTCCGTGTGCTGCGCGAGCAGCCCACGCCATTGCAGGTCGTCCAGAATGTCTGTCACGAAAGTTATCCTTCCTTACGAATCCAACAAAATTGTTGCGTTTCCAGTGTATCGACTGCGGGCGCGCGGCGTGAGCTCAGCGTGGACGCATCCCTCGCCCAGCGAGGAGCGCACGCCACGCGCGAGGTCAGTTCACGGCGGCGCTCGCCCACTGCCTCGCATCCCTCAGGCAGCCGCAGGCTTCCTCGATCTGTTCGGCCACGCGCACGGGTGCCGTGCCCCCTCGTCCCGCGCGTGCCCTCACTGATCCGTCCACGGTGAGAATCGAACGCACCTCGGGGGTCAGGTGGGCCGAGGCGCTGGAAAGCTCCTCGTCGGTCAGGTCAGCCAGCTCCACTCCCCTAGCCTCGGCGAGGCGCACGCAGGTCCCCGAGATCTCGTGAGCGTCGCGGAAGGGAACCCCTTGCTTGACGAGCCATTCGGCAATATCGGTGGCCAGAGAGAAGCCCTGGGGTGCCAGCTCGGCGAGTCGATCGAGGTGAATGGTCATCGTCTCGATCATGCCGGCGACGGCGGGACACAGGACGTCCAGGGTATCTATCTGGTCGAAGACGGGCTCCTTGTCTTCCTGGAGATCCCGGTCGTAGGCCAGGGGAATTCCCTTGAGGACCGTGAGTAGACCGGTGAGATCTCCGATGAGGCGACCGGCCTTTCCGCGCGCGAGCTCGGCAACGTCGGGGTTCTTCTTCTGTGGCATGATCGAGGATCCGGTCGAGTAAGAGTCATCGAGCGTCACGTAGCCGAACTCCTTAGTGTTCCACACGACGATCTCCTCCGACAGCCGCGAAATGTCGACTCCCACCTGCGCGCAGACGAAGGAGAACTCCGCAACGACATCGCGAGCGGCGGTGCCGTCAATCGAGTTGGGAACCGAGTCTGAGAAACCGAGGGCGGCGGCGATGCGCCGAGGATCCATGCCGAGCGTGTTACCTGCCAGCGCCCCCGATCCGTAGGGCGAAATCGCGGCCCTCTTGTCCCAGTCGCGCAGGCGATCAATGTCGCGCAGAAGCGGCCACACGTGAGCCAGCAGGTGGTGAGCAACCAACACTGGTTGCGCATGCTGCATGTGCGTGCGCCCAGGCATCACTGCATCCCCCGCACGCCGAGACTGGCTCACCAGGGCGTCGGCGATATCGAGGACACGTCCAGCGAGGCGGCGAGCCTCCTGCCGCAGATAGGCACGGATGAGTGTCGCAATCTGGTCGTTGCGCGAGCGACCGGCCCGCAGCTTGCCCCCCAGCGTCGCGCCAGCACGCTCGATGAGGCCCCGTTCCAGCGCCGTGTGTACGTCCTCGTCGAGCGGCTCCGGCAGGAAGGATCCGGAGGCCACGTCGGCGTCCAGCCGTGCCAGAGCGTCATGCATGTCCGCGCACTCGGCATCGCTCAGGAGGCCGACGCGATGAAGCTCGTCGGCGTGGGCGTGGGACCCGGCGATGTCAACATGAGCGAGCCGAAAGTCGAAGTGGGTCGATACGCTCAGCGCGGCCAGCGCCTGCGAGGGCCCTCCCGTGAAGCGACCACCCCACAGAGAAACGTGCTGTTCGGACTTCGACATGGGAGACCTCCTGTGGCTGAGCGTTGTGCGTCGCGCGTACGTCTAAGAGTATTCGAGATGCTGGCGTGCCGCCGATGGCCACACGAGAGGCACCTCGCCCCGAACCTTGACCCACGTGGCGATGACGACGAAGAGCATCCAGTTGCCTTCGAAGAGGAGCCGCGACTCGGTGAAAGACTGAATGAACATCGCGATCATCAGCACGGCCGGGATGACGTCCCACAGATTGTCGTCGATGTGAGCGACGGCGACCTTGACGACGCGAAACAGGGTCCATACGATCGCTCCGGTGATGATCGCGGCTCCAACGAAACCCGTGGTCAACGCGGCCTCGACGTAGACGTTGTGCGCCTGGTTGGTCGCGGTGCCGTCGTTTCGGATCACGAGCGAGGAGAAGGGCTCGATCGACGTGGGCCACCCGATGAACCAGCCCCACCCCCCGATGGGATGCTCGGCGATCAGGGCGGCGGCGCGACGCCAGATGATAGAACGCCCGCTCATGTCCGGGCTACGTCCAAAAGCGTCGGCGATCATGTGCCTGGCGAAGAACGCTCCGACAGCGGCCGCGATACCTACCGCGGTGAAAGCCCCGATCACTCGCAGACGCCAGCGAACGGGGACGCGGCGCTGAACGACGAGCCCAACGATCACCAGGAAGCAGCCGACGGTCGACAGGGCGACCGTCGCTGACTGCGTGAGCAGGAGGACCGCCCCGCAAGCCGCAAGCCAGAAGACGGTCGCGGCCGGGGCACAGCGGGTCTGCATGTAGCGCAGGATGAGGCATACGGCGAGAAGGAGAGCGACGAAGGCCAGCGGATTTCGATTGCCCGGAAATCCTTGAATCGGTCCGCCGATAAGAAGACGTCCCTCGACCCAGTAGTACGAGGCCGGCAGCGTTCCTCTGCCCCAATAGGTCGGAGGCGCGAGCGGGCCCTGCCCCGTGAGGGCGACGATGGCCTCGAGTATGAAGGATGATCCGATGATCCATTGCAGGGCAAGGATCAACGACTCGACGAGGGAGACGAGGTCGAGCGCCACGGCTATGGCGATCGACACGAGTGTCAGCGACACTTGGATCGCCGAATACTCGAGGCTGAGCAGCGGCGACGCCGACCACGCACACGTCAGGGCACACCAGGCGACGAAGAGGCATATCGTGGTTGGAAAACGCCGCAGCTTCAGGGAACGGCCCGAGACTCGAAAGAGCACGACGAAAAAAGCGAGGAGGATCAGCATGGGAACCAGCGAACCGATGTCTCCGAAGATCCCCCGCACCCCCTTGCCCGCGAAGCCCACAAAGAACATGCCCGCGACCGTATAGCGCATCATCCGGGCGCGTAGGGCGTCCCCCCGGTCGGTGTCTGCGGTGGCATCGATCGCAGCGCTCGCTTCGTAGGTCATACACGACACACTATGCGAGGTGGGAGCGCCATTCCCGGCGCTCCCACCTCTTGAAACCCAACTGAAACATTCCCTGTGAGAACGCCCTCAGCAAAGTCTCAGTAGCCCATGTTGACTCCGAAACGCACGTCGCGTGCGGCAGCCAACTTCGATTGCATGCCGTAGATGTCGATGAAGCCCCTCGACGAGGACTGGTCGAACGTGTCGCCCGTCTCATAGGTCGCCAGGTTGAAGTCGTAGAGGGAAGCCTCGGAGCGACGCCCGTTCACGGTGGCTCGGCCGCCGTGCAGCACCATGCGAATATCGCCGCTCACGTATTCCTGAGTGTGCTCGATGAAGGCGTCCAGCGACTTCTTCAGCGGCGAGTACCACTGCGCTTCGTACACCAATTCGCCCCAGGTCTGCTCGAGCTGGCGCTTGTAGCGGTGCTGCAGGCGCTCGAGGGTGACCGCCTCGAGGGCCTGGTGAGCCTCGATCAGCGCAACGGCCCCCGGCGCCTCGTATATCTCGCGCGACTTGATGCCCACGAGGCGGTCCTCCACCATGTCGATGCGGCCAATGCCCTGAGCCCCCGCCCGCCGGTTCATCTCCTGGATCGCCTCCAGCGGGCTCACCGGGCGCCCATCAATAGCCACGGGGATACCCTTATCGAAGGTGATGACAAGCTCGTCGGGCAGCGGCGGATACGTCGGATCGTCGGTGTAGACGTAGACGTCCTTGGTCGGCGAGTTCCACAGGTCCTCGAGGAAGCCCGTTTCGATAGCGCGGCCCCAGACGTTTTGGTCGATCGAGAAGGGGTTGTGCTTCGTTGTTTCGATGGGTAAGTTGTGTTTCTCGGCGTAGTCGATCGCGACGTCGCGGGTGAGCGCAAGATCGCGGACCGGGGAGATACAGTCCATGTCCGGCGCCATCGAGGTAATGGACACCTCGAAACGCACCTGATCGTTGCCCTTGCCCGTGCATCCGTGCGCGACGGTTGTCGCGCCGAACTCGCGCGCAGCCTTGACCAGGTGCTTGACGATCACCGGGCGCGATAGCGCAGACACGAGAGGGTACTTACCCTCGTAGAGGGCGTTGGCCTTGAGGGCGGGCATGCAGTACTCGGATGCGAACTCGTCGCGAGCATCGGCAACGTAGGCTTCGACCGCGCCGCAATCGAGGGCACGCTGGCGAATCACCTCGAGGTCCTCACCGCCCTGGCCGACGTCGACGGCGACGGCCACAACCTCGCGGCCGGTCTGTTCGCCGATCCATCCGATCGCGACCGAGGTGTCCAGTCCTCCTGAGTATGCCAGGACGACGCGGTCTTTACTCGACATGTGGGTTCCTTCCAGTTGTTGGGTGTGTGGGCCTAGGCCGAACTCTGGTCGGCGAGGCGGTGACTAGTTGTCGGGGAGGGCGCCGGGTTCGGCGAGAGCCAGGAGCATGCGTTCGACGTCGGCGGCAGCGGATTCGCTGCGGCAGATGACGAGGATTGTGTCGTCGCCGGCGATGGTTCCGGCAATCTCGTCCTTGCGTGCGGCATCGATCGAGGACGCCAAAAGATTGGCGGCGCCCACCTGCGTGCGCAGAACGAGCTGGTTACCGACTTTGACGGAGGTGACAAGTAGGAGCTGACACCAGCGTGCGAGGCGCACGTTCGCGGCTTCCCCGTCGTGGGTTGCCCCTCCATCGTGGTCGGGGACCGTGTAGATGAGGGCGCCGGAGGAGTCGCGGATTTTCGTGGCGCGCAGGTCCATGAGGTCGCGCGAAAGCGTCGTCTGCGTCACCTCGATGCCTCGCTCAGCGAGACGGCTGCGCAGGCCCTCCTGGCTCCCGATTGATTCGGTGGCGAGAAGATCGCGGATCATCTCGTGCCTGGCACTCTTTGTGCCGGGAAAAGCTACCGTGACAGTCATATGCATGACTATACATCCAGATGCATATCCCTGCGCGAGCGTGCGAAAAATGCGGGTGGGCACCGTGGGTGCCCGCCCGCGTCTGCCCGTGATGCACTCAGGCCGACAGCTCCGCAATAATGCCGTCGGTCCACTGGTCAATGGCCTCCCAATCGCGGAAGTCGCCCTCGACAACACCGGCGAGACGGGCCACCGAGCGCTCACGCAGCGACAGCAAGGAAGGCTTGTAGCGGCCGGGAAAGGTCCGCAGATCGCGACAGTTGACGTGGGTCAGCAGCGGGCCCACGCGCGTTGGATCCTGCGGCGCATGCTTCGGAACTCCGTTCATGCCGACCGAAAATGCCCACACCGGCTTGCCCTGCAGGTCATCACCGAAACGCTCCATGAAGTCGTGGGCCTCAGGCATCCACTGGAGAATGTACACCGCCGAGCCGACGATCACGGCATCGTAGGGGGCGACCGTAGCGACCTCGGAGGGGGCGATGCGATCGACCGTCATGCCCGATTCTTGAAGCCTCTTGGCGATGGCGTCGGCGACATCATCCGTCGCCCCGTGCTTGGATGCTGCAGTAACAAGGATGTGCATGCTCTCATGGTAGTGCGAAGACCGGCCGAAACCTCGCACGCAACACCCCAATGAGTGGGGCACCACACGTGAGATTCGACCGGTCATTCGCGGCGCGGCGGTCAGGCGCGCAGAGAGGCTCCGAGAACCTTCGAGGCCTTCGCCACGACACGCTCGCGCACCTGCGCCGACTCCTTGGCGGTGAGCGTGTGATCCGATGCTCGCAAACGCACGGCGAAGGCGAGCGAACGATAGCCGGACGGGACCTGGTCCCCCTCGTACATGTCGAAGAGAGTCACCGCCTCGGCCAGCGGCGCCGCGCCCTGACGGACCACCTGCTCAACGCGCGCGACGGGAATGTCGGCCGGGACGACGAGCGCGATATCTTCCTTGGCGAGAGGGTACGTGGACACCCCCTTGACCTGAACTGGTTCGGTCGACATCTGCCCGATGAGGGCATCCATATCGATCTCGAAAGCGCAGGAGCGGGCGGGCAGGCCGAACGCGCGACAGGCGGCCGGAGAGAGCTCACCTGCAAGCGCCACATCGACCAGGTCACGGCCCGCGCGAACAAAGACGCGCGCAACCCTGCCGGGGTGGAAAGGCGCGACCCGCGCGGGATCGGTGGCCGGAGTCGGCATCGGGGCTCCCTTGTGCGCGGCCGGAGACTCCACCCACGCGCGCGTCACCTCGACACGCACGCCAAGCCCGCGTGCCACGGAGCGAACATACTCCAGGGCGTCCGCCCAATCGAATGCGCGTGCCTGGGAGAGCACCCCGGAGCGCTGCGCATTCCCGGTCAGAACCCCGCCGATGTGCCACGGCTGAGCGGGAATTCCCGCCTCGAGCGCGGCAAGAACCTCATCCGAGGGACGCTGGTCGGCGCCGGGCAGCTCGGCGGGCACCGTTCCCTGCGGTTGGGCGACCTTCGCCACCTCGAAGATGGCCACGTCCGCGTTCGAGCGAGCGACGTTACGGCCCGCGACGTCCAGCAGCGTATCGAGCACCGAGGTGCGCAGCCACGGAGAATCGTCGGCCATGGGGTTACGCAAACGCAGGGCGCTCCGGCGGGGGTCGGAAGAGGCGATGCCCTGACGATCCCACGTGTCGCAGACAAAGGGATAGGACTCGACCTCCACGAGCCCTCCCTCCGCCAGCGCCGCGGCGCTCAGACGCCGGGCCTTCTGGGCGAGCGTGAGGCCGATACCGGCGGGGGCGCTCGGCAGAATCACGGGGATCTTGTCGTAGCCGTCAAGGCGGGCGATCTCCTCGACGAGGTCAGCCGGCATCGTCAGATCCGGACGCCACGACGGGGCGGTGACCTTGATCGCTCCATCCCGGGGCTCATCGACGACGCACCCCACCGCCCTCAAGAGTTCGGCGATGCGCTCCGGGCTGTGCGACACACCGGTCAGGCGCTCGGCCTCGCCCATGGGCAACACAATGCGTACCGGATCGGGGCGCTGGTCGTTGTCGGTAACTCCCGGATCGACGTTCCCACCGCCGTAGCGAATCATGAGCTCAACGGCGCGCTGCGCGGCGAGCGCCGGCAGGGCGGGGTCGGTTCCCCGCTCGAAGCGCTTGGCCGCCTCGGAGTGCAGCTTGTGCCTGCGCGAGCTGCGCGCGATGGACACGGCGTCAAAGTGTGCGGCCTCGAAGAGAATGTCCGTGGTGCTCTCGCCCACCTCGGAGTACGCACCTCCCATGACGCCGGCGATCCCGATGATCCGAGAGCCCTGTGCGTGCGGAGAGTCCGTGATGAGCAAGTCCTGCTCGTCCAGCTCACGTTTCTCCTCGTCCAGGGTCACCAGGGTCTCGCCCGCTCGCGCGCGGCGCACGACGATCGGCGCTGCCAGCGCACCCAGGTCGTAGGCGTGCATCGGCTGACCCAGGTCCAGCATCACGTAGTTCGTGATATCGACGGCCAGGGAGACCGAGCGCATTCCTGCCGCTTCCAGGCGTTCCACCATCCACCGGGGCGTGGAAGCCGACGGATTCGTCCCGCGCACCACGCGGGCAACGAAGCGGTCGACGCCGAGGCGTGCGCGGATCGGAGCGTCATCGCAGAAGACGACCGGGAACCCCTCGTCGTTGGCTACGGGCGGGCACGAGGCGATGACGCCGGGAAGCCCCGGGTCCCTGAACGCGGCGCCCGTCGCGTGCGAGTACTCTCTGGCGATTCCGCGCATCGAGAAACAGTAGCCCCGATCCGGCGTCACGTTGATCTCCAGGACCTCCTCGCCCAAGCCGAGCCAGGAGACGATGTCGGTACCCACCGGCGGAATCTCGCGATCGGGGAAGAACTCCGGCAGGACGATGATGCCCGAGTGGTCCTCGCCCAGGCCGAGTTCGCGGGCCGAGCAGATCATTCCATCCGAGACGTGCCCGTACGTTTTGCGCGCGGCAATCTGAAAGTTGCCCGGAAGAACCGCGCCGGGCAGCGAGACGACAACCAGGTCACCGACGTCGAAGTTGTGGGCACCGCAGATGATTCCGCGGCTGGGAAGGTCCGAGGGTTCTTTGCCAGTTCCGGGGGCATCGTTGTACTCGCCGACGTCCACTCGGCAGTAGTTCACGACCTTGCCGTTCGAGGCGGTCTCCTCCGTGCGCGCAAGGACGCGACCAACGACGAGCGGTCCAACCACCTGAGCGGGGTGGATCTCCTCCTCTTCCAGGCCGACCTTGACAAGCGCCGCAGCCAGCGCCTCGGCGTCCGTTCCTTCGGCGACATCCACGTGGTCAGCGAGCCAGCTCAGCGTCACCATAGGCATGTCAGTTACCCCTTCCGTTGCATCCAAACTGCAGGGAGAAACGCACGTCTCCCTCGACGATGTCGTGCATGTCCGCGATGCCGTGACGGAGCATCAGCGTGCGCTCGAGTCCCATTCCGAAGGCAAATCCCGTATAGACCTCGGGATCAACACCGTTGGCGCGCAACACGTTCGGGTTGACCATGCCGCAACCACCCCATTCGATCCAGCCCGGGCCTCCCTTCTTCTGCGGAAACCACAGGTCCATCTCGGCGCTGGGCTCGGTGAAAGGAAAGTACGAGGGGCGCAGGCGCGTCTTCGCCTCGGGTCCGAACATCGCCCGGGCGAAATGATCGAGGACCCCCTTGAGGTGGGCCATCGTCAGCCCCCTGTCCACGGCGAGTCCCTCCACCTGGTGGAACACGGGCGTGTGGGTCGCATCCAGCGCGTCAGAACGAAATACCTTGCCCGGGCAGGCAACGTAGAGCGGAACGCCGCGGGAGAGCATGGCGTGAGACTGGACGGGCGACGTGTGCGTACGCATGACGAGGTGGCCGGAGTCCTCGCGCTCCCCACCGATGCTTCGTCCGTCGATGTAGAGCGTGTCCTGCATCTGGCGAGCCGGATGGTCGATGTCGAAGTTGAGCGAATCAAAGTTGAACCATTCGTGCTCGATCTCCGGGCCTTCGGCGATGTCCCAGCCCATGCCGACAAAAAAGTCGGCGACCTCCTCCATGAGCGTCTCGAGGGGGTGTCGCGCCCCCTGGGTGGAGCGCTGCGTCGGAAGCGTCACGTCGACGGCCTCCTCCACCAGCATGCGCGCCTCGAGGGCCGCGGCGAGCTCGGCCTTGCGTTCCTCAAGCGCCTCCGTCAGTGCCTTGCGGGCCTGCCCAAGGTTCTTGCCGGCGATGCCGCGCTTGGACGGGTCGAGCGTTCCGATCGTGCGGTTCGCGCTCACGAGCGGGGCTTGGTCCCCGAGGAGGGCCACCCGCACCGCCTTCAGGGCGTCCAACGAGTCGGCTGCTTCAATATCGACCAGGCCCTGCACGCGAAGCGCCTCGACAGCTGCCTCGTCAAGAGGATCAAGGTCAGGGGCACTGCCAGCCATGTCCTGCTTCCTTCTTCTGTCCAACTGGGGTCATGTCCGCGTAGCTCTCACGCGCACCGCGCCCCATCTTACCCGTTCGCCCGTCCTCACAGCTCACCGGGTCCGCCATCGCGCTACGCTGTAGGACGTGAATGCGCTGATGCGCAACCGCCGTCTCACGGGAGGATACTCATGTCTCACGTCACGCCACCGGAGGACGCCACCGACTCGTCTCCGACTCCCTGTGCCCTGCCTGCCAAGCGCGTGCGCGTCCAGCACATCGCTCGCGCGAAGGCCGAGGGCATTCCCCTCACGATGCTCACGGCCTACGACTCGCTCACCGCGCCCATCCTGGAGGCGGCGGGAGTCGACATGTTGCTCGTCGGAGACTCTCTCGGCAACGTCATGCTCGGTCATTCCTCCACCCTCCCCGTCACGCTCGAGGACATGGAGCGCACGACGGCAGCCGTCGCCCGTTCTACCTCGCGCGCGATGATCATCGCGGACCTACCGTTCGGCACCTATGAAGACACTCCGGAGCACGCGTTTGCGTCCGCAGCCCGCCTCATGAAGGCGGGGGCGCATGCCGTCAAGCTCGAGGGGGGCCAGAAGCGAGCGCACATCATCGCCGCCCTGGTCGCCGCCGGAATTCCCGTGTGCGCCCACCTGGGCTACACCCCGCAGTCCGAGAACACCCTGGGTGGGCCTCGCATGCAGGGACGCGGAGATGGCGCGCAACCTCTGCGCACAGACGCGAAGGCGGTCGAGGAGGCCGGCGCCTTCGCACTCGTCCTGGAGATGGTGCCCGCCTCGGTCGCGCGGGAGATCACCCAAGCGGCGGCAATCCCCACGATCGGCATCGGGGCGGGACCGGATACCGACGGTCAGGTTCTTGTCTGGTCCGACATGGCGGGCTACTCGCAGTGGGTGCCCTCCTTTGTGCATAAGTTCGGCCGGCTCGGGCCGGCGCTTCGCGACGCGGCGAGCGACTACGTGGCAGCCGTGCGCGCCCGGAAGTTCCCCGGACCCGACAACTACAAGAACGATTAGGACGATACCAATGGAAGCATCAGCACTGGCACGCCGCGCACCGCTGGGAACGCTCACGCCCGGAAGGGTCTCACCGATGCGGGCGGTTCCCGAGCATATCGAACGCCCCGAGTACATGTTCCACGGCGGCCCCGAACGAGTCACGGCCTCGGACGTGAAATCCCCGCGCACCGTCGCTCGGATCCGCGAAGCCGGACGCATCGCGGCCGGCGCGATCGACGCCGTCGCGGCGGCTATCGCCCCCGGCGTCACGACGGACGAGCTCGACCGGATCGCTCACGAGTACATCATCGCTCGCGACGCCTACCCGTCGTGCCTGGGATACATGGGCTTCCCCAAGGCGATCTGTTCCTCGATCAACGAGGTGATCTGCCACGGCATCCCCGACGACCGTCCCCTGCGAGACGGGGACATCATCAACATCGACATCACTGCCTACAAGGACGGCGTCCACGGAGACACCTGCGCCATGTTCGAGGTCGGCACCGTCGACGAAGAGTCCCACCTCCTCATCGAACGCACGCGCAACGCGCTCATGCGTGGGATCAAGGCGGTTCGCCCGGGCCGTGAGATCAACGTCATCGGCCGCGTCATCGAGGCCTACGCCAAGCGCTTCGACTACGGAGTCGTGCGCGACTACACCGGCCACGGCGTGGGAGAGGCCTTCCACTCCGGCCTCATCGTTCCTCACTACGATGCGGCTCCCTCCTACGACACGATCATGGAACCGGGCATGGTGTTTACGATCGAACCGATGCTCACCCTGGGCACCATCGAGTGGGAGCAGTGGGACGACGGCTGGACTATCGTCACCGCCGACCGCTCCCGCACCGCCCAATTCGAGCACACGATCGTGGTGACCGAGGAGGGTGCCGACATCCTCACCCTCCCCTAGCCACGCACGGCGCGCGGCTCGCTCTCACAGTGCGGCACGGGCCGAGCCTCATTCGGTGACCTCGCCTACAATTGCGGTAGGGCGGGGGGAGGCCTCGTACCGGACGGCACACACGTCACCCAAGGAGGGGTCATGACCACGGTTGCATGCGGCATTGACATTGGAGGATCGGGCGTCAAAGGCGCGCTCGTTGATCTGGAATCAGGCGAATACGTTGGCGATCAGGTTCGTATTCCCACGCCCGATCCGGCGACGCCGGACGCCGTGGCGGCCGTGTGCCGCACGGTCATTGACCGACTGGGGGTGGGTCCCGACGTGCCCGTCGGGGTCACCTTTCCCGCGCCCGTCTTCGACGGTGTTATCCCCTACATGGCGAACCTTGATCAGTCGTGGGTCAACGTCGACGTTCGCGCCCTCATGGCGACTCACCTGGGGCGCCCCGTCGTTGCATTGAACGACGCGGATGCGGCGGGCATCGCCGAGGTCACCTACGGGGCGGCGAAGGGCCGCGACGGGGTCATTGTCTTTACGACGCAGGGCACAGGCATCGGATCGGCGATCATCGTCAACGGAACGCTGCTGACGAACACCGAGCTGGGGCACCTCGAGATCGACGGACACGACGCCGAGAAGATGGCCTCTTCTGGCCAGAAGACCGCGCAGGGCCTGGGCTGGGAGGAATGGGCGGCCCGCCTGCAGCGCTACTACAGCCACGTTGAGTTCCTGCTCAATCCGGATCTCTTCGTCGTCGGCGGCGGGGTGTCGGAGAACCACGACAAGTTCATGCCCCTCCTGTCGCTCAAGACGCCGATGATCCCGGCGAAGCTACTCAACACGGCGGGCATCGTTGGCGCCGCCTACTACGCCGCCACGAACCGCGCCTAGGTCCGGCACCTGTACGGGAAGGCCCCCAACGCAAGCGTTGGGGGCCTTCCCGGATCGGTCGGCCTGTACGCCGGGTTCTGTCCCGCGCCCCGTCTCCGGACAAGCGCGGCGGCGACCATCTATCTAGGGCCGTCGTTGCCGACGGTCTCCAGCAACCTACCCGCAGGCATTGGACGGGCCGCCCTACCTGCTGCTCGGTCTTGCTCCGGGTGGGGTTTACCAAGCCGACGCAGTCACCCGCGCCGCTGGTGAGCTCTTACCTCACCTTTTCACCCTTACCGCCACGCAACGCGACGGTGGTTTGTTTTCTGTGGCACTGTCCCGCGGGTTACCCCGGGTGGCTGTTAGCCATCACCCTGCCCTTCGGAGCCCGGACGTTCCTCGAGCGTTTCCGCGCGCGGCCGCCCGGCCGACCGATCCGTTGTCAGATTCTAACGCGCCCACCCTGCCAGCGCGATAGGCTGTCGGCATGCTCATGTGGTTGCCTCCATCGGAGGGTAAGAATGCCCCGGCCTCGGGACGCGCCTTGGCCGTCCGGTCTTTGTCCCGCCCAGACCTGACGGCAGATCGCCTCACGGTCTGCCGCAGCCTCGGGGCTCTCGGTTCGGGCCCGGACGCCGCCCGCGTCCTCGGGGTCGGTCCGAAGACCGATCTGGGGGCTAATACCGCGTTGGAAAGCGCGCCGTGCGCCCCGGCATCCCGGCTCTTCACCGGTGTCCTCTTCGAGGCGATTGAGTCCGCCGCGCCCGGGGTGCTGTCGGGCGTCGGTGCCGAGAACATCGCTATCTTCTCGGGGCTCTTCGGGGTCTTGGCCCCCAGCGACCCGGTCCCCGACCACCGGCTCGCAATGGGGGTGTCCTTGCCCGGGCTAGGTCGACTCTCCTCCTGGTGGGCGCCTCGCCTCGATCGTGTCTTGCGCGACGAGGCCGCCTCTCGCGTCATCCTCGACGCACGCTCGGGCCCCTACCGCGCCGCGTGCAAGGCCACCTGGGCACGCGTGTGGGAGCTGCGGGTGGAACGAGAGCGGGCGGGGACACGCGCCGTCATCTCCCACGACGCGAAACGATGGCGCGGCGCGCTCACGGGCGCTCTCCTGTCCGGCGGCGGCTGGGACACGTGGGAGACAACGTACTGCGAGCGGGCGATTTCGGACTCCGCGCGGGCGGTGGAGCTGGTTGACGCCCACGGCGTCACGCATCGGGTCATCGACGTGGAGTTTGGTCGGGAGAAGGCCACGAAGCAGGGCGGATCAACGCGCAGAGTTACGTTGGTCACGAACTGATCGTTACGCTATCCTTTTTCCGGAACCTGCAGGGTGCAGGCCCGGCTGATTCGTCGGCCATGAAGCGGAAACCATAGGCATGATCAACGAGGACTACCTGGCCAACATCCGGCCAACCCATCGCCAGCTCGAGTGGCAGAAGATGGAGATGTACGCGTTCATTCACTTCGGCATGAACACGATGACCGACCGCGAGTGGGGTGAGGGCCACGAGGACCCGTCGCTGTTCAACCCGGATCGCGTCGACGTTGACCAGTGGATGCGTGCCCTCGTGAGCGCGGGCATGACCGGCGTGATTCTCACGTGCAAGCACCACGACGGCTTTTGCCTGTGGCCCTCGGCCTACACCACCCACACCGTGGCATCCTCGCCGTGGCGCGAGGGACGCGGCGACCTCGTCCGTGAGGTCTCGGACTCCGCGGCGCGCCACGGATTGAAGTTCGGCATCTACCTGTCTCCGTGGGACATGACGGAGCAGACCTACGGGCAGGGCCAGCCCTACAACGACTTCTACTTCAATCAGCTCGTTGAGCTTCTCACCCACTACGGTCCCGTGTTCTCCGTGTGGCTTGACGGTGCGTGCGGGGAGGGCCCCAACGGCAAGGTCCAGGCCTACGACTGGCAGCGCATCTACGACACGGTTCGCGCGCTCGCGCCCGAGGCCGTGATCTCCGTGTGCGGTCCGGACGTGCGCTGGTGCGGTAACGAGGCGGGAAGCGTCCGCGCGAACGAGTGGTCGGTGGTCCCCGCGTCGCTGCGCGAGGCCGAGCGCACGGCTGAGAACTCCCAGAAGGTTGACGACGGCGAGTTCTCTCGCCAGGTGGCATCCGCGGACGAGGACCTGGGTTCGCGCGAGGCGCTGGCCGACTACGACGGCCCGCTCGCCTGGTATCCGGCCGAGGTCAACACTTCCACCCGCAAGGGCTGGTTCCACCATGAGGCCGAAGACACGCAGGTGCGTGGCGTTGACGAGCTGTTCTCGATTTGGCTGGGGTCCGTCGGCGGCAACGCGACCTTCCTTCTCAACGTTCCGCCGAATCGTCACGGGTTGCTGGCTGACGCCGACGTTGAGGTCCTCGCCCAATTGGGCGCCCGCATCGCTGACTTCCGTTCGCGCCGTATCGAGGCCGAGCGCAAGGACGACGAGGTCGTGACGCTGCGTTTTGCCGCCAATGAGCGCGTGAGTGCCGTGGTCCTGGAGGAGGACATCGCTCGGGGGCAGCGCATCGACGAGGCCATCATCTGTGCTCTCACCGAGGCCGGCGAGGAGTCAGAGATCGCTCGCGTCCACTCGGTGGGCTACCGCCGCATCGTGACGCTTCCCTCCCCCGTTGAGGCGCGGGTCCTGCGGATCGCGGTGGTGGCGAGCAGGCGGGGATTCCACCTGGCCGACGCCTACGCCGTGCGGGCGTGAGGGTCCTCAGCGCGGGGTATTTTCCGCCGTCCGCACGACGATCTGTGTCGTCTCTTCGGTCAGGTACACCTCGTCGGCGGGCGTCAGGCGGATGCGTTCGAGTTCCATGGGGCTCAGGTCTGCTGCGACGCCAATGCCGTAGCCGTCGCGAACCTCGATGACGGCCAGCGCGCCGTTGCGGCGGCGGGCCTCCTCGTATTCGTTCAGGAGATCGCTCGGAAGGCGATCGGTCAGCTCGCGGCGCGCGGCGATGACGCGCCGCAACTCATCGTCGGCCTCGGCCACGTCCGCCTGGAAGTCGGCCTTGATGCGCTCGATGTCCTCCGTGATCGCCTGGGCTTCCGCCTTCATCTTCTCCTGCGCCGCCCGTGCCGCCTCGACGCGTTCCTCCGCGTCAACCTGGTCGTCTTCCAGCTTGGCCAGGCGCCGGTCCATCTGAGCGATCTCGTGTTCCATGGCCGAGATGTCCCGCAGCGGCACCAGGTTGGCGTCGATGCGCCCCTGCTGGCGCGAGCGTCGCTCAGAAACCTTCGCGATCTCCTCCTCGATGCGGCGCACCTCCCGCCCGGTGTCGGAGATGACGGCGTTCTGGCTGATTGCGGCGCGTTGCAAATCGGCGACTCGACCCGCAAACTCGCGAACCGTGGCGTGAGCGGGGTGCGAATCGCGCTTGTGGCGCAGCGCCGACTCCTTTTGGTCAAGCTTCTGAAGCTCGAGGAGGTCGAGCTGGTCGGTGTACGTCGCTTTCACGCTAGTTCCCCCTGGGTGATTCGGTGGCTGGTCCATGGCTCGGTGACAATCGTAGAGACTTCGACGCGAACTTCCACACGGGCGTCGGCGGCCGCTCCGCGCAGTCGCCGGGCCAGGACGGGCAGCCACGGGGACTCCGTGGCCCAGTGTGAGCCGCACAGCAGGGCGGGGCGCCCTCCCTCGAGGTGCTCCGAGGCGGGGTGATGGCGCAGGTCGGCCGTCAGGTACACGTCCGCGTCAGCCTGGCGGGCGGCGTCCAAGGCGCTGTCGCCAGCACCACCGACGACGGCCACGCGGCGCACGGACGTCGCCTCGTCGCCTCCCACAAGCAGTCCGGTGGGACCCGCGGGAAGGACCGCGGCAACGTGGTCGGCGAAGGCACCAAGGGTCGTCTCGGGTACCGTGCCCACCCGCCCCAGGCCAATCTGGCGCCCCTTGGCGTCCGTGCCACAGGGTTCGAGGGGAACGGTGTCGCGCAGGCCGATGAGGTCGGCGAGGGCGGTGGCGACGCCGCCCTCGGCGACGTCGGCATTCGTGTGCGCGTTGAAGAGCGCAATGTCGTGACGGATCAGCGTGGTAACGACCGCACCCTTGGGGTCTGAGGTCGGCAGGAAGGACGCCCCGCGCAGGAGCAGCGGGTGGTGGGTGATCACCATGTCATAGGGCGCCGCGTTCCCGGCGGGTCCTGCAACGGCCTGCCGGGCGATGGCCTCGGTGGGGTCGAGGGCGAGGAGGATCGAACGCACGGGGGCGGCCGGGTCTCCGACGATGAGGCCGACGCGGTCCCACGACTGGGCCGTCGCCGCCGGATACCAGGATTCCATGAGGGCCATGACGTCGCCGACGCTCCACGGTTGCTCAGCTGATGGCACGGCCGGGCACGCCCGCGCAAGAGGTGAGGAATCTGTCATGCGTCAAGCATAGCGGAGGCCCAACAGGCAAGGGACCCTGCCCGCGACTATGATCACATCCGTGCAGATTGTGAGCCTTCTCGACCGCGGCCTGGTCGACTATACCCAGGTCGACACGCTCCAACGATCCACGCACGAAGCCGTCCTCGTAGGCGGCGAGGACACGATCATCGTTTCCCAGTTCACGCCAACCTGGACGGCCGGGCGCCACACGAAGCCCGAGGACATTCCCTCCACGACGATCCCCGTCATCCGCACCGACCGCGCGGGCTCCGCGACGTGGCACGGTCCCGGACAGGTCGTCGTCTACCCCGTCGTGCGCCTGCGTGAGCCCGTCGATCTCGTGCAGTGGATTCGCGCCGTCGAGGCCTCGGTCATCGACACCGTCCGCGAGGTCTGGGAACTGCCGGTGCACCGCGTCGAAGGGCGTGCGGGCGTGTGGCTGACCGAAGAGGGACGGCGCGACCGTAAGATCTGCGCGATCGGCTTGAAGGTTGCGCGCGGCGCGACCCTCCACGGCATCGCCCTGAACGTCGATATCGACCCGGTTCACGCCTTCGAGGGCATCATCCCCTGCGGTCTCACGGACGCCGACGTCACCTCCCTGTCATGGGAGGGCGTGGCAACGACCGTGCACGATGCCGCATCCGAGCTTCTCCCGCGCATGGTGGAGCGCATCTCCCCCTGCCTGGCGACCACTCCCGCTTCCGTTTCCTACACGACGAGGTCACCGCTATGAGCACCCTGCCCGATCCCGAAGGACGCAAGCTTCTGCGCATCGAGGTACGCAACTCGCAAACGCCGATCGAGAAGAAGCCCGAGTGGATTCGCACGACCGCCAAGGCGGGTGAGAACTACCAGGACATGCGCGCTCTGTCCCACGCCAAGGGCCTGCACACGGTGTGCGCCGAGGCCGGGTGCCCCAACATCTACGAGTGCTGGCAGGACCGCGAGGCAACGTTCCTGCTCGGCGGCGCCCTGTGCACGCGCCGCTGCGACTTCTGCGATATCGCGACGGGGCGTCCCACCGAGTACGACAGGGACGAGCCGCGCCGCATCGCCGAATCGGTGCGCGACCTAGACCTGCGTTACGTGACGATCACGGGAGTGACCCGCGACGATCTGCCCGACGGAGCCGCGTGGTTGTATGCCGAGACCTGCCGCCTCATCCACGAGTTCAACCCGGGCACCGGCGTGGAGCTGCTCGTTGATGACTTCCGCGGCCAGGCCGACTCGATCGACATGGTCATCGAGGCAGGCCCGCAGGTCTTTGCGCACAACCTGGAGACGGTGCCACGCATCTTCAAGAAGATTCGCCCCGCGTTCAACTACGAGCGTTCGCTCGCCATGATCAAGCGCGCCCACGACGGGGGCATGGTCACCAAGTCGAACCTGATCCTGGGCATGGGCGAGACTCGCGAGGAGATCGGCGCGGCGATGCGCGACCTGCACGAGTCGGGGTGTGATCTGCTGACCCTCACGCAGTACCTGCGTCCCTCGCCCCTGCATCACCCGATCGACCGCTGGGTCCACCCCGAGGAGTTCGTTGAGCTGGCCGCGCAGGCCGAGGAGATGGGCTTCGCGGGCGTCATGGCCGGCCCCCTCGTGCGTTCCTCCTACCGTGCGGGCCTGCTGTGGGCCAAGGGCATGCGCGCACGCGGCTTCGAGATCCCTGAGCAGCTGCGCCACATCGCCAACTCCGGCTCCACGCTGCAGGAGGCCGGCTCCGTCCTCGCGCGCCTGAAGGAACGCTCGGAGCGTCACGCGGCCATGGAAGCCGCGAAGGCCGCCTCGGCCTCGTGAGGCCCGACTATTCGCCCGCCGCGGGCGCGATCGTCACGTTCCGCGGGCAGGTCCGCGACCACGACGAAGGCCGGGCCGTCGTCGCCATCGACTACGAGGCGCACCCCGACGCCGACGCGGTCGTCCGGCGCATCGCCGAGGACGCCGCCCGGGGATCGGGAGCGTCCCGGATAGCCGTGCTGCACCGGACCGGCCACGCGGAGGTCGGGGACGTAGCGCTCGGCGCCGCGGTCTCGGCGGCGCACCGCAAGGAGGCCCTCCGAGTACTCGAAGACGTCGTCGAGAAGGTGAAACTCCAGCTTCCCGTGTGGAAACGCCAGTTCTTCGCCGACGGCACGTCCGAGTGGACGGGAGCCGTCTGACCGCTCCTGCGACCGCACCGGAGTGGGCTGGAGCAAGCTAGATGTTTGTATATACGAACATCACCGGTCCGACCGCGCCGCGACCGGGCGAACCTTCACCCCATCCGCGACCGGCGGAGGCTGTCCCGTTCGTGCTCCGCACGGCAACGGCTCCTTCCCGCGAACGGCCGAAGCGCCCCGCCGGACGGCGTCGCGCTCCAGGCTGCCAGACTCCCCCGGTTCCAGACGGGGCGCTTTTCCAGATCACCCGCCCGCGAACGGCGGAAGCACGTCCACGCGCACCAGCCCGACGAGGGGGAGGCCTTCGCCGGGCCAACGGACGCCATCGACGAGGAAGGCGCTGACGGCGAGCTGCCGGGCGAAGGCCTCGCCGTGCCGGGCGTTCAGCGCATCCCGCAGGTCCCCGGCGGTCGTCCCCGCGGGAAGCTCGACCGTCTCCCCGCGAGTGCCCGCCGCTTCGGCGACCGCGGCGAAGTACCGCAGGTTCACGGTCACGTCCGGACGGGCGTGGTCCCTCTTCGCAACGCTCATAGGCGACTTCCTCTCTTTCCGGCTACATGGCCCTTCTCATCCCGGCCGTCCGGCTCTTCGCCCTCTTCCCAGTTCCTTCCGTCGTCCCCGGCCGGATCGACTCCCTCAGCCGAACCGGCGCGGCGGCGCCCCGCGACCGTCCTCACCCCGCGGCCATCCTCACCCTCCGATCGCGCTCATGGGCCGGGTGGGGTAGGAGAAGCCGTCGTCGGTTCCGTGCCCGGCCTGTTTGCCCCACATGGCGAGACGCCACGCATGGGCTATCTCCTCGTCCGAGCAGCCCGACCGCAGCAGCCCGCGCAGGTCTGTCTCCGCCGCGGCGAACAGGCAGGCGCGGATCTGCCCGTCGGCGGTCAGGCGGGTGCGGTCGCAGTCCCCGCAGAAGGGTCGGGTGACGGATGCGATGACCCCGACGCTGCCGCCCGGATGCTCCACTCCGAGGGCCCGGCCGGGTGCCACGTCCCACTCCTGCGCCGGGGATGCGCCGCGTTCCTCCGCGGGGCGGGGGGCGAGGTCGAAATGCCGGCGGAGCATGCCCAGGATCTCGTCGGCGGTGACGACGTCCTGGGCCCTCCACGTACCCGGCGGGCCGAGCGGCATGCGCTCGATGAAGCGCAGCCTGTAGCCGGCAAGGAGCGACTGGAGGAGGAGGTCGGGCGCTTGGCGGTCGTTGACCCCCGGCATGAGCACGGCGTTGACCTTGACGGGAAGCAGTCCCGCTCGCGCGGCGGCGCGTGCGCCGGCGACGGCGTCGCCGTACCTGTCGCGGCGCGTGAGCATGGCGTAGGTTCGCCTGTCGGCCGAGTCCATGGAGACGTTGACCCGGTCGAGCCCGGCTGCCTTGAGCCCGGTCGCGCGGTGGACGAGCCCGAGCCCGTTCGTCGTGAGCGAGGTCTCCACGGGCGCGCCGTTCCACGTCGTCAGCCGTGAGGTCGCCGCGACGATTCCTTCCAGGCCCTTGCGCAGGAGGGGTTCGCCTCCCGTGAACCGCACCTCGCGGACGCCCAGCTCCTGGACGCCGATGCGTACGAGCCGGACGACCTCTTCATCGGTGAGGATTCCCTCCCCGGGCATCGGCTCGATCCCCTCGGCGGGCATGCAGTACCGGCACCGGAGATTGCACCTGTCGGTGAGCGAGACGCGCAGGTCCACCGCCGTCCGGCCGAACCGGTCGATCAAGCCGGGAACGTCGGGCCGCCCCCGTCCGCCGGCTCTTTCGCGGACCACTCGCCGGCGGACGGCCGGCATTCCCAGGGGCACCGCCGGGTTGGGCGGAGCCGCCGGGCCGGCCGGGACAGGCGTGGCGTTCATGGATTCCCCGGTTCGCGCCGCATGGCCTCACCGCACCGCGGCTATGAGCTTCTCGATCATCTTCGGGCCTCCCGAATGCAGCGCGTCGTGGTGGAATTCCGTGGAGACGATCCGTTCGATCCCCGCCAATTCCGCCGTCCGCTCGGACAGCGAGTGCGGCACGAACATGTCGGGGGTGTAGATCCACGCCGCCGAAGGCACCGTATTGGCCGCGAGCGCCTCGGCGCTGTAGAGCTCGGGCAGGGCGGCGTCGGCGGCGAGGAGGTCGGCTGCATCGGCCATCGGCGCCAGGGCGGGGTCTTCGCGCATCTGCCACGGGTACATGTGCTCTCCGGTGAATCTGAAGCCGTGACCCTCGGCCTCCAGCTCGGCTTCGCCGGCTCCGCCTTCGGCGAGGTCGGGCAGGCGGAATTGGAGGAATTCGCCGCGGACGCGGTGGGCGCTCCACGCCGTCGCCCCCGTGGAGGCCTGAGCGTAGATCGCCTCGTGCATGACGCCGTACAGCGGCGAGGCCCTCAGCGAGACCTCTGCGCCGATTCTCGCCAGGAACTGGGGCCGCAGGCGGCGGCTCCCCCGCTCGGTCCGGAAGGCGTCCTCCAGGAGGAAGTGCAGGCGTTCGAGCCCGTAGCTTCTGCCCAGGACGCCGCCGATCTGCCGGAATCGCCCCGGTGTCAGGCGCTCGCCCGTGGGCAGCGTCTCCTCGACGTCGGCCAGGTGGCGCGCGATCGACCACGCGGTCGCCTCGTCGCCCGGGTAGCGGGCGAAGAATTCGCGGTTGCGCTTGTCGGTTTCGACGTAGGTGAGCCGGTAGACGGCGTCGGCGTGGTCGACGACGGAGGGGAGGCCGGCCGTGATGAAAGCTTCGGACAGTCCCGCGGGCGCCTGGGAGAGGTAGGCCGTCACGGCGAAGCCGCCGAAGCTCTGGCCGAGGGCGCTCCACGGCTCGTCCTGGAGAGCCCGGCGGAGGTCTTCGGCGTCGGCGACGATCGAATCCTGTCGGAAGCAGGAGAGGTACGCGGCCTGCGCCCCGGGGCCGCCGACGTCGGTGACGGCCTGGGCGTCGAGCGGGTGCGACGAACCGGTGCCGCGTTCGTCGAGCAGGACGACCCGATAGTGGTCGAGCGCCGTGGACAGCCAGGAGCCGATGGGGGCCATCCTCGGCGCGGGGAAGCCGGGCCCACCTTGGAAGTAGACGAGGCGGGGCCGGTCTTCCCTGCCTTCGCGTACGTATTCGCGGGCGAAGATTTCGATCCGCGTCGGGGCGGCCGCGGTTTCCTTCCGTCCGGTGCCCTCCTGTGGGGCTCCGGGCGCCTCGGAGCCCGCCGCCCCAGGCGCTGCCGGCGCGGGCTGCGACGCCGTGCTGCCGGCCGTCAGGCGGTCGAACGCGCCGAAGCGGTCGAGGGGGGCCTCGAGCCTGTGTTCGACCATGGTGTGGCCGGGGATCCGGAACGTCGCGTCGTACATGAGTCCAATGTACCCGGCCGCACGGCCGAGGAGAACAGCGCATGCGCGACTGCGCGTACGCCGTTCGGGAACCGGCTCCCATACCGGCGGGCCGAAGGCCTATCATTGGCTTCGCACGAGTCCTACGACACACTCTGACCCGAGAAGAAGGCGGTTTCCCATGGCCATGCCAAGTCCCAGCTACACCGTGACACTGCAGGTGAACGTTCCGCTTCACCCGCGCGCCACCCAACACCTGGTGGAGGCCGTGGCCGACGCGGGCGGACTGGTGACCGGCATCGACACGGTCGAATCGCAGGAGAACCAGCTGACGGTCAACCTCACCTGCGACTGCGTCAACTCGGCACACGTCCAGGCGGTGCGCGATCACATCGAGATGCTCGTGGGAGCCAACGTCGAGGAGGTCTCCGACGCCACCCTCCAGGCGCACGCCGGCGGAAAGATCTCAGTGGATCTGAAGAACCCGCTGCGCACACGCCAGGATCTCGCCCGGATCTACACGCCGGGCGTGGCGCGCGTTTGCAAGAAGATCGCGCGCGACCGCTCCTTCGCCCGCCAGTACACGATCAAACGCAACACCGTGGCCGTCGTCACCGACGGCACCGCGGTGCTCGGCCTGGGCGACATCGGCCCGGAGGCGGCTCTGCCCGTCATGGAAGGCAAGGCCGCTCTCTTCAAGCGCTTCGGCAACGTCGACGCCTGGCCGGTGTGCCTCGACACGAAGGACACCGAGGAGATCATCTCGATCGTCAAGGCCATCGCGCCCGTCTACGGCGGCATCAACCTCGAGGACATCGCGGCGCCGCGGTGCTTCGATGTCGAGGAGAGGCTGCGCGAGGAGCTGGACATCCCCGTCTTCCACGACGACCAGCACGGCACCGCCATCGTCACCCTCGCGGCCCTGATCAACGCCTTGAAAGTCGTGGGCAAGAACATCGAGGAGGCGCGCATCGTCGTCTCGGGCGTGGGCGCCGCGGGGTCGGCCATCATCCGCCTGCTCCTGCTGCACGGGGCCCGCGACGTCATCGGCTACGGCCGCAAGGGCGCGCTCGGACCGTTCCGTGAGGAGGCCAATCCGCACCGCAACTGGCTCGCCCAGAACACGAATCCGCGCGGATTCCAAGGGAGCCTGCAGGAGGCTCTGGAAGGAGCCGACGTGTTCATCGGCGTCTCCTCCGGCAATATCCTCACCGGGGAGGACGTGTCCACCATGGCCGAGGGCGCCATCGTCTTCGCCATGGCCAACCCCACCCCCGAAGTGGATCCGCGCGACGCCGGCAAGCACGCCGCGATCGTGGCCACCGGGCGCTCGGACTATCCGAACCAGATCAACAACGTCCTCGTCTTCCCCGGCCTATTCCGCGGCATGCTGGACGCGGGCGCCGCGCGCATCGACGACGAGATGCTGCGCGCGGCGGCCGTGGCGGTGGCCGACGTCGTCACCGACGGCGAACGCAACTCGAACTACATCATCCCCGGGGTCTTCGATTCGCGCGTGGTCGACCGGGTGTCGCGGGCGGTCGTGGAGCATGTGACGCGTTCGAGCTACCGGTCGTAAGGCCGGACGCTCGGTTCCCACACCGCCGGATCGCCGGCGGACAGCGCGGCGACTCGACGTAGGCGACCTTCTGGCCGGTCGATTCCAGTCCCCTGCCGAGGCCCTCGAACAGCCGCGCGTACACGGAGCCCGCGCCGTCTGCGAGACTGGGGGCATGGAATCCCAGATGACGCTCAAGAAGGCCGCTACGACGATGGCGACGATCGTCGCCGTCCTGTGGGGAATCGAACTGGTCGACCACGTGGTGCGGCACTGGTTCGACCGCTTCGGCGTCCACCCGCGCACGACGCAGGGGCTGCTGGAGATCTTCTCCGCCCCCGTCCTGCACCACGGCTGGACCCACCTGATCGGCAACACGATCCCGCTCTTCGTCCTCGGGCTCCTCGTCCTCATGGCCGGAGCGCAGACGTTCGCCGCGGTCACGCTGGTTTCGGTCCTCGGCTCGGGGCTTCTCGTGTGGGCGTTCGCGGCGTCGAACTCGGTGACGCTGGGAGCGTCGGGCGTCGTCTTCGGGTATCTCGCCTACATCCTCGTCCGGGCCTTCTACACGAGGCAGCTCAGCCACATGGCGATCGCGATCGTCGTCGCCGTCGCCTACGGAAGCATGCTCTTCGGCCTGCTTCCCCTCAGGGCCGGCGTCTCGTGGCTCGCCCACCTGGGCGGCGCCCTCGGCGGTGTCGCGAGCGCGCCGCTCCTTCAGCCGCGCGGGCAGGCATGACGTCCGCCTCGGGCGACGATGGTCACTTCCCCATGATGAGAAAAAACAGAAGAATGGAACCATGACTCTTCCACGCATTCCGAATATCCCACTGAACACCGGCCACCCGATTCCGCAGCTCGGCTTGGGCACATACAAGCTGAGCCGCGAGGACACTCCGCGCATCGTCGAGTTCGCCCTGTCCAAAGGATGCAGGCACATCGACACGGCCCAGATGTACGGGAACGAGTCGGAGGTCGGCCAGGCGATCGCCGCGTCGGGGATTCCGCGCGAGGACGTCTTCCTGACCACCAAGCTCGACAATTCGAATCACGAACCCGCCGCCGCGCGAGAGTCCTTCGCCGCCTCGCTGAAGCTCCTGGGCACCGACTACGTCGACCTCTTCCTCATCCACTGGCCCCTGCCCGACCAGTACGGCGGGGATTTCCTGACGACGTGGAAGGTCCTCGAAGAGTTCGCGGCCGACGGGCGCGCCCGGTCGATCGGCGTGTCGAACTTCCAGAAGCACCACCTCGAAACGCTCATCGAGGGCTCCGACACCGTGCCGGCCATCGACCAGATCGAGCTCCACCCCTATTTCGGCAATCGGGAAGTCTCCGAGTTCTGCCGGAAGAACGGCATCGTCGTCGAAGCGTGGGCTCCCCTTGTGCGCGGCGTCGTCACCGGAGAGCCGCTTCTGGCCGGCATCGCCGCCGCGCATGGATGCACTCCCGCGCAGGCTGTGCTCGCCTGGCATCTGGCCAAGGGGCACGTGATCTTCCCGAAGTCGGCGAGTCCCGCCCGCATCGAGGAGAACCTCCGATCGACCGAAGTACATCTGACGATCGCCGAGGTGGAGGCGATCGACGAACTCGACCGCGGCGAAGCGGGGCGGACGGGATACAATCCGGATACGATGAAGCGGGTGGGCCAGTAGACCGTTGCATCTGCCCCCGCGCTCAGTTATCCAACCGACCCCGCGAAGGACGATTGATCGTCAGTGAACAAGGCACGCATTGCTCCATACGATCCACGGTACGAGAAATCCTTGCTCGAACTCTCCAGGCGTTCGTGGAAGCCAGTCTTCGACGGATTCGAGCCGAACATCCCGGATGTCGCGTACGCGTCGTACTATCCCAAAGGGTGCCAGGTTCGCCAGCCGACCGACTTGCGCGCCGTCCTCAGGGACGAACAGCACAACGTCTCCGTGGCGATCATCGACGAGATCGTCGTGGGGTGGGTGTGCGTGCGCATCCATCCCGAAGACCAGATGGGCGAGATCTACGTGCTAGCGGTCGACCCCATGTTCCAGCGCCGGGGCATTGGAAGCAAACTCGTCAACCACGCTTTCGACGTCATCCGCTCGGCGGGCATGAAGATGGCCATGGTGGAGACGGGCAACGACCCCGGCCATGAGGCTTCCAGGCACACGTACGAATCCGCGGGCTTCAAACGCTGGCCGATCGCTCGGTACTTCAAGAGCCTCGTATAGGAGGGCGGCTCGTAACGGGGCCCACACGAAGGTCGAGTCGCTGGCTGACACGACTCGCGGCCTCCGCGCCTGCGGCTGTGCGGGGCCCGGTCGAGGCGCGAAACCCGAGGGCGGGCGATCCAGGCGATGACGCGGCACGTCAGGGAGCGGGCGTCTCGCATCGAGAGACGATGCAGCACGGAGGCGGCACTGGCCGTAGAATCAGCCATTGACACCACTGCATCGCCCTCGATGCCGCCGCTGCGCAGCCCCGCCGGAGCCAGCCGGCAAGCCCGGGGGCACCGTTGAGGAGAGCCATGGTCACATACGCCTACGTCATCGCCGGGTCCGAAGCGACCGGCGGAGCCGGAATCCAAGTCGACCTCAAGACCTTCCACCAACTCGGCGTCTTCGGAATGGGAACGATCACGTGCGTCGTCTCGGTGGACCCGAAGAACGACTGGGCGCACCGTTTCGTTCCTCTCGACGCCGGCCTCATCGCCGATCAGATCGAGGCCGCAACGTCCATTCGCTCCCTGGACACCGTGAAGGTCGGCATGCTCGGCACCGCGGCGACGATCGACGTCGTCGCCGCCGGCCTGAAACGGCAGGCATGGAAGAACGTCGTAGTGGACCCGGTCCTTATCTGCAAGGGAGGCGATCTCGGCCCCGCCCGGGAAGTCGACGACCAGCTGCGCGAGAAGATCCTCTCCCAGGCCACCGTCGCCACGCCCAACTACTTCGAGGCCTGCACCCTCTCGGGTCTCGACAGGCTCGAAACCGTCGAGGAGATGACGGAAGCGGCCCGCATCATCAGCGCCCAGGGGCCCCGCTACGTCCTCGTCAAGGGCGGTGTGGACTTCCCCGGCCCCGACGCCGTCGATGTCCTGTGGGACGGCGAGGCGGCCACCGTCTACTCCGAGCCGAAGGTCGGCCACGAGAGGGTGTCCGGCGCAGGATGCACCCTGGCGGCCGCCGTCACGGCCGAGCTGGCCAAGGGCGCCGGAATCCACGACGCCGTCCGCGTCGCCAAAGACGTCGTGACGGCGTCGATCAAGGGACGGGTACCAGCCGGAACGCCCTTCGACTGGGCATGGCAGGGCGCCTACGCTTCCGCCTGAACCTGACGCTCAGCTGGGCCGACTTACTTGAGCCGATCTAACTGAACCGGCATTCACCTAGACTGCCCTATCCGTGACGGGCTCACGTGCGATTTGAGGGGTCTAGCGGGTTTGACACGCATCGAATGCGGTCTCTTCATGTCAATCCGGCGAATCACATCCCCTGGTCGAAACTCTCGGCGAAACGCGCGTACTGGCCTTGGAATTCCAGCTCGAGGGTCCCCGTGGGCCCGGAACGCTGCTTGCCGATGATGATCTCCGCCAGGCCTCGCCTGTCCGAATCCTTGTTGAACATGTCGTCCCTGTGGATGAGCAGGACGACGTCCGCGTCCTGCTCCAGCGAGCCCGACTCGCGCAGATCTGCGACCTGAGGGCGCCTGTCGTTGCGCCTCTCCGAGTCGCGGTTGAGCTGGGCCACCGCGACGATCGGGATCTCCAGCTCCTTGGCCAGCAGCTTGATGGACCGCGAGAACTCGGAGACCTCCTGTTGACGCGACTCCACGGCCTTGCCGCCGGAGGTCAACAGCTGGAGGTAGTCGATGACGATGAGCTGGATGCCGTGCTGCTGCTTCATGCGGCGCGACTTCGCCCGGATCTCGCCCATCGTCATATTGGGCGAGTCGTCGACGATCAACGGCGCCTGCGAGATCTTGTCGAGGGTGCGGGCGATGGCTTGCCAGTCGCGCGTCTCCAACTCGCCCTTGATCATGCGGTCGAGGAACACCCTCGACTCGGCTGCCAGCAAGCGCATGGACAGCTCCGTCCGGTTCATCTCCAGCGAGAAGTACGCGGAAGCCATGTTGTTGTGGACGGCGGCCGAGCGGCAGATGTCCATGGCGAGGGTCGACTTTCCCCCGCCGGGACGTGCGGCGATGATGATCATCTGGCCCGCGCGCAGTCCGTTGAGCTTGGAATCCAACTCGGAGAAGCCGGTCGGGACGCCGTCGAGCCCGCCGTCGCGGTTGGCGTTGCGCTCCAGCTCCTCGTACAGGTCGGGGACGATCTCCTCGAGGGTCGTGTAGTCGGTGGTCTGGCGCTGCTCGGAGATCGCGAACACCTCGGACTGGGCGAGGTTGATGAGGCCTTCGACGTCGGCCCCGTCGGTGGTGTAGCCGAGCTGGACGATGCGCGTCCCGGCCTCGACGAGGGAGCGCAGCTGGGCCTGTTCACGCACGATCCGCGCGTAGTAGGCGGCATTGGCCGCGGTGGGGACGGTGGCGACGAGCGTGTGGAGATACGGCAGACCGCCGATGCGCTCCAACTCGCCCTTCTTTTTCAGCTCCGCGCCGACGGTGACCGCGTCGGCCGGCTCGCCCCGCCCGAAGAGCTCGATGACGACCTCGTATACGCTGGCGTGGGCGGGCCTGTAGAAGTCGGCGGAGCGCAGGATCTCGATGACGTCGGCGATGGCGTCCTTGGAGAGCATCATGCCGCCGAGCACGGACATCTCCGCGTCGACGTTCTGCGGCGGAACGCGCTCATAGGACGAACCGGGCTGGGCGCCCTCGCTCACGGTCATATTCCCTCCGATCGACGACACCGAGACTCGCGACGCCGCCCACACCCGCTGTCTGCCTTCGCCGCCCATGCACCGACCTGCGGGAACCGGGCCTGCGATCCGGGCGGTCCTCCCGCCGAACCGTACGCCGACCCCGGCGATCGACTACGCCTCACAGCGCTTGCGGAGTCTGAGCGCGCACGCCCAAGGTTAGTAGTTCAGCGGGAATACGCAAATCCACCCTTGTGGATAACTTGTGGAGACACGCTCGCGACACGGTGCAGCCCATGTGGAGGCGATGTGGAGGGAAGCTCCGTTTCGTCCACATTCTCTCACAGGCCTGTCCACAACTGTGGACAGGATGGAGGAAAACCCCGCCATCCCGTCCCCAGGCCTGTCCACACAAGTGGATAACGACGCCGCCTTTCCCCGCCCCTTTCAATGACGCTTCGCACACCGAGACTTAAACCCGTACTTGAGGTTCAGCCGATTCTTCCCACTCTGGGAGTAATCTGGAAAAGTGTCGACGACCTCCCGCGGACGGAGCATCGACCGGCAGATCCGGGCGTATGCTTTACCTTCTCTGGCAACTCTCCTGGCCCAACCCCTCCTCGTCGCGGCGGACACTGCGATGGTCGGGCACCTGGGAACGCTCCCTCTGGCCGGGCTCGCGCTCGCCTCGACTCTTCTGTCCACCCTCGTAGGGCTGTGCGTCTTCCTCGCCTACGCCACGACGGCCGCCACCGGCACGCTGGTCGGCGCTGGAGACCGGCGCGCCGCCGCCAGCCGCGGGGTCGAGGGGATCTGGTTGGCCGCAGGAATCGGCTGCATCCTGGGCGCGATCCTCCTCCTCTTCGCCACACCCGTTCTCGAGCTCTTCAACGCCGAACCGTCGACCACGGCGCAGGCCGCACGCTATCTGCGCGCCTCGGCCGTCGGGCTCCCCGGCATGCTCGTGGTGCTGGCCGCCACCGGCACGCTCCGGGGGTTCGGCGACACCAAACGCCCGCTCTACGCGGCCACCGCGGGGGCCGTCGCCAACATTCCCCTCAACTTCGCGCTCATCTACCCGGCCGGTCTCGGCGTGGCGGGCGCGGGCCTGGGAACGGCGCTGTCGGAGACGGGCATGGGCGGATGGCTGGCGTTCGTCGTCGCGAGGATCGCCCGGGGAAGCGGAGCCTCGCTGGCCCCGAGCCGGCGCGGAATCCTCGGAGCGCTCGGCCAGTCGTGGCCGCTCATCGTGCGGACGGTCTGCCTGCGAGCGTCCATCCTCGCCGAGATCGCCGCCGCCACGAGCCTGGGGACCGTCGCGCTGGCCGCCAACCAGATAGCGATGACCGTCTGGCAGTTCGCCGCCTACGGGCTCGACTCGCTGGCCATGGCGGCCCAGATCCTCATATCGACGGCGATAGGGGCGAGTTCGGCGGCCAAAGACGGCGCCTCCCCGACGCAGCAGGACGGAAGCGAGGGGCAAACCGAGCCGATCGGCGACGTGCCCGCAGTGCTCAGCCGGTGCCTGCGCTACGGCGTGGCCACCGGGATCGGACTGGGGGTCGCCCTGGCGGCCGCGAGCGTCCCCATCCCGGCGGCCATGGGAGCCGAGTCGGCGGTGCGGAGCCTGTCCACTGGAACGCTCATCGTCATCGCCTGCTGCCTTCCGCTCGCCTCGGTCGCCTACATCCTCGACGGAGTGCTCATAGGAGCCCAGGACACCCGGCGCCTAGCCTGGTACATGCTCGCGGCCCTCTTCGTGTTCGCGCCGATCGCCTGGATGATCATGGCCGTCCACAGCGCGTATCCCAACGTACCGGGCGCCTGGCTCTTCTTCGCCCTGTGGGCGGCCTACGGCGGCGTCTTCATGGCCGCCCGGGCCGGCACGATGCTCGCCCGGGCCCGTTCCGGCAAACCCTTCGGCACGCCGTGAACGCAGTGCCACGAAGATGGGTGCGGCCGGCCGCCGCCCGCACCCATTCCGCGTCAGCGCCACCCGCGCGTCGGCGGGCCGCCCTGCATCAGCGTCACTTTTTCTTCTTCTTTTTCTTCGTCACGACCTCGACGACCTCGATGGTCAGACTCGCGACGATGTCGTCGTGAAGCTTGGCGGTCGCCTTATAGGAACCGAGCGACTTGATGGGCGTCGTCACGTTGATCGTGCGGCGGTCGACCGTCTTGCCGGTGGCCTCCGTCGCCGCGGCGGCGATCTCAGCGTTGGTGACGGCGCCGAACAGGCGCCCGCTCTCGCCCGCGGTCTTGACGATCGTCAAAGCCTCCGACTGGAGGGCGTCGCGCAGAGCGTTGGCCTCCTCGAGGGAGGCGATGGCGCGCTTACGGCGGGCCTCCGCGATCTGGTCGACCTGCTTCTGACCGCCCTTCGTCCATTTCGTCGCGTACCCGCGGGGAATGAGGTAGTTGCGGCCGTATCCGTCCTTGACCTCGACGACCTCGCCGGCCGACCCGAGACCGTCGACGTCATGCGTCAGAATGAGCTTCATGGATGGCCTCCTCAGCGAGTCGAACTCGAGTAGGGAAGCAGGGCCATCTCGCGGGCGTTCTTGACGGCCCGCGCGATCTTGCGCTGCTCCTGGACGGTGACACCCGTGACGCGTCGAGCGCGGATCTTGCCGCGGTCCGAGATGAACTTGCGCAGCGTGGCGGTGTCCTTGTAGTCGATGTTCTCGATCTTGGCCGACTTGAGAGGGTTGGCCTTCTTCTTGGGCTTGCGAAGAACCGGCTTCGCCATAGTTGTGCTCCTTCAGTTGCGGTGGCCGGAGCCACCAGGCGGCTGGCGCCGCCGGGAAAGTCGAACGATGGGAATCAGAAGGGAGGGTTGTCGTCGAAAGCCGACCCGCCCTGCGGAGCGCTCTGCCACGGATCGTGCGCCGACCCGCCCTGCGGAGCGTCGTAGGACGCTCGGCCGCCGTACCCGCCGCCTCCGCCCTGGTAGCTGTTGCCGTAGTTGCCGCCACCGCCGAAGTTTCCGCCGCCTCCGGTCACCTTGGTGACCTGGGCGCGCGCGTAGCGCAGAGAAGGGCCGATCTCGTCCACCTGCATCTCCAGGCTCGTGCGCCGTTCGCCGTTGTATTCGTAATTGCGGACGGTCAGCCGGCCGGTGACGACCACCCGCATCCCCTTGGCCAGGGACTCGGCGACGTTCTCGCCGTGCTCCCGCCACACGGAGCAGCGGATGAACATAGCCTCGCCGTCCTCCCACTGCTGGGTCTGGCGGTTCAGGGTGCGCGGAGTGGAGGCGACGGTGAAGGAAGCTACGGGCGTACCCGAACTCACGTAACGAAGCTCCGGATCACCGGTCAGATTCCCGACGACGGTGATGATCGGTTCGCCTGCCATGGTCTCTCCTTCGGTGTGGACGTCTTCCTCAGGCCTCGATGCGCAGCAGCTTCGTGCGGAGAATGGCCTCGTTCAGGCCAAGCTGACGATCGAGCTCGCCGGCGATCGCGGGCGTAGCCTTCATCGTCACGACTGCGTAGATGCCTTCGGAGTGCTTCTTGATGTCGTAGGCAAGGCGGCGCTTGCCCCAAATGTCGACTTTCTCCAGGGTGCCGCCCTCATTGGGGACGACCTGAAGCAGCTTGTCGACGAATGTCTGGATGTTGCGTTCGTCGACGGTCGGATCGATGATGATCATCATCTCGTAGTCACGCATGCTCGTACCCACCTCCTCTGGTCTGTGCGGTCATGGTCTCTCCATGACAGGAGGGTCAATGCGTCTGGCGCCGGAACGGCCCGAAGGCCGGGGCGGGCCGGAAGACCGAACATCCCGATAGCCGGGCCGGGCACCGGAAACGGATTCTACCCGTGAGGGGAAGGCGTTGGCCAGTCTCCGGCCGACCGCCCCGGGCCGTCGCGCCCATGCACCGGCCCCTTGGGGCAGCAGACAGCGTTCGCCGGCGACCGACCGGGCGGAGTTGGGATCTCGTCCCCGGCGCCCGCCGCGCCGAACGCTCACCGGCTCCCGAGCGAGGCCTTCCCCGACGAGGCGCAGCGTCCGGTCTCTTGGAGCCAAGGCTATTGGGTCTGCTGTGTCGCATCTTTACTCGGCTCGGGAGGAGGAGAGGCCGAAGGCACAACGGCAGGCGGCGTGGTGGGTTCGGGAGTCCTGGTCGGGGTCGGGGTCGGCGTGCGCGTCGGCTCGGACGGGGTGCGCTCGGTCGGCGTCGGCGAGACGCCGGGCGACGAAGACGTCGGTCTGCCCCTCGTCGTCGGCGCCTGGCTCGGCTTTTTGGCCGGCGTCTCCGTCTCGTCGTCGCCCGTGGGCGTCACGCGCTTCTTCGGCTTCGGGAAGTTCTCGACCTTCATGCCGTCGGTGGCGACCTCCATGTACCGGAGCCAGATCTCCGCGGGGAACGACCCGCCGCCGATGCCGTAGGTGTACTTGCCGAAGGGGGTGAGGACCTCTTCCTCGCCCTTGGACCCCACCTGGTACATGTCGACGACCGTCACCATCTGCGGCGTGTAGCCGATGAACCACGCGGACCACGGCCCCGACGACGTGCCGGTCTTGCCGGCCACCGGCCGGTCGAGCTTACCTGCGGTGGCCCCCGTCCCGTCCGAAGACGTCACGCTCTGCAAGGCGTAGTTCATCTGGCTCATGAGCTCCGACTCAAAGACCCGCTTGCCCTCCGTCTCAGCCGTGTACACCGTTTCCCCGTTCTTGTTCTGCACACTGCGCACGATGTGGGGGGTGGTGCTCACACCCTGATTCGCGAAGACCGAGTACGCCTTCGCCATGTCGATCGGCCGGGGCGAAGCCGATCCGAGTACGTTCGTCAGGGTGCTGTCCAAGCCGGGGGTGTTCTCCGGTATCCCGGCCGTGATGGCGGCCTTCTTCGTCTTGTCGGGGCCTACATCCTCGTTGAGCTGGACGTAGGCAGTGTTCACGGAGTACTTCGTCGCGGTGATCAAGTCGATCTTCCCCCGGTCCTTGCCGTCGAAGTTCTGGACCTTGTTGCCGCTGAACACCTTCGGCGTGGAGGAGTCGAGCCGTTCGCTCAGCGACTTCCCGCTGTCCAGGGCCGCCAGGAGGGTGAAAGGCTTGAACGTGGATCCGGCCTGGGCGCGGTCCTGAGTGACCGCGTTGCGCTCCCGCGCCTTGTAATCCGCACCGCCGTACATCGCATAGATCTCGCCGGTGCGCGGATCGACGGAGACCAGCCCCACGTAGTTGTTGGCCGGCCTGTCCTTGGGCAGCCCGGCGACGGCGTCGACGGACGCCTTCTGCATTTTCGGGTCGATCGTGGTGACGATCTTCAAGCCGTTCTGATTGAGATCGTCGGCAGTGAACTTCTTCGTGGCCCGGAGTTCGGAATCCACCGCGGCGAGCAGATACCCGTTCGTCCCGGAGAACGCCGACGACGTCCCCGGAGGGATAGTCTGCGGGAAGGAGGCGGACTCGGCCTCCTGCTTGGAGATGTAGCCTTCGCCGACCATGCGGTTCAGGACGCGCGTCCAGCGCTCCTTGGCCTTCTCGGGGTTGACCGCTGGATCCCACCCGCTCGGGGAGGGGATGATGGCCGAGAGCATGGCGGACTGGGAGAGGTTGAGCTGCTGGGCGTGGATCCCGAAGTACTTCTGAGCCGCCATCTCGATTCCGTAGGCGCCCCGCCCGAAGTAGATCGTGTTGAGGTAGTTCTCCAAGATCTCGTTCTTGGACTGCTGCTGGTCGATCTTGATCGCCAGGAGGGCCTCCTTCAGCTTGCCGAGATACCCCCTCGTCGTCCCCAGGTAATAGCGCTCCACGTACTGTTGAGTGATCGTCGACGCACCCTGACGGTGGCCTCCCCGGAGGTTGTTGACGACGGCGCGCGCGATCCCGCGCGGGGAGATGCCGCTGTTCGTGTAGAAGGAGCTGTCCTCCGAGGCGACGACGGCGTGGGGCACCGTGTCCGGGAGGTCGGAGAGCTTTATCGGCTCGCGCTCGTACTGCGCGAACGTCCCCATCTTCGTCTTGCCGTCCGAGTAGTAGACGGTGGTCGTGCGGGCCAAGGCGAAGTCGCCTGGCTGGGGGATGTCGATGGTCACGTACAGATAGCCGACCGCCCCCACTCCCATCGCCAGGAAGAGGAAGACGGACGCCAGGACGATGCGCCAGCTCGGGACCCATCGTCGGATCGGCCCGTAGCCCGCCCGGGGATAGTTCCATCCGCGCTTGCGAACCGGGCGGAGCTTGCCGCGCCGAGTCCTGCGCATGGGGAAGGCCTGCCCAGCGGCCCTCCCGCCTTTGACGCTCGATACGTCCCCCGTCGGTCTTCGCGTGTGTGCCATCCCTTACCTTTCAGGCTGTCGTTCGGTCTGCCGCAACAGCGACTGCCGACGCGCACCCTTGCGGGCCTGTCTCCTTCGTGCTTCCCTCCGCGCTTTCGCCTGCTCGCCCAATTCGGCCTCCATGAAGTCGACGAAGTCGTCGGCGGCCGGATTCTCCTCATCGTATATCCCGTGCTCCGAACGTTTCTTCGCCTCCGACTCGGGGATGAGGAAGACTTCCAGCCACCTGGTCGCCGGACTCGAATCCACGAGCACCGCCTTGGCGAAGAGGGTGAGGGGGACGGCGAGGATGGCCCCGAGAGGCCCGATGACCACCGTCCAGAATATGAGCGAGAGGAAGGTGATCGTCGTGGAGAGGCCGACGGCGTCGCCCGTGATCTTGGGCTGGAAGATCCCCTGGATGACGAAGTTGATGATCGAGTACAAGGCTATGACCCACACCGCCGTCACCCAGCCGGAGTCGACGAGGGCCATCACCGCGGGCGGGATGACCCCCATGACGAACCCGATGTTCGGTATGTAGTTCGTGATGAAGCTTACCATCACCCAGGCCACGGGGAGCGGGACGTCGAGGAACCACAGGACGATGCCGTCGATGACGGCGACGATGATGCCGAAGATCGTCGAGACGAGCCAGTACTGGCGCACTCGCCCCTCGAAGCCGCAGAGAGCCTCGTGCAGGGAGGAGTCGTGGTTGGCCAGCACCCTGGAGCGGAAGTCCATCGTCATCGTGTCGACGGTGATGAACAGCATGGCCAGCGCGATGAGCGCGATGAGCGATCCCGCGGACGTGAGGTAGTTGACGAGGGTCGAGACCATCTCCAGGATCCGGTCGAAGTCCAGGTTCTTGAGCAGCTCGTCCTGGAGTTTGGCCGTGTCGAAGTCGAAGTCGTACTTGGCCGCCAGATCCCTCAGCTGGCGGACGATGTCCTCGAAGCTGCCCTTGTACTTGCTCAGCGTGTCGGGAAGGCCCACGAGCGACCACACCGTCAGGCCGACCGTGCCCAGGAGCACCGCGGCCAGGGCGGCCATCGTGCTCAGGCCCGACAGCCACGGCGGGAGCCCCTTCCTGACGAGCCACCGGTGTATCGGGCGGACGGTGAGCACCAGGGTCAGTGCGAAGAACGCCGGAGCGACCATGTTCTGCACCTGGTTGAGCCCCGCACAGCACACCGTCACGAGGGCGACGACGACGAGTGCCTTCATTCCCGGCGGGACCGTGCCTCCGGCCCTTCCTACCTCGGGCCGGAGCCCTCGCCCCGCGCCCCCGGCGCCCACGCCGCTTCGGCCCGCCTGCCGAGCCGAGGG